>APMI01014673.1_pt1 | contig 12247 bp, 8 predicted proteins | sample 667938 | NCBI WGS metagenome assembly APMI01 (sample SAMN01084076, study PRJNA167559) | wastewater metagenome | biome: Wastewater | place: Denmark: Ejby Moelle, Odense | collected 2011-11-28 | reverse complement strand
GGAGAACTGGCAGCCATGGTGCCGCGCGTGCTAGCGCAATCGGCGTGGCGCGCAACTTCCCCCTGATCCTCGGCATCGAATCGAGCTGCGACGAAACCGCCGCGGCGCTGGTGACCGGCGACCGGCGCATCCTTGCGCACAAGCTGGCCGGACAGGAGCGCGAACATGCGCCCTATGGCGGCGTCGTGCCCGAAATCGCCGCGCGCGCGCATGTCGAAGCGGTGATGCCGCTGGTCGAGGCGGCGCTGGCCGAAGCGGACCTGAAGCTTGCCGACGTCGACGCCATCGCCGCGACAGCCGGACCAGGTCTGATCGGCGGCGTGATGGTCGGCCTCGTCACCGCAAAGGCGCTGGCACATGCGGCGGGTAAGCCGTTGATTGCGGTCAACCATCTTGAAGGGCACGCGCTCTCGCCGCGCCTCAGCGATCCCGACCTGAACTTCCCCTACCTGCTGCTGCTGGTGTCGGGCGGCCATTGCCAGCTGCTGCGTGTCGAGGGTGTCGATACCTACCGGCGGCTGGCAACGACCATCGACGATGCGGCGGGCGAGGCGTTCGACAAGACCGCGAAGCTGCTTGGCCTCGGCTTTCCTGGCGGTCCCGCCGTCGAGCGTGCGGCGGCGAACGGCGATCCGAAAGCTGTGCCGCTGCCCCGTCCGTTGCTCAACTCACCAGAGCCGCATTTCTCGTTCGCGGGCCTGAAAAGCGCGGTCCTGCGCGCGCGAGATGCGGGCACGCACCGGCCCGAGGATATCGCAGCATCGTTCCAGGCAGCTGTCGTCGACTGCATCATCGACCGCACCCGCCGCGCGATCGAACGGTCGCCCGACGTCGAAGCGCTGGTCGTCGCAGGCGGCGTCGCCGCGAACACCGCGATTCGCGCCGCGCTCACGAAACTTGCCGCCGACAACGGGCTGCGCTTCGTCGCGCCGCCTTTGTGGCTGTGCACCGACAATGCCGCGATGATCGCTTGGGCGGGAGCGGAGCGCTATATGGCAGGAATGACCGACGCCCTCGACTTCCCGGCCCGCCCGCGCTGGCCGCTCGACCCCGATGCGGAAGCCGTACGCGGCGCGGGGGTAAAGGCGTGAGAATAGGCGTTCTGGGCGGCGGGGCATGGGGGACCGCGCTTGCGCAACTGGCGGCGGCGGACGGCAATCCGGTCATATTGTGGGCGCGCGAATCGGATGTCGTGCGCTGCGTCAACGGCGAGCATGAGAACCGCAGCTTCCTGCCCGGCGTCGCGCTGTCGCCGTCGATCACGGCGACGTCGGACCTGTCGGCGCTCGATGCGTGCGACGCGTTGCTCGTCGTCGTGCCCGCGCAATATGTCGCGAGCGTGCTCGAACAAACCAACGTCGGCACGCGCCCGCTGGTGCTGTGTGCGAAGGGGATCGAGGCCACGACCGGGCGGCTGATGTCGGAAGTCGCCGCCGAAACCCACCCGACCGCGCCGATCGCCGTTCTGTCTGGCCCGTGTTTCGCACGCGAAGTGGCGGAGCGGCGCCCGGCGGCGGTGACACTGGCGTGCGAGGACGCGAACCTCGGCCGTGCACTCAGCAAGCGTCTCGCGCGGCCGGAATTCCGCCCTTACGCCAGCACCGATGTCACGGGTGCCGAGATCGGCGGCGCGGTGAAGAACGTCATCGCCATCGCGTGCGGTGTGGTGGCGGGCCTCGACATGGGTGAGAATGCGCGGGCGGCATTGATCGCGCGCGGTTTCGCCGAAATGACCCGTTTCGGCGTGGCGCGCGGCGGCAAGATGCAGACGATGGCGGGGCTGTCGGGGTTGGGTGACCTGGTGCTGACCTGTTCATCGACACAGTCGCGCAATTTCTCGCTGGGGAAGGCGCTGGGCGAAGGGCAGAAGGCCGAGGCTTTGTTGGGCGCCGGCAATACCGTTGCCGAAGGGGCGTTCACCGCGGGCGTGCTGGCACGCGAGGCGAAGCGGCTGTGCGTCGACATGCCGGTGGTCGAGGCGGTGCATGCGCTGGTCGACGAGGGGCGCGATGCGAAGACCGTGGTGGCGGCGCTGCTGTCACGGCCGCTCAGGGATGAGGTGGCGTGACGCCCTTAGAAATCCCAGGCGATGCCCTTGTGTTCCCAGTCGCCGTAGCGCGTTGGTTCCAGTCCCGGGCGGCCGCCGTGTTCGGGCTTTATCTCTACGGCCTCCGGCTTGGGCACGGGCGGGCTTTTGCTCAGATAGGCGGGGGCTTTGACGTGCGCGGGTCGCTTGCTCATGGCGGGACACATAGGTGAGCGACAGCGAAGTTGAAACCGTGGGCGCGGAATCGCGCCGCGCCGCGCTCACCATGGTCGATGCCGTACTGCGGCGGGGGCAGAGGTTCGACGCCCTCCCGGCGCATGGCCTTGCCCCCTCCGACGAGGGCCTCGCGCGCGCGATCGCGGGCGAAGTCTTTCGTCACCTGACCGACCTCGACGCGCTGATCGACAGTGCGACGGCGCAACCGTTGCCCGGCGATGCCAAAGCGCGGGCGGTGTTGCGGATCGCGCTCGTACAGGCACTCGTCCTCGGCACGCCGCCGCATGCTGCGATCACAACCGTCCTGCCGCTGGTGATGGGCGGACCCAAGCGACTGGTCCACGGGGTGTTCGGCACGCTGATGCGGCGAGGCGCGACCCTGCCCGAAGTGCCGACCTTACCAGAGGCGGTGCGCGCACGCTGGGGTTCAGCCTGGAGCTACACGATGCTGGGCGATGCCGCCCGCGCCATCGCTGCCCCGCCGCCGCTCGACGTGTCGCTGCGCCATCCTGAGGACGACGGCGGACTGGGCGGAGAGGTCATCGCGCCCGGCCAACGCCGCCTGCCGCGCGGGACGCCGGTCACCGAATTGCCCGGATATGAAGACGGCAAGTTCTGGGTGCAGAACCTGTCCGCCGCCATCCCCGCACGGCTACTCGGCCCCGGCAATGGTCGGCGCGTCCTCGACCTCTGCGCCGCGCCAGGCGGGAAGACCATGCAGCTGGCGGCGGCAGGGTGGCAGGTCACAGCGGTCGAACAACACGCCAAGCGCGCCGAGCGGCTGCGCGAGAACCTCGCCCGTACGAAGCTGTCCGCCGACATCGTGATCGCTGACGTCATGGCATGGGAACCGCCCGCACCGTTCCAGGCGATCCTGCTCGATGCGCCGTGCAGCGCGACCGGCATCCTCGCGCGCCACCCCGACGTCATCCACCGCATCGGGCCGAAGGACATCGCGGCGCTGGCAGGACTGCAGGCGCGGATGCTGGCGCGGACAGCGGAGTGGCTGACGCCCAACGGGGTGCTGGTCTACGCGACCTGTTCGGTCGAACCCGAAGAGGGCGAACAGGTGATCGCCGCGAGCGGACTGACGGTCGACCCGGTCGGCGCGGACGAACTGCCCGACGGCATCGCACCCGCGCCGGAAGGCTGGGTCCGCATCCTGCCCGCGCCGGCGCGCGACGGTTTTTTCATGGCGCGCCTGAAACGTCCTTGAGGCGGCCGTGATGCACCGTTAGGGCCTACGGCCCATGACCCGTCCCATCCTTATCTCGCCATCGATCCTGAGCGCCGATTTCGCGCGGCTCGGTGAAGAGGTGCGTGCGATCGACGAGGCCGGGTGCGACTGGGTCCATGTCGACGTGATGGACGGGCATTTCGTGCCCAACCTGACGATCGGCCCGATGGTGGTGAAGGCGCTGCGCCCGCACACCAAAAAGCCGCTCGACGTCCACCTGATGATCTCTCCGGTCGATAATTTCCTGGATGCGTTCGCGGATGCGGGCGCGGACATCATCACCGTCCATGCCGAGGCGGGGCCGCACATCCACCGCAGCATCCAGCATGTGAAATCGCTGGGCAAGCTCGCGGGCGTGTCGCTCAACCCCGGTACGCCGGCGAAGATGCTCGATTACCTGATGGACGACATCGACCTGGTGCTGGTGATGAGCGTCAATCCCGGCTTCGGCGGACAAAGTTTCATCGAGAACCAGCTAAAGAAGATTTCGGCGATCCGCAGCATGATCGACAAGTCGGGCCGCGACATCCGACTCGAAGTCGACGGCGGTGTCGATGCCGCCACCGCCCCGCGCGTGATCGCGGCCGGAGCGGATGTGCTGGTCGCGGGCACGGCGACCTTCCGCGGCGGGCCGTCGCAATACGCCGCGAATATCAAGACGCTGCGCGAAAGCGGCAATCCGGGATGAGCGAGCGCGACCCCGACGCCTTCGTCGACGCCGATAACCCCGGCGAGATCGCGGCGGGGCGTCGGCTGGTCCGCGCGGGCGACAAGGGCGTGTCGCTGGGCGAACGGCTGCTCAATTCGTTCCACAAACTTACTTGGCGCACGCCGTTGCACGGATTCCGGCTCAACGGCCGCTATCCGCTGAAGCTGCTTGCCGTCCCGACCGATCCCTTCGCGGGCGATGCCGACGCGGGGCAGCGCCTGATCCGCGGTGCGATCACGCTGGAGCGCGAAAGCGTGGCGGTCGCTGCTGTCGATTTTGCCGGAAACGGCGGCGCATCGCCCGCGCTCAATGCGTATATCGAGCGCTTCGCCTGGCTGCGCGACCTGGCCGCCGGGGTCACTCGCGCGCAGGGGGCGCCGATCGCCGAGGCACTGATGCAGCGCTGGATCGACCGGCATGGCGCGAAGGTCAGCGACCCCGCGTGGTCGCCCGACCGTATCGGCTGGCGGCTGCTGAACTGGACGGCGCATGCGCCCCTGATCCTGTCGTCGTCGAACATCGTTTACCGTTCCGCCGTGCTCAACGCGATGGCGCGCGGCGCACGCCACCTCGACCGTAATGCCGACCGCGCGCCCGTGGGCCTGAAGCGCATCGCCGCCTGGGCGGGCGTGGTCGCGGCGGGCCTGCTGATCCCCGGCGGCGACGTGCGGTGCGAGATCGGCGAGGCGGGGCTCGTCCGCGCCCTTATCAGCGGCCTGAGCGACGACGGCGGCATCGTCACCCGCGCGCCGGTCGACCAGGTCGAGGTCGTCGAACTGCTGGCGATGCTGGCCGCGGTCTATGACGTGCGGCGGCAGGAATGGCCGATCGGCGTACAGGCCGCGCTCGACAAGGCGGTCGCGGCGCTGCTCGGCATCACCATGGGCGACGGCGCGCTGTCGAGCTGGCAGGGCGCGGGGCCGGTCGCGAAGGACCGCATCGACACCGTCATCGCTGCCTCCGCCGTGCGCACCCGTCCGCTGCGTCAGGCGCACGACTGGGGCTACCAGCGCATGGCGGGCGGCGCGACCGTGGTCGTCGCCGACATGGCCCCGCCGCCGCAGAGCCGTATTGCCAAGGGCGGCTGCGCATCGACGCTGGCGTTCGAGCTGTCGGACGGCGAAAAACGCGTCATCGTCAATTGCGGCGGCACCGGCGGCGCGGGCGGCCTGCCCCCCGAACTCGCCCGCGCACTGCGCACGACGGCGGCACATTCGACACTGGTGCTGGGCGACAGCAATTCGACTGCGATCCATGCCGATGGTGCCCTCGGCGCCGGCGTCGCATCGGTCGAGGTAGACCGCGAGGAACTGGAAGGCGGCAGCCGCATCGACGCCAGCCATGATGGTTATGCCCGCCGCTTCGGCCTGATCCACAAGCGCACGCTGGCGCTGTCCGCCAGCGGCCGCGAGCTGCGCGGCGAAGATGCGCTGCTCCCCGCGCCCAAGCGCCGCAAGCTCGCCGCGACCCCGTTCGCCGTCCGCTTTCACCTTGCGCCGGGCGTCGAAGTGACGCCGACCGCCGACGGGCAGGCCGCACTCCTGCGCATCGACCACGGCCCTCTGTGGCAGTTCCGCTGCCGCGGCGGCGCAGTGACGATCGAGGACAGCCTGTGGATCGACGCCACGGGCCAGATGCACACCACCCAGCAGTTCGTCGTCGAAGGCGAAGCCCCGCCGGGGGGCACGAGTGTCGCCTGGCTGCTGAAGCGGGCGGGGTAACTAACAACCGTCACCCCCGCGAAAGCGGGGGTCCAGCTTCTTCTTTTTTTAACACAACAACAAAGGCAGCTGGATTCCCGCTTTCGCGGGAATGACGGATTAAATACGGGGACCACATGACCAGCATCACCATCAAACGCGCCCTTCTCTCCGTTTCCGACAAGACCGGCCTCGCCGACCTCGGCCGGGCCCTTGCGGACAAGGGTGTCGAACTCGTCTCGACCGGCGGCACGGCGAAGGCTTTGCGCGATGCTGGGCTGGTGGTGATGGACGTCAGCGACCTGACCGGTTTTCCCGAAATGATGGACGGGCGCGTCAAGACCTTGCACCCGACCGTCCACGGCGGCCTGCTCGCGGTCCGCGACAATGCCGAGCATGTGGCAGCGATGGAAGCGCATGGTATCGGCGCGATCGACCTGGTCGTGGTCAACCTCTACCCCTTCGCTGCCACCGTCGCGCGCGGCGCGAGCCGTGACGAGATCATCGAGAATATCGACATCGGTGGCCCGTCGATGGTGCGTTCGGCGGCGAAGAACCACGCCAGCGTCGCGATCGTCACCGACCCGGCCGACTATGCCATTGTCGCGAGCGGCGAAACGACGCTCGACCAGCGCCGAACCTTCGCGGCCAAGGCCTATGCCGCGACCGCCGAATATGACGCCATGATCGCATCGTGGTTCGCCTTCGCCGATCAGGGGCAGATGTTTCCGCCGGCGCTGTCGGTGCCGCTGAAGCTCGGCCAGTCACTGCGTTATGGCGAGAACCCGCACCAGTCGGCCGCGCTCTACCTGCCAGCCTTCGCGCCCGGCGGCTCGCTCGCCGACCACCGCCAGGTGCAGGGCAAGGAGCTGAGCTACAACAACCTCAACGACGCCGATGCCGCGCTCGAACTGGTCAGCGAATTCCGCGACGGCCCGCCGACCGTCGTCATCGTCAAGCACGCCAACCCCTGCGGCGTCGCCACCGGCGAGACTCTGGTCGATGCCTATCGCGCAGCGTTTGCCTGCGACACGGTGTCCGCGTTCGGGGGCATCATCGCGGTCAACCGCCCGCTCGACGGCCCGACGGCGGAGGCGATCAGCGAGATATTCACCGAGGTCGTGGCGGCGCCCGATGCCGATGACGCCGCGCTCGCCGTGTTCGCGAAGAAGAAGAACCTGCGCCTCATCCTGACCGGCCCGCTGCCCGATCCGGCGCGCGGTGGCATGATGCTGAAGACCATCACGGACGGCGCGTTGCTCCAGTCACGCGACAACGGCCAGCTGGGCGAATTGAAGACCGTCACCAAACGCGCGCCGACCGCCCAGGAACTCGCCGACGCCTGCTTCGCCTGGATCGTCGCCAAGCACACCAAGTCGAACGCGATCGTCTATGCCAGGGGCGGCAGCACCGCAGGCGTCGGCGCGGGGCAGATGAACCGCCTCGAATCCGCCCGCATCGCCGCATGGAAGGCAAAGGACGCGGCGGAAAAGGCCGGCTGGGCGGAACCGCGCACGATCGGTTCGGCCATCGCGTCCGACGCCTTTTTCCCCTTCGCCGACGGCCTGCTGGCGGCGGTCGAGGCGGGCGCGACCTGCGTCATCCAGCCGGGCGGATCGATCCGCGATGATGAAGTGATCGCGGCGGCGGACGAAGCTGGTCTCGCGATGGTCTTTACCGGGATGCGGCATTTTAGGCATTGATAATTCCTCCCCGGGACGGGGAGGGGGACTACGAAGTGCTGGAGGGGCACTCGCCACATTGCCGAGGTCTTACGCGGAGGGTGCCCCTCCACCATGCTGCGCATGGTCCCCCTCCCCGTTCCGGGGAGGATTGTTTGCCTTTCGCAGCCTGAACAGTTCGCGATCTTCGGGGCCGAAGGCGAAGAACCAGAGCGCCGCGACATAGGTCGCGAAGATTGCGGTCATGCCCAGCGTCATGGTCGCCCATTCGGGCAGATAATGGACGGCCGCCCAGCCGACCGCCGCTGCGAGCGCCGCCGTCGGCACCAAAGTCCAGCGCCATCCCACGACCGGTCCGCCGAGCAGGCGTTCGGCGAGCCATGCCTTGGCGATCGACGCCGCGAACAGTGCGAGCAACAGGCCGAAGGCAGCCGCCGCCATTTGCCAGAATTCGGACAGGCCCTGGCCCTTCGCGATCAGGATGAAGCTGGCGCACAGGATCGCCTGCAGGATGATGGTGCCGATCGAGATCATCATGTTCCGCTTGCGCGCAACATAGACCAGCGCAGCTTCGGCTACCGCGCCCGTCGATGCGAACACCTCTGCCGACAACAGTACCACCAGCGCGCCGGCGCCCATTACGAAGGCCGGGCCGATAACGCCCATGACGCCCACCGCCGGAATGCCGAACATCAGCAGCCCCAAAAGCTGCGCCGCGGTGATCCAGAATGCGACCTGGCGGATGTGCCGCGCGACGCCGATCTTGTCGCCCTTGCCCAGCGACTGGGTGATGACGGGCGCGAGGACGGGGTCGAACGTCGTCTTCAGCTTTTGCGGCAGCGACACGACCTGTTGCGCGCCCCAATAGATGCCGACCGCCGACGGGCTGACGAACAGGCCCAGGATCGCGATGTCGATGCGCCGCGATGCCCATTCGATCGCATCGGCGGCAGCCAGCGGCGTGTTGCGCCGGGCGAGGTCCCAGATGAGGCCCGGACGCGGGCGCCATTCGTGCGTCGGGAAGCCGAAACTTTTCACCATCGGGATCATGGACGCGAGGAACGCCGCCCCGATCGACGCGACATAGGCGATGATCAGGCCGTCGCGCGTCGTGACGAAAGCAAGCGCGCCCGCCGTGATGCCCAGCGCCCAGGGCTCGACCACCGACCGCGCGCGTACCGTAGCTCCCAGATCGCCGCGATAGGCGAGCGCCGACAGCGCGATGTCGGAGGCGGCGAGCGGCAGGATGACCAGCGGCAGCAACCGGTCCATGCCGTTAAGCGCGGAGTTCGGAAACATCGCCTGCGGAAACAGGACGAGCACGCCCGCCGCGATCAGTGACGCGACTGCGCACACGATCATCGCGTCCCACACGTCGAAACGGTGGTCGCGCTCGCTGGTCGCAAGTTGCTGGGCGAGGCCGCGTTTCAGGCCCATCGTCGCAACCTGTGCCGCGAATTCGACGACCAGCACGGCATAGGCGAACCGCCCGAGCGCATCGGCACCGTACATCCGTCCCGCGATGAACAGGAACGGCATGCGCGCGGCGAGGCGGAGCAGGAAACCGAAGAAACTGGTCCGCCCACCCGCCGCTAGAGTGGCGAGTTCGGAGGAAGCTTGAGCGCTCATGAAATCCTCTCCCCTTGAGGGAGAGGATAGCGAAGCTTGGCGGCAGGCCGCCTAGCGTAGCTTGGAGAGGGGGGCACAGCTTCGCTGTGCGCGGTCGCCCAGCGACCGCTACCTCTCACCCGGCCGCGCTCCGCGCGTGTCTGCCCTCTCCCACAGGGGGAGAGGGTAAGTTCGGCCAAACTCAATGCGCGGCGCCCCAGCTCTTGCCGGTGCCGACCTCGACATCCAGGGGGACCATCAGTTCGACCAGTGGCGCAGCAGCGGTCGCCATGACGTGGCGGATGACTTCGCTCGCGGGTTCGACCTGCGCTTCGGGCAATTCGAACACCAGTTCGTCGTGGACGGTCAGCAGCATGCGCACCTCCGGCAATCCTGCTGCAACGAGTGCGGGCGTCATTCGTACCATCGCACGCTTGATGATGTCGGCGCTCGTCCCCTGGATCGGCGCGTTGATCGCGGCACGTTCCGCACCTTGGCGTTCGTGCTGGACGCGCGAATTGATATTGGTGAAGTGCACTTTTCGCCCGAACAGCGTCGTCGTGAAGCCGGTTTCCTTCACATGGGCCAGCGTCTCCGCGATGTAACGGTTGATGCCCGGGAACCGCTCGAAATAGCGGTCGATCAGCGCCTGCGCCTCATCGGGCGTCGTGCCCATGCGGCCGGCAAGGCCCCAGCGCGAAATGCCGTAGAGGATCGAGAAATTGATCGTCTTGGCGCGGCCCCGGGTGTCGCGGTTGACCTCTCCGAACAATTCCTGCGCGGTGAGCGAGTGGATGTCGTCGCCGTTCGCGAAGGCGGCCTTGAGCGCAGGCACGTCGGCCATGTGCGCGGCAAGGCGCAGTTCGATCTGCGAATAGTCGGCGCTGAGAAGGACATTTCCCGGCTCCGCCACGAAAGCCTCACGGATGCGGCGGCCGCTTTCGGTGCGGACGGGGATGTTTTGGAGGTTCGGGTCGTTCGACGACAGCCGCCCGGTCTGCGCGCCCACCAGCGAATAGCTGGTGTGGACGCGGCCCGTCTCCGGGTTGATCTGCGCCTGAAGCGAGTCGGTATAGGTCGATTTGAGCTTCGACACCTGCCGCCAGTCGAGCACCTTGCGCGCGACCTCCACGCCTTCGCCGGCCAGCCGTTCCAGCTCGTTGACGTCGGTCGAATAGGCGCCGGTCTTGCCCTTGCGCCCGCCTTTCAGGCCCATGCGCTCGAACAGCACCTGGCCCAGCTGCACGGGGCTGCCGACCTGGAACGGTCCGCCCGCGGCCTCATGGATTTCGCCTTCCAGCCGGATCATTTCCTCGGCGAACTCACGGCTGAGGTCGGCGAGCGCGGCGCGGTCGACCTTGATGCCGTGGCGTTCCATCTCGCCGATCACCGCGACCAGCGGCCGGTCGACGCGTTCGTACACCGTCGTCGCGCTTTCCCGTGAAAGCCGCGGCTTGAACCGGTGCCACAGCCGCAGGGTCACATCCGCGTCCTCGGCGGCGTAGCGCGTCGCATCGCGCAGCGGCACCTGGTCGAAACAGATCTGCCCCTTGCCCTTGCCGCAGACCTCCGAAAACGGGATCGGCGTGTGGCCCAGGTGCAGCGCCGACAGGTCGTCCATCGAATGGTTGAACTGCTTTCCCGCATCGAGCGCGAAACTCATCAGCAGTGTGTCGTCGTATGGCGCGACGGCGATGCCGTGCCGCGCGAGGATCGTCATATCGTACTTGGCGTTGTGCGCGATCTTGAGCGTCGAGGGGTCCTCGAGCAGCACCTTCAGCCGCGCCAGCGCCTCCGCCTGCGGAACCTGCTCCGGCTTTTCCGCGAACATGTCGTTGCCGCCGTGGCTGAGCGGCACATAGCAGGCGAGCCCCGGCGCGACCGCCAGCGAAAAGCCGATCAGCCGCGCCCGCGTCGCGTCCAGCCCGTCGGTTTCGGTATCGAACGCGACCGTCCCCGCCGCACGCGCGGTTTCGATCCACTGGTCGAGGCGATCGAGCGTGGTGACACAGTCATACCCGTCCACATCGAACGGCGTATTGTCGACCGGCAGCGGCTCGTCGGGCGCGGACGCATCCGCCTTCGCCGGGATCGCCGCCGCTCCGCCGACCTTCGCCAGCAGCGACTTGAATCCGTGATGGTCGAGGAACGCGCGCAGCGGCTCTTCCGGAATGCCTTTCAGCACCAGATCGTCGAGCGGTTCGGGCAGCGGCGCTTCGCACTCCAGCGCGACCAGCCGCCTCGACAGCCGCGCCATTTCGGCATGCTCGATCAAATTGTCGCGCAGCTTGCCCGGCTTCATCGCGGGCGCCGCGGCCAGCACGGACTCCAAATCGCCATGCTCGACGATCAGCTTCGACGCCGTCTTGGGCCCCACGCCCGGCACGCCGGGCACATTGTCGACGCTGTCGCCCATCAGCGCCAGCACATCGCCCAGCCGGTTCGGCCCGACGCCGAACTTCTCCTCGACATATTCCGGCCCGATCCGCCGGTTGTTCATCGTGTCGAGCAGGTCGAGCCCCGGCTCGATCAGCTGCATCAAATCCTTGTCGGACGACACGATCGTCACCTGCCAGCCCGCCGCCAGCGCCGCCTTCGAATAGCACGCGATGATGTCGTCGGCCTCCAGCCCCTCGGTCTCGATGCAGGGAATCGAAAACGCCCGCGTCGCGTCGCGGATCATCGGGAACTGCGGGACCAGGTCCTCGGGCGGCGGCGGGCGGTGCGCCTTGTACTGGTCGTACATGTCGTTGCGGAACGTCTTGGACGACGCATCGAGGATGACCGCCATGTGCGTCGGCCCGTCGCTGGCGTTCAGGTCCGCCGCCAGCTTCCACAGCATCGTGGTATAGCCGTACACGGCCCCCACCGGCTCGCCATGCTTGTTGGTGAGCGGCGGCAGGCGGTGATAGGCGCGGAAGATATACCCCGAACCGTCGACCAGATATAAGTGTGGAGAGGTGGACACCGACCACTCCATAACCGCGCATGGGGGGGCCGCCTAGACCGGCGTGGTAAAGTCTGCGGCGAGTGGTAAAGCGCAAGGCA
>APMI01029251.1_pt1 | contig 12249 bp, 6 predicted proteins | sample 667938 | NCBI WGS metagenome assembly APMI01 (sample SAMN01084076, study PRJNA167559) | wastewater metagenome | biome: Wastewater | place: Denmark: Ejby Moelle, Odense | collected 2011-11-28 | reverse complement strand
ACCATTATTTATAATTTGGTGCCTATTTTTATAATTATAAGAAGTTATTGTTTTTAAATGGAAAGACATTAGAAAAGAGTCTACCTCGATATCAACTACGTGTTCGGTTCAAACTGCTACCTCAATCTTAAGAATTCCATCAGCTTCATCGAGGAATAGTAAAAACTCAAATTGGTATACACTGCTGGCAAGACTATTGTCAAAAAAGTCGTAGGTGAAGACCACATGGAGTTCATCAAGCTATCCGACAATATTTAGTTTATCGAGTGCATGGCTATATCGCCAACTCGTAATCATGCTGCAGTTTGTGAGAAAATTAAAAACTAAAATTTCATTTTACTTAATCTGTATGGACTTAAGACAAGGGACTCATAAATCAAGCATTTCAAATTACCACAAACTGAAAAGCAGTCGACGTTTAAGATTATTGCATTTGCACCATCACAACCGAAGTATGCTTGCTGTCTGACTGGCGAACCTGAAAACCAATTGATTTTCTTAGACATATCAAGAAGTAGAGGACTGGCTGTTAGTAACTTTCCAGTTATAGGCGCATCTTCTCTTACAATTAGTCCGACACAATCGCACATAATTTCAGTGTGTGGTAAAAATTTCTTTAAATTGTACAAAGTAGAAGATTACTCTTTCAAGCCAGCAGAATAAATTAAGAAACTTCCCAAAAATAGAAATTTCACAGTGCACTGCTGGTTCGACAAAACCAAAATACTCGTAGGTACCGACAGAGGAGAGCTATTTATGATTGGACCTGTTGGTAATAATTATTAAGTCAAAAGAAATTTTAACAATGTGTTCAATGATCAGCAACAGCAATAAATAGCAATTACGTAAATTGGAGTGTTAAGCAAGGGATTTATTTTGGGGTCTAGTCAAGGTCATTTCTCATTATGGATTAAGAAAGAGTAAAATTAATAAAATTTTGAAGATTAATATGCTGGATAACTCGTAAAAACATGGAAAACACCTGCTGAGTGGGCTGCTGAAGTAGTCTCAATTGCGATATGCCCTAAAGAATAAAACATTGCTGTCGGTTTGAAAAATAACAGTATTGCTCTATTAAAAATGAATTAAATAATGGGCTAGAAAGACGAACATTTGTAAGACCATGAACTGTTCAATTTCATGCATGGAGGATTTCATCAAGCTCCAATAACATACATGGATGTATGCTTACATCGTCCTATAATTGCAACTTTATCTAAAGCATAAAAATCGATCAGATTGTGGAACTACAAACAACCAAGCTGTTAATTAATCAAGAAATTCGATAGTAAGTTAGATGGAATTTAATAGTATAATACTGGCGATTTACTCAGTTGTTTAGCGATCCATCCGTTTGGTTATTACATGGCAGTTGGATTCTTCGACAAGCTACGAATTTATCACATTTTAATGAATGAACTCAGAAATTATAAATAAATCGTACTTCGCGGAGTATGTCAGTTAAAATTTTCAAATGGTGGTCATTTATTAGCCACAGCATACGCCAAACAAAAATACAATATTCACTTGATCAACGTATATAACAGTTATACCCTGTAATAAGTAGCAAGATTAAGTGATCATTCTAATATCATCACTGAACTGTGCTGGAAAACTGATGATCGGGCACTGTATTCTGTAGGAGCGGATGGCTTTGTGATATAGTGGAAATATTAAGCTAAGTCTTAAAGTAAGGAATGGCAATGTAGAAAATGGTCTCAAGCCAATGGCAAATATACTTCAGGCATATATGAACGATCTTCAAAATCATTTCTAGCTGCTGGACAAGAAGCTGGCAAAAATGTAGTTCGATAATTCAGACTATAAAAATAACAATCTCAGAAAATAAACATGGTGACTTTCAAAGTAACCAGACTTCAATGGTTAAACTCACAATGGAATATCCCTGCAGTGATCGCAGGCACATAAGATGGTGCTATAAAAGTGTTTAACTCTCCATTCGATAATATCGTTGAACAAACTTTGAACGTGCATCTAAAATAGATCACTAAAGTTCAATCAAGTCCATGTGGAAGATATGTATTTTCAGTAAGCGAAGATAATAACTTATTTATTTTTCAAGTGTCATTAACTAACAGGGAGGGGTTCATCAGCAAAAGACTCCATGATCAGGTCAATTAGTATGAGTTAAATCCTTTGGTGGGCGTGCTTGATGATTAACTCGCTGATACTATTCTCATTCAAAGAAATAATGTTAATGAGAAAATCAGGTATATCAAAATGTTGGAGAAGAATTTATAATAAATGAGGAACAAAATTGTTATGCAGGATGACGAAAATTAGAAGAAACATAAAACACAGTTTACAAAATTAGAAAATATGTTAAACTAAAAAGTATAACTTCTTTCCAATCAATTTGAGTATTTCAAAAAATAAAAGAAAGAATTATAAATGCAGACTCAAACTAATTTTATTGACACTCAAGGACAAAATACAAAAATGCTTTAAGAAATTTAAGCCTTATACGAGAAGAAGTTAACACTTGAAAATCAAAAATATTTTTAGCTCTAAAAACAATATGAAAAATTGAAGTCTCAAAATCTGTTATAAGTTGAAAATACTGAAACTGATATTAAATCTGCATTAAACCAACTTAAGAATGATTTCGTGGAGACATTCAAAAGAGCTGAGAAAGTTCACATTGGAAAACAGAACTAAATATTCTAAGGGCAAAAAGTGTATACATGTAAACTTGATCAAATTCAAGAAGAACATGAAGAGTAGCTAAAAAGAGTTAATAAAAAGATAAACGAATAAATCAAGAAAAAAGATGTAAAAACTGGTGAATTCTTAACAAGCATAGAGTCATACAACCGATAAATAAAGATGTTAAGAGAATAAATCATTGATTTGATGTCTAAAAACGATAGACTTTAGAAGTTTATTAGTGATTCAAAAAAATAGTTGAATCAAATTTTAAAATAGATTCAAGACAAAAGCAATGAGCTCATTGAAAAACAAGAACAAATGAAAGTTAGGTAATAAAAAATAGGGCAGTACCAAGAACGTATAGGAGATTTGCAGAAGAAGAAACAGATTCTTAGTTATAGAACATGGGAAATGAGACAATAAGTTGAACCAAAATAAGATGAGATTTAATTTTTGAAATAGTAATTGTATGCATTGTAGGTTGAGTTTTAAAATTTGTTGAAGGATTAAAAGAATCTTCAATAAACCGAAGTTTCAATTTTGAAAGACAAATAATCACTAAATAAAGCAATTTTAAAACTAAAAAACAGTCTCAAGTAACGAGAGTTGAAAATAAAAAAGATATGTGAATAACTTAACGAAATTGTACAGAGTAAAAATTCAGATAGAAGATACCAATAGCAAAAATTGATGTAACTATACCAAAAACATTCACACTTGATGACAAACAACACTCGTATTAACAACAACACTAAAGGAAATTAAGAGATGGCCAGGCATATCAGTCATTTAAAAAATTAAATATTGGATGTTAACTCGAAGACATCTTAAGGCATGATGATGAGAGACGATTAGCTTAGACGAGCTACAATTTAAAATAAGAATTTGATTAAATAGTTAGGCGATTTGAGAAAAATGAAAATTGACCTAACTGACTAGTTGAAAAATGTAAGTAAAATTGTGGACAACCTAAAAAGACAGATCACTCAAATAAAAAATGGAGTAACAAGAGCATAAAGTCCATTTAAGCCTAATATGAGCAAGAAACCTTCAACAAAATAACTAGCTGCATTACCTTCAATAAGTAAAGGCGCGCTAATTCGCTCAGCATCTAATCCAGTGTTTCGCGGTAAACTGGTTCGAGGCAACAACTTCGACGGGGACAAACTTATTAACATGACAAAAGCCAAAGTTTTTGAATTAGAATAAAAAGTATAAAACTCTAAAACAGAGCTACGTCAAAAGGAAGTTTCACTTCAAATGATGAAATCGCTGATTCAAGAGCATGTAAATACACAAAAATGCACAGATCCATATTTCGATCGATGCCTCAATTAATATGAACTATGACCTTTTTTGTAATTACACAAATTGATAGATTTAATTTTTGCGTATATTAGATAGATAAATATGGAAAAATATTATCATTTTAAATTTTGTTTCTGAATTTTAGAGTCTTTGTAAGGGAGCAGCTCGATGTTTAAATAATTTTTTAGAAAAAATTTCTTAACTATAGCCCCAATCGTAATCAAGACCACTAAGCTGAATAATACTTGTCCAGAGATAACCAAACTTACAATAACGACATTGTTTTCTTTAAGAGTGCGAAATCCTACGAACACGAGGTAGTTAAGTAAGGCCGAAAAAAATCCTAAAGCCAGGATGACTACTATTAGCAATAATACAAATAATTTGTAGTGATTTTTAAAGGTATTTCCGATTTAAGATGAACTTTTGCATGCCAGCGAAGAAGATGTTTTAAATGAAATTTTGGCTTTGCATAGTTCGCAGCATATCGATGCTAAATTCTCATCTACCTTTTTATTACTATTTTGAATCAATTTTTCGATCCAGGCCTTCATGCAAGACTAATGCACATACTTGAGACTCCCTGTGCATTTACAAGGCGTAACGAAAATTTCTTACTCTCTAAAGTGCGCTTATAAACAAATTCTGCACTAAATAACTTTCTCAATGTCGAGATCGAACTGACTGCTGAAGCTGGCATGATCGCGGGTGGCCATACTTTCTCTTTACTTCATCGATTGTAATTAATTTACTAGCGAAATAACATTAGTCCCAGATGAATGGTATATTGAAGGACAAACTCGATTTTAAAATTATTTGCAATAATAATTATTTGTTAAACTGGATAACTTAATCTCTTATAATAAACGCTTCATTAATTAACATTTTACTTATTCTTTTGTCGATAATAGGCAATACAATACAATGCAAATCAATATATAATATTGTATAAAATTGTATAAAATTTGGTATACAAAATTACTAGATTATAGACTATGAAATAATATGTGGATGGGCCATAGATGCACGCTCTATCATGCTCAAGAGTGCTAAACATATTCTTCATGAACGGCATAACAATCTTAGTGGGCTGGAACGCAGTACTGACATCATTGGACTATTTCTCAACAGTATACACAACCCATAATGTATATTTATTTTTTCCTATTCCCATATTCGCAGCGTATGGGTTCACAGCCATCACATACCACTAAATTCATAAGAGAGTAGGTCATCAGCTGATGATCAAGTACGGCATTGCTGGCGTTAATGTTTGTCTGGGTTTGCTATTGGGCATTAGTCTGCTATGTAAAAATCAGATTTAACTTGGGTTCTATCTTAGCTTATTTACCTGTTTCTGTATGGGAGTGTCCAGTAATTTGTTTCAATTGTCTTTGAATTAACTGTTTTAGTTCTATGGAAGCAGATCTCTGTCTAGATATACAGTAGGTACTGCATTTAGTGGACTTGCTCTTGTAAGTTTGAGAGCCATCATCACTCTAATCATGGGACAAGTCGACCCCAGCAGTTACATGCCTATTGTAGTCTATTTTATTATTGCTGCTAGTATAAACTTCTTCGATCTTTGTCTCAACATTAGACTATTCGGTATGTAAAGTTATAAATAAAGAGTTAAAATGAGATAATAATTGGCATTAAAGGAATTGTAATAAAATCCTAACACTTAATCATATGCTATGATAATGTGGCATGCTCTAAAAGTTTCTTTACCTTTTCCTTTATTAATATTCCTAAGTTTTTGTATCACTTTCACTCTGTTTCCAAATATAGCCCTGGCTAAAAAGATGCAATTTGGAACTGTCTGGACTTCAATTTACTTGATCATTTGCTATAACATGGGAGACTTGGTTGGCAAATTAACAGGCGATTTCCGTAACAACTTTAATTCTGAAAGCATAATATACTTAGTTGCAGCTCGCTTCTACTTTTATTTTACTTTCACCTTGCTTGTAAAATAGTTTACTCAGAGTGACTTGTTATTAAATCAAATATTTTTCCCATTGTTAAATATTTTTATGTTTGGTGTCACTAATGGTCTAGTCTCATGTAAAATTGTGTTAATTTAGGTGGAGGATGCGTACTTTCTTTTGAAAAATCACCATTGAAGTATAAAAAGTATACGATGATAGCAACTAATGTTTTATTATAGTTAGGGATCGCGACAGGCAGTTTTTTAGCAGTGCCACTCTCTCATTTTGTTAACCCAGATATATAATGAATATAAAATAGTAATTAAAACTTCATAATTTTAAAGATCAACGAATTACTTACATAACTTTGCTTTGGATGTCGGTCTTGATTGGGTCATATTTTGGATTAGATTCAAGAACTTGTCTGCAAGTCTACAGGCAGTCTACGTATCTTTTACCTTTCATAAGGTTGTAAGCGAGTCTGTATCCAATACCTGCAGATTTTCTTTGGGTCAGTTCGAAAGCTTTTTCATATGATTAAGCTGCATCAACATATGCTTGTTCTTTTTCTTTGATGAGACCTAAAAGTTCATAAGCTTTCCCTGATGATTTATTTTCTCTTAAGACCATTCTGATAGTTTCTTCAGCATTGTCAAACTTTTTAATTTGCACATAAGTCTCAGCATGCAAGAGCCAAGCCTTCTCCAGTTACTCTCCATACTCTGGTTGATAGGGCAGCTTGGCGCATAGTTTTAAAAAGTTGTTGCCCTCCACATCCTTCTTCTGCATGTATTTGGCAATAGCAATAGCCAACATAGCAGGTGGGTATTCAGCTCTCTAAATATAATCATAATTACAGCGACAAGCACATCGACTAATCTTTTGGCGATGTCCTATAAGTTAATATTTGATTTTCCTGAACACATTGTCACTAGTGCTTCCATCACCACATATCTATGCCAAGATGCCCGAGTTGACATTTCTCTGAGCAGAGACTAGCAGATACGGATGTTTTCAGGATGGACTGAATTTGGTCGGCCTTCCACTGCTGAGTAGTAAGGTTCTTGTTCAGGACACAGGAATATGTCTATCATGTGGAATATTGAATTCTCTGCGTATTGGCTTGATTTTTTAGCTATATTAAATAATAAGTACCTTTGTTAAATTAAATTAACGCCTCTGACAAATTACGAGAGTATTTATGATACAAACCTCGACAGTAGCAAAGTCCAGCATCATTAGTATTGTTAGCTTTATTTTGGGCTGCTTCAATGTACGATTTTGCTTATGTCAGCTGATTACTTCTTCTGAAGAAATCAATTAGTTTTGATAGTACAGCATACTTGTCAGGATTTTCATCAAGAATACTCTTAAATCTTTCGATAGCTTTATCATATTGATTTGATTTAAGCAAAATTTCAGCCAATACTGAACCGGCTTGTTCATTCTTTGGATTTATTTTGAGAATAACTTAGCTTGTTCGTTGACTGAGTTCCAAATTACCCTGATTCAAGTAAATTTATGCTAATATCTACAAAGCCTTCTCATGCTATTGATTTAGTTTTAGACATTATTTAAGCATGAGTTCTGTAGTTTCAACATTTTTCTCATTGTTATATGCATACTTTCCAACTTCGTAATAGAGGTCAGCATAAATTAGTTTTTCTTAGTCAGCAGGACCACCTTCACTTTTGATTTTTTCATAAACAAGTTTCTGGAACTTGACTGCCAGCTTAATTTATTTTCTGGCTTTCTAATTGGCACTGGAGTCAAATTTGTTCTGAGATTTCAGATACATCCTAAAAAGTTGAAGATGTGCATCAGAATTTTGCTTTAGTGCCTAGTAAGTTCCGCTTTCCTCCATGAATATCGGATTGGAAAGTAATGTTTCAGCTCTATCATATTTACGAAGCTGAATGCAAAGTTTGGCTAAGTCCAAAATTAAGTCTGGTCGATTTAATTTTTCGATGTTGTCCTCGTAAAACTTTGTGGCTTTCTCGTAATTGTGAGCCAAAGCATATGATCGACCGAGATCACGAATAATGGATTAATTGTCTGGCTTTTATTGATAGGCTTTCTCATATGCAGTTGAGGCTTACTCTGGCTCATTTATTTTTATCAAGGCATCACCATAGATCTTATAATTCTAAAAAGATGGATTACTTTCAATGATCTCAAAATAGCATCGCGCATAACCCTTTCTGCTTTTTAGATACTTGAGATGTATATCAGCTAACATTTTTCTACTTTCCACAAAATATGTGGAATCCGCCTTGACTGCCTTAAGGATGCTCATTGCCTTTTTAATGTCATTAGACTCAACTGCGATGTAAGCATTAGTTAATAACACGTGGACTTATTAGTTGGTACCTGCGAACTGAGAAATTGCTTGAGTCATCACTTGCTTTGATTATTTTTGTTTGTTATTCTTAAGATAGCATTTTGCAAGAAGTAAATAGATGGAGCATCTATCTTTTTATGAAAAATTGAGAACTCTAAATTTTTTATTATTATCATCTTGAACTTTTCTTTTAACTGAAGGTAACCCTATAGCTTGTACCATAGTTTACTCTGCAGTTTGATAGCTTTTCATTTCGTACTAAATTTCTCCCTTGATAAGCATAAAAAGTGGATTTTATCTAATTTTGAAATTAATTGCAATTGCCTATTGCAAACTACTTAAGGCAGACTCAAAATCTTTCTTTTTACTTCTGATCATGGATTGGATAATTGAGGCTTATTAATTACGACTGTCCATTTCAAGAACTTTGCCAACAGCCATGCTCGCATCAAATTAGTTTCCAATAGCAAGTTTACCTTTGGATAACAGAAGATAGGCTGGAACAAATCCAGGAATTTGTCTTGTTATGCTTTCCAAAAGTTTGATTCCTTTGCCGATTGGGCCTGCTGGGTTCGGGTTTTATGTGCCTTCCATCATCTATTTTGTCGATACAGGCCTTAAGTAAAGCTCAGCAATTGAGAATAAGAAATTTGGGTTTAGTTTAGAGTAATAAGAAAATCCTGAATTCAATGTTTTACTATAGGCTATCTGCATCTTAAGAGCCCCATCTAAAATTTTATAAAATTCAGTCAAAGAGTTATTGGTTTGATTTGGCTTTTTGATTGTCAGCAAAGCTTCTAAATAGGCAATGACAGGTGTCCTTCCCACTGTCTGTTGCATAACATTTACAAACTCGATTTGATTTTCAGCATCATCGATATCGTCCTGCAGAAGCTTGCACTCGATCATTCCTGTAATTGAGTCTAATTTGGACTCATCAAGCGAAGATGCTTATTGGAATAATTTATAAGCTTATTAAATTTGGCCTAACATTAAATTTTGATTTCCCATCTCAATAGCGTAGTCTGCATTAAGTGGATCTGATTTTCTACATTTTTCTATAATTTTCATAAGAACTTCTACTATTTTTCTGCTTCTTCCACATACTCTCAAGAACAAATGAGCGGCTTCATAAAGCAGTTTTGGGTTTTTATTTTATTTTTTCTCAATAAGCGTTTCCAGCTCTTTGATTTTCATAAATGCGTTATCCACATTGCCCTATCGAGCTAGCTCATAGAATGCAAGTGCTTTAACAGCGTTGATGTTGGTAGTTTATCTTTGAGAGACTTATAAAGCTGTTTGTCGAAAATCATCCCAGTCTCCAAGGGACATCAAGCAGATATATTTCTCAGTCATGAAAGGGATGAATGTCGGGTAAAATACAATACCTTCATTCATTGTTTATAACGCAATGTCGAACTTTTTGTTAATGCATTTTATTGTGTATCTAGCCATGAAAATTTGTATTTTAGGAGCAATTTTATCTTTCTATTCGTAGATCTTTTCTATTTGTTCTTCAAGTTTCACTTTGTTTTCTTATTGTAGATCCCAAAGTTGATGCCACACTTTCGCGACTTGATACAAAGGCGAGCCGTTATCTTTTTATTCAAGCAAATCACTTGCTTTTTTAGTCTATTTAATAAGACTCAAAAACAGAATAGCCTGAGCGAAAGCCTTATCCGCTCCATTCCTTCTCTCTTCTCTTTCTTTATTTCTCAAAGAATTGATTTCTTCCTGAAGATAAAAACAAGCATACTCTATCAATGTTTCTGGCTTGACCTTGGTAGTGCATGAGGGCAACATAGCAAGCATACGAAATCTATTTCTTCTGCTGGATTGAAAGCAAACTGTTGATAGCTGCAGTAGTGTCACCGTTTTGGTACTGACCATAAGCTTTCCAGAAAGCATACAACGGATCCGATGTTTTGCGATATGATTCTTAGCATGTGTTTTCTAAAGAGTTCCAGTATCCATCCTTGATATGGGCAAAGATAAGACCTTCACCTGTTTCGTTCTCCTGCTGCCTTGCTTTGGACATTTAAATTCAAGATTAATATAAAACAATCAAATCAAATTATGAAACTGAGCCAGTCCTGATTATTATTAAAATGGATTTAAAGATATGTATGAGCATATTATCAGTTTATCAGTTATAAACTACACTTTGTGGTCATTTTAATATTTAATGTGTGAATGTGCAAACTTTAGACTATTTAAGCTTTATTAATAACCAGATCTTTATATAATTATCAAAATTCACCAAAAAGCGTGAATGTTAAGGACAGCTGCGAACTTGTTCTCGCTGAACCGATCCCTGCTAACAAACATTGCTAGAAGATACGGAGAATTGACATATGTTAACGAAATAAAAGTGCAGTAAGGCTTTGACCGAGTGCCCACCTTCAGAGCATACGATTTGGACGGCAAGCTCATCAACAAGAGCATCAAGTATGATTGTGAGTAACTGGTCAAAATATTGCAAACCATGATCTTCGTCGATGAAATGGACGATATTTTACTTAAAGTTAAAGGTCAAGGTAAGATTTCTTTCTACATGACTTCTTTTGGTGAGCATGCCTGCATTGTAGGATCTGCTGCCGGTCTAAAAAAGGAGGATTGGGTCTATACTCAGTACAGAGAGCAAGGAGCACATATCTGGAGAGGCTTCACTATTGATCAAATTATTAATCAGTGTATAGGTAATGTTATGGATGGGGGCAAAGGCCGACAAATGCCTGTGCATTATGGAAGCAAATAAATTAATACAGTCACCGTTTCATCACCCTTAAGTAAATTATGATAAAATTTAGCGACTCAAGTACCGCAAGCTGCAGGCTCAGGATACGCCTTTAGAATTTCCAAAGAGGATAAAGTTGTAGCATGCTACTTAGGAGAGGGCGCAGCTAGTGAGGGAGATTTCCCAGTAGCTCTTAACTTCGCGGCTACCCTCAAATGCCAAACTTTATTTTTGTGCAGAAACAATAAATACGCTATTTCTACGCCATCATCAGACCAATATGCCTCTGATGGAATTGTGGGACGGGCTATTGCTTTGGGAATTGCAAGCACTCGAGTTGATGGTAATGATACTTTAGCTTGCCTTGAGGCCACTAAATTCGCGAGGGAGTACATTTTAAAACACAGAAAACCTTACTTTTTAGAATTTATGACCTATCGTGTTGGAGATCACTCCACATCAGATAATTCTTCATTGTATAGACGTGAAGACGAGAGAAAAGAGTGGAAAGAAAAGAACGATCCAATTAAGAGGCTGTTCAAGTTCTTGAAGCATGTGGACTACAAGAACATCCCAAGTGAAAAGGAACTAAGAGAGAAAGCAAACAAAGAGGTCATTCAATCATTGCATCGATGCCAGAAGCACAAATTTTCAGCAGTTGAAGGCATGTTCGATGATGTGTACGATAAGTTGAACAGCAATCTTATTGAGCAGAGGCAAGAACTTAGAGATCACTTGAAGCAGTATGGTGATAAATACCCTTTCCTAGAAAAATTCTCACAGTGATAAGAATCAAAATATTTATACTCAAAATAATACCATGAATATCATTAATCTTCCGTTCTGAGATACTCTCCGGTGTCAGCTTGGTTAAACACCACCACTGCTGTTGGCTCTAGCTCCTTGGTCTGCAGTGTACCTCTTGCTGCTACTCCAAATCCTAAGGGCAAATCTTGTAAATTGTACACGCATACAGGAGCGTACTGTGGAATGTTCTCAGTCATTCTACCGATGTGGGCTTTGATCACATGATTACCATACAAATAGGGCATCTCGCCTGAAGACTTAACCCAAATTTTATTCTTCGAGTACTTCGAAAGCAAGTCAAGACAAGCGACATGCAGTCTAAACTTACCTCCTTTGGTGAACTTGCCAATTAATGTGCCAGCTGATAGAATTTCATCCTTGGGGACGTTTGTGGAGAGCGTGATTAATTGATGATTGATGTAGAAGACTTTGCTTTTGATTAAACGGAAAACAGA
>APMI01015887.1_pt1 | contig 12249 bp, 5 predicted proteins | sample 667938 | NCBI WGS metagenome assembly APMI01 (sample SAMN01084076, study PRJNA167559) | wastewater metagenome | biome: Wastewater | place: Denmark: Ejby Moelle, Odense | collected 2011-11-28 | reverse complement strand
TTGCCGGAGAGGTCGCCCACGACACAATTGAGCTGGGCGACAGCGACGGTAAGAGGGGTTTTCATGGGGCGACACTATACCGCGAAGCCGCCGGAAGCCGCGCAACCCGCGCAGATCCTGCGCCCGCTTGTGTCAGTATCGGGTTTACGCCCCAGCCCTAGCCCACATGCCAAGCTTCCGACTCCACCCGGCGATAGCCGAAATCCCCGCCGACCAATGGGATGCCCTCACCGGCGGCCAGCCCACCCTCGCCCACGCCTTCCTCGCCACCCTTGAGGAAAGCGGCTGTGTCGCCCCGGCCAGTGGCTGGGCGCCCCGCCATGCGGCCCTGTGGGACGGCGACACGCTCGTCGCCGCCATGCCGCTCTACCTGAAGAGCCACTCCTACGGCGAGTACGTCTTCGACTGGGCCTGGGCCGACGCCTACCAGCGCCACGGACTCGACTACTACCCCAAGTGGCTGGCCGCCGTACCGTTCACACCAGTGCCCGGTCTGCGCCTGCCCGGGCGGGACAAAAGTAGCCGGCGCACCCTGATCAAGCACGTGCTGGACGAAGTGCGCCAATCCGGCGCCTCGTCCCTGCACGTGCTCTTCCCCAGCGACGAAGAAGCCGGCTGGCTGCAGGAGGCCGGGCTGGCGCTGCGCCACGGCGTGCAGTTTCACTGGCACAACGCCGGCTACCGGGATTTCGACGACTTCCTCGCCCGCCTCGCCCAGCCCAAACGCAAGAAGATCCGCCAGGAGCGACGCAAGGTGATGGACGCCGGGGTGACGTTCCGCATCCTGCGCGGCGCCCAGATCGGCAACGTGGAATGGGCTTTCTTCCACGCCTGCTACAGCCGGACCTACGCCGAGCACCGCTCGACACCCTATCTGTCGCGGGCGTTTTTCGTGGAATACGGCCACCGGGCAGGGGATGCCGCGGTCCTGATGATCGCCGAACGGGCCGGCGCACCGGTGGCGGCGAGCTTCTTCCTGCGCGATGCCGACGCCCTCTACGGCCGCTACTGGGGGGCGGCCGATTTCATCCCGTGCCTGCACTTCGAAGCCTGCTACTACCAGGCCATCGACTACGCCATCCGCGAAGGCCTGAGCCGCTTCGAAGGCGGCGCCCAGGGGGAGCACAAACTCTCACGCGGCCTGGAGCCGGTACGCACCAACTCCGCCCACTGGATCGCCGACCCGCGCTTCCGCGATGCCGTGACCCGCTTTCTTGCCCAGGAGCGCGGCGGCGTCGAAACCTACCTGGATGAACTGTCGGAAAGGCTGCCTTTTCGCGCGGGTGACTAGATCGCCGCCACCCGCCGCGGCGACGCCTCGCGAATCGGCAGGTTCACCAGCGCCGCCCCAGCGCCGCCAGACTCGCCAGCACGATGTCGGCGTACCACATCAAGTCATAGCTGCCCAGATTCACCAATGCCAGCCCGCCCAGCCAGGCACCGAAGAAGCCGCCGATCTGGTGCGACAGCAGGGTCAGGCCAAACAGCGTCGCCAGATAGCGCAAGCCGAACAGCTTGCCGACCAACCCGGCCGTCGGCGGCACCGTGGCCAGCCAGGTCAAGCCCAGACCGATGGAGAAGGCGTAGAAGGTCCATTCCGTCTTGGGCGCCATCAGATACAAGGCAACCAGCACCGCCCGGGATCCGTACATGAGCGCCAGGATCCACTTCATCCGGTAAATGCTGGCCAAGCGCGCCGGCGCCCAGGCTGCCGACGATATTGGCCAGCCCGATCAGCGCCAGCGACATCGCCGAGACATTGGCCGGCAGGCCGCACAGGTCCACAGCCCCCGGCAAATGGGTGACCAGGAAGGCGATGTGGAAACCACAGGTGAAGAAACCCGCATGCAGGCACCAGTAGCTACGGTCCTTCAACGCCACCCTGAGTTGCTGCTTGAGGCCCGGATCCGCCCCGGCAGTCGACACCGGATGCTCGACCTTCTTGCGTAACGGCCAAGACAAGGGAATCGTCGCCAGGCTGATTGCGGCCAGGCTGAACAGGGCCGTCATCCACCCGAAGCCGGCAATCAGGAACTGCGACAGCGGCGCAAACAGGAACTGGCCAAAGGAGCCCCCGGCGTTGATGAAACCGGACGCGAAGGCGCGCTTTTGCGGCGGCAGGCGCTGGGCCATGGCGCCAATCAGGATCGAGAAACTGCCCGCTCCGGCACCACCGGCCACCAGCACACCCAGGCACATCGTCAGGCCGAACTCGGTGCTCACGAAGGGCGTCAGCGCCAGCCCCAGCACCAGCATGGCCGCGCCGGTAAACAGCGACCCGCCCGGGCCGTAGCGATCGGCCACCGCACCGAAAATCGGCTGCGAAGCGCCCCACATGAACTGCCCGATGGCCAGCGCAAAGCTGATGCTGGCAATGCCGAGCCCGGTGGATGTGTTGATCGGCGAGATGTACAGTCCGAGGGACTGGCGCACCCCCATGGTGATCATCAGGATGGCCGAGGCGATCAGCACCATCGGCCAATAGGAGGCCGGGGGCGTGGCGTGGGGCGCCGGGGAAGCTGGGGTCATGGATTTCACCTTGGAGGCAGGCTCTTTCTGGCCGGCCAGCATCCCCCGGAAACCCCCTCGCGGTCAATCAGGATTTACGTGCACGTAAGGTTCCCAGTGCGGCGGGAAAGTCGAACGCAGCCAGCTCCCTTTCAAAGCGTGGCCAGTCGGCACCCAGAGCGACCTTCACGACATCGCCCAGTTCCCGGGCGACTCGCGTTGCCGCCACATTGTCTTCGGCAAGCAAGGCTTCCAGTTTGACCAGGGCTTCGTGTTGCGCAGCCATGTCACGGACCGGTTCGTCAGTCGCCGACGGGGCGCTATCGGCAGCCTTCTCATCCCCCTCCGGCAAGGCCAGGATGGCCCCCACGGTAGCGCTCTGGGCCTCATCCACGCGGGCGAGCAGGGCCTCGACGCTCGCCTGATCATGCTCGTCGCGGATGGCCATCTCGAGCTCGGCAGCCAGCGCCTGCACTCCCGGCACCCCGATCATGCCGGCCACGCCCTTGAGTGAATGGGCCAGACGACGGGCTTCCGCCATATTGCCCGCCCCCAGTTCGGCCCGGATGCGATCAGCATCCTTTCCATGGCCGTCGGCGTACTTGCGCAGCAGACGCAGGTAGTTGGGAATGCGCCCACGCAGGTTCTTGAGCCCGTATGCGACGTCCAGACCAGGCACCTGATCGAGAGCGGCACGGATATCCGGCACCACAAGCACGCCGGGATCGCTCTGGCGCGGGCGGCGCGGCAGCCACTGCAGGAGCTTGGCGTAAAGCATGGCGGGATCAACGGGCTTGGACAGGTGATCGTTCATGCCGGCGTCAAGACAACGCTGGCGGTCCTCACCGAACGCATTGGCCGTCATGGCGACAATCGGCACACTGCAACCGCGCTGGCGGATCGCCATGGTTGCCTCGATGCCATCCATTACGGGCATCTGCATGTCCATCAGGATGAGTTCATATTCGGCAGTCCCGACCTTCTCCACCGCCATCGCCCCGTTGTCGGCCAGATCGACCTTCAGGCCCACGCTCTCCAGCAAGGACATGGCGACCTCCTGGTTGATCCGGCTGTCCTCCACCAGCAGCACCCGGGCGCCCCGGTGAGCGCGGGTCAGCATGGCCTCGTCCAGTTGCTCGCGAGCAGTGCCCGGCACGACCCGGATGTCCCGCTCAAGGCTGGCCTGGATCACATCCTGGAGACTGGAGAGCGTCACCGGTTTGGCCAGCACGGCAAGCCCGTCCAGCCGGGCGGCCTCCTCGCGCTGGACCGGGTCGTCACCCAGGGTGAGCAGGATGCAGCGCGGAGGGTGGGTCAGATTCATGGCGGCAAGCCGGCGGGCAGTCTGAAGGCCGTCCATGTCGGGCATGCGTCCATCGAGGAGCACCAGCCCGAAGCCGTCGCCCTCCTGCTCGGCAGCGGCCAGAACGGTTAGCGCCGCCATACCGGACTCGCAGGTGATGACCCGCGCGCCAAGGCGCGAGAGCATTGCGGCCAACGCGTCGCGGGACTCCCGCAGATCGTCCACGATCAGCACGCGAACCGACGGCACCGTCGCCACAGGGGGTAAAGGACGATCGGCCTTGCGGAGTCTGGCCGTGAGCCAGAAAGTACTGCCCGCCCCCGGCTCACTCTCCACCCCGGCCTGCCCGCCCATCAGGCGGGCCAGGTGGCCGGTGATCGCCAGACCCAGCCCGGTGCCGCCAAAGCGACGGGTAGTGGAACCGTCTGCCTGCTCGAATGGCTTGAAGAGGCGCCCCATGACATCGGAGTCGATACCGATCCCGGTATCGCGCACATCGAAACGGATCAGCACCGAGTCGGGGCTTTCGTCGTCCGAGCGGGCCTGCAGCAGAATCACCCCGGCATCAGTGAATTTCACCGCGTTGCCCATGTAGTTCACCAGCATCTGCCCGAGGCGTGTCGGATCGCCGCGCAACATGGTCGGCACGCCCCCCATATCCACGACAAGCTCCAGCCCCTTCTGGTGCGCCCGATCAGCCACCAGGGCACAGGCCTTGCGCACCACGTCCTCCAGGTTGAACTCGGACTCGTCGAGGCTCAGCTTGCCGGCCTCGATCTTCGAGATATCCAGAATGTCGTTGATGATCGACAGCAGATGATCCGCTGCATCGCTCACCTTCTGCAGACGGGCCTGCGCCTCGACATCCCCCACGCTGCGCCGCAGCAAATGGGTCAGGCCGATGATGGCGTTCATCGGCGTGCGAATCTCGTGGCTCATGTTGGCCAGGAAGGCGCTCTTCGCCCGATTGGCTGCATCGGACGCCTCCCGGGCAGCCTCCAGCTCGGCCGAACGCTGGGACAGGATCAGATTGGTCTCTTCCAGCTGGCGGGTCCGCTCGGCCACGAGTTGCTCAAGGTGATCCCGGTAGCTGGCCAGCTCTTCCTCCACCTGCTTGCGTCCGGTGATGTCCTCCTGGACGCTCAGATAATGGGAAATTCGTCCGTCAGGCTGAACAATGGGCGAAACACGGGCACACTCCACCCGCAGCACGCCATCGCGACGCCGGTTGATGAATTCGCCTTCCCACGGCTGGCCCGCGCGCAGCGCCGCCCACATCGTCCGGTAAGTCTCCGGCGGGGTCTCGCCCGACTTGATGAAGCCGGCCCGCTGCCCGAGCACCTCGTCAAGGGCATAGCCGACGCCATCCAGGAAGGCGCGGTTCACGTACTCGATGCGCCCCTCCAGGTCGGTAATGATCACACTGGCCGGGCTCTGCTCGACCGCCAGCGAGAGCTTCAGCAACTCTTCGGCGGCCCTGCGCCTGTCGCTGGTATCGCGCCAGATGCCGGCCAGGTAACTGCGGCCGCGAATTTCAAGGGCCCGATAGCTCAGCTCAACTTCACGCAGGCTGCCGTCGGCACAGCGATGACGACTGTCAAAGGTGACCGCCTCATGGCTCACGCTGATTTCATGTATCCGCCGGACGATCTCGCCGGAGGCCAGTTCGGCCTGTATGTCCTGCACGGTCATTCCGGCAAAGACTTCCCGGGAATACCCCAGCCCGCGGCAGGCGGCCTCGTTGAACTCGACGAAGCGGAGGGTTTCCGTATCGAGCAGCACGATGCCATCGACCGCCTGATTAACGATGGCGCTGAAAATCTCCTCGCGTTCGCGCAGGGCCTCTTCATCACGACGCAGTTCGGTGATATCCCGGGAGATACCGAAAACGCCGATCACCGCGCCACTGGCGTCACGCAGGGGCCCGCGGGTGGTCAAGAAACTGCGTACACCGGCCACCGTGGTCACCGACTCGACCCCCGTGGTCACTGAACCGGAGGCCATCACCGCCTGCTCGACAGCACGCAGCGTGCGGACCTCGTCGGCCGGAAAGAGTGTCGAATCATCGTGACCAAGCACCTGATCCTCGTCCCTGCCGGTGACGCGCGCCGCAGCCCGGTTGAAGAACAGGTAATGCCCTTGTGCGTCCTTGGCAAAGATCGCATCGGTGGAACCATCGGCAATGGCGTCAAGGAGCTGGAGCCCCCGCAGTTGCTTGCCCTGGGCCTCCTCGCGCAAGCGCGTCTGCAGCAATTCGCGCCGTTGCAGCAACAATGCCGTCGCCCCGCCAATCGAAAACAGCGCGAAGCCGACGGCCATGGCAATCCACCAAATCTGCCGGCGGGAGCCCTCGTACATTTCCTCGGCATCGACCTTGGCCACCAGCGTCCAGTCGGTCCCCGGCACCCCACGGCCAACACCGACTACCTGCACATCACGGTAGTCGGCCGCCTCGAAGGCAACGCCACGCCGCTCGGCGTGTTCGGTGACAATCACGGCCAGCGCATCACGCCGGCTGAGCGGAATGCGCACACTCAGCGGCGGGCCAGCCAGGTGACGCAAGGGTGTGATGAACTGCAAATCACTGCCGTCACGCCGGAACAGCAGCGTCTCGGCCGTGCGGCTGGGGCCGGGCCACCCCTGCAGGTAGGCAAACAGGAAACGGGCCGGATCAACCTGCAAGACGATGGCCAGCGGCATAGCGCCCGCCACGGTTCTCAGCGGCGCAACAAAATCGAGACGCACCGGCACATCCGGGTCGCCGTCGTCCCGGTAGAAGCCGGTGTCAGCCTCATGCCCGCTGCGCAGAGCCTGCCGGACCGTATCGCGGAGTACCGTCGCCGGCACAAAATCCCCCCCCGACGACAGGACGGGCTCGCCGCGACCATCCAGAATGGCGACCCGCGCGTAGCCGTAAGCACTGCGCAAGGCCTCCAGGCTCTCCAGCATCCCGGCCCGCAGCGCCGGATCCTTCTCGCGCATCCATTGTTCGTACATGGCGCCGAAGCCCGGATTTCCGGCCGCCGCACGCACGTCGGCACGACGCTCCTCCAGCCACATCGAGATCTGCCCGACCTTCAGATCGGCCACCGCTTCCAGACGGCGGGACTCCTGCGCCTCCCGTTCACGTACCGTCAGCACGGCGCTCCCGTAACCCACCGCAAGCAGCGCCATGGCCAGCAGGGAAAAGGGCAGCAGGCGCGAGCCGATGCCTTCGGAGCCCAGCAGGGACCTGATGGATGCGGAAGCCTGCTCTTCTGCCGAGCTCCGCGCAAAGCGCTGCAGCGCCACCCACAGCAGCAAGGATGTAACCGCGACAAAAGCCCAGCCCTTTGCGGTGCTGGCGGCGGCGACGAGCTCCGGATCGGCCCACAGCTGGCTCACCAAGCGGTCGGAAAACAGGATCCACCCCGCCGCGAAAACGGCATAGAGAAAGACCACACGGGCAATCCGGCCATTCATGAAGGCGCCCCTTCGTCCGCCTCGTCTCCGTAGCGACTGGCGATGTCGGCAAATTGCCGCAAATCGGTCAGAAACGCGTCAACCACATCCGGATCGAAATGCGTCCCCCGCCCGGCACAGATCATCTGCCGGGCGCCATCGAGGGAAAGAGGCTCCTTGTAGACGCGGCGCGAGATCAGCGCATCGAAAACGTCGGCAAGGGCCATCAGGCGGGCCGCCAGGGGAATCGCCTCGCCCGCCAGCCGGTCCGGGTAACCACTACCGTCCCAGCGTTCGTGGTGGTGGCGGGCGATTTCCTTGGCAATGGCCAGGAACGGTACCGGCCGCTCGGCATCCTCTTCGGCATGCTCGATGGCCTCGGCGCCCAGCCCGGCGTGAGTCTGCATGATCGTCCACTCCGCCGGCGTCAGTTTGCCGGGCTTGAGCAGGATGTAGTCGGGGATGCCCACCTTGCCGATGTCGTGAAGTGGCGCCGACTTGACGATAAGGTCGATGGTGCGCGCCGTCAGGGTGACGGCATGCCGAGGGTCGAGCGCCAGACGGTGCGCCAGCACGTTCATGTAGGCCTGGGTGCGGCGCAGGTGGTTGCCGGTTTCCGGGTCGCGGATTTCCGCCAGCCGTGCCAGGGCGCGGATGCTCACTTCCTGGATCAGCAGGTTCTCGCCCATCCGGCGGCCGATCTCCGCTTCGAGAAAACTGTTCTGGTCGCGCAGGCGGTCGCGGGCCTTTTTCAGTTCCAGCTGGGTATGTACCCGCGCCAGCACGATGTTCGGACGCAGGGGCTTGCTGATGTAATCCACCGCCCCCAGTTCCAGCCCCTTTTCTTCCTCGCGCGCGCCGTCGAGGGCCGTCACGAAGACCACCGGAATGTCATGGGTTCGCGGATCGGCCTGCAGGGCCTCGAAAACAGCGTAGCCGTCCATGCCCGGCATCATCACGTCAAGCAGGATCAGGTCCGGCACCGGACTGGAACAGGCCACCTGCAAGGCCCGCGCGCCGCTCTGCGCACCGCGTACGCGGTAGAGCGGCTGCAGCAGTTCGCCGAGAACCTCAAGGTTCTCCGGCACGTCATCAACGATCAGGATCGTGGACCGGGTGTTGCCAGGGTCAGGGGCAAGGATATCGGGGGTCACCTGGAACAGACTCAGTGAATTGTCGGGCACCAACGCGGAGACCCAAAGCACACATGGGCTCGAACCCCGGTGCGGACTATTCTGTTTATCGACTTGCGGGACGGCTTCTTTAGCCCGACCCGGCCGCCGGCGCGACAGGCACCCGGACAGTCCCGGTACTTACCGCTGCGCGCTAAACTGCATACCCCCTGCCCTGCCGGAGCCCTTGCGCCCGTAACATGTCGCCAGCCATCGCCCGCCTGCTGCCCTTTCTTGCCTGGCGACGCCAGCTCGACGCCGCCGGCCTGCGCGCCGATCTGCTGGCCGGCTTCTCGGTGGCACTGGTGGCCATCCCCCAGGCCCTCGCCTACGCCCAGCTCGCCGGTCTGCCGGCCTACGTGGGGCTCTACGCTTCCCTGCTGCCGTGCATTGTCGGTGCGCTGTTCGGCTCCTCCGGACAGCTCAACACCGGCCCGGTGGCACTGACCAGCCTGCTCACGGCGACCTCCCTGGCCCCGCTGGCCCTGCCGGGCTCGGAAACCTACCTGCTGCTGGCCGTTCAACTGGCGATGCTGGCCGGGATCCTGCAAGTGGCCTTCGGCGCCCTGCGCCTGGCCCATTTTGCCGATCTGCTGTCCCATCCGGTGCTGCACGGATTCATCAATGCCTGCTCGCTGCTCATATGCGCCGCCCAGTTGCCAACCCTCCTCGGCCTCTCCAGCGCCGGCCAACAGCCCTTCTTCGAGGCGGTCATCGACCTGACCCTCGCCCTGCCAACCCTGCACCTCCCGTCAGCCGCCCTGGGTCTGGCCGCAGTCGGCATACTGATTGCCCTGCGCCGGTTCCTGCCGCGCTGGCCGGGCGTGCTGATTGCCGTGGCGGGGCTTACCCTCGTCGCCTGGTTTGCCGGCTTCGAGAACAGCGGCGGCCGGGTCGTTGGCGCCCTGCCCGAGGAAACCCTCGCCTTTGCGCTGCCCCGTGCCAACTGGGGCCAGATCACCGACCTGCTGCCATCGGCCTTTGTGCTCGCCCTCGTGAGCTTCCTGGAGGCCATGTCGAGCTGCAAGGTGGCGTCGGCGCGCACCGGCCAGCGTTGGGACGGCAACCAGGAACTCATCGGCCAGGGGCTCGCCAAGCTCACCGCCTCAGTCTGCCAGGCCTACCCGGTGAGTGGCTCCTTCGGCCGCTCGGCCTTCCTCCTCACCCATGGGGCGCGCACCGGGCTGGCCTCGGTGATTGGCGCGCTGATGGTGCTGGCCGCGCTGTTCACCATCCCCGACCTGATCACCCACATTCCCCGCCCGGTGCTGGCGGCGGTCATTCTGGTCACCCTCGCCGCCCTGCTTTCGCCCAAGGCACTGACCGACGCCTGGCACACCAGCCGTGACGATGGCCTGGCCGGCACGGTGAGCTTCGTCGCCACCCTGGCCTTCTCCCCGCACATCGAGATCGGCATCCTGTCCGGCCTGATCCTGTCGCTGGCGCTGCTCATCTACCGCAGCATGAAGCCACGCGTCGCCGTCCTCGGCCGCCACCCGGACGGCACCTGGCGCGACGCCCGACGCTTCAAGCTGCCCGAGCCCCATCCGCAGCTCACGATCCTGCGCTTCGACGGCCCGCTGCACTTCGTCAACGCGGCCACCTTCGAAGACGCCGCGCTCGCCGCCGAGCGCGAGCACCCGCAACTCAAGGTGCTGCTGCTGTCCTGTGCCGGCATCAACGACATGGATGCCAGCGGCGTCGAAACCCTGCGCCGCATCCAGCGCCAGATGAAGGACAGCGGCCACACCCTGGCCTGCTGCGGCCTAAAAAAGCAGGTTATCGACGTACTGGAGCGCACCGGTCTGTGGGCCACCCTTGCCCCGCACGCGGCCTACCGCACCGAGGACCACGCCCTGCAACACCTGCTGCCCACCCTCGAGCAGGTCAAGCCGCCCCCTGTCACGCGCCGCGGCTTCGAGTGGTGAGCGCCGGTTTGTTGACCTGAGTCGTTGTTCCGCGGTTTGCACAGGCAGATACTTTCCTGAAACAGCGATTCCGGCCTTCAGAACAAACGACAAGGGAGCAACGCATGACACCCACCTCGGTCCGCGACATCCGAAACCTCAGCCTGCTCGGTCAGTCCGGCAGCGGCAAAACCACCCTCCTCGAAAAACTCCTCGCCACGGCCGGCACCATCGGCACACCCGGCTCGGTCGAGAAAGGCGATACGGTCAGCGACTTCGACCCGCAGGAAAAGGCCCTCGGTCACTCCCTCAACAGCGCCCTCGCCCACCTCGAATGTGCCGGTCACTGGGTGAATATCCTCGACACCCCGGGACTGCCGGACTTCTTCGGCCGTGCCCTGGCCACCCTGCCGGCCGTTGAAACCGCCGTTGTCGTCATCAACGCCACTGCCGGCGTCGAAACCGTTACCCGCAAGATCATGGACGCCGCCGCCGGCCAGTGCCGGATGATCGTCGTCAATCGCATCGATGCGCCGGGCGTGGACTTTGCCGCCCTGATGGAACGCATCACCGGCAGCTTCGGCAAGGAATGCCTGCCCATCAACCTGCCCACCGCGGGCGGCGCCAGCGTCATCGACTGCTTTTTCAAGCCCGACTACGAGGCCGTGCCGGCATTCTCCAGCGTGCGCGAAGCCCACGAGCACATCGTCGACCAGGTTGTCGAAGTGGATGAAGCACTGATGGCGCTCTACCTGGAACAGGGCGAATCCCTGCAGCCGGAACAGCTCCACGACCCCTTCGAGCAATCCCTGCGTGAAGGCCACCTGATTCCCGTGTGCTTTACCTCGGCCCGCAGCGGCGCCGGCGTCACCGAACTGCTCGACATCATGGGCCGCCTGCTGCCCGACCCGACCGAAGGCAATCCGCCCGCCTTCCTGAAAGGCGAGGGCCCCGCCGCCGTGTCGGTCAATTGCAGCACCGACGCCGACCAGCATGTCATTGCCCACGTCTTCCAGGTCAGCAACGACCCCTTCCGCGGCAAGCTCGGCCTGTTCCGCATTCACCAAGGCACCGTCACGCCAAACACCCAGCTCTTCATCGGCGACGCCCGCAAGCCCTTCAAGGTGGGCCACCTGCTGCGCGTCCAGGGCAAGACCCAGACCGACATCGAGCTCGGCATTCCCGGCGACATCTGCGCCGTGGCGCGTATCGATGACATCCATCGTGACGCCGTGCTCCACGACTCCCACGACGAAGACCACTTTCATCTTGTCGCCCCCTGCTACCCGCAGCCGGTCTTCGGCCTCGCCCTGCTGCCCGAAAAGCACGGCGACGAGCAGAAGCTCTCCGAAGCCCTGCACCGCCTCCTCGACGAAGACCCCTGCCTGTCCGTGGAACACAACCTCCAGTCCAAGGAAACCGTGATCCGCGGCCTCGGCGAAGTCCATCTCAAGGTGGTGCTGGAGCAGCTCAAGACCCGCGGCAACATCAGCCTAGCCACCAAACCGCCCGCCATTCCCTACCGCGAAACCATCGGCGCGACCGCCGAAGCGCGTTATCGCCACAAAAAGCAGAGCGGCGGCGCCGGCCAGTTCGGCGAAGTGGCCCTGCGGGTCGAAGCACTCGAACGAGGAGCCGGCATCCAGCTGGCCGATGAAGTGAAGGGCGGCACCATTCCGACCCAGTTCATGCCGGCCGTCGAAAAAGGCGTGCGCCAGGCCCTTGCCGAAGGCGTGATTGCAGGCTTCCCGCTACAGGACATCCGCGTGGTGGCGGTGGATGGCAAACACCATGCCGTCGACTCGAATGAAATCTCCTTTGTCACCGCCGCGCGCCACGCCGTGCAGGAGGCCGTCCTGGCCGCCCGCCCGGTCGTGCTGGAACCGCTGATCACGCTGACGGTACGCATCGCCGACGA
>APMI01010532.1_pt1 | contig 12250 bp, 3 predicted proteins | sample 667938 | NCBI WGS metagenome assembly APMI01 (sample SAMN01084076, study PRJNA167559) | wastewater metagenome | biome: Wastewater | place: Denmark: Ejby Moelle, Odense | collected 2011-11-28 | reverse complement strand
TTCTGCCGATGAAAGTGGAAATTTTTCAATTAATGCCAGAACAGGCGCTGTATTGGTAGTTTCGGCCACCGGCTATAGTACAAAGGAGGTAACTGTAAGCAGCTCTGCCCCTTTGAATGTTGTATTAACAAAGGGTGATGCGCAAGTAATTGAAGAGGTGGTGGTAACTGCTTATGGCACACAAACTAAACAGTCTATCACCGGGTCTATTGAAACCATCAAGGCGGATGATATTCAAAAAATTCAGACATCTAACGTGATGCAATCTCTGTCTGGAAAAGTAACAGGGGTTCAAATTAAATCTCCTAGCGGCCAGCCTGGCGATGCGCCATCACTGAGATTTAGAGGTATAGGCTCTATCTCATCGTCTAATGCTCCTCTATACGTGGTAGATGGTGTTCCTTTCAATGGTGATGTATCGGCTATTTCTTCACAGGATATAGAAAGTATATCTTTTTTGAAAGATGCGTCTGCTAATGCACTGTACGGTAGTCGTGGAGCTAATGGTGTAGTTATTATTACTACCAAAAAAGGAAAAGCTGGCCTGATGTCTCTCACTTATGATACCAAATTAGGAATTAACTCAAGAGCGGTTCCTGAATATAAACTGATTACAGATCCTAAAGAATATTACGAGCTTCGTTGGCAAAGACTAAGGCTTGGTGCAAAGTTGACCACTCCTACCTTGACGTGGGATGCTGCAGGAGCTGCTGCCACTAATGGCTTGGTGAAAGATCTTGGATACAATATTTTTAATGTAGCTAATAACCAAATTGTGGATGCTACTACCGGTAAAATCAATCCGGCTGCGAGCCTTTTGTATCAGGATGATTGGTATAATGCACTATTTAAAAACAGTTTTCGTCAGGAGCATTTTGTAAGTATTGCTTATGGTACAGATAAATTATCATCTTATCTGTCAGGAGGTTATTTGAATGATGAAGGTTATGTGTTAAACTCTGGTTTTAACAGGATTTCGGCTAGAGCTAATTTAGATTATAAAGTATTTGATTTTCTCAAAATAGGATCGAATATAAATTTTGCCAGCACTAAAGCAAAAGTACCACAAGCCGGAAAAGGTTCCGGAACATATTCTAACTTGTTTTCGTGGACAAGAAACATGGCGCCCATTTATCCAATTTATGCCAGAGATAAGAGCGGAGCAATACAAAAAGATGCAAACGGTGAAGATATGTATGATTTTGGATCGGGAGAAACTATTAACCCCGATGGAACAGCAGCTAAAAGAACTTACATTACCAATATGAACCCGTATGCCACTACTCTTAAAAATATACAAACTAATGAGAATAAGAATCTTAGTATGCGAAACTACATATCGCTTGATTTCTTAAAGTATTTCAATTTTGTGTACAATTTGGGGTATGATTATTATGCTACCAATCGCTTACGTTACGGATGGGAAAAGGGTGGTGATGCACAACCTTATGGAGGGTCTATAGATAATGCAACTTCTGTAGAAGGTACTATTACTCATCAGCAATTATTGACTTTCCAAAAAAATATAAATGATCATAGTTTGAATATCATGGTAGGTCATGAATCTTCAAATTATACTGCTAAAATGCTGGCTGGCGGTAAAACGAATGTTGTTATTTCTGACAATATTATTATTTCTAACGCCAGTAAATACTCTTACTTAAATGGGTATAACGACAATTACAAGGTCGAAGGTTATTTATCAAAATTGAATTATAATTTTAAAAATAAATATTTCCTGAACGGTAGTTTCAGAAGAGATGGATCATCTGTTTTTCACCCGGATAACAGGTGGGGTAATTTTTACGGGTTAGGTGTGGCCTGGAGTGTAAATCAAGAAGATTTTTTGAAGGGTAATTCTGCCATTACGAACTTAAAATTAAAAGCTAGTTATGGTGAACAAGGAAATGACTATTTGTTTTATCCCTCATATGTAAGTATGAATCATAGATCGTTCTTTGGATTTAGTAGGAACTACATGCCTTACGTTACTCAATATGATATTACAGCTGACGCTCAAGGCAATCCCACCATAAGAGAAGCTTATTTGGGGAATAAAGATTTAAAATGGGAGGTTTCCAAAAATCTGAATGCTGGATTTGAATTAAGTTTGTTTAATAGAGTTAACATACAGGCAGAATTCTTTAGGAGAGCTGTGTCAGATATGTTGTACAACTTTCCGTTGCCTCCATCTTCAGGTTCTCCGTCCATATCAAGAAACGTGGGTGATATGCAAAACACAGGTTTTGAAGTGTCAATAGACGGCGATGTGGTGAAAACCGGCGATTGGACAATAAATTTATGGGGTAATCTTACGCATTATAAAAGTAAAATTACCAAATTGCCCGATCCATTTGCTGATGGGATATTCAGATTTGTAGAAGGAAAAAGCCCTTACACTTATTATCTCAGAGAATTTATAGGGGTTGATAAAGAAACCGGAGAAGCTAAATGGAACAAAGGTGATGTAGATAAAAAGACCGGAGAAGCTACCGGACCTAAAACAGAAACGAAGACGCATTCTGCCGCAACATTGTATTTATCTGATAAAACAGCAAATCCTGATTTTTACGGGGGATTTGGTTTAAACATGCAATACAAAAAACTATCATTTTCTACGGGATTTGCTTATCAGATGGGAGGCTATGTTTATGATGGTTTGTATCAAGGATTTTTTAGTGAAGGAACTGGAATGGGTAGTAGTGGTCATAATTACCATAAAGATGTATATAATACGTGGACTCCTGAAAATAAAGAAGCTCTACTGCCTATGTTGTCTAGTGTAAATAAAACACAATATGGCGCATCCGACCTTTTCCTCATTAGCGCAAGTTATATAAGTTGGGAAAACTTTGCTTTTTCTTACGACATTACCGGTGATTATTTAAGTAAGATTAAAATGAAGAATGCAAGAATCAGCATATTAGGAAATAACCTGTGGCTGTGGTCGAAACGCATGGGGCTTGATCCTCGGATGACACAATTAGGAGCTCAATTTAACAACGGAGCTACATTAAACAATTACAGCTTATTAAGAAGCCTTTCTTTAGGAATAACGCTAAAATTTTAAAAAATGAAAAATATAATCATATTCTTATCACTATTTGGCATGTTGTTTTTTACCTCATGCAAGAAAGGCTTCCTGGATGTAAAGCCTGAATCCTTTATTGACGCAGAACAGCTTAGTAAATCTGCTGCTGCAAGTATGGGTACGCTAAAAGGTATTTATGCAGGTTTGCGTTCCTATGGTATTGCTGGTTATGGAGGACATGAAGATTATGGCCATAAATCAGTCCTCTCAGTGATTGATTTAATGGGTAATGACGTGGTAATGCTTTATCCTAACTGGTGTATGTATAATTATAACTACACAGGTAGGGTAACTACACATTCCAGATCACATATGCCTTGGTTTACTTATTATATTCAAATTAAAAATGCAAATACCATTATCAACAGTATCGACCCAGCTACACCTGACAAAACGTTAGGATATATAAGAGGACAGGCCGTTGCTTTGAGAGGATATTTTCATTTTATGCTTGCTCGCATATATGGTCCTACTTATGTTGGGCATGAAAATGATTTAAGTATTCCTGTAAATGCAGATTCTATTGCTACAGTTCGTTTTAAAGTGGCAGATGTATATAAACAAATTACGAAAGACTTAGAAACAAGTATAACTGCTTTAGAGGGATATAAAAGAGATAGTAGGGAATTGGTAGACAAAAGTGTGGCACAGGCCTTTTTGGCAGATGTTTATCTTGAAATGGGTAAATATGCAGAAGCCGCTACCATGGCTCATAATGCAAGGCAGGGGTATGCTTTATTATCAGAATCCGGCTGGAAAAACGGGTTTTATGATCTCAGTCAAAATGAAACGATGTGGGGAGCAGACATTAATGCTGAACTTACGACTTTTGTAGCCAGCTTCTTCTCTCATTTTGATAATTCCAACGTTGGTTATGCCGAAGGTGGAAATATTGCTATTGACAAAAGGTTGTATGATGCAATGTCCTCTACAGATTATAGAAAAAGTTTAATTATGGGTCCTGATGGAGGAAAATTTCCCGGATCAGCGTACGATTTTGATCCCTATATTAACTTTAAATTCAGAGATTTAACAAGCGATCGTACACAGGGTGATTATATTTATCTAAGGTCTGCCCTTATGTATTATATAGAAGCAGAAGGCTTAGCCAAATCAGGAAATGAGGCAGGCGCTAGAGACGTATTGTTTGAAATCACCAGTCAACGTGACCCGGGATATGTTAAATCAACTAAATCCGGAAGCGAATTAATTGACGAGATTATACTTCAAAAGCGTATTGAAATGTGGGGCGAAGGTTTTGGCTGGTTTGACATGAAACGGCTGAATAAAGCGCTGGTTCGCACATATCCGGGATCAAATCATGCGGCCTTTGGAAAATTGGATTTTCCAGCAGGAAGTAGTAAATTTTTATTTATGATTCCTCAACGTGAAGTTGATGCTAATCCTAATATATTACCTAACAATCCTGAATAAGGAAATCAGGAGCTGAATACGATATTATTTACAGCTACAGCTGCCTCAAAAAAAGAGGCAGCTTTTTTATACGGGTAAAATTCTTGATATAAAAATTTTTTTGATTCAAAAAAACATTATTTTAGTATCCTGTTTCGATTGCTATATTTTAACTTTATTGAGCTTTAGCCAGTTTAAACACTTAAATTTTATAACCAAACATTTAAATTAAATGAGAAAGATTGTATTGCTATGTACAATGTTATTTACATTGTCATTTCTTGCCTATGCGCAGGTAAGAACTATTACAGGAACTGTTACAGATCATAACGGCCTTGCGGTAGCCGATGCATCTGTATTGATCAGGGGCACCAATACCGGCACTTCCACGGATGCCAATGGCCAGTTCACTATTAATGTACCACCCAACAGAAACGTGTTGGTAATATCCGCCGTTGGCTTTGCAGAAAAGGAGGTTGCTATTGGCAATGCCACTGCCCTGGCCATAACTTTAGCAGAAAGCACTGCTGCAATGGAGGAAGTGGTTGTGGTAGGATATGGCGTTCAAAAAAGACGCGAAGTTACCGGAAATTACTCTTCCGTAACCGGAGCTGAAATTTCAAACCGGCCAATGCCAAGCTTTGAATCCGGCCTTGCGGGTAAAGCTGCGGGTGTACAAATTACAGTACCTAATGGAGTTGTAAATAATCCGCCGGTATTTCGTATTCGCGGTGTAAACTCTTTGTCTCTAAGTAATTCTCCCTTAATCGTTATTGATGGGATACCTAGTTTGTCTGGCGATCAGGGTGGTACCAGCGCGCCGGCAAACCCCTTGGCCAGTTTAAACCCGGATGATATTGAAAGTATTGATATTGCAAAGGATGCTGCGGCTAGCGCCATTTATGGTAGCCGTGCCGCGAATGGTGTTGTATTTATTACAACTAAGAAAGGTAAAAACGGAGCGGCAAAATTGTCCTACAACGGATGGATAGGCTGGTCAAAGCCTACACGTTTGCCGGAAATATTAAATACACAACAATACCTAGATTATAAGAACATGGCTTTAGCCAACTTAAAATCAACTACGCCTACAACAACCGGCCAGTTTATAATCCCAAATGATGCTAATGGAAAACCTATTAGCACCAATTGGTACGATATTGTTTACAGAACGGGGTTTGCGCAAAACCATAATGTAAATGTGTCCGGCGCAACAAATAATACCAGTTACTATTTTTCTGGTGGCTATACCAAACAAGAAGGTATTTTACAAAAAAATAGTTTTGAAAGAAAAAATGTATTATTAAATGTAGATGGTAAGATATCTAATGTTATTTCTGTTGGTGGTAAAGCTGCCTACTCCAATGAAGGAAACAAAATTGGAGGTTCTTCGGGCTCACTACCCGGCGAGGGATTTGCTTCGGCAGGTGCTGCAAGATTAGCATTTGCATTGCCGCCTAACGTATCGCCTTACAATAATGATGGTAAATATAATTACAGTTCCGGAACTGCTATAGGTGGGCAAGGTAGCTTGGTGGGCGGTAGCAATCCTTACACTTTTAATAATATAAAAATGTTGTTAGATCTGAACCGTTCCAATAACGAAGTAAACCATATTCAATCGAGCGCCTATGCACAAATAAAGCCAATAAAAAACCTGATACTAAGAAGTGTTTACAGTATTGATTATTTATTCATAGATAATGATATATTTTATAATCCTTTTCATGGAGATGGTTTTGGCACAGGGATAGGGCCTGGTGGAGCGGCTACTGCTTCTTATTATAAACTTAAAACTTCCTTATGGACCAATACTGCTCAGTATGATTTTAGCGTTGCTTCAAATAATAATTTCAGTTTGTTAATAGGTAATGAGCAACAATGGCGTAATAATACAGGGTTTGGTATTAACAGGCGAACACTTACAGATTCTGCTTACACAGTGATACAAGGCGGTTATACCACCAATGGTCCCGCCGGAATGTTTGAAGGTAAAAACTACTTATTGTCCACATTTGGCCGGATCAATTATAACTATGGGCAGAAGTATTTTGTTAGCGCTAATTTAAGGCAGGATGAGTATTCTGCTTTAGGTAGAAAAAAAGGTGTGTTTTGGGGTGTTTCAGCCGGATGGGAAATTATGAAAGAAAATTTTTGGAAAAATTCCGGCATCAGTAATGTATTTAGCAATCTGAAGTTAAGAGGCAGTTATGGCCGTGTAGGAAACGTAGCCGGTGTAGGTGACTTTGCTTCATTTTCTCAATACGCCTCAGGTCTGTATGGTGGTACAGGTACCTTGTTTTTTTCATCGGTGGGTAATCCGGATATTACCTGGGAAACAAGTACAAAAACAGATTTTGGGTTTGAATTTGGCTTGCTAAAAAATAGGGTAACAGGTGATTTTGCTGTCTATAAGAATAATATAGATAATTTACTTTTATTTGTTCCTCAGGCTCCTTCGGCCGGCCTGCCAACATCTATTTTTCAGAATGTGGGCAAAATGTATAACCAGGGCGTAGAATTTTCAATAACTGCCACACCAGTTTTAAAAGAAGATTTTCAATGGAAAACCTCGTTTAATATAGGGTATAATAAAAATATGGTAACAGAGTTGGCTCCTGGTTTAACTGAAGTAATTACAGCAACCAGTGGTCTTGAAACTGTAAATAAAACAGTACCGAATTATTCAGCCGGATATTTATGGGTAGTAAAATCAGGTGGCGTTGATCCTGCAACCGGTCGTAGAATATTCATTGATAAAAATGGTAAACAAGTATTTTACCAGCATGATGCGCCCACAGTTCCGCAAAGATGGAAATATGATGACGGATCCGTTTCAAGAGCTATTAACCAGTCAGATGATGGTGTACTCTATGCCAATGCATTACCAAAAACAATAGGTGGCTGGGAAAATAATCTTAATTATAAAGGATTGGATTTGAATTTTCTTTTTACATACCAGATGGGCTTTTACATTTATTATGGTTCTTACGCTGGTTTAAGAGATCAGCGATTTTGGAATAATTCGGTTGATGTACTAAGATATTGGAAAACAGCCGGAGACATAACCGATATGCCAAGACCCGTATATGGCGATAATGTATCTAACGGTTCTGCTATACCTATGGATATAAATGTGTTTAAAGGAGATTTCTTAAAACTGAAGTCTGCAACACTCTCCTATAATCTGCCCAGGGATGTGGTTTCAAAAGCTCGTTTAAGCAGTGCAAGAGTTTATGTAAGTGGTCAAAACCTATTGATCTTTACAAAATATCCGGGTCCGGATCCGGAGGTTTCATCAAATGGTAATAGCGGAACGTCTTTTGGTGTTGACAGAAATACTTTGGCGAATGGGCGTACTATTACTATTGGTTTGAATATTGGATTTTAAAGAAAATAATATCTTAAAATAATTAGTTATGAAATTAAATATTAATAAAATAATTTTTTTGACTGCTTTGGTTGCATTATTTGTATCGTGCAATAAAGAGCAGCTTTTGAACCCGGCACCAAAATCATCCATATCAGATGTATCCGCCTTCGATCAGCCATATAGGGTAGCTAACCAGGTACTTAGCCTGTATGCAGATTTAAAAGCCGGAGGCCTTTACGGCGGTCGGGTATTGGTATATGGCGATATAAGAAGTGAAGAGTTTTTATTAGAAGACCCGAATCTTGTTACCAATGCTGATGTGTGGGCTTATAACCCTACTAATAGTGCAAATGGTGTAGTGGGGCTTTGGGCTGCTTGTTACCGCGCAATTAACGATTGTAATTTATTTATTGATGGTATGGCTGCAAAGGGAACCAGTGTAGTGGGTGATGCACTTTCAAACAATTACCTTGGCGAAGCGCGGTTGATTAGGGCTATTTGCTATTATAATTTGTTACAATATTATGCCCGGCCTTATGCTGATGGCAACGGGAGCAAGTTGGGTGTCCCTTTACGCCTCACAGGAATTAAAGGCCCCGGATATTCTGATTTGGCCAGAAGTACAGTTGCAGAAGTATATAAGCAAATCATAACTGACCTTGATTATGCAGAAGCAAACTTACCTGCCAATTATAGTAATGCTTATAATAATACGACACGCGCGCATAAAAACACAGCAATATCATTTAAAACGCGTGTTTATTTAAGCATGACCGATTATCCAAAAGTTATTTTAGAAGCGAATAAAATTGTGCCGGCCACAGCTCCTTTTACCGCTACCAGTGGCGTAGCAAACACTTTGGTTTCAGATTATACGACAATATTTAAAACGCCATATACCACGGCAGAATCAGTTTTTTCTATGCCATTTACATCTACATCCGGAGACAATCCTGGTACTCAAAATGGGTTGCAAAGCTATTATTTTGCGGCTGCAACCGGTGCCGGCTCCATTTACTCTCTAAATCCTGCAGGTATCATAGCTGATGCCGGATGGAAGGCTACTGATGCAAGAAGGTCGTATATATTTACTGCCACATCGGGTAAAAGGTACTTAAGAAAATTCCCAACAGCTTCACCGGCAGATTACACACCCGTGATCAGATGGGCAGAAGTAATATTAAACCTAGCAGAAGCAAAAGTAAGATCTACCAATACTATAGATGCTCAGGCAGTTGCTATATTAAATGCTATCCGGCAACGCTCAGATGCCACTACATCGCTTACTGCAAGCAGTTTTAATAACGCAGCGGATCTGATCTCAGCAATTATGACAGAAAGAAGGATTGAGTTCTTAGGTGAAGGATTGAGAAGTAGCGACCTCACGCGATTACTACAGCCGTTACCAGCCAAAGGAACTGTGCAAACGCCGGTTAGCTCCACAGAATCTAACTATATATGGCCGGTTTCTAACACAGAAAAATCATTAAACAAACTTTGGGTAGATTAGATTTTCTTATAAACTTTTTTAAAACGTCACCCGACCTGGTGGCGTTTTTTAATGTGCAGAATTTTTAGCGTTATAAGCATGTATAAAATATCTCAATACTGCCAAACAATGATCCCCTGAAAGCGTTGCATCTATATATACATCGGATTTTTATGTGCAAAACATCTTTTCTTTTTTGATTGATTTTATCGCATTTTAGCAGCATGAAGTTTTCTCATTTACATGTTCATACCCAGTTTTCTTTGTTGGATGGCGCCGCTTCCATTAGTTCGCTATATAAAAAAGCAATTAAAGATGGTATGCCCGCTTTGGCCATCAGCGACCATGGCAATATGTTTGGCGCTTTTCAGTTTGTAGCAGAAGCCTATAAACATAAAGATGAAAACGGCAACCTGAAAGTGAAGCCGGTGGTGGGTTGCGAGTTTTATTTGGTAGATGACCGCACGCAAAAAACTTTTACTAAAGACGCTAAAGATAAACGCTACCACCAGATATTATTGGCCAAAAATGAAACGGGCTATAAAAACCTGACCAAGCTTACTTCCCTGGGTTTTATTGAAGGCATGTACAGCAAATATCCGCGCATTGATAAGCAGCTTGTTTTACAATATCATGAAGGGCTGATTGCTACCACCTGCTGCCTGGGCGCCTCTGTGCCGCAGGCTATTTTAAGAAAAACTGAAGCTGAAGCAGAACAGGAGTTTAAATGGTGGTTGGATCTTTTTGGTGATGATTTTTACGTGGAGCTGCAACGCCACGGCATTAAAGAACAGGAGACGGTAAACGAGACTTTGATAAAATTTGCCGCCAAATACAAAGTGCCCATTATCGCCAGCAATGATTCGCATTACGTGGAACAGGAAGATTCAAATGCGCACGATATTTTGTTGTGCATCAATACCGGTGAAAAGCAATCCACGCCTATCTTTAAAGGAGAGTTTTCCGACGATGACATCAATAAAAAAAATTATCGTTTCGGCTTTGATAATAACCAGTTTTATTTTAAAACAACGCAGGAAATGTCAGCGCTTTTTCATGACATTCCCCAGGCCATCGACAATACTAATGCTATTGTAGATAAGATTGAATTGCTGGATTTAAAACGAAATATCCTCCTGCCTAATTTTCCCATTCCTGCCGAATTTAAATTACATGTGCAGGATGAAAAAACAGATAAAGGAACCGTTTCTGCCGATTCATTAAACCAGTGGGAATACCTCAAACACCTTACTTACGAAGGCGCTCAAAAAAGATACGGTATTATTACCGATGAAATTAAAGAGCGGCTGGATTTTGAACTGTTCACCATTAAAACAATGGGTTTTGCCGGTTACTTTTTAATTGTAAGCGATTTCATTAGGGCGGGCCGCGAGCTGAATGTATTTATCGGCCCGGGCCGTGGTTCGGCCGCCGGTTCGGTAGTGGCTTATTGCATCGGCATCACTAATATTGATCCCATCAAATACAATCTGCTTTTTGAGCGTTTCTTAAATCCGGATCGTAAATCAATGCCGGATATTGATACCGATTTTGATGATGAAGGCCGGCAGAAAGTGATTGATTATGTGGTAGCAAAATATGGCAAAAACCAGGTAGCCCAGATTATTACTTATGGCACTATGGCGGCAAAAATGAGCATAAAGGATGTGGCGCGTGTAATGGACCTGCCGCTGCCGGACTCCAATGCGCTTACGAAACTGGTTCCGGAAAGGCCGGGTATTTCTTTAAAACGGGTTTTGCATGCGCCGCTGCAGCAATCAAAAGAAGGGGAGAAATCTTTAATTGAAAAAGAAGGTCTGGGTGCTGATGACTTAGACAACGTAAGAAAAATACGCGAAATATATAATAGCGATGACCTGCAAAGCAAAGTATTGCATGAAGCTGAAATTTTAGAAGGTTCGGTACGCAATACCGGCATTCATGCGGCAGGCATTATTATCGCACCTAAAGACCTGACAGAACTGATACCGGTTGCCACTGCTAAGGATTCTGAATTATGGGTTACGCAAATTGAAGGCAGTGTAATTGAAGATGCCGGCGTTATTAAAATGGATTTTCTGGGACTGAAAACCCTTACCATTATTAAAAATGCGCTGGAACTCATCCGGCTGAATTATGGAATAACTATAGATATTGACAGCATTCCGCTGGATGATGAAAAAACATTCAAACTGTACCAGCGTGGCGAAACCAACGGTACCTTTCAGTTTGAAAGTGCCGGTATGCAAAAATATCTGCGCGAGTTAAAACCCGACCGGTTTGATGACCTTATTGCCATGAACGCCTTGTATCGCCCTGGTCCAATGGCTTATATTCCCAACTATGTTGACAGAAAGCATGGCCGCGAAGATGTAGCTTACGACTTGCAGGAAATGGAGGAATTTTTGGATGAAACCTATGGCATTACCGTGTACCAGGAACAAGTGATGCTGCTTAGCCAAAAGTTAGCTGGCTTTAGTAAAGGTGATGCGGATGTGTTGCGGAAAGCGATGGGTAAAAAACAAAAAGCTGTTTTGGATAAAATGAAGAAACAGTTTATTGAAGGTGCCACTAAGAATAATCATGCGGCTGAAACCCTGGAAAAAATATGGACGGATTGGGAAGCATTCGCGCAATACGCTTTTAATAAATCGCATTCAACCTGCTATGCTTTTGTGGCTTATCAAACCGCCTATTTAAAAGCGCATTATCCCAGTGAATTTATGGCGGCTGTTTTAAACAACGCCGGTTCTTTGGAAAAGATCACTTTCTTTATGGAAGAGTGTAAGCGTATGGGCCTGAAAGTATTGGGACCGGATATTAATGAATCGCTGAAAGGATTTGCCGTAAATAAAAAAGGAGAGATTCGTTTTGGTCTTGGTGG
>APMI01009321.1_pt1 | contig 12253 bp, 15 predicted proteins | sample 667938 | NCBI WGS metagenome assembly APMI01 (sample SAMN01084076, study PRJNA167559) | wastewater metagenome | biome: Wastewater | place: Denmark: Ejby Moelle, Odense | collected 2011-11-28 | reverse complement strand
GCTGCGCATGGTCTTCGGGGGCAGTGGTCATCATCGGGCCCTTTCCTCTAGAGGTGAATGTGCCGCGGGGGGCGGCGGCGAAAGCGCGGAAGGCGGTAACGGGATCGGCCACCTCGTCGGCCAGACCGGCAAAGACGGCCGCCTCGCCGCGGAAGACGGCGGCCTCGGTGCCCAGCGCTTGCAGGGTGTCGAGGCGGCGGCCGCGCCCTTCGGCGACAGTTTCGGCGAAGAGCTGGCGCAGGTCTTCCAACTCGCCTGCGATCCGGGCGCGGACGGCCTCGGGCAGGGGCTGGTAAGGGTTCGCATCGACCTTGCGCGCGCCCGCATGGATCAGCGTGACGGCGATGCCCTTCTGGTCCAGCGCCCCGCTCATGTCGCTGTGCATGGCGACGACACCGATGCTGCCGACGGCCCCGGTCCGGGGCAGGATGATGCGGTCGGCCTGGGAGGCCAGCGCATAGGCGGCCGAGAGGGCGTGGTCGGCGACGAAGGCATGGACCGGTTTCTGTTCCCTTGCCGCCCGGATGCGGTCGGCCAGATCGAACGCGCCCGCGACCTCGCCACCGAAGCTGTCGATGTCGAGGGCGATGCCACGGATGGCGGGATCGGTGACGGCCGCCTGCAGCTGGGCGGCGATACCCTCGTAGGAGGTCAGGCCGGAAGATTGACCGATCCACGCCCCGCGATGCACCAACGTGCCAGCAATTTCGATGACCGCGATCCCGTCCACGACGGCGAAGGGCTGGCTTCCGTCCCGCGCCCGGCGCTTGGTCAGGTCGTCACCGAAGAGCGACGCCCGGGCGGGCAGGGTGGCGGCCTCCTGCGCTTCGGCGGCGATTTCGACCCCCTCGACGCTGATCTCTCGCCCGGTGATCAGCGGCCCAAGCCCGGTGAGGATTGCCAGCGCCTTGGCGGGATCGACCATCAGGGCCGTGTTGAAGACGCGCTGGGCGATCTGGGTGTGGTGCATCATGCGTCCTCCGCGGGCCGGGGTTCCCGGTCCTCGCCGTCGTCTTCCTGATCGTTGGTGTCCTGCTGATCCCGCCGCTCGTCCTCTGCATCGCCCGGCCCAGCGCCGCCACCGGCCGCCTGCGCGGGGGACCCCGGCCGCCGGAAGTCGAGACCAAGCGCGGCCTCGCGCTTGCGTTCCGCAGCGATTTCGCGGTCCACTTGCTCTGCGTCGTATCCCCGTTCGGCGATGGCCTGCGTGCGGGATTTGAGGCCTGCCTCGATCTGCAGGATCTCGGCCGCAGCATCCTTGGCCGGGTCGATCCAGTCCCATTTCGTGGGAAGCCAGTCGCAGGCGAGGTATTGCCGCCGCTCTGTCGCATAGCCCGGCAGATCGATGGCGCCCGCCAGCACCGCCATGTCCATCCAGCGGGTCCAGACCGCCCGGCAGAGCTGGTAAACCATGACCGAATGCTGGAAGGCCGAGATGCGGCGGCGGAAATCGACGAGCGCGATCCGCGTATTCGAGAAGTTCCCCTTCGCGGTGTCGCCCGTCAGGTAGCCATAGGGCACGCCCAGCGCCGCGCCGATCTGCAGGAGCGTGCGGTACTGGAAGGGTTCATAGGTGGACCCGGAATCAGGCGTCGAGGGTGTGGTGACATCCTCGCCCGGATCAAGGCGCACCACCTGGCCCGGTTCCACCTCGAGGTCGTCCTCGGCCGGATCGAGGGCGGTTTCCGGGGCGGGGGAGGTGATGAACATGGCGAACATTGCTGCGGTCTTCTTCCGCTCGAGTTCCGCATCGTCGTAGAGATCGAGGGTGAAGAGCTTCACCACCGCCGCGGCGAAGCGCGACACCCCGCGCAGCTGGCCCGCCTCGACCGGGTCCAGAATGTGGATCACCTCGGAGGCGGGCACGCGAACCGTCTCACCCACCAGCCCCGGGTCGGTCATGTCCCCCGGATGGCGGCGCAGGAAGTGATAGGCCACGCGGCGGCCGATGCCGTCGAACTCGATACCCTGACGGATCGACCCTGCGCCGGGCAGGACGCGGGTCATGTCCTGGGGCAGCATTTCCGAGGGCAGCATCTGCAGCTGCATCGGTACGGTCAGGCCGTCCTCCGGCCGCCTTGTGCGGATACGCAGGAAGACCTCGCCAGCCAGAAACACCTCGCGCGCGGCCCGCCGCTGCAACCCGAAAAAGTCGGTCAGCCCCTCGGCATCGGCCTCGTCGGTCCAGGCCAGCCACAGCTTCTGCAACTCCTCCTTCTTCGCGGCGTCCGCGATCTTTGACGAGGGTTTGATCCCGTCGCCGACGACATGGTTTGCGAAGGCGTCGACCGCATTCGCGGCATAGCCGTTATTCCGGACCAACCAGCGCGCCCGGGCGGTGATCGTCTCGCCCGAGGCTGCGATCAGAGTGTTCACATGCGCCCGGGTGGCGCGGAAACCGCGCATGCGACGGTGGGACTGCGCGGCGTCAAAACCGCCGATGATGCTTCCGAGGCGCGTGCGGAAGGCGTCGAGGACCATGGTCACAGACCCTTCGTGGCGACGGTGCCCCAGCGGCGGCGACGGGCAGATGTGCCGCTGGCCGCTGCGATCCGCCCCTCAAGATCCCTGATCGCCGCCGCCAGTTCGGCATCCGAGCCGTAGGTCACGGTCTTGCCGTCGTAGCTGACGCTGCGCAGCCCGGCGAAGCGGGCTTCCTGCAGCGCGGTCAGCAGGGCCTGCATGCGTTCCAGGTCCATCAGTCCCTCATGAAGTTCGGGGTGTAGGCCCGCCGTTTCCGGCGCGGCGTGGTCAGGGTTCCGGCCTTGGGCTGGGCCGTATCGGTTGGTGTGGCGTCCATCGCGACGGCCGCTGGCATGCGCGTTTCGACGCCCGCCTGAGCTTCCAGCCGCCGCCATGTCGCTTCGTCCCAGCGGTCGGCGCCAAGGATCCACGCCGCCGCGCGGGCGTAGACCCGGCAGTCCAGCGCCTCGTTCCGCTCGCGCATCTTCTGCCATTCCTGATGGGCATAGCCGCGCTTGTTCCGGATGGTGACCAGCTGCTCGGCCACCAGCTGCTTCAGCCATTCGGTGTCGGCCCAGCTTGGGATGTGCACGGTCCCCGGCGCATTGAGGGCGCCCAGCGCCCGGTCTTCGTCCGAGGGTCGTTCGATCCGCAGGAACCGGTAGGTCTCTGCCTTGAACGTCGCCGTTGCCACCGACCAGAGCCGCGCGCCGCGGCGCAGGCGTTTGCCGCCGATGGTCGCATCGACGAAGGTCGGGCCCGAGACCGGTGCCGACCGGTTGAAGCCCTCTAGGCCCTTCAGGGGTGCCACTTGCTCGAACCCAACCTTGCGTGACCAGGCATAGACCGCCGCGGCCTCGTAACCGGTGTCGATGCCGAGTCGTGCCACGGTCATGAAGGCACCGTTGGCATGCTGCCACGACCGGCTGAGAAGGGCGGTCAGCTTGTCCCAGGCGGCGGGATCGTCTGGGCCGCCCGGAATGACGATGTGATCGACCAGCCAGGACTCGAGACCCCGGCCCCAGGCCCAGATATCGACCTCGATCCGGTCCCTCTGCACATCGGCCCCGGCCGTCAGGAACAGCCCGGCCATGGGGACCGTGCCCGGCTTCCACGCCTCACGCCGATCCGCCAGCCGCTGCCATTCCGGCGCGTCGCCGCTTTCGATCCACGTTTCCCCCAGAAGCGTGTTGCGCGCGGCGCGCAGCGTCTCGTCCGACCCTAGGGCCGCCAGCCATTCCCGCGCGACGTCGGACCAGCTTTTCCACCCGAGCGGCGAATAGAGCGCCGAGAGGTGGAAGCCGATGGCCTTCGGGTCCTTGGAAACCGCAGTTGCCCGCCATTCGCCGCGGGCCAGCATCTCGGTCTTGTGGTGCTCGGCGATGGCCCGTTCGCATCCCTCGCAGTGATAGGCGGCGGTTTCCGGCTTCCCCTTCGCCCAGCGCAGCCGGTCGAATTGCAGCCATTGCATCGCCCCGCAATGCGGGCAGGGCACGAAGTAACGCCTCTGGTCGGACGCCTCGAATTCCCGCTCGATCCGGCTCAGCCCCCGGATCGTCGGGGTCGAGACCATGAACACCTTGCGCCGGTGCGCGAAGGTGGTGGTCCGGGCTTCCGCCAGCGTGACCGGATCGCCCTCCTCGTCGGCCGAGGCCGGATAGGCATCGACCTCGTCGAGGAAGACATAGCGTGCGGGCATCGAGCGCAGTCCGGTGGCCGAATTCGCGCCGGTCAGCACCAGGATGCCGCCGGGGAATTCCTTCGACAGCATCGAGTTCCCGGCGTCTCGCGACCGGGCAGGGCTGACCCGTTCCCGCAGCGCCGGGCTTTCCGCGATCAGCGGGTCGATCCGGCCGCGCGAGGACCGCTTTGCCATCTCGACCGTGGGCAACACTGCCAGCATCGGCCCCGGCGCGTGGTGGATGACGAAGCCGATCCAGTTGTTGCCCGCTTCCGTGGCGCCCACCTGCGCCGCCTTCATGAAGCTGATGCGCTGCGCCGGATGGCCAGGCGAGAGCGCATCCATGATGGCGCGCAGATAGGGCGTGCGCGTGGTGCGATACCGCCCCGGCTCGGGAGCCGAGCCAGCGATGCTGATCCGCCCATTCCGACACCGTCAGGTCCGGATCGGGACGCAACCCCTGCCGCCAGACCCGGAGCAGATCCTCGGCGCCGTCGAAGCTGAGGTCGAGACCCGCGGTCAGGTCGTTGTCATCGTCCTCATCATGCAAGCGAGACCCGGAGGTCGGCGAGGGCGTCGAGCTGTTCGCGGACATGGGCTTCCAGCACCCTCTGCATGATCGCGGTCTCGATCGTCACCGATGCCCCGGATTGCCGTTCCACCTCCGCCATGATCTGTGCCGCCATCAGCGCGGCCACCCGTCCGGGCCAGGTCACCCAGACATCCCGTTCCTGCCGCGCGAGCCGGAACACCAGTGTTTCAGCGCGCGCGCGGTCGACCAGCGTGCCCTTCTTCTTCTGGACCGCGATCTGCTTGTCCTGCGCGGCATAGACCGTCAGCAGCGTACGCGCCTTGATGTAGGACGAGGTCTCGCCCGCACCGCTGGCCAACCCATCCCCACCCAAGGACCGCCGCTGCTGGTCGGGATCCGTCATCTCCGCCCGCCGCACATCCGAGGCCGCGGCATTGATCGACCCGTCGTCATGGACCACCAGCCGCCCGTTCCTGCGCGCCTTCTGCACCCCGCCGCGGGAGAGCCCCGAATGGGCCGCGTACTCGCGCTCGCTCATGCCTTTCATGGCGCTGTGAAGCCTATCAACATATTGAAAATAAACAGGAAAAGACAATCAATCCCGTTGATTGCCTCCCCCTCCGGAGCGATTCTGTCGTCCATCAACAGGCCGCATCGCGCCGATCCCAGGAGGGCTTCACCATGACCACGACCACCATCCGCATCGACTATTCCACCCTTCCCGAGGGCTTCGACCTGAGCCGCCCGGATGCCATTGCCGAGGTCATCGAGCAGGCACTGCGCGAGAGCGGGATCCCGGCCGAGGCCTCCGACGTCCTGTCGCACCTGAAGATCGAACTGTCGACCGCCCAGCTTGGCGCTGCCAGCCGCACGCTGGCGGAGATGCGGCTGATCTGAGCGGAGCGATCAGAAAGCACTGATATTGCTCCGATTTGCCTACGATCATCCGCCCGACAGAGCGATGGTGTTCGCACCAGAACGATGCAACTCACTGAAGGATGCCCCGCCATGACCACCCGCCGCGCAGCCGACAATTCCAAAGCCCTCGACGCCTTCATCGCCGCGAAGGCCGAGATCGACACGATGCTGGAGCGCCTGAAGGCCCTCAGCGACGACCATTTCGACACCCACCCCGACGAGATCCATTGGGGGCATGTCGGGACGCTAAAGCACTACGCGGGTCTGCTGCGCCAGATCACCCACAGCGCCTTCAAGGAAGGCGAACACGCCGCCTGACGCGCCTACACCGCGCGATGGCCGCCCCGTGCGACGACGGGGCTTGCCTCCGTAGAAGGCGCGCACACCGCGCGCCCACAGCGCCCGGAGGCCCCGATGACCACCCCGTCCGATACCCAGTCCCTGATCCTGTCCCGCGCCGCGACCCGGCCGGGGAACCTTGCCCTGCCGCTGCCCGAAGGGCTGGTCGGCGCCGCCGCCAAGATGGTCGTCGGCAAGTTGATCGCCCGCGGCTGGCTCGAAGAGGTCGAGGCCAACCTGCGCCGCAGCGAGCCGATGTGGCGCGAAACCGGTGACGGCCACGGCACCACGCTGATCGCCACCGAGGCTGGGCTGGAGGCCATCGGGATCGAACGGGTGGTGGCCAGCGCCGTCGCCAGCGCGCGGAAGGCGAAGCCGAAGCCGGAACCGGCGCAAACGCCTGACGATGCGGCTAAACCAGCGGCAATCCGCGCTGGCACCAAGCAGGCGCAGATCATCGCCATGCTCCAGCGCCCAGAGGGGGCGACGGTCGCCGAGATGGTCGAAGCCACTGGATGGTTGGCGCACACGGTCAGGGGCTCGATCTCTGGTGCCCTGAAGAAAAAACTGGGTCTGCCCATCTCTGGCGAAAAGGTAGAGGGCAGGGGCACGGTCTATCGGATCCAGACATAATGCGTGGGTTGTGCGAGATCACAGATTTCCCACATATTGCGTGATGTTTATGACTGCGCACGCGAACCTAATGGAACTTTTGACCCCAACTACAAGGGCAAGCTGCGCCCGATGCGCGGCCCCGCACCGGCGGACGCGCCCCTTCCCGCGCTGGGTTACCTGCATGTCGAAGGTCGCGCCTTCACGAACCGTGGCAGCCGCGCCAACCCCGTTGAGGCCCGTACCATCGCAGCATGGCTGGAAGAAAACCGCGCGCGTCTGGAAGGCCACTACGGTCTTCCGCTTGAGCAAATTGTCGGAGTCGTCACCCCCTTTGGCCAGCAAGTGCGCGCCATCCGGGATGCCTGCACCGCGCGCGGCATCACCGTGTCCGGTCGTGAAGGCATGACCATTGGCACCGTGGCGATCATGTCGGCTTTCACCCAACAAGCCTGCACCGGAAAGCCCGGCAGAACCTGCGGCAAAGTGACCTGACAGTGATGTGGTGCCGGATTTGAGGGCGGCGTGGTGCTAAGTGGCACCACCGTCAGAAGCCCTGTCCGATGTCGAAGGCGAGGTGAAATCACGATCACCGGGCGGCGCTTGATCATCTCGGGTTCCCGGAAACCGCCCTTGGAATAGTCACAAAGAAGCACCGTTCGGGGCGGCAGATCATACTTGATCGGCATCAGTCGGTTATGCCTTTCATGCGCTCGATCATCTGCCTGATCATCTCTGGCCGCGATGGCTCGGGGTTCAGCTTCGCGCGCTCTGCGTCAACCCAAGCAAGCAGGTCGGGTTGAAGGCGAAGCATGATGGGCGTGCCTTGGCCTGTGGCGGGCCGCCCCATCTTCTTTTTGGTATCATTTTGTTGTTGTTCGGCCATGGACATTCTGATACCAGATAGGACGGATCAAGCAAGAGCTGGAACTCTCGCCTGACCCTAACCGAAACGCTGATCTATGGAGGATCACCGCATGGCTGTCATTAGCCATAACACCCCCGCATTGCCCAGGCAAACCCGCGCGCAAGGCGTGCTGACCCCGGTTATCTGGGCCGAACTGCACGACTTCCTCACCCTGGCGCTTGATGCCCTTGGCGACCGGCCCGAGGATTTTAGCCGCGACTTCCTGCGCAACGCTGTGATGCACCAACGCTGCGCCTTGCGGATCACCCACGCAGCCCTTGAGCGCATGGAGGCCGGGAAATGAGCGTCATCTCTGTTCAAGAGCGCGCCCTGATCGACGCGGCTATCTCTCGTGGCATGGTGAGGGTCATTCCGCTGGGTGTTTCGGGCCTCCCCTACCCAGAGCCAGACAAGGCAGACATTGCCGCCCGCGCCAGAGAGGGGACGGTGCGAACGCGCAACGATGCCCGCGCGATCAAGGATCATGAAATGGCGCAGATTGCCGATCTTCGGGCAAAGGGCGCAGGAATGCGGGAAATTGCCAAGATCATTGGCCGAAGCCTCGGCGCGATACACCGCGCCATCACGTCGCTTCGCGCCGAAGAACGGGTTGCGGCCTGATCGGCAGCGCCCGGCTCAGGTCGGGCGCATAAACGCTTCTTGCGATATTGACATAACGCATGATGCGATTTACCTTCGTCGTATGAGTGAGAGGCGCGCCATGGACATTCTGAACACCGAATTCACAGCACAGATCGTTGCGGCTGCGGCTGGCATCGAGCCGAAGCAAGTTGCGGACTGGGCAAACAAGGGCCTGATCGTGGGGCAAATCGGTGGTGGCGGCGTTCAAGGCAAGGTGCGGAGGTATTCCTTCTTCAACCTGATCGAAGTTGCCTGCGCTGTTGAACTCATGGCGGCTGGCGTTTCATCGCCCCGTGACGCGTTTCAGATCGCACGCGAATACGCTCATTCTGGAGAGGCGGAAGTGGGTTGGTCGGGCGAACCGCGTAACGCGCCTGAGCGCCTTCCGGGCCTGCCCTATCACCATCTGACAGGGACCACCTATCTGTTGGTCTCTGGTTCTAAATCGCTGATTGGGGCTGGGAGCTTCGACCTTCTGCTGAAAAGCATAGGTTCACCTCGCGGCTTCATCGGTCTTGATTTGACGGCAATTTTCGTTCGGACGGCGCTTGCCATTGGCGGAAGCCCTTGGGCGATGCTGGATGAAGCCTACGCTGTTGGTGTTGCTCCCTGATGTCACGACCTTCCGCCCCCCAGATGCCGACCGAGCGCCAGATACAGGAGGCGCACAAGGCTGTTGCGACCCTGCATCCCGGCGCTCGGATCGCGCGCGTGGGGCCGGAGGGCGTCACCTTCGAATACCCTGACAATCTGTCTGCTGGCAGCCAGTATCAGGGCAAGCCATTTGCACCGGAGCGGAAATGAAGAAGGTTCCCTATCTCCGTTCCAAGCTGCGCCGAGGGCGGTGGTTTCACACCTACCGCCGCGCCGGGCAGGATATTGCGCTGGGCGTGCATGGCTTGCACCCCACCGACCCGCGTGTGTTCGCCGCCTACTGCGCTGCCCATGCCCGATGGGAGGAAAGCCCACCCGATACGCCGACGCCGAAAGGTGGCACCTTCGCCTGGGCAGTCGATGTCTATCAGGCATCCCCTCAATGGTCGAAGCTGGCAAAGTCCACGCAGAAAAGCCGGGCCTCGATCATCCGCCGCTATGTGAAGGCCCAAGGTGACCGACCCCTGATCGAGATCCGGGCCGAGGACATGGAGGCCGCACTCTATTCAGTTGGGGGCTTCGCAGCTGTGAACGAACTGAAGGCGCTCAAGCCGATCTTCGCTCATGCGCACAAGCTGCGGATCATCGCCACAGACCCGACGCGCGGCCTCAAGATGGATCGCCCCGAAACCGAGGGCTTCCGCACGGCAGATGCTGACGAAATCGAAGCCTTCCAAAAGCGATGGCCGGTCGGAACAGTTGAGCGGCTGGTATTCGATTTGGCGCTCTATACCGGCGCTGCCCGTGTCGATCTGGTCCAGCTTGGCCGCCGGAACATTTCGGGCGGTGTCCTGACTTACCGCCGCCAAAAGAGCAAGGTTGAAGCGCAAGTGCCGGTGACGGCCGAGTTGCGCGCGGTCATGGCTCGCACCGCAGACATTGCCCCGGCCTTCATTCTGAACCGCAAAGGCAAGCCCTACACGGCAGAGAGCATCGGCAATCTGTTCCGTAAGGCAGCGGTCGCGGCGGGTATGTATGCGCGCCTGCACGGGCTGCGAAAAGCGTTCTGCGTCTATTGGGCAGAGAAGGGTGCGACGACACACCAGATCGCGGCGATGGCCGGTCACATGACCTTGGGCGAAGTCGAGCGCTACACACGCGCTGCCGACAGACTGAAGATGGTCAAGCTGCTCGTGGAGGGCACATGAAACGGGACACAGAAGCCCAAAAGTGGGACACGCCAAACCAAGCGCATGATTTCATTGCGTTTTCTGGAGAAAAACAAGGAAGTGGTGAGCCGGACAGGATTCGAACCTGTGACCCGCTGATTAAAAGTCAGCTGCTCTACCAACTGAGCTACCGGCCCCACGCCGCCGCCCAATAAGGAACCCGCAGCAGGGCGTCAAGCCCGAATCTGGCCCGAATCGGGCGCAACTTCAGTTGGTTGACTTAAGGAAGACGGATGGTGAGCCGTGAAGGATTCGAACCTTCGACAAGCTGATTAAGAGTCAGCTGCTCTACCAACTGAGCTAACGGCCCATCCGTGGGGCGGGGCATTAGACCGATCGTCCGGCGGGTGCAAGAGGATTCGTCGCGCGCACTGGAATCATTGCCGGACGGGGCGTATATGCGGGGCATGATGCAGGAAATGCCACAGAAGCCACAACAGACCGGCCTGCGCTTCATGAAGATGCATGGGGCGGGCAACGATTTCGTCGTGATCGACTCGCGCGGGCGGGGCGGCATGGCCGTGGTCACGCCTGCGCTGGCGCGGGCTTTGGGTGACCGCAATCGCGGCGTCGGGTTCGACCAGCTGGCCGAGATCCGCGACAGCGACGCTGCCGATTTCGCGCTGGATTTCTGGAACAACGACGGCTCGATCGCCGGTGCCTGCGGCAATGCCACGCGCTGCGTGTCGGATTACGTCATGGCGGGCGCGGGCAAGGGTGCCATCAACCTTGTCACCCTGCGCGGCGGATTGTCGGCGGTGCGGCTGCCCGATGGCCGGGTTGCGGTGAACATGGGGCATCCGCAAACCGACTGGGCCGAGGTGCCGCTGGCCGAGGCGGTTGATACCGCCCATCTGCCCCTGCCGGGCGACCCGGTGGCGGTGGGCATGGGCAACCCCCATTGCGTGTTCTTCGTCGAGGATGCCGAGGACGTGAACCTGCCGCTCGTCGGCCCGCGCTATGAGCATGACCCCCTGTTCCCCGAGCGTACCAATGTGGAATTCGCCAGCCTGATCGGCCCCGACCGCCTGCGGATGCGGGTGTGGGAACGTGGGGCGGGCATCACCCTCGCCTGCGGTTCAGGCGCCTGTGCAACCGCCGTCGCCGCGCATCTGCGCGGCCTGACCGGGCGCAAGGTGACGCTGGATCTGGATGGCGGCGTGCTGGAGATCGACTGGCGCGACGATGGCGTCTGGATGACGGGGCCGGTGGCCCATGTGTTCGACGGCTGGCTTTCGCCCGAATACCTTGCGGCCAACGCATGACTGCGCCGGTGTTTTCCACCCTAGGCTGCCGCCTGAACGCCTATGAGACCGAGGCGATGAAGGAACTGGCCGAGGCTGCGGGCGTTTCCGGCGCCGTGGTGGTGAACACCTGCGCCGTGACCGCCGAGGCGGTGCGCAAGGCCAAGCAGGAAATCCGCCGTCTGGCCCGCGAAAACCCCGGCGCGCCGGTGATCGTCACCGGCTGCGCGGCGCAGACCGAGCCGGAAACCTTTGCCGCCATGCCCGAAGTCACCAAGGTCATCGGCAACCACGAAAAGATGCAGGCCGAAACCTGGAACAGCCTTCGCGTGCCCGACCTGATCGGCACGACCGAAAAGGTTCAGGTCAATGACATCATGTCGGTCAAGGAAACCGCCGGCCATCTGATCGACGGCTTTGGCCGGGTGCGGGCCTATGTGCAGGTGCAAAACGGCTGCGATCATCGCTGCACCTTCTGCATCATCCCCTTTGGCCGGGGCAATTCGCGCTCGGTTCCCGCCGGCGTGGTGGTGGAACAGATCCGGCGGCTGGTGGATAAGGGGTTCCTTGAGGTCGTCCTGACCGGCGTGGACCTGACCAGCTGGGGCGCTGACCTGCCCGCCCAGCCGCGTCTTGGCGATCTGGTCATGCGCATCCTGAAACTGGTGCCCGATCTGCCGCGCCTTCGGATTTCCTCGATCGACTCAATCGAAGCGGATGATATGCTGATGCAGGCCATCGCCACCGAGCCGCGCCTGATGCCCCACCTGCATCTGAGCCTGCAAGCGGGCGACGACATGATCCTGAAGCGGATGAAGCGCCGCCATCTGCGCGACGACGCCATCCGGTTCTGCGAGGAGGCGCGCCGCCTGCGTCCCGACATGGTGTTCGGCGCCGACATCATCGCCGGTTTCCCGACCGAGACCGAGGCGATGTTCGACAACAGCCTGAAGCTGGTTCAGGACTGCGGTCTGACCTTCCTGCATGTCTTCCCCTTCAGCCCGCGCAAGGGCACCCCTGCCGCCCGGATGCCGCAACTGAAGGGGCCAGAGATCCGCGACCGCGCCGCCCGGCTGCGCGCGGCGGGCGACG
>APMI01003569.1_pt1 | contig 12254 bp, 9 predicted proteins | sample 667938 | NCBI WGS metagenome assembly APMI01 (sample SAMN01084076, study PRJNA167559) | wastewater metagenome | biome: Wastewater | place: Denmark: Ejby Moelle, Odense | collected 2011-11-28 | reverse complement strand
TCGCCGCCTCGATCGTCGGCACGCCGAGCAAGGTCAGCACGACATACAGCGCCGAGGCGAGCGCGGCGGCGGTGACGTAAAGCTCCGGCCGCATGATGATCGAGGGTTCGCCGGCCACCACGTCGCGGATCACCCCGCCGACGCAGGCGGTCACCACCCCCATCAGCGCGGCCGGCAGCGGGGGCACGCCGAAGCGCAGCGCCTTCGCCGCGCCATAGACGGCATAGGCCGCCAGCCCGACCGCATCGAACCAGTCGAGCGCCGCCCCGCGCCACCAGCGTTCGGGGGTCACCCAGATGATGAAGGCAACCGACAGACACACCCCCGCGGCGCGACTGTCCTGCACCCAAAATACCGGCGCGCCGATCAGCAGATCGCGCACCGTCCCGCCGCCGACCCCGGTGATCAGCGCGAAGAACGCGAGCGTCACCATCGTCTGCGCCCGCCGCGCCGCGGCCAGCGCGCCCGACGCCGCGAACACCGCGAGGCCGGCGAGATCGAACCAGGGCGCGAAGGTAGGGAGAAGCGCAGCGGGCGGCATAGCGCACAGGTAGAGCGGTTTGCGGATAAAGCGAATTGTTCTTCGGGCGCGGGATCGCGCGTAGGCGTCACGGATCGGCTGGTAGGTTCATCGTCCAACGGCAACATTCGGCCGATTGCGAGCCGCTGCCCTCGCGTAACTTCATATCAATTCGGAACTTTTCCCACTTTCCTTGGAGGATTTCGAAGCTAAGCCTTGAGCATTGGCAGGTGAAGTAACGGCTCGCCGGGGATATCGGGGGAATATCATCATGCTTACCGAAAAGCGCGCATTCGGACGCGTGCGGCCGGCACTGGCTTTGTCGGCCCTATTATTACCGATCCTGTCGGCATGCGGCGACGATGCCACGACGACTCAGCCCAACAGGCCACCGGTCTTCAGCTCGGCGGCGGCCGTCAGCATCGTCGAAAACACGGCCGGCACGGTCTATCAGGCAAGCGCGACCGATCCCGATGGCGACGCGCTGAGCTATTCCATTTCGGGCGGCGCGGATGCCGCGCGCTTCACGATTACGTCGGCCGGGCAATTGTCCTTCGTCACGCCGCCCAATTACGACCTTCCGACCGACGCCGATCGCGACAATGTCTATCTGGTCCAGATCAGCGTCAGCGACGGCAAGACATCCACCACGCTGGCGCTAGCGGTGACGGTCACCAATTCGAAAGAGGGGATCGCCGTCCACCGCATCGCCACCGGCTTCACCAATCCCACCGCGATCGCGCCTGTCAGCGATACCGCGGTGCTGGTCGCTGAAAAGGCCGGCGCCATCTATCTGCTGAACCCGCAGACCGGGGTGAAGACGCTCCTCGTGCAAATCGCCAATGTCGGCACGGTCGGCGTCACCGCCTTGGTCGCCGCGCCGACATTCGCGTCGGACGGCACCTTCTTCGCAATGTACACGACCCAGGGCGGCTATCTCGTCGTCAACCGGTTTCTGCGCAATCCGGCAGGGCCGACCGTCCCGGACGGTTACGGCCCGATAGTGTGGGCGAACGCGCCGCAATATGCGGGCGGCGGCTGGCTCGGATACGACGCCACCGGCATCTTGTTCGCCGCAACGGGCGACGCAGGCGGCAGCGGCGATCCCACCGGCAGCGCGCAGGACGATACATCGCGGCTGGGCAAGATCCTTCGCATCGTGCCGAACCCCGATCCTTATGCGGGCGCGTCGGCAGTCTTCTTCATTGTCTCGCAGGTCGCCAAGGGGCTGCACCAGCCGAACGGCGGAAGCCCGTTCAACAATGGCGTGCTTCTCGCGGATCACGGACAGGATGTGGCGGAAGAACTCGACTTCCTCGCGCCCGGCGCAACGGTGAGCAACTTCGGCTGGCCGTTCAAGGAAGGCACCCGCACGGTCAACGGTACGCCGCCGGCCGGCCTGATCGATCCGCTACTGGAATATTTCCGGTCCGGCGGGCTGCGCACGGGCCAGGCGATCATCGGCGGGGGCAGAGGGCCGAGCGCGATCGCATCTTTGGCCAACCAATATGTCTTCGGCGACGGCAGCGGGGCGATTTTCTCGGTTCCCGTGGCATCGCTCGTCGTAGGCAGCACCGTACAGGCCGATTCGATCGAGCGACGCGATGCCGATTTCGCGCCCGATCAAGGCACGATCGCCCATCCGGTCGCGATCACGCCCGGCCCCAACGGCACGCTCTACATCCTGGACAGCGACGGCGATCTTTTCCGGGTCGATGCGGGATAATGAATCGCGCGATCAAGCGGTCCGCAAATGGGTGAAAATGGTGGAAAGCGCGCTGGCGGCTTTCCATCATTTCTCGCCAATCGCGCGCTTCCCCGCGATAGGGAGCATTCCCCAGAACGACTTCGGGGGACCGGCATTGCTGCCGATCCCCCTGTCGCCCCGCCGCACGTTGCGCGTATCCCGGCAGGAACGCGCCGCGCCGGTTTCGGCGGCTCGCGCCGCTCGCGCTGGGAGGCACGAGCGCCGCATGATGGAAGCTATCAGGAAAGTAGCCGGCCAGGATGGCCCGCATCCGATCCCTTCGCGCTCCCGCGTCGCGTCCCGCACCGTTAACGGTGTCGGCCGCGCCGCTTTCCGGTCCCCACTCCGGCATCCCGCCGCAACGGCTGAAATGCTGCTCGCAATGACCGAACCCTGCCGTCCGCCGAAGCGATCGCCGGGCTTTCGGCCACCTTCTCCTCACGCCGGCACGGATCGTCGCCGATCGCATGCCGCCGTGGCTTCGGCGGCCGGCATCCGGTGCACCCCGTCAGGGGGATGCGCCGGATGCCTTCGGGCTGCCGCCGGACACCGCCTCCCACCCCCTCGCGCGCAAGCACGCGAGACATGTGGATAACTGCGTCGCCGGCCACCCCGACCGATCGATCGCGTTGCGGTTTGCGTGAGCCACCAGCATCGCCACCCATCGGATAACCTTCTGGAACTTCTCAGAATTTCTTCCGATCCGCGCCTTCTGGCTACCCCTTGATGCTGTCACCAATCCCGAGTCGCACCAACAATTAAGTGGCTGCCCGCGCCTGTGGATAATGTGGATATCGTGGAAAGCCCGCGCACCGTTGCCGCAGGTTCAGCCAATGCGATTTATAATGTCAGCGCTGACACTATCTGACTGTTCAACAACCGGGAGTTGAGTGATGCGCAACCTGATGCTGGCGCTTGGCGCCACCGCTATGATCGTGCCGGCGCTGATCGCCACCACGCCGCCTGCACAAGCCCATGAGAAGAAAAACGAATATCGCGAATGGCGTGGAAAGGACGGCCGCATGCGCTGCCGCAAGCCGGATGGAACGACCGGGCTGCTGATCGGCGGCGCGGCGGGCGCCTTACTCGGCCGCACGATCGACACCCGTGGCGACCGCACGCTTGGGACGTTGGGCGGCGCAGCGGTCGGTGCGCTGGCGGGCCGGGCGATCGAGCGCTCGGGCAAGAAAGAATGCCGCTGACTTAATTTCGACGGGCGCGGCTCCTTTCGGCGTCGCGCCCGTTCTGCGATGATCGTCACCCACTCATCGCAGGAAGAAATCGATGCCCACCCACAGCGGATCCGCGCGTTACGAAGGCTTTGGCAAGGACGGCAAGGGGTTCGTCTCAACCCAGTCGGGCGTGCTGGCGGACAGCCCCTATGGCTTCGCCACGCGGTTCGAGGATGCCCCCGGCACCAACCCCGAGGAACTGATCGCCGCCGCACATGCGAGCTGCTTCACGATGGCGCTGAGCTTCGCGCTCGCCCGCGCCGGCTATAGCAAGGGGACGCTGGAGACCGAGGCCAAGGTGACGCTCGATCGTGACGGCGACGGCTTCTCGATCACCCGCTCGGCGCTCGATCTGCGCGCCAATGTGCCGGGAATTTCGGGCGAGGATTTCGCGCGCATCGCCAATGAGGCCAAGGCCGGCTGCCCGGTATCCAAGCTGATCAAGGCCGACATTACGCTGACCCATAGCCTCGCGGAATGACCCACCACATGCGGCGGAGATGATTTCATCTGTTACCATCTCCGCCGCTTTGCTATAGTGCCGCGATGGCTGACGCGAACCTTCTGACCCTGCCTCCGGGCGCCGCCGCCGATTGGACTGTACCGCAGAATTGGGCGCATTATACGCCCGAGGAACATGCCACCTGGGACCGGCTGTTCGCGCGCCAGGCGAAGATGCTGCCCGGCCGCGCCTCCGACGCCTATCTGCGCGGGCTCGACGTGCTCAAGCTGTCGCGCCCCGGCATTCCCGATTTCGAGGAATTGTCGGATCGGCTGATGAAGCTGACCGGCTGGCAGGTGGTCGCGGTGCCCGGGCTGGTGCCCGACGACGTGTTCTTCGACCATATGGCCAACCGCCGCTTCGTCGCGGGCAATTTCATCCGCCGGCCGGATCAGCTCGATTACCTCCAGGAACCCGATGTGTTCCACGACGTGTTCGGCCATGTGCCGATGCTCGCGGATCCGGTGTTCGCCGATTATCTCGTCGCCTACGGCAAGGGCGGGCAGCGCGCCTTGGGGCTCGATGCGCTCAAATATCTCGGGCGGCTGTACTGGTATACGGTCGAGTTCGGGCTGATCGCCGAGCCTGAGGGGATGCGCATCTATGGCGCGGGGATCGTCTCGAGCTATTCCGAGAGCCGCTTCGCGCTCGACGACGCCTCGCCCAACCGCATCGCCTTCGATCTCGCGCGGGTGATGCGCAGCGATTACCGGATCGACGATTTCCAGCAGAATTATTTCGTCATCCCAAGCTTCGACGAATTGCTGCGGGTGACGGTGGAGAGTGATTTCGCGCCGCTCTACGCCGCGCTCAAGCAGCAGAGCGACATTCCGATCGCGACATTGCTGCCCGAGGATGTGGTGTTCACGCGCGGCACGCAAGAATATGCGCTCGCCAAGGCGGCGGGCTGAGCTTTCCTCGCCGCCCCGGCCTTGAGCCGGGGTGACGGGGGAGCCTTACCGCCCGTCGGTCGCCCACCCTTCGCGGTCGCCGTCGGTTGCCGCCGGTCGCGGCGTTTCCGGGGCGGTGAGGCGCAGGATCGTCCAATCCCCCCGCACGTCGCGCGCGGCGAGTGCGCAGCCCTGCGCGCGATAGGCGTCGATCACCGTCTCGGCCTGATTGGTGAGCAGCCCGGCCAGCACGATCGTCGCATGCGGCCCGGCGATCGCTGCCACCTCGGGCGCCATCGCGACGAGCGGCCCGGCGAGGATATTGGCGATCAAAAGATCATAAGGTGCATGTTCAGCGATCGCCGGCGAGCGCGCGCCGTCCGCCACCACCAGCTCGATCGCGGCGACGTGATTGGTCGCCATATTTTCTTCGGTCACCTCGATCGCGATCGGATCGATATCAGTCGCCATCACCTGCGCCGCGGGCCACAGATGCCGCGCCGCGAACGCCAGCAGCCCGGTCCCCGTGCCGAGATCGATGACATTGGCGAACCCCTGCCCGGCCAGCCCGTCGATCATCGCGAGGCAGCCCGCGGTGGTGTGGTGGTGCCCGGTGCCGAACGCCTGCCCGGCATCGATCAGGAAAGCGCGCTCGCCCTCCCCTACGGCCGCGGGATGCGCCGAGGTGTGGACGACGAACCGCCCCTCGTGAATCGGCTCCAGCCCGGCCTGGCTCATCGCCACCCAATCCTCAGCGCTAAGCGCCTCGATCACCGGCGCGACCCCCGCGGCGCTCGGCACCAACGCGCGCAGCGCGGCGAGCAGCGCGGCGTCGGGCTCGTTTTCGAGATAGGCGTCGAGCCGCCAGCGCTCGACATCATCCTCCACCTCTTCGGTGGTCATCAGCACCGCATCGATCGCCAGATCGCCCGCGGCGTCGATCGCCTCGGCCTCGGCGCGGGTGCAGGGCAAGGTCACCTTCCAGCTGTCAGGGACCAGAGTCGGCTCGGTGGGCGTGCTCGTCATCGCCGCGCCATAGCGGCGGCGCGCGCGTCAGGCCATGGCCGGGATCACACCGCGACCTTGCGTGCGAAATCCCCCGCGCTGCTCTTGAGCAACGCCAGCCGCGCCGAGAGCGAGGCGAAGCCGGTGCCGAACGCATCGATCTCCACCGCGACCGCCTCGGTATCCTCGCGAATCGCCGCGATCGTGCCCGACATCGAATCCGCCGCCAGCGCGGTCTCATCGACCGCCGCGGTGATCGCGGTGACAGTCTGCGCCTGTGCTTCCATCGCGTGGCGGATGCGGGTCGCCGAATCCTCGACCTCGGCCACCGTCGCACGGATGCTGGCGTTGGTTTCGACGGTGCTGCGCGTGGCGGACTGAATCGCGGCGATCTTGGCGGCGATATCGTCAGTGGCGCGTGCAGTCTGCCGCGCGAGGCTCTTCACTTCCTGGGCGACCACCGCGAAGCCGCGCCCCGCATCGCCCGCGCGCGCCGCCTCGATCGTGGCATTGAGCGCGAGCAAATTGGTCTGCCCGGCAATGTCGCGAATCAGCCCGAGGATCGATTCGATCGATTGGGCGTGATCGGACAGCAATTGCGACACCCCCACCGCCTCGCCGGCCTGCGCGCTGGCGCGATTGGCGACATCGGCCGCGACCTCGACCTCACCGCGCGCTTCCTCGATCGCGTGGATCAGCCCGGCAGCGGTCAGCGCCGCCTCACGCATCGCCACCGCGGATTGCTCGGCGGCGGCAGCGACTTCGCTCGCCTTGCCCAGCACCCCACGCGTGGAGGACGACGCCCCCGAAGCGAGCTGGCGCAGCGATCCCCATTCGGACGTGGCATTCTCGACCGTCGCGGCGATGCCGTCGTGAAATTCGTTCGCCAGCCGGTCGCGCGCGATCTTCGCGGCATATTCGAGATAGGCGGAGTAAATGGCGACGGTCACTTCGCATTCCAGCGCGGAGAGCCGCATCAACGTATCGATCATCCGCACGAGTCGCGGATCGTCACGCGACAGCCGCCGCATCAGCACGTCGAGCGCGGCGCGATCACTGGCGCTGATCATCGAGAGCAGCGCCGTCTTGGAAACGTCACCCGCGAAGGCGCTCGCCACCGAGCGTTCGATCGCCTCGATCCACTCCCAGCCCGCGGTATCGAGAAAGCGATTGCGCAGGAAGGTGACGCCCACCTCGATGCGATTGTCGAGCGTCCGCCAGGCGGATTTGTTGTCGAAGCAATGCTGCCACTGGTCCCAATAAGCCGCCGAAACCTCACGAATCTCGGGCTCGATCACCTCCCACACCTCGCCGCTGGCGGCGATCAGCGTGCCGTCGACGTCGAACACCCTGAGGCGGCTGGCGATATCGATCTTGGCGGCAATCGATCCGGGGGCAGGCAAGTCGGTATGCAAGGCTAGGCGCTCCATCCTTCGCGTCGCCCGTTGCGTTAACAACCATTGGTTAAACGACAGTTAGATACGCGGCATGCGTAGCAATCGACCTGCTCGCGCTTGCATCGCCGCGCTTCGCGTCTCATAGACCGCGCCGAACCGTCGGCTCATCGCAGGAACTTGCCCTTGGCCTCGAAACCCGCGCGTCCGCGCAGCCCGCATCTCTTCAGCGGCCCGCTCCAGATTCATTATCGCTGGAGCCCGGCCATGCTGGCCTCGATTCTCCACCGCGTCACCGGCGACGGTATGGCGACGGTCGGCACCATCCTGTTCGTCTGGTGGCTTGCCGCGCTCGCCGCCGGCGACAAGGCCTATGCCGTGTTCGTCGACGTCTTCACGACGGCGGATGGCAAGCTCAACGTGATCGGCTGGGTGATCGGCGTCGGCCTCAGCTTCTCGCTGTTCCAGCATATGATGAGCGGCATCCGCCATCTGGTGCTCGATACCGGCGCGGCGTTCGAGCTGAAGACCAACCGGCTGCTCGCGATCCTCACCTTCGTCGCCTCGACATTGCTGACGATCGCCTTCTGGCTCGTTCTCGTGGGGATCATCTAATGGGTACGGGAACCGAACTCGGCCGCGTTCGCGGGCTTGGCAGCGCGCATCACGGCCCGCTGCACTGGTGGCACCAGAAGCTGACGGCGGGCACCAACCTGCTGCTGATGGCGTGGCTGATGATCTCCATCGCGCGCATGCCGAGCCATGATTTCGGCAGCATGCACGCCTGGCTCGCCTCGGCATGGGTCGCGGTGCCGATGGTGCTGCTGATCGTCTCGGTCTTCTACCACTTTCGTCTCGGGCTTCAGGTGGTGATCGAGGATTATGCCCATGCGGAAAATCGCGTGGTGCTGATCGTCCTTCTCAACCTGTTCGTCGCGGTCACCGCGGGAACCGCGATCTTCTCGATCCTCAAGATCGCTTTCGGAGCTGCCGCCTGATGCCTGCCGCTTATCAGATCATCGATCACAGCTATGACGCGGTCGTCGTCGGCGCCGGCGGCTCGGGCCTTCGTGCGACGATGGGCATCGCCGAAAGCGGGCTCAAGACCGCCTGCATCACCAAGGTGTTCCCGACGCGCAGCCACACTGTCGCGGCGCAGGGCGGGATCGCCGCCAGCCTCGGCAACAATTCGCCCGACCATTGGTCGTGGCACATGTTCGATACCGTCAAGGGCTCCGACTGGCTCGGCGACCAGGACGCGATCGAATATATGGTGCGCGAGGCGCCGGCCGCGGTCTACGAGCTGGAGCACGCCGGCGTGCCGTTCAGCCGCAACGACAATGGCACGATCTACCAGCGCCCGTTCGGCGGCCATATGCAGAATATGGGCGAAGGCCCCCCGGTGCAGCGCACCTGCGCCGCCGCCGACCGTACCGGCCACGCCATGCTTCACGCGCTCTATCAGCAGAGCCTGAAATATGACGCGGACTTTTACGTCGAATATTTCGCGCTCGATCTGATCATGGAAAACGGCGCGTGCCGCGGCGTGGTTGCCTTGTGCATGGAAACCGGCGCGATCCACCGCTTCCGGTCGCATGCCGTGGTGCTCGCCACCGGCGGCGGCGGGCGCGTCTATCAGTCGGCCACCTCGGCGCATACCTGCACCGGCGACGGCAACGGCATGGCGCTGCGCGCCGGCCTTGCGCTGCAGGATATGGAATTCGTCCAGTTCCACCCGACCGGCATCTATGGCGCGGGCGTGCTGATCACCGAGGGCGCGCGCGGCGAAGGCGGCTATCTCACCAACAGCCAGGGCGAGCGCTTCATGGAGCGCTACGCCCCCAGCGCCAAGGATCTCGCCAGCCGCGACGTGGTGGCGCGCTCGATGGCGATGGAAATGCGCGAGGGCCGCGGCGTCGGGCCGCACGGCGAATATATCTACCTGCACCTCGACCATATCGATCCCAAGGTGCTGCACGAGCGGCTGCCGGGGATCACCGAGACGGGCAAGATCTTCGCGGGCGTCGATCTCACCCGCCAGCCGCTGCCCGTCACCCCGACCGTCCACTATAATATGGGCGGCATCCCGACCAATTATCACGGCGAAGTCGTCCAGCTGCGCGACGGCGATCCCGATTCGGTCGTCCCCGGCCTGTTCGCGGTCGGCGAGGCGGCGTGCGTATCGGTCCATGGCGCCAACCGCCTCGGCTCCAACTCGCTGATCGATCTCGTGGTGTTCGGCCGCGCGACCGGGCTGCGGCTCAAGGACACGCTCAAGCCCAACACGCCGCACAATCCGCTGCCCGCGGGTTCGGAGGAGCAGTCGCTGGCGCGGCTCGATCACTTCCGCAACGCCAAGGGCGGCACCCCCACCGCGCAGATCCGCAACGAGATGCAGCGCACGATGCAGCGGCATTGCGCGGTGTTCCGCGATTCGGCGCTGCTGGCCGAGGGCGTCCAGAAGATCGAGGCGGTCAACAAGGGGATGACCGATATCGGTATCACCGATCGCTCGCTGATCTGGAACACCGACCTCGTCGAGACGCTCGAGCTCGACAATCTGATCGGCCAGGCGGTCGTGACGATGAAGGGCGCGGACAATCGCAAGGAAAGCCGCGGCGCGCATATGCACGAGGATTTCCCCGATCGCGACGACGCCAATTGGATGAAGCACACCACCGCCACCTTCGAAGGCTGGGGCGGCAAGGGCGGCGCGACCAAGATCGATTATCGTCCGGTGCACGATTACACGCTCACCGACGACGTCGATTACATCAAGCCGAAGAAGCGCGTTTACTGATGCCCGGACCGCGCGGGGAGCGATCCCCGCGCGGCGCCTGCCCTAGCGCTCGATCTTCACGCCCAGCGTGATCGTCGCGGGGCGCAGCGGCGTGCGCTGATCGCGGTTGGCGAGCGTGAAGGGATTGCCGAACGCAAAACGATTGCCGCGGCTGTCGGTGATATTGTCCGCCGCCAGCCACAGCGTCAGATCACGCCGGGTCCATTCGGTCCGCGCCGAGACGACCGCATAGCGCCCTTGCTCGATATCGAGATAATGGCCGGTGCCGAGCACCGAGCGGCCGATATAGTCCACCGCACCGCTAACCCGCATCGCCCCGCCAAACGCGCTCCAGCTATAATTGGCCCCGGCGTGCGCGCTGAACGGCGGCGTATTGGGCAAGCGCCGGTTGTCGGTGGGCGAGGTCGACGCCAGCGGCCCGTTGACGCTGTTGACGGTATACAGCGCCGACAGATCGAACCGCAGCGGCGCCACCGGCACCCAGCTCGCGCTGACTTCCGCGGTCAGGATCCGCGCATCGCCGATATTGGCGGTATAGGGCTGGCCGCGGCGATCGATCAGATCCGCCTGAATGTCGCGCCACCGGGCGTAAGACAGCGCCGCGCCGAAATCGACGCCGGTGGGGCCTTCGCGCAGATGGCGCACCCCCACCTCGCCCATCCCGATCGAATCGGATTTGAACTCCGCAACGCGCCCGACGCCGCGCGCCACCGCAAGGCCGCCGGTGCGGAAGCCCGATTGATAGCGCGCATAGACCGACAGGCGCGGCGCCAGTTGCCACGACACGGCCAACGTCGGGTCGACGCGCCGCGTCATCCGCCCGCGCACCAGATCGCCCGCGCGCGGCTTGACCGAGGGCGAGCCGTCGACCCGCGCCTGCGTCGCGCGTAACCCGAGCGTGACCGACAGGCGATGCGTCAACGGCTCGGTGAACTCGCTGAACAGCGACAGATTCTGCGACACGTTGGTAACGCCGATGATCTCGATCGGGTCGCTCGCCGGGCCGAGCAGACGGTTGAGCACGTCGCGGTTGTGCAACATCGCCACGCCGACCACCCAGGATTGCCCGTCCTCACGCGACCGGCTCAGGCGGAATTCCTGCGTCCACAACAGGTTCGACCGAACCGTATTATAGGCGACGCTCTTGCCCGAACCGGGCGGGGTCGCGTCGAACCAATCGTCGGCGTCATTCTGGCTGACCCCGCTGACCGAGACGAATTCGAGCCCGCTCTCCCAGCGTTTGCGGATATGCACCCGCCCGAGCACGATGCTGTTCCAATACGGCTGCGCGATCCGCGCCGAGCGGATCAGCCCGTCCCCACCCGAATCGATATATTGCGCGTCGCTGGCGGAATTACGCTGGCCGAGCACGCTGGCGTCGACCTGCCATCCGTCGCCCGCCTCGACCCGCACCGCGCCGCGCCCACCGACGCGATCGAGATCGTTGATCGCGCGCCGGCCGAGCATCCGGTCGTCGATATAGCCGCCTTCATGCGCACGATAGCCGACCAGCCGCACCGCCGCGGTGTCGCCGGCGATCGGCAGGTTGACGAAGCCCGACACATCGCCGCCCGGCCCACCGTCCGCGGTCGCGCTGGCGCTCGCGGTGAGCCCGGCGTGGAAAACCCCCGGCTGCGCGGGATTGGGGATGATGCGCACGATCCCGCCGATCGCGCCGGCGCCATAGAGCGTGCCCTGCGGCCCCTCCATCACCTCGACGCCGCGGACGTCGACCAGCGCCAGCCCGGGCTCCGGGGTCGAATAATTCATCTGGACGTCGTCGAGATAATAGCTCGTCGTCGCCTGGGTGGCGCCGTCGAAGCTGCTGTCGGCGATGCCGCGAATGAAGAGCTTGTCGCGCCCTACCCCCAGCGCGGTGGCCTGCAGCACCGGGATCGAGCGCGCGGCATCGGCGATGCTCGAAGTAACGCCGGTCGCGGCATCGGCATGCGGCACGACCGAGGTGATCGAGGCGGGAAAGCGCAACAGCGGCACATGCTGCTTGCTGGCGGTGACGATCACATCGGCGGCATCGCTCGGTTGCGGCGACGGGGCCGGCGGCACGGGTGCGGCTCGGCTCGGGGCGACGCGCACGATGCGATAGCCGTGCGGGGCGATTCGCTCGGCGCGATAGCCGGTGCCGTGCAACATGCGCCGCAGCGCC
>APMI01044979.1_pt1 | contig 12256 bp, 10 predicted proteins | sample 667938 | NCBI WGS metagenome assembly APMI01 (sample SAMN01084076, study PRJNA167559) | wastewater metagenome | biome: Wastewater | place: Denmark: Ejby Moelle, Odense | collected 2011-11-28 | reverse complement strand
GAAAATGTATTTCTATCAGGAACTTATCGCCCCTTTACTGGAAGCTCCGATTCCCAAATCGAAAGCGGTTTTTGATGATACCAAAGTAACAGATCACCACGCAATTATTCCGACGGAAGTTCCGCCTTCCCAGAATTTAAGCAGGGAAGAAAAGTTAGTTTATGATCTGGTTGCGAAACGTTTCATTGCCGTATTTTATCCCGAGTGTAAAATTTCCAATACTTTAGTAGAAGGAAAAGTAGGAACTATTCCTTTCAAAACCAGCGGAAGACAGGTGTTGGAACCGGGATGGAGAGCCGTTTATGCCAAAGAACCGAAAGAAGAACCCAACGATAAAGAAAAAGAAAAGGAAGAAGAACAGACCATTCCCGAATTTACCGTAGGAGAAACCGGACCGCATGATCCGATGATCCATCAGGGAAAAACGACTCCGCCAAAACCTTATACGGAAGCAACTTTGCTGAGAGCTATGGAAACCGCAGGAAAACAGGTGGAAGATGATGAACTGCGCGAACTCCTGAAAAACAACGGTATCGGAAGACCTTCAACCCGAGCCAATATTATCGAAACCCTTTTCAAGCGGAAATATATCGAGAAGAAAAGGAAAAATCTCATCGCTACCCAAACCGGAATTCAACTGATCGATACCATTGAAGATGAATTGCTGAAAAGTCCCGAATTAACCGGAGAGTGGGAACTGAAACTCCGAAAAATTGAAAAAGGAGAATATGAAGCCAATCATTTTAAGGAAGAACTGATCCAGATGGTGACGGAGCTTACCAAAAAAGTAGTCGACGGAAAAGGGAAAGTGATTTCTTTAGAAGAAGAGAAAGTGGAAGAGGTAAAAGAAAAGAAAAAACGAGAACCTGCCGTTAAAAAAGAACTTCAATCGTGGGAAGAAACCAAATGCCCGAAATGCAAAGAACATCATTTGATGAAAGGAAAAACCGCTGTCGGATGTTCCGATTTTAAAAACTGCGGCTTTAAAGTTTCCTTTGAGATCTTCGGAAAAAAATTGTCAGACAAACAGCTAATGGATTTGGTCTTAAAAGGAAAAACCTCAAAATTAAAAGGCTTTACCACCCATCCTGAAAGTGTGGCAGAAGGTATTTTGTCGATGGATGAGCAATTTCAGATTGTTTTAAACTAAAGATTAAACACAAATACCACAAATTTTTAACGAATACCACAACGAAACATCAATAGGAGCGGACTTTAGTCCGCTTTATCCAAAACAACGGCTTCAGCCAAAACATAATAATTCTTAACCTCTCAAATATCCTTTATGGTTAAAATATTTGTGCCATTTGTGAAAAAATTATTCGTGCCATTCGTGTTTAAATCAAAAGCAAACATAATATTTTCGCATTTCTAAAAAAAATTGTGCAACTTGTGTTCAAATTATAAACAAAAAAATGACACCCCATAAAAAACAGCTCATCACCGACAGTTTCAACCGCTCCGAAACATTAAAATTCTACAAAGCCGAACTTCTGGAAGTAGAAACCGACTTCATTTCCATGAAAATTCCGAAAATGGAACTCATGACAAGAAAAGCGGGAATGTTCAACGGAGCCATGATTGCTTCTTTGGTGGATGTTTCTTCCGGTTATGCGGCAGTAAGTCATTACGAAGAAGATTGTTATGTCGTAACCGTTGAGTTGAAAGTCAATTATTTAAGACCTGCCATCGGAGACGCTTTAATTTCGAAATCTTATGTGATAAAAGGAGGCTCAAAGATCAGCGTGATCCGCACTGAAATTTATGTGGTAGATGAAGACGGAGCTTCCGAAAGTCACGTAGCCACGTCTTTGGTCACGATGATGAAGATCAGATAATTTTTCAAACAAGTGGAATAGCTTTTGCACAGGAACACGCATCAACAACATTAAAAAATCATACTATGAACTTAATTATTCGACTTTTGGTAACGGCCATTGTTGCTTATCTTTTAACATGGATTTTACCGGGAGTACACTTTACAGGATTTGGTGGAGCGATCATTTTTGCCATCGTTTTAGGACTTTTAAATTTAATTGTAAAACCTGTTCTTAATATTTTGGGATTGCCTTTAACGATCATTACATTGGGGCTGTTCACTTTAGTAATCAATGCAATTATAATCCTGATCGCCGATTATTTTATAGACAGCATGGAGGTTGGCGGATTTTTATGGGCACTGATTTTCAGCATCCTGCTTTCCATTGTCAGCTCACTGGCAAACTCAATGTTTTCGGACGGAGATTAATTTAAAATTTAAAATGACATAAAAATCGCCTGTTAAAACGACAGGCGATTTTTTTGTGCGCGTTTGTGTTTTAAAAATAGTTAACTTTGGCAATCTTTGAATTAAATAAAGACTTTATGATTGGTTTGAATGGTAAAGTCATAAAAAATGAATTAATATGAAACTTAAGTACAGTCTGCTGGCTTTGGCAGCTCCGCTCTTAATGAATGCACAACAACTAATGACGCCTGAAATTTTATGGACTTTGAAAAAAGTTGGAGTACAGGCAGTTTCTCCGGATCAGTCCTCGTTAATCTACAAAATAGGACAGACCGATCTTAAAACCGAAAAAACAAAAAGTGAGAACTATTTCCTGAATGTTCTGAACAATCAGTCCGTGAAAGTTGATTTAGGCAAAAAAGCACTGATTCAGTGGGATAAAAACGGATTGTATGCGCAGGAAGGTGATAAGATTTTCCTTTCAAAAGACAATGGTAAAACATGGACGGAGTTTTATACCATCGGTGAAGCAGACAACATTGTTATTTCTCCCGACGGTAAAAAAATAGCCTTTAGCAAGCAGGTTTTGGTAGAAAAAGTAATGGGAAAAGACAAATATTCCAATACTCCGAAAACCACGGCACAAGTTTATACAGATCTGAATCACAGACACTGGGATTATTTCAATGAAGGGAAATATAATCATGTTTTCGTGGTAAATGTTTCAGATAAAGCAGATTCTGCAAAAGATTTACTGGAAGGAAAAATGTGGGATTCTCCGCAAAGACCTTTTGGCGGAGCGGAAGATTTCATCTGGAGTCCGGATTCTGCACAACTTTTATATGTTACCAAACCGAAAAGCGGCAAAGAATACTCTACAAGCACAAACACGGATATTTTTGCCTACGATTTAGCTTCAGGAACAACAAAAAATTTAACCGAATCCAATAAAGGATACGACGTTAATCCGAAATTCAGTCCGGACGGAAAATCACTTTTGTGGCAAAGTATGGCAAGAGATGGTTATGAAGCCGATAAAAATGATGTAAAAATCATGGATTGGAAATCCGGAAAAACAACAAACCTCACCGCAGGTTGGGACGAAAGTGTTTCCGGAGATGTTTTCTGGAGCGGAGATTCAAAAATGATCTATTTCACGGCAGCTTTCAGAGGAACAAAGCAGTTATTCTCTTTAGATCCTAAAAATGCTAAAGTTCAGCAGATCACAAAAGGTGATTTTGATGTGAACGAAATTTTTGCCGATCAGAAAACTTCACTTTTGGTAGGAAGAACCGATATCAATCACGCCACGGATATTTTCTCTGTCAACCTTAAAAACGGAGAAATGAAGCAGGTTACGGAAGCCAATAAAGAAATGTATGCACAGTTGGCTCAGGGAAAATCTGAACTGAAAATGGTGAAAACTTCGGACGGAAAAGAAATGGGAGTGTGGTTCCATTATCCGCCAAACTTTGATCCGAACAAAAAATATCCAACCCTTGTTTATTGTCAGGGAGGTCCGCAATCTGCCTTAACGCAGTTTTTCAGCACGAGATGGAACTTTGCTTTAATGACAGCCAACGGATACATCGTTGTTGCACCAAACAGAAGAGGAATGCCGGGTTGGGGAACAAAATGGAATGAAGAAATCTCCAGAGACTGGGGAGGACAACCAATGAGAGATTATCTTGCCGCAACAGATTACGCAAAAACGCTACCTTACGTTGACGGAAGCAGAGTTGCTGCTGTCGGAGCAAGTTATGGAGGATACAGCGTATTTATGTTAGCCGGAATTCACGAAAACAGATTCAAAACGTTCATCGCGCACGATGGATTATTCGATATGAAATCATGGTATTTAACAACAGAAGAACTCTGGTTTGCGAACTGGGATTTAGGTTCTCCTTGGGAAAAACCACAGCCAAAAGCTTATACGGAATTCAACCCAAGCAATTTTGTTGATAAATGGAATAAGCCGATCATGATCGTTCAGGGAGGAATCGACTTCAGAGTACCTTACGAACAGGGACAGGAAGCTTTCCAAGCTGCAAAACTGAGAGGTTTAAAATCTAAACTGGTTTATTTCCCGAATGAAAATCACTGGGTGCTGCATCCACAAAACGGATTGGTTTGGCAGAGAGAATTCTTCGACTGGCTAAAAGAAACTTTATAAATATAATCTTCCCTTCTGGATTCCCCTCCTTTGGAGGGGTGGCAAAAATTCATAGAATTTTTGACGGGGTGGTTTAAACAAATATAAAATCAACAGAAAACGGGCTTTTAGTCCGTTTTTTGTTTTGAAAATTAAGAATGACTTTAGCCAAAATGTATATATATTTGAATCATGCAAAACAGAATATCTTCCTTTCCGCCCATCATAGACAACGATTCTAAAATTATCATTCTGGGATCAATTCCCGGTGTAAAATCGTTAGAGAAACAACAGTATTACGGTCATCCCCAAAACAAATTCTGGAAAATTATTTTTGAATTGCTCAACGAAGAATTTACAGAAGATTATGCGGAAAGAATCAATATTTTAAAGAAACACAACATTGCACTTTGGGATGTTATCGATTCCTGCGAAAGAAAAGGAAGTCTGGATTCTGAAATAAAAAATGAAGAAGCCAATCAGATTAAAGAACTCTTAGAAGATTATCCGAATATTAAAGCCATATTTTGTAATGGCGGCAAGTCCTATAAAAATTTGCAGAAAATTTTAGGAAAGAATTATAAAATTCCTGTATTTTTAATGCCTTCAACAAGTCCGCTTCATACGGTTTCTTTTGAAAAGAAATTGGAGGAATGGAAATTAATTAAGGCACATTTATGAAAAAACTAATACTGTTATTTTTATTCTTTTCTTTTGTTAATATGTTTTCTCAGGAGTATCATTTTGATTATTCAATAGAAACACAGACAAACCAAATTAAGCCTGATAAAGAAAAGTCAGTTTCTACAGCTTTTTATGATTCTAAAGACAGGGTTTATTTAAACTTGACAAAATATAATAATAAGTTACGTGCTGCAATTTATGATAAAGATAAGCATTTAAGACATTTTTTTATGGTAACTGAATCCAAAGGATCTGTCATCTTTAAGTATACTCATACAAATGACTTTAGTACGGATAAGCATGAAAGTTTTTCTACAGAAGATATCATAGAAGTTACAAAAATAGATTCGCTGAAATATCAAATTATCGCTTTTAAAAATGAAAGGAAAACGAAAAAAAGATTAACAGCATTAATCACCTTGGAAAAATCAAATTTTAATTATTTGGAAGTATATCTTGAGCATTCAAAAACCGATGAAATGGGAGAGAAACTGAAAAAGTTTCTGGATCCTAATTCTAATTACATTATAAAAAATATGCAATTAGATTATTCAACAGGATATTCTGCGGATATTTTATTTAAAATCCATCATGTAGATTTTTCTTTAAAACTTCCGGAAAAACTCATCATAAAATATTTTGATTTCCTCAGGGAATTTCAAGAATGATCCATTCCCTTAGAAAATCTTATTATTACTTCTCAATTATGTAAACCTCCTCATAAGGCTGAATCAGAACCCATCCATTTCCTGAGAATTTCATCTGGAATTCCTCACCGCTTCCTCTTCCGATCAGACTTTTGAAAGAAACGTTGGTTTTCAGTTCAGGAGATAGATTTCCCGACCACGCAACGGTAGCATTCGGATCTGTGAAAACCGGAGCATCGGGAGTTACCAGTAATGTCAACGGTTCGCCGTGAGTGGTAATCGCGATGTGTCCCGTTCCGGATAATTTCACTTGAAAAAGCCCACTCGACATTACCCCTGCAATACTTTTTAGCATGGTAATATCGCTTTTAATGCTTTGTTCATGCGCTAAAACATCGTTTCCGTTTACGCAGACTGCTTCATTATTTAAATAAAGAATACGAACTTTTTTTCCGGAATCCGCAACATACAGTTTTCCGGTTCCTTCGGCTTTCATCAATTTTGCGCCTTCGCCGCTGATCGCTTTTTTCAATAAATTTCCGATTCCTCCGGAAAGCATTCCCTGTCTTTCGAAATTTACGTTTCCGATGTAGCCAACCATGCTTCCTGCCTTCGTCCAGACAGATTGATTGTTGAGGTTGAGGTTGATCTCCAGAAGAGAGGGTTTTTCCAGCTCGAAATAATCTCTTTCCATTGGATTTTCTTTCGTTTCATTCACAAAATATTCAATCGAATATTTGCTCATAGTGTAAATTTTTAATGTTCTCAAAAATAGCTTTTTTATGGCTTAAAAAATATCGGAAAATCACGGTTTTTTATTTCAATTAAAATTAATTTAAATACCTTGAATCTTTGTATTTCGAAAATAAGTGAAACGCCCTTGTTTATCTTGATTTTAATAATTTAAAATAAATTCTCTGTTTAGCCTCGCGTTTAAATACTTGCAAGACTAAAAAAAATTTTAAATAAAACTTTTTAATTTAAAGGAATACAAACGCATTTTATTTAAACAAGCAAAGCAAAAATAATTATACTATTGATTATTAGTTGATTGTGTTTATTTAAAAAATGTAAAAAGAGTTTATTTAACATCTATGTAAATAATACTTGACAGAGGGGTGTTTCATGTCGTATATTTGCACTCCGAAAATTACACCTTGTAATTTCAATAATTTTTAAACCGTAATTTAAAAAATGAAAACATCAGATTTTAATTTTGATCTTCCTGCAGAATTATTGGCAGAACATCCATCAGAGCACAGAGACGAAGCCAGATTAATGGTACTTGATAGAAAAACACAGACTATCGAGCACAAATTATTCAAGGATGTTGTGGATTATTTTGAGGAAGATGATTTATTTATCTTTAACAATACTAAAGTTTTTCCTGCACGTTTATACGGAAACAAAGAAAAAACAGGAGCGAAGATTGAAGTTTTCCTTTTGAGAGAGCTTGATAAAGAAACCCGTGTTTGGGATGTTTTGGTAGATCCTGCAAGAAAAATCAGAATTGGTAACAAATTATTCTTCACAGAAGACGAGTCTTTGGTTGCTGAAGTTATCGATAACACGACTTCAAGAGGAAGAACGTTGAGATTCTTATTCGACGGTTCTTACGAAGAATTCAGAGCTAAGTTGAAAGAATTAGGAGAAACTCCGCTTCCAAAATACATCAAAAGAGACGTTGAGCCTGAAGATGCAGAAAGATATCAGACGATTTATGCAAAAGTGGAAGGTGCGGTTGCAGCTCCTACAGCAGGTCTTCACTTTTCAAAGCACTTAATGAAGAGATTGGAGATCAAAGGAATTAATTTTGCTGAGGTTACACTTCATGTTGGTTTGGGAACGTTCAACCCGATTGAAGTGGAAGATCTTTCTAAGCATAAAATGGAGTCTGAAGAAATCTTCATCGACGAGAAAAATGCTCAGATTATCAATAACGCTGTTGACGCTCACAGAAGAGTTTGTGCGGTAGGTACAACGACAATGAGAACGCTTGAGACTTCGGTTTCTTCAAACAAGAAAATCTCTGCATTCCACGGATGGACCAATAAATTCATTTATCCTCCACACGATTTCGGAGTGGCAAACTGTATGATCACCAACTTCCACACGCCAAAATCTACATTAATTATGATGATTGCAGCGTTTGCAGGAAGAGATTTCGTAATGCACGCCTACGAAGAAGCCGTAAAAGAGAAGTACAAATTCTACTCTTACGGAGACGCAATGTTAATTCTTTAATAAGATATCAGGTAAAAGGTTGCAGGTAGTAGTTACCTGCTACCTGAAGCCTAACATCTAAAACCTTATAATGAAAGACATCAGAACTTTATCACTGGATCAGCTCAAAGAATACTTTGTTTCTTTGGGAGAGAAACCGTTTCGTGCGAAACAGGTATATGACTGGTTGTGGAGTAAAAATCTTCACTCGATTGATGAAATGACGAATCTTTCAAAAACTCTTCGTGAGAGAATTGCGGAAGAGTATACCATCAATCCTGTTTCTGTGGATCTGCTACAGAAAAGTACAGACGGAACCATTAAAAACGGAGTGAAATTACACGACGGTTTATTGGTGGAATCTGTTCTTATTCCTACAGAAACCAGAACGACAGCCTGTGTTTCTTCGCAGGTGGGATGTTCATTAAACTGCGAATTCTGCGCAACAGCTCGTCTGAAAAGAATGAGAAATCTTGAAGTTGCCGAGATCGTGGATCAGGTTGCTTTAATCGACAGCCAGAGCAAAATGTACTTCGACAGGCCGCTTTCCAATATTGTTTTTATGGGAATGGGAGAGCCGATGATGAATTACAAAAACGTGGTGGAAGCCATCCGCAAAATTACCCAGCCGGAAGGTTTGGGAATGTCTCCGAGAAGAATTACCGTTTCTACTTCAGGAATTCCGAAGATGATTAAAATGCTCGCTGACGAAGAACTGAAAGTGAAACTGGCTTTGTCTCTTCACTCTGCCATTGAAGCGAAGCGTAACGAGATCATGCCTTTTTCCGATAAATTTCCTCTAACGGAAATCATGGAATCTCTTCAGTACTGGTATAAAAAAACAGGCTCTGTCATCACTTTCGAATACTGTGTCTGGAAGGACATTAATGATGGTGATGAAGATATCAAAGCTCTGATTAAATACTGCAAACAGGTTCCTTCTAAAGTTAATTTAATTCAGTACAATCCTATTGGTGACGGAAAATATGACCAGTGCAATAAACAGGCAGAAGAAAATTATATCCGTCAGTTGGAAAACGCAGGAATTGTCTGCGTAGTAAGAAAAAGACGTGGCGGAGACATCGATGCAGCCTGCGGACAGCTTGCCAACAAATCTGCGGATTAAAATTTTATTAAAAAAATCAATAATTTTTCTTAACGTTTTCCTAAAATCATAAATTTGTACCACAAATTTATAGGTGATGATGGAGTTCTTTACAGGTGAAAATGGATTGGAAAGTGTTTATGCTTGGTCAATTCCTGTTCATGCCACGATTATTTTAGCAGAAATGATCTACAGCCACGTTTCAGAGGCTAAATTATACAACGGAAAAGATGTTGCAACAAGTGTTTATCTTGCTTTGCTGAATTTCGGTCTGGATCTTATCATGAAAGCTTTCGCAATGGGCGTTATGTTTTTCTTTTACGATCACAGGCTTTTTTCATGGGATTTTACTGTCTGGTATTGGCTGATCTGCTTTGTGGTGACGGATTTTGCCTATTACGTTCTCCATTATGTGGATCATCATTCCAGAGCATTCTGGGCGGTTCATATTACGCACCACAACTCAGAATATTTCAATTTGACAACAGGTTTCAGAAGTCCGGTTTTACAGCCTCTATACAGATATTTGTATTTTTCACCACTGGCTTTTTTAGGATTCGATCCATGGCATATTATGGTGGTTTACGCAATTGGTCAGGTGTACGGAACTTGGGTTCATACACAGACTGTAAAAAGTATGGGATTTCTTGAATACATTTTGGTAACGCCTTCTCATCACCGTGTTCATCATGCGTGCAACATCAAGTATCTCGACAGAAACATGGGGATGTGCCTCATTATCTGGGATAAAATATTCGGAACCTTTGAAAAAGAAGATCCTAATATTCCTGTAAAATACGGAATTTATCCAAAGATGCCGAATGACAGACCAGACACGGTTTTATTATACGAATGGCGAAAAATCTGGAAAGATATTAAACAGCCTGGTCTAAAATTTTCGGATAGAATCAATTATATCTTCAATTCTCCCGGTTGGCGACACGATGGAACCGGAAAAACAGTGAGACAATATCAAAAAGATTACTGGGCAAGAAAAAATAAAAGTAAAGATCAGGTTCAGAAGAAATCTGCTTAGTTTTCTAAATACAAACAACACAAATTTTACACGGATTTCACAAATATTTTAATTATTAGGATTTAAATATAATCTTAAGTCTGTTTAAACTTTTATTTAACCACAAAGGTGAATTAAATGGTTATTTAAATTTTGATGATTATAAATAAGAAGGTCACAATGGTTTTAAAAATCTTTAATTTTTATTCTTTTGAGCGCTTTGATCATTTTCGAAATTCGCTTTATCATTATCTTTTGCATCTTTTGTGGTGAATTCTGAAATTAGTTTAATAAGTTGCCTTTGCGAAATTAAAAGCATAAAATTTTTAAATAAAACTTTTGCGATCTATCTGTTAAAAATAGATTCTTCTTTCGTCAGAATGACAGAGGAACCTCTAATTTTGTCTAAAAAACTAGTGAAATTAGTGTGAAAATTAGTGCCATTTGTGTTTAAATAAATATTTTTACCTCATGAAAAAGCTTTTCCTCATACTTACCCTTACAATTTCTACCTTCTCATTTTCCCAACAGGCTGAACTTTTCAAAATCAGAAAATACAGAATTGGTAATTTGGATGATAAGGTGAAGGAAACTTCCGGTTTAAGTTTAATGAACGGAAAACTGTATACTTTTAATGACAGCGGAAATTCTCCCGAACTTTTTGAGTTGGATAAATCGACAGGACAAATCATCGGAACGATACAAATCAACGGTAAAAATAAAGATTGGGAAGCGATTACAAACGACGGTAAAAACTTCTACATCGGAGATTTCGGAAACAATGGCGGAACCAGAAAAGACCTCGAAATTTATAAAGTTCCTTTTGAAAATAATTCATTAAAAAATGACTCTGTTAAATTAATTTCTTTTAAATATCCCGAACAGCAGGAATTTATTCCAAAATATTCCGAGACGAATTTTGATGCAGAAGCCATGATTTATTTAAACGAAAAAATTCATCTTTTTACGAAAGAATGGGGTACAAAATCAACAACACATTATATTATTGATCCTGAAATTTCAGAAAAGCAAAAAGCTCAGAAAGCAGAAACTTTTAAGACCGGTTTTATTGTAACAGATGCTTCCTATTTTGATAAAAAGCTTTATTTGATAGGCTACACAAAGAAAACAGAAGTCTTTTTAGATATTTTTAATGAAACCGAACCTGGAGTTTTTTTTAAAGAAAATCCCAAACATTATTATCTCGGAAGCGCTTTATCTATTGGACAAATTGAAGGAATTGCCGTTGATGAAACAGGAATCTATATTTCGGGGGAAAAGTTTCATTCTCCGATTGGCGGAGGAAAACAAAGCCTTTATTTTATTCCGATAGATAAACTCAAAGATTAATTTCCCTTAAAATTGCCCGAAAAAAATTATCTTTGTGGGAATTAATAATTTATCTCTTATTCAAAGATTGTGGTGAACACCGTTGAAGAAATCAAGCGACCGATCAATGAGGAAATGAAACTTTTCGAGCAGAAGTTTTATGAATCCATGCAGAGCAAAGTACCTTTACTAGATAAAGTCACTCGTTTTATTGTTACCACAAAAGGGAAGCAGATGCGTCCGATGTTTGTCTTTCTCTGTGCAAAATTAGTTGGTGATGTCAACGAAAAAACATATCGCGGAGCCTCCATGATCGAGCTGATTCACACCGCAACTCTGGTTCATGATGATGTGGTGGATGAAAGTTTTAAACGCCGTAATTTCTTTTCAATCAATGCGTTGTGGAAGAATAAAATTGCGGTTTTGGTAGGGGATTATCTTTTGTCAAAATCCGTTTTATTATCAACAGATCACAAGGATTATGATTTATTGGGAGTAATTTCAAGAACCATCCGCGAAATGTCTGAAGGCGAACTTCTTCAGTTGGAAAAAGCTAGAAAACTGGATATTACAGAAGAGGTTTATTATGAAATCATCCGTCAGAAAACAGCGACTTTAATTGCTGCGTGCTGTGAAATCGGCGTTTTGTCGAATAATGCAGATGAAGTTCTGGCTAAAAAAATGATGGATTTCGGAACCTATACCGGAATGGCTTTCCAGATCAAAGACGACCTTTTTGATTATTTAACATCGAACGTCATCGGAAAACCGGTAGGAATTGATATCAAAGAGCAGAAAATGACGCTGCCTCTGATTCATACTTTAAAAACAGCTAGCGAAAAAGACCGAAAATACTATTTCAATACCATTAAAC
>APMI01010743.1_pt1 | contig 12256 bp, 11 predicted proteins | sample 667938 | NCBI WGS metagenome assembly APMI01 (sample SAMN01084076, study PRJNA167559) | wastewater metagenome | biome: Wastewater | place: Denmark: Ejby Moelle, Odense | collected 2011-11-28 | reverse complement strand
GCTCGACTATCCAAGTCAATGATCTCTTGCCCACCAACTCGAGCAGACCCGCGTATGTCGACACGAACCCCTTCGGGCAATAACCCAAGCGGTGCCAGAGTCGTCACGGTCTTGCCAGACCCGCTTTCGCCAACGATTGCGACCGTCTCTCCCGCCTCGGCATGAAAGCTGACACCGTCAACGGCTCGAATGCTGACTGTCGGGGCATACAGGTCGATGACGAGATTGCTAATAGAGTAGATCGTCTCGCTCATGCTCTGCCCTCCGCTTTGTCACGTGTGACTTCCTCGGCAGCACGGGCTGCCCGTCGACGTCGCCAAAGCGATCGGGGGATCGGACGGGGAACCTTGTTCAACGCAAAGGCTTCTCCCAGCAGATTGAAACTGACGACTACCAGCGTCAGCGCCAGACCTGGTAGGATGACGAGCTGCGGGTATTCTTCAATGTAACTCATCCCATCCACAAGCATTTGGCCCCATTCAGGGGTAGGGGGTTGTACTCCGAGACCGAGGAAGGACAGCGTGGCAATGGAGAGTACCAGTGCGCCGGCGTCGGCACTTGCATAAACCACAACGAGTCCGAGGACGTGCGGAAGGATATGCCGTACGTAAATCCATAGATGGCTTGCGCCCATCACCCGAGCAGCTTCGATGTAAGGTTGTTGAAGTTCCGTTGCGACCACCGCACGGCTCATTCGGGCGTAGTTTGCCCACCATGCAAAGGTCAGAGCAGCGATCATCGACCAGTAGCCAGTCCCAAGGATTCCGATAAGGGCTAGGGCAATCACCAGACTTGGCAGTGCCAGAATGATGTCGATGACAGAGATCATCACCTGTTCGATAATTCCGCCCACATAGCCGGCGAAAGAGCCGACAACGACGCCAATTAGCAGCGCGGTTGACAATACAATCGCCATCGCCACGAGCGACACGCGAGCCCCGGTAACGAGGCGGCTGAACAGATCTCGACCCAAATAGTCGGTGCCAAGCCAATGAACTGATGAAGGCCCTTGAAGCAGAGCGCTGTAGTCTTGTGCGCTGGGTTCATGAGGTACGATCCAGGGGCCGAAGATTGCCAGCAGAGTGAAAATCAGTACCGGGGCAATTGCGGTCCAGGGCAAGCTGGAGAATTTGCGAAACATTGTTCAACTCCTTCCCCGGCGAAGGCGCGGATCTACGAGAAGGCAGACCAAGTCGACCAGGAAGTTGGCAGTGACGAAAAACACGACAAAGAGCAGGAGCGTTGCCTGCATTCCAATGAAATCACGGAAGCGGATCGCGTCGATGAAGAATGAACCAACACCTCGAAGTGCAAATACGGTTTCGACAACGATCGCTCCGATGGTCATCAGCGTGAACTGAGCGCCAAAGGTCGTCAGAAAGGGCACCGCTATGTTCGGGAGTGCTTCGCGAAGAAGGACATCGCCGCGTGTTAGGCCTTTGGCGAACCCGGTCGTCGCAAAGGGGCGCGCCATCGCTTCCTGGAGGTTTACTCGTACCACTCGAGAAAGGACAGACGCTGGGAACAGCGCGATTGTAAGAGCCGGCAATATCCAAGAAGCAGCTCCGCCTGCACCGAAGCTCGGGAGCCACCCGAGATTCACTGCGAAAGCAATGACGAGCAGCGCTGCTACAAAGAAGTTCGGTGTGGAAGCGCCGATTAGCGCCGCGGCGTGAAGCGTCCGGTCGACAATGCCACCATTGGAGGCGGCCCCCGCTAGTCCCATGGCGAGCGAAAGGAGAAAGGCAATTGTGCCGCCAAGTCCCAGCAAGGTTGCTGTCACTGGAATCCGCGCCGCGAATTCCTCGGCAATTGGCTTGCCCGTGCGCAGCGATACACCAAAGTCGCCAATCACGGCATTTCCGAGCCAGGCGAAGTATCTAACCGGCAGCGGATCGTTCAATCCCAACTCCTGCTCGATACGTGCTATCATGGCCCCGTCTGCACCGGCTCCTGCAGCACGCTCCGCGATGAGCGCGGCCACGTTGCCAGGAGCAGCGGCGATTATTGCAAATATGAATGCCGAAGCGGCTATGATTAGCAGCAGGGCGAAGCCCAGCCGCCTGAGCAACAGGCGCTGCATTGGGAGTCTCCGATAAAGAGGCCGCCGCGGTTGTCGCCGGGCGGCCGAAAATTGACTACGCCGAGATGCCTTTGAAGGGCAGGTCGTAGTCAGTGGCGGGCAACGCGAAGCCCTTAAGGCGCGGGCTGTGTGCCCAGACGCGTTTCTGCACAACGAGTGGGCAGATTGCCACGTTGTCCCAGAGCCAGTCATAAACGGCTTGGATCTTGGTCTCGCGTTCGTCACCGGTGGCTGCAAGTGCGCCGGTAACGAGCGGGTCTAGCGCCTCGGAGATGTAAATTTTTCCGTCCGGCCCTGTATCGGATGCCTTTACAAAGGACGCACCGAGTGTGCCGTGAGGGTCGTAGGGTGCGCCGTAGGTCGTGAAAAACGCGAGGTCGTACTGAAAAGCCGGCCGCCTATCGTGGATGGTCGCGTTGTCGACGGACGAAACAGTCACTGTGATGCCAACTTCGGTCAGCATGCCCTGAACGATCTCCGCAATTCTGCGCGATCCGGGTAGCGACTCTTCAGATACCAGCAGATCCAGCTTCAGCGTCTGGTCGCCCTTCATCCAACTGGTGCCGTGATCCATCCAGCCGCCTTCGGTCAACGCGGCTTTGGCGGCAGCGACGTCGCGTGCCGGCACTTCATGCCGCTTTCCGGATGATGGGATGACTGCAGGGAAGACGTCCGCAGTCGGCTCAGCGAAGCCCTCGAAAAGGACGGTAGCGATGGCCGCACGGTCGATACCAAGGAACACGGCCTTGCGAACTGCGAGATCCTGCACCATCGGAGATGTTGGGGAATAGCCAAGATGCATCGTGGCCGTGCCGGGTTCTGCTATGACGGGTACACCTTCAGCCTGCAGGGCTTTTGCTCGGCGCGGCGATAGTGTTGCAACCCAATCGCCGCCGATAATATCGAGGTCGCCAGGCGAGCCAACTCATCGGGGACCACTACCAGCTCGATCTTTTGGAAGAACGGCTTGTCACCCCAATACTTATCGTTCCGAACCAAAACGGTACGTGCAGAGTCGTAGCTCTCGACGATCCATGGGCCCGTGCCAATGGGAGCGCTCTGTACTCCCTTTCCGTCAATTGCCTTTGGAGACAGGAAGCGAACTGGGCGAACGATCGTCAGTTCCAACAATGCGGCCGGGACAGGTCTCTTGAGCTTGATGGTGATCTTGTTAGGAGCGTCAGCGACTACGTCGTCGTAAGCATCCGCGACGCCAATCCAAGAGAAATCGGCCACTCCCATCCATCGTTTTAGGTTCCAAATTGCGGCTTCGGCATCAAATGGAGTGCCATCCGAGAAGTTGACGCCCTCTCGAAGATCGAAGCTGATGGACTTGCCGTCTTGAGCGATGGTCCAAGCTGTCGCCAGGCCCGGCTCGAGCTCTCCATTCTGTCCGTAGTGAATAAGTGCGTCAAAGACGACAGTGTACGCGGAAAGTGTGGAAACGTTCTGCAGAAGGTCAAGATTGCCGGTTTCGGCGGCGATAGCGATCCTCAATGTCTCGCTTCCGGCCGCGAACGCGAAGCGAGGTAGCGTAGCGATCAGCGAGATCGCCGAACCCGTCAGAAGAAAATTGCGTCGCGATATATCATTCATTGCTTATGTTCCCCATTGAGTTTTGTTTTAGGTACGGTAGCAGCGAATCCGATAATGTCTATACATTATTTGCCGCATATCGCTGGCTGCCCTGGGCCGCAACGACGATTGCGATCGCGCCCCGCTGAAGGACGCAGGAGATCTAGGTCCGCATCCCTGCAAACATTAGATCTCCTGGCATAAGTTGGTGATTAGGCGGGTCTTGCGACGCCGTACTGTGATGATAGGTACTGACGAATTTGGTCAGGCGAGTTGATGAATCTCGTTTGGCCGTAGGATTGCAGAGCTACGCCATTGTCCAGTGGGACGCGATCCTCACTGAGGACCAACACCGGTGAGGACTGGTTCTCCTCACCTAGCAGCTCGATGATTGCGTGGCGTGGCCGCGGTGCGTCGATGTAGTGGACGTCGATCTTCTGTCTCAATCCAGGAAAGAAGCTAAGCAATCCTTCTATTGCGATTGCATCGCTGCAGTATAGTGGTCCGTCGTTTCCATCGAAGAAACCCGGTGCAAGCACGAATAGTTGGTCTTTCATTTTCTGAGCTCCAAAATGATTGATGAACTGTTTTACTTGGAGAATTTTCGGCGCAGACGTCTCCATCCGATAACCACGCCGGTTGCACTAAAGGTGAAGCCGCCGGCCAGTAGCGTCAGCATGAGCGGCTGCCAAACCGCGTCATTTTTCAGGAATGGGAAATCCAGAGTGTGGAGACCGAAGTACAGCCAGCGATACGTGCGACGGCTGTCGTCCATGACTTCGATTACCCGTCCAGTCACAGGGTTGACGTACACGGCCGTATTGGCGTCATCCTTGACAAACACGCGCAATCCATCGCCTCCGATGCCGTCACTCGACCGTAGGTTCGCGTAGATGTCGTCGGCGGGAATTGGAGTCGGCTGTTCGACTGTCTTGCCTGGATAGGCGGCTGAGACTGCTTGCCAAATTGTCTCGTTAGCGAAGGATGTTGCCGAAGCAGCCGCCCTGCCGTCGCGAATTTCGACAATTTTGGGGTCTGCCTTGGGGCCGCGGGCAACTAGGTAAGGCCTGCCAGCAACAGCTGTCACTTCTATCTCGCTGGCGGGAAGGGCCGCGCGCAATGCGTCAACTGACACGGTGTTGACAGCATCGGCGAGCTTGAGCCCGACATAGGCATCCGCCTGGGTGTCATTCATCTCGCCTGTCGAAAACAGTCGGCCATGATCCATGGAGAGCCAGCCACTGAGAATCCAGGTGAAGACGAAGGTTGCCATGACGAGCCCACCAATGTGGTGCCATTTCATCCATCCCCTGTAGGGGGATAAGGTGCCCTGGTTGAACTTTGCGCTCTTATAGGTGCGTACGACACCGAGCCAGATACCGGCTATCGTTACGGTAATGCCTATGAGGGACATCCACCAAACAGTGCGATCCCATGCGACCCAGCTCTGTCGCAACACCGTTGGGTATATCCAATGCAGGACTGCGCCAACGTAGTTCCATGACCTTTCGAAGCGGGTCGTTCGTTGCATAACTTCGCCGGAGCGCTGCGACACGTAGAGGTCAGTTCCCGCCGCGTCCTCAAGCGACACCTTGTAGAAGGGCCGATACCTGTCGAACCGATGGTGTACCATCCATTGATCGTAGTTTTGCGGGTCTGAAACAGTAGCAATGTTTGCCCCCGAGAAGGCTTGGGCGATTGACTTGGCTGCTTCGGTGGTGACGCCCGGGACAATCTCACCGGTCTTGGCTGACACGATGACTTGAGGGCCTTTCGGTGGATGTACAACGTACATGGCCTCGCCGTTTACCTCGAGAACGCGAACGCGCGCGGGGGAGGCGATGCCGGAAGCGGCGAGAGCTGATGACGGAGGAAGGGCGATTTGGTTCCCGTTAATAGCCGCCCCTTTGTTGATGCGTGCTCCATCGCCAAGGAATGGATACGGCACGTACATCATTACAACGCCGGAGAAAAACCACATTGCGAACAGAAGGCAGAATAAGATGCCAATCCATCTATGAAAAATGACAATTGGCTTCAAAACATTGATCTTAGATTTTCTTGCTCTTTCGGTGTCTTGGTATAATGTTGACATTGATAGTTCCCCTATTCGAATTTGTCTTTCTTTTTTGGTCTCAAATATCCAAAACGAGAGTTGGTGTCTTCGACCGAGAGCAGCAGGGCAAAAAGCGGTCGTTCCTCGCTCGTTCTTTGCTAGTGAGATAAGTGTCTCGATGATCCGGCTCGCCCTCGAGCACGTTGGTTAGGCAGGTGCCACACGTGCCTTCGAGACATGAGAACGGCAGGCGAACCCCGGCAGTCCTCAGAACGTCGAGCACGGTGTTTCCGGCACCGACTTCCAGGGTTATGTTGGATCGTGCGAGCCTAATTTGAAAACTGCCCGGTTCGTGGTGGAAGAGAGCCGAGGCCGCAAAAGACTCTCGATGAACATTTGTTTCTTTCCATCCTGCGGCCTCCGCGGCAGAAAGGCTCGCTTCGATAAAGCCGCCTGGCCCGCAAACATAAATGTGCTTTCCGGGGGAGGGCGTCGCAGTGATCTTGGACAACTGCATTGCGCCGGTTGAAGGTTCCGCGTCGCAATAGACATTGGAGAGCTTAGAGAGCTCGGGGGCCGAGAGGAGATCGACGAAGGCGGCCCGCGATCGGTTTCGGATGCAGTAGTGCAACTCAAATGATTGGCCAACGCGCAACAAGAAGCGTGCCATCGACAGGATTGGCGTGATGCCGATCCCTCCAGCAAGCAGGATCGAATGATCGGCAGAGGAGACCAGAGGGAAATGGTTCTTGGGTTCGCTTATCTCGATCTCGTCCCCGACCGAGAGGGCGTGCATGGCCTTTGCGCCACCTCGTGATGAGGGCTCCTTGAGAACGCCCAACACATATCGGCTATTTTCAACCGGGTCGTTGCAAAGCGAGTACTGTCGAACCAGGTTTTTGCCCAAGTGGACGTCGATGTGCGCGCCAGGGGCAAATGGGGGAAGTGGCAGATTTTGCCCACGCGCCAAGTGGACTTCGCAAATGTCTACGGCGATCTCAATTTTGTGGGTAACGGCAACTTTCACCGACTGTGCTCCGATCACTGTGCGGGACGATGCTTGGCACTGCGTGCGCTTGCTGACCTAAGGGTAGATGTGCCAGTGTTCCGCGCGAGTGGCATGAATGCCTATTTGCATCCGGATCGTGACAAAATGAGATCGCAGGCTAGAGAGAGTGCCGGGCTAGTTGCTGTCGTTGTCTATGATGGCCTGAGCCTTTTTGAGTATGGTTGTGCCGTCGAGGTTTTTGGACTTCCGCGGCCGGAAATGGGCGATAGTTGGTACCGCTTTGCCATTTGTGCTGGTGAGCCCGGAAACATCCGCGGGCCGGCAGGGATTCGTGTTTCAGCAGACGGAGGTATGGAACTCCTGGCGCAGGCGAGAACCATCGTTGTTCCAGGGTGGCGTGGCATCGATTACCCGGTACCTGATGACCTATGCATTGCCCTGCGGGATGCGCACGAAAGGGGTGCTAGGGTCATGTCGATATGTACAGGCGCGTTTGTCCTAGCCGCAGCGGGCTTGCTCAGCGGAAAGCGCGCCACAACGCACTGGCGACACGCCGATGCCTTAGCTGCGCGATATCCCGACATTCAGGTCGAGCCAGATGTACTCTATGTCGATGCTGGTAACGTCCTAACGTCTGCTGGGAGCGCAGCGGGCATTGATTTGTGCCTTCACCTGATCAGGCGGGATCTCGGCCCGCGTGCCGCAAACCATGTGGCTCGTAGGCTGGTGATGCCGCCTCACAGAGAAGGTGGGCAAGCACAGTACATCGAAGAGCCTGTTTCTCGGCGTCCAAGCAATGCGTTGTCACCGCTGATCGATGCAATTCGGGCGTCGTTGGATACAGATTGGTCCATCGAAAAGATGGCTGCGCAGGCAGCTATGAGCGGTCGCACCTTTCAACGCCACTTTGTTGGCGCGATGGGCATGCCCGCGGGGGAGTGGTTGCTTCTTGAGCGAATCCGGAAGGCCAAGCAACTCCTGGAGGAGAGCCACTTTTCCGTGGATGAGGTGGCGATCAGGGTTGGTTTCGGCGCTGCGGCCACACTTCGCAATCACTTCAAGGCAAAGCTTGGGACTAGTCCGACCTATTATAGACGGAGATTTGAGGCGGCTCGGACGGTTTGAGGCCATAGCGAGCGCTAAGTCTCGTTAGATAGCGCGGCGCGAGCGGCCGCAGCGCGACCGAAGCAAGTTCTTCGTCAGCCAGATTCTGAACTGAGTGATCGAACTGGCGCATCAACTCGCCCGTTCGATCACTTTTGGCTTCCCGGGCTAATTCAGCCCGCCAAGCTGCTGTTGTGGCGGTGCGCTCACTGGTCGTACGGCCGCTGACAGTTCGTTCTGAGGTATTTCTGTGAACCGCTCCGATCCCCAGGCTCCGTTGGCGACAACCCACGGAAAAGGCGTGGCTGGCGGTTTTTGATAAGGTGGGATCAGCATTGGAAGGGTTCGCTTCAAGATTTCACCGGTGACAGGAACGGCGTTCCATCCAGACGTCCGAAATCCAAAAGTTTCGGGCAGTCCCTTTGGTTCATCGAGGATGGTTAGATAGAGATACTTGGGAGCATCTGCTGGCACCACACCCATGAAGGCCGTCAAGACCCGGTCACTTGAGTACCGTCCATTCACAACTTTTTCAGATGTCCCAGTCTTCCCGCCGATGAAGTACCCCGCAACCTCCGCCTTCGTAGCTGAGCCGACCTCGGCGTTCAGCCGCATCAGAAAGCGTAGGGATTCGCCTGTCTGCGGGGTTACCACCTGTCTTCCAAGGACGCGGCCATCGATCGGGGTTCCCTTAATGAACGTCGGACGAATTAGAGTTCCGCCGTTGATCAACGCAGCGATACCCATTGCGGCCTGCAGCGGTGCCACCGCAATCCCGTGCCCAAACGACGCCGTTGCGGTTGTCACTTCGCCCCATCTGCGAGGGACGATCGGCAGCGCATTCTCGGGAAGCTCAGTAACAAGGCGGTCGAATTGGTCGAGAGACCTGAGGAACGCTTGGTGCCTTTCCGTTCCGACACCAAGGGCCATCCGCCCCATTGCGATGTTCGACGAATGGATGAAGGCTTCTGGGACGTTCAGGGGCCGATTTTGGCCGCGATAGTCTCGGATCGTCATTCTCCCAAAGCGGAGCGGTTCGCTCGCGTCGAGGACCGAAGCAAGATTGAACATGCCGGAGTCCAAAGCCATGGCTGTTGTCATGGCTTTGAATGTTGACCCCATCTCGTAGGTGCCAACGTTGATTCGATTGATCCGGTCAGAACGAAGCGCATCCACTGGATTGTTCGGGTCAAAGTCTGGCAGCGATACAAGTGCAATTACTTCGCCGTTCCTGACATCAAGTACGAGCCCTGCAGCAGCAATAGCGTCAAAGCGTTTCACTGCTTTGCCAAGCTCATCGGTAATGGCGTGTTGTACCCTCAAGTCTAGGCTCAGCGTCACGGGATCGAGATCGTCGCGGCTGAACTGCATGCCGCTTTCCTTGAGATCATTGAGACCTTGACCGTCAATCCATCGCTCGACGCCTGCAATGCCAAAATTGTCGACATTAACCGCGCCTAAGACATGCGCGCCAACAGCGCCGTTGGTGTAGATGCGCCGCGTTTCATCTCGGAAACCGACTCCCGGAATACCCAGAGCGAGAACTTGGTTCTTTTGTGCCGGTGTCGCCACTCGCTTGATCCAGGTAAACGCGGAATTGCTGTTGAGCCGCTTCTGGAGATCTGTGGGATCCAACTCTGGAAATACACCGGTCAATCCCGCAACAGCGTCTTCGACATCAAGCATGCGACGCGGCTCAGCGAATACAGAAAGACTTGGCAAGTCCATCGCCAAAGTCTTCCCGGAGCGATCGACAATGTCTGGACGAGCGACGGATGGGGGGACTGCTGAGTAGACGCGCTCCGCTGGCTCTTGGTTGCCCAGCCATATCAACCGAGTGCCAATAGCAGCGTAGAGGCCGGCAAAGATTGCAATAACGACAATTGCACGGCTGCGGTATTGCACCGACCGCCGTTCTAGCCGAATGCGGGTGTTCGGCTTGACCGTCATCTTCTGGCAACCTGACTGCGAAGGCGGACCTCGTCGGTCCAGGCGTTGAAGGCCCTGTTGAACGCCAAGGTTCGGTCGCGCTGGGGCCACTTTATTCCGAACTTTGCAAAAATGTCTGCTCCTGGCTTTAGGTCTCCCGGTCTGACAATTGTAGTTGCGTTGGCGGTGATAGCAGGAGTTGGACTAGCGCCGTCCCAGTCCGTCATCACCGGGAACCCAACGCTCGCGAGGGCAGAATCCCAAGTTGCATCAACGAGGACAAATCGGCCGTCGATTTTTGCCTCGACGCTATCGTGTATTCCGCGTGTCTCGAGCAATGGCTCGAGAACCTTGGTTGGGATCGGCAAATCTGCCCAATCAAAGGGAACTTGAACTGCACGCGCTTCAATCTTCCATGCGCGCAGAATGCCCAAAAGGCCCGCGGACTTGTGTCGGCAGTCCCCTCGACCAAGATTGAAAAGGCTGTCCGGGTCCCCTTTCCAGGCCGTCAATTTGTAGGGGATGTTCTGTACCGTGCGAAAAGCTGCAATGCGGCGCTCACGTGTTGAGAACTGCTCCCCAAGCTTTGACGCCAGCCAGGTCCCTGGAACAGCCGATCCAATGGAGCGTCGACGATCCATCGCATCTTCAACCTGAGTGACGCGCGCGGCTATTTTTGCGAGCGACGCTTGCGCCAGGGACGGGTTCGGCGCGAGCACTGCGGCGATTGATCCTACCATAAAGCTTCTTCTGTCCATGGTTCACTCCGTCACGGCCGCACTTTGGGGCTGACCCCGAAGCAATTGCAGTAGTTGTTTGGTCGGGAAGGCATCGGCATACAGCTTTTGCTGCCGTTGATAGCCAATGATCGCAAGGCGCGTTTGGCGCTCAATCCGGCCGTCGATCTTTCCGGAATAGAGGCCGCGTTCCGCGAGAAGAGTTTGGAGCTCCTGACGTTCCGTGCGGGTGAGGGGGGTAGCGTCACCGGGCCATGAGGCGATGAATGGAGGTCTTCCGCTCAATCGATCGGCGAGGTGAGCGACCGCGAGCGCGTAACTGTCGGAGTTGTTGTACTTCTTTATGACCTCGAAGTTTCGAAGCAATAGGAAGGCGGGGCCCATTCCGCCTGCCGGGAGATAGAGACGAGCTAGGTCATTGGGACGCGCGAAGCGCTTGCCGTCGGCCCGCTTGACCCCTAGCTGTTGCCAGTCTCGCAATGTCGGGCGGCCGGCCGGCCACGCCTTGGCATAGTCAAAGCCCACTGGAAGGCTGACCTCGTATCCCCATGCCTCATCTCGTCGCCATCCGCCTTTTTTGAGATAATTGGCAGAGGATGCGAGAGCATCTGGAATCGAATTCCAGATGTCGGCGCGGCCGTCGCCTTCAAAGTCTACCGCAAATGCAGTGAAACTGGAGGGCATGAATTGCGTTTGACCCATAGCGCCGGCCCACGACCCGACCATCTGATTGGGACGCACATGTCCGTCTCGGGCGATCTCTAGCGCGGTCATCAATTCACCGCGGAAGTATTTTCCGCGGTACCCTTCATGAGCCAATGTTGCGAGTGCGTGCACAACGTTGCTCGTACCTACATACCCACCGTAATTGGTCTCTATCCCCCAGATAGCAACGGTCACTTCGGCAGGCACGCCGTATGCTTCTTCGATGTTTGCAAGGGGTTGAGACCACTCGGTCAACTTGAGGCCTCCGGCCTCTAAGCGTCTCGGGGTGACGCGTTTTTCTAAATATTCCTGGACCGTGGAAACGGTCTCGGGCTGAGTCTTCGTAAGTTCCATGACCCGAGGATTAATCTGGAATTCAGCAAATGCTTCGTCGAACAAGCTTCGGGGGATGCCGCGTGCCTTCGCCTCCGACCACAATTCGGAGAGATATGCACCCTGTCCACCTGAGCTTGCAGTGGCCGATGTAGCTGCTGCCGCAACTGCAACCAAAGCAATCATTGCTTTGCCGAAGGCGTTCCATGTCTTTGTGCCCTTTTCCATTTGCGAAATACCTTCAACTTGCCAATGCCTTCGCACGCTCGACTGTCATGTCGAACGTGCGTAGTCGGCGCGTGCCTGTTTTCTCGAAAGCAACGACGATCCCGTTCATGCCGCCAAGTGCCCGGCTTTTCACCTGAAACAGGTTGTTCATATGTGCCGAAAGAGACAGTTGTTCAGTGAACTCCGGCTGATGATTGAAAATTAGCAGGCCGCCAGGTCGCAGCAACAAAGAGGCTGCTGAAAGAAAAGTTGTCGGGTCGGTCTCGAAGTACGCGGCCGCCTGCGAATAGATGATGTCTATCGACCCCTGAGCGACCCCTTGGGTTTCTATGACACTGAGGCCTGCCGCAGTTACGAATGGATGTTCGACCACTCCCTGGGGAAGGTTATGATGCCAACGCGTCAGGTTGGTGAAATGGAGAAAGACTTTTCGACCGAGCGTGTTGTCAAAGTGCTTCGCTAGTCCTGCGATATCCCGTGGCTTGGGCGTGTCGGGG
>APMI01059048.1_pt1 | contig 12258 bp, 10 predicted proteins | sample 667938 | NCBI WGS metagenome assembly APMI01 (sample SAMN01084076, study PRJNA167559) | wastewater metagenome | biome: Wastewater | place: Denmark: Ejby Moelle, Odense | collected 2011-11-28 | reverse complement strand
AGATTCATCAAAAGAAGGGGTAACAGATTTTATTGAAAGATTAAAAGAGCTTGCTATTCCAGTGGGCAAAATTATTGCTATAAACGAGCAACTAAAAAAATTAAAAGTATCTCGACAAATCAGAGCAAAAGTCATTAAAATATTCCACAATTATAACAACGGTATTCAAGATCCAGTTCTCTATACCTATTTTCTGGATTTTGGGTTTTTTATTAGTAATTTAATAAAAAGAGTTACGCACTATTCAAATCAATTTGACAGAATACTTAAAGACAATTCTGACTATGTAGATATCAATACACAAGAAATTGAATCCAACTTATTTAAGCTTATCGACATCTTCCAAGAGAGTTTTAATATTCGAATGTTAAACTGTTTTAAGTATGAAGATATTACCGATTTTGATTTAGACTTTAATAGCTCAATTCAACAACTTCTTACTACATACAATACAGTTGCAATTGCAATTGGTAATAATATTTATGCTAAAGAAGAAGAGGAGGTCTTGTATGGACCTATAGTTCGGTTAAATTTCAAAAACACAGTATCAAGCTATGATTCAATCAATTATAATGTATACAATTTTCTATCACCAGAAGTAGTTTTTTTTACTGTTGTTAAAGAAATTATGAATCATTTTTCGGTCCAGAAAGAACTAGGTTTTAATAAAGAGATTGATATTTTAAAAGGTGACTTTGAAAAGGGCATAAAAAGTATTAATTACCTACTAGATTACTATGAGTCAGGTTTAATCGATTTCGATTATTATTTTATAGACATCATTAGATATATCATTGTTTGCAATCATGACATTAGCTTGTTTCAATATTGGTTTTGGCAAATCAATCTCCAGAATAGTTCAATGTACGATGCCATAGGTGTTATGAGAGAGAACCATTTTAAAGTTGAACTATTTAGAATTTGCTTTTTAGCTAAATTATTTGACGAACAAACATTTTTAGAATGCCCCATTCCGGAATTAGAAAACTACTGGGAAAGGTATTACCACAAGACAATAGAAGCTATTGATCTGTTATTTGATAAAAGCCCTCAACTAATTACTCAATTTAGGAAGTTAACATTCGAACAGGCTGGCCGATATTTACAAACTATTCAAAATAATGATGTTAAGGAAGTCATTCTCAGTTTCAAGTCTAAGAATAATTACATGACGAATGATTCAGATTACAAACAAGAACAATTTCGAAAGAAAATAGACGAATTCATTAAAGAGATTGAAATTGAATCTGCACCTAGAGAATACGGCTTTCAGTCAAAATTGAGTTTTTCACTAACATACTACAATGACTATCTTTCCATCTTCAAAAATTTAAATAAACAAGCTATTGAAGATGGGCAACCAATTTTGTACAAAAAGGAAACGCACGGTCACCCCATAGCATACCTTAATGGTCTAATGTATTCCTACTTATTTCATCTCTTGGAAAAAAATAAAAAAATAAATTTTTTAAGGAGAGGTTGGTCTGATGGGAAACCATTAAAATCATTTATTGAAGTTTCCAATTCGGATGCTTTATATTTTATAGATCAAACTGGAAGCATTTTTTTTACGGACAGTGCAAAAGTAAATCAGTATTTCAAAATGCGGAATGGGGTTTTACAATCCTTATTCGATTTTTCGAATAAACAAAAAGTACAAATATTTAAAAAAATTAAAACGCTAATGTCTAATTAAGGAAAAATGCAAAGTATAGAAACAAATATTGTATGGATAAGCGATATTCACCTTAAGGCTGAATATGCACTTGCTAACAGCTATAGGGAAAGTGAAAAAGTTGAAATTCTATTTAATTCTCTAGTGGAAAAAATTGCAAGCGCAAAAAAATCTATTGACTACATCATTTTAAGCGGGGATATTGGCTTTAAAGGCGCAAAGGAAGACTATCAATACTTCTGGGAGGTTTTCGTGAAAAAATTATATGAGAAAAAAACCTCTGGTAATTGTTTTGAATTGGACAAAACTAAAATTCTAACAATACCTGGCAATCACGATATTTCATGGAAAAATGTCAAATTTTTGAATGACTATATTTCTGGATTTGACAAGCATACGGGGGAATTCCCTTCTCGGAAATCATTTTTTAATGACTCTAAACCTCACTTTATTAATTCCTTTGCCGAGTACTCTGCTTTCTTTGGAAAGGATCATAACGTCAAAATTGATCAAGAAATCTGGGATAATTTTTTCCGTTTCGATCCTTCAAATTTTGAGTTAATCGTTGACCCCGATTATGATGAAAAAAGACTTTATGGTCTACTAGTTGATTATCAAAAAGAAATAATTTTTGTTCTTCTAAATACAGCCTGGTTTTCGATTGGAGATTTTATGAATCAAATTTTGGTTACTGAAAATGTTGAGAACTTAGTTTCTATTTCAAAGAGGACCCGGTCGCAAGCAAACGAACAAGCTATTCAACTACTTGATATTAAAAGCAAGATTGTAGAGTTCGGGAATCAAGTTGCAGGAGCGGAGCAATTTCCTTTTAAAAAATTAAAAGAATATATAGCAAATAACCCGAAGTTCCCAATTGTAACAATTGCTCACCACCCATCAAGTTGGCTATCGTGGAGCGAGTTATATTCGTTGGCAAACCCAAGTTTAAATACAACGCCTATTGCACAAATATTTAATTGTACAGACATTCTATTAACAGGACACGAGCATGTTCCTATCAATAAACGACCAGAAAAAGAGTTAGAAGGGTTACTTCATCTCAAGGCAGGAATGCTAATGGAAGACGATATAACTAAAGAACCTTATTTTCAACATTCAAGATTTTCCATGTTGACAATCTCTAATACATATGGAAATTGCAATGTAAAAGAGGATCGGTTTCTGCTGAGCAATAAAGATAGATGGGAACTTTTTGAAAATTTTAGCCCAAGTTTCGGCCTTATTAAAAAAGAGTTTTTATGTTCTCAAAGAAAAAAATTACTTGAAAGTAAGTTTCAAAAATTTAAGTTGTTAGATTATTTGATGAAAAAGACTGGCGTGTTAAAAAATGCAATTTCAGACCCAGATATTATTGAGGAAACTGACTTTACTGTACACAAAATTATTTCAGAAGATGATAAGACAGTGAGGCATTGTTTTTTAATTAAAAATGGTGTTTCATTTTTTGCAAATTTATTAAACCAAAAAACAAAGTCCGGCGATATATGTATTCTTGCTGATTTAATATTACAATCGTCCAAAAAACATGAAAATTTCAAAATCAAAATACAGTTTATTTTTTTAGATATCCTTGTGTCAAATGAACAAAAAAAACTAAATGGGAATACAAATGAACTAAACTACCATTACACCGAAGTTGATATTGCAAAAAACAAATTCGATCATTCCTTTAGAATTGAATTGCTTAAATACCCAGATACAATTGAGATATATTCCAATATCGTGAAATTGGTAGATCAAAAATTTAATAATTTTAGAAATATCTTTTTTGAAAAGTATGAAAAAGATTTCTTTAATGGCAAGGGTGAATATTTGGATATTACTAAAAAAGATGCATTCACATCAATTTTCACAGTTGTGTCAAATATTTCCTTTTTGTTTGATGTTATCAACTATTGGACTCTGGAGAAATATGTCAGTAACGATACGAATAATTAAAAAAATCGACAATTAAATATTAATTGTCGATTTGCGAATTAAACCACTTTTTATTATTCTTCGGATAAAAGAGCATACCCTTTTTTACTATCGAATATATCCATCTTATTATGGCCAAGATATTTATATGCTTCTTTTGGCGGTGCTACCATTCTACTTACTCCTCGAAAGATAATTTTATCATTTGTCAATGAAAAATCAGACAAATAACAAATGTAATCAGTAAAGAAATTTAATAGCCGATATGCTTTGGGGAAATCCGCAGGGGGGATGCCTTCACTGTGAATATTTGTTGCAATAAAATGCGACAATACATCATTAAAATCCGCCTGCCTAATTTGATCTTTATGATCTTCATAAAAGACTTCGGCTTCTTTCAAAACGTTCATTTCCCTACCTGTTTCAGAATACTTTAAATTGAATTTGTCAATAATTATTTTAGCAAGTTCGCCTGCTTTATTCCCAAGAATCCTATTGAATTGCAATTTCATAACGTTTAATTTTTTAGTTTACCTCCAGAGTAACATACATTCAAATTCTGTGCAATAAATAAACCCTTGGGATAACAGCAACTTTCAGTCAGGTGAGTGGAGAATAATAGGCATTGATGATTAATAGATGCTTTAGATGGGGAGTTGTGCATTCTAAAAAGACAATTAAACTGTGTAAATGGTTGCTTAGCTACTAGGTTCGATCTTAAAAATAGCATTTTTTTTAATAACCCAATAATTTTAACAAAATTTCTTTTCACGGGGCAAAGCTTTACAATTATAACGAAATATACAAGGAGGAATTGTTGCACGGTCTCCCTATATGCCATAAGTCGTTCATTTTTAACAATAAAGTTTATTTTTTTTTATTCAAGCACTAGCTGCGATACCACTCTGAGCCCAAATTTCCTTCCCTGTTCTCTTTTTTGGAAACAAGCCCACAAACAGGTCTTGCCGTTAACTCCTCCTCCGGAAAGGCAAAGTTTCACTTACGAAGGTTTCTATGTTATAAATATTTACTTACGGGATCCTTCTTGATTGGGTTTAATCAATTACTAATATTTATTCTCCTCTTTGAATCATAGCAAGACAATTTGTAAATACGATACATAGTTCGGGGCAGAATTTTCCTTAGTTGAGTAAGTAAATTTCGGAATGCTATTTGTTGCAGCTCATAATACCTATTCTTATTTGGTCAAAAAAGGGTTATAATTAGACATCATCGGAAGATGAATTAATGCAGGTATTAGATGCTCTACTAGTCGAAGGCTTAGAACCTCAACTAGCAACAGCATCTAGCCAAGTAGGGGAAATACATAGGAGACTCTCCATAGTCTGTAGTTGAATGGTAGGTACTATGGCTGTATAACAGCAATTTCATTCTTCTTTTTCTGAGTCGATTTCCAAAAACAGGGTAAAATGTAAAAGCAGGGCTTAGCCCTGCTTTTACATGATGAAACTTGACTCGCGCTCATTCCTTTTCCCTCACAAACAATGTTGCTGCCGCAACTGCTTCAAACATTTTGTGGTAGTACTTGTTTTTGTTCCGTAGCTCTCGTTTATAATACAACTCTAATTCCGGGTACAAGTGAATGACAGCTTCCATCAATGATCTTCGTGTCATCCGTTCATCATTTCCACACATTGCCTGCAGTTCAGCCTGCCGGTACATTTTCATAGTAAGGGATTTGGCATGACCCAGGGCTGCAATTTCGACCCACAGCTCCTGGAAGGGTCCTGCCTGAAAATGAATCGGGGGTATTGACAAAACCATATCAGTTATGTTATAATTATCAATAGCGGATGTGAGGCTTGTACGCATGTGATCCATCTTAACCGGTGACCAGGTCTCCTTATATAACTTTACCGAGTAATCTATAAGGGAATCCGATTGCATAACTGCAAGCCCTAACATTCGCGAAGAAAAACTAACCCCGAGAATTGTCGTTTTCATATTGAGAAACAAGATAAGTAAACAAGGCGCCCCTTGTTTTTTTTATTTTACGTTCAGGTATCGACATGACCTTTTCTAATAGTGCCCGCAGTTGCTCCTCCTTGTACTTTCCCGCAAAGTGCAAAAAGAGTTGAAGCGAACCCCGATCTTGTAATGTGTCAGCAATTTCATTTGCTAATCTGACTTCGTGTGGTGCATACTCTCTCATATATAATTGTTAAAGAAAATTAATTGATAATGCTTTTCCTTTTTGGGAGTATCTGTAACGTTTACCGAATCGTTTATTTATATAATCGTTTACGTTTCGTCGTTATTTATATAGGATTTTTAGAAATTCACCCTCCCCCTATCACGCTCAAAAAGAAAAATAAAAGACAGCTCTGTGTCTTAGAGAAACGGTGCCAGGTGGCACCAGTAGTGTTATGTGATCATAGAAATTTTGTTGAAAATATGATAATCAGGAACCGACTTCATTCCATACAGATAGTTTACAATTTTGTTTTTGGACGCATAAGGGAGGGCATAATGCAATATTTGATTTGCACTAGACCCTGCCTCTCCCTGTCTCCCATTGAGTTGAATTGAAAGATACTATCAGTATGAATGAAGATTACCGATGAACAACTAGAGACATACATTTCTCTTGTATTTACACACAAAGGGATTGCACTTAAACATGAACAGGCATACGACGAACTGCAACGCCTTGCTCAGATTGCAGCATTAATGGTTTTTCCAAATGAGATCATTGTCAAACTTGATGTAGAAAATTCAAAAGTATATAATACAGATATATAGCAATTAAAGCATCACACACTTTCATGAAAAACAAATCCTTAATAAAATATTATGTTTATCTGAGAAAGTCATCTGAAGGGGAAGATCGTCAGGTTCAATCAATAGAACGCCAGGCAGACGAAGTACAAAAGCTTGTATTGCACTCTGGATTTCAAATTGTAGCCACTTTTCAAGAGAGCCGCTCTGCAATGTTGCCTAATAACCGTCCTGAGTTTACAAAAATGATAAAGGGCATTAAAGCAGGAAAGGCAAATGGGATAATATGCTGGCATGTAAACCGGCTAGCCCGTAATCCATTGGAAAGTGGGATTGTACAACAATTACTAGAAGATAGAAAAATTGCTTCTATCGTTACAAAAGACCGGGAATATCTACCGGAGGATAATGCAATAGTTTATAGTGTGGAAAGTAGTTTAGCTACCCAGTACAGTAAAGATTTGGGAAAAATGATTCGTAGTGGAATGGATAAGAAAGTCAGTCAGGGTATTGCCCCTATTCGTGCACCAATTGGATATTTAAATACCAAATTTGGAGAACATGGCACCAACTATATAAAAAAAGATCCTGAATATTTTGAGATCGTAAAAAAAATGTGGGAGATGATGCTTATCGGAACATACACGCCGCCGGGAATACTTGCAACTATAAACCAAACTGTAAGCTTAAAGACAAAGCTTTCAAAAAATAATCATCCTATGCTTCTGACCAGGGGCGCAGTCTATCAATTATTTAGAAATCCCTTTTATACCGGACTATTTGAGTATAAAGGAAAAGTATATAAGGGAACACACGAGCCGATGATTAAACTCGAAGATTACGGCAAAGTACAAATTCTATTGGGTAGATATGGAAGGCCTCGCCCCCAAAATCATTTTTTTAGCTATACAGGTCTAATTACCTGTGGGGAATGCGGAAGCGCAATTACAGCAACCAAGAAGACAAAAGTTCTCAAAGAAAAAAATGAAGTCAAGCCATATATCTATTATTACTGCAGCCGCAGAAAGAAAGGGGCTTCAGGATGCACTGAAAGAAAACCTCTTACTGAGAAGGAAATGGAAGAGTTAGTATATCAAGAGCTATTGAAAGTTTCAATCTCTGATGATTATAAAGATTTGGCATATGCAATTCTGGAGAGCAATATAAGCGAGCTAAAAAATCAAGAACAAGCTATTCGGGAGACTAGAATAAATGAGTCTAAAAAATTGAAACAGGAAATTAAAAACTTGCTGCAATTACGTATTAGCGACATGATAAATGATGAAGATTATCAAATTGAAAAAGAACAGAGAGAAAATAAATTGGTTAGGATTGAAGTTGAAAATAGTAAACTTCATAACAACACTGATTTGCTAACAGTCGAAAAAAATAAGTTTGAGCATATATCTATGCTTACTGAGAAATTTATAAGCAGCCCTCCGGAACAGAAAAAAATCATGCTTAATAGTTTTGGTTGGAACTGGATGTTAAAAACAAAAAAACTCTTTGTTTCCAAGCCCCATTGGATTTCAACTATTGAAAACACTAAAGATGCTATTGAGTACGAAATTAAACGGTCAGAACTGGAGAAGTATGTTGATGTTAAAGAGTTCTTAAGACATTTTCAATCTATGTGTCCTCTACTGTGGACCGTAGTAGAGGAAGTTAGAACTGAGACTTTAGAGCCGATAAATGAACCGCTTGAATAATATCGCCATATTTTTTATTAATTATCTACAATCAATCTGTAGGAAATAAATACACCGATAAATTAAAGGAATTACCTAAACAAAAGCCCGTTCTATAGAGAACGGGCTTTACGCTTAATAATAACATTTTAATTAAGAATTTCGGGAAAGGCCGCAAGCACTTCAGGGTTGTTAGCGATGTCTTGCTGAACTTCAACAGGCAGTTTAGACAAACGCCCTTTAGCAGCATTCAAACTGATTTTTTCAGGTTGATCTTTAGCGATAACATTGTCAACCATAGCCTGTTGGACCTCATTGTTTTTCAAAATTTGCAACTTGATTTCTTCAGGAAGAGTTGAATTAATACGAGAGGCAATGGCACTTGTACTGATTTTTTCATCTTCCTTCTTTGCAATGATGTAATCAATAAGCGCTTGTTGAAATTCATGATTTTTCAAAATATCAGCTTTCAGATTTTCTGGCATTGACTTAAATCTGTTTTTCATTCCAGATCCTGAAATTGACTCTTGGTTTTTACCTAAAATGTAATCAATCTTTTCCTGTAATTGCGGAGAAATACTTGTTTCCATAACTGTTTGTTTTTTAAATGATGTTTCAAAATTTTTCATATTAACTCTAGCATATAGTTTATAAAATGTCAAGTTTCGCCTTCTTGACTTGTTAATTATATCACAGCGTGTATTTAAATAAAAGGTTTATAGCAAATACTATAAACGTGGAAAGGAAAAGCTGCAGAGTGGAATATTTGTTAGGTTTAAATTGAATACAGGAATGCACGGTACTCAATATTCAGTCTAATGCTTATTGTTAATTTTAAAGTGATAGCCTTATTTTTTGTGCCCTGTCTTACAGCGTGCATTTTAAAAAGTACAATATGGATATGGAAAACATAACCAGAATTGGAAAAACAAACTTTCGCAATACAAACCAGCTATTCGGCATCAAAGAAAAAGACAGAGCCGGCCACATTTATTGCATCGGAAAAACAGGAACCGGCAAAAGCACCCTGTTATTAAACATGGCTATTGCAGATATACATGCAGGGAATGGAATAGGTATCATTGATCCCCACGGCGACCTGTCAGAAACTATCCTTGATTACATACCCAAAGAGAGAATCAAAGATGTGATTTACTTCAATGCAACTGATACAAACTATCCAATTGTATTTAACCCATTACACAACGTCAACATAGAAGGACGGCACTTGGTAGCATCCAATATAGTTTCTACACTTAAAAAGATATGGATAGAATCATGGGGACCACGATTAGAGCATATACTCCGTAATGCTATACTCACACTGGTGCATTATCCCCATGCAACTCTACTAGATATTCAACCCTTGTTACTAGACTACGACTTTAGAAAGAAAGTATTGATATCAGTAACAGATACGGCCTTACTTGATTTCTGGTACAAGGAGTTTAATACTATGTCACCACAGCTCAAAAGTGAAGCGATTTCACCGATAGTAAATAAGGTGGGATTGTTTCAAACCCATATTCATTTGAGGAATATTGTAGGCCAGGAAGTATCATCTTTCACTATTGCAGATGTAATGAACCAAAAGAAGATATTCATTGCAAACTTGTCAAAAGGGTATTTAGGGGAAGATGCCACTACATTACTAGGCAGTATGCTGGTAACACAATTCCAGGCTGCAGCACTCGCAAGAAGCAAACAACCCATTCATACCCGAACTCCCTTTTATCTGTCTATAGATGAAATGCACTCATTTGTAACCATGTCTTTTGCTGATATCTTGGCTGAATCAAGAAAGTATGGATTATCACTCTTTCTTACCCATCAATACATTGACCAGTTACATGATGATATTAGAAAAGCAGTACTAGGTAATGTAGGAACCATCATTACTTTCCGTATTGGTGCTAATGATGCAGAAATACTCAAACCAGAATTTAATTCACTCTTTGATGTGGAAGACTTTATTAGACTACCTCAATATGCCATCTATCTAAAGCTATTAATTGACGGAACTACATCTGAGCCATTCAGTGCATATACGTTGCCAATCACAAAGGAAAGACTATTTACAAAAGATGCTGCTATTGAGTATTCAAGAAAAAGCTATGCAAAGGAAAAGGAATTTGTAGAAATGCTTTTGTATAAGAGATACAAATCGAGGGGTTCTGATAAAGGGCAGGGGAGTTTGTTTCTAAGTTAATAGTAAGTCATAAAAAAAGTAGCAGAACTAATCAAAGCCTTCACTGAAAAACTCGGTCAGTGTCATTCCAAAGGCATTGATAATCTTTACAAGGCTACTGAAGCGAAGATCCTGTCCCTGCTCATACCTTCCAAATTGAGCTCTGGGAATCTCATGCTCATAAGCGAAGTATTCATAGCTAGTATAGCCCTTCTTTATACGAAGGTCTTTAATTCGTTTACCCATCTTTAGTAGTTGTTCCTCAGAGCTTAATTCAAGCTTCTTTTTTGAACTCTTTTTACCCTTGCCTTCCATGAAGTAAAATAAAGGAATAGCCGCTTCTTGGGTTACCACTTATTAGTTACTACTTATAAGTGGTATTTCGAATAAAAATTTCTACCTTTATAATACAGAAAAGTATTTCATAAAAGGAGTTGAGCATGCGGAAAAGTGTAGTGGATGACCATTCTAATTAAATTTTTAATCTAAATACATTGTATTATGAGAAAGACTTTATACTGCTTTGCGGCTTTTATAGTATTCCTGATGCTTCAGTCACTTTTGGGGTGTAGTAAAAAGGACACGCCGATAACGCCGCCACCATGCACAACTTGTCCTTGTACAACCTGCCCAGCCGTCCCTACAATTACCGCATCGATATCAACACAGACTCCAGGCTGGTACAATGATAGCGCTGTAATTACCTACAGTACTACCAATGGGGATTCCGTGACAATTAACCAGCAACGATTAGTTAACTTATCAGGAACACTTACTTTCAAAAACCTAAAAAGAGATAGTGTAATAGTATTTACTGTAAAGGGACTAGGTGGAACAGCTATCGAAACTCTTACCTTAACCGTATATTCTGAAAGAAGAACGCTTATGTGCAATTATGGCCCGGTTCATATGATTTCGGACAAAAGGTGTAATGTTGATTCTGTAAATACTCCCTCTGCATGGCATGATGGACCAGATGATTGTAATACATATCAATTTTTTGCAAATGATAGTGCACAGATGATAAATGGTCCTTGTTATCCCAATCCTGGTTCTATATTCAAATCCTTTTGGTCTTTTCAAACTAATGAATCTGAAATACTCCTTAGTGGTTTTGATTTATGGCATATTGACTCATTAGATATTCATGGATTTCAGCGGTCACAAATCAAGGCAGAGTTATTTAACCCAGCGGTTTTTTTTATAGCAGTACAAAAGTTTTCTCATTAATTATTAAGTAGAAACTGAGATTTTTTATTAAATATCTATGATTTTTATCAGTAACCCAACCTGAAAATCAATACTAATAAGGCTTACAGAGAATTCATAATAAACTTTTTATTAATCTCTTGTTTATTACAAAATAATAATTTAGGTTGCAACATATCACCGTCCCTTTGAAAGGGCATAGAATGTTATAAGTTATCACATTAAGTTATCCCGCTGTTTTTCTTCTCGTACCCTTTCCGACTGGCAATAACAGGTTTCATAAACTGTTAAAATTTGTAGTTTTTATAGCTGCACTTTATGCATTGCCTGTCCTCTTTTAGTAAACAAAAAGATAAAACAAAATTCTTTGATGAGAGGGAAGCGATTATGTTTCCCTTAAATCAATTGACGATGTTTTTTTGAAAAACAGCATGCGGGGACTTACTTTGAAACACAAAAAAATAACATACTTTCTTATTGCTATTTCTCTATGTGGGGCATTATTTAATGTTGGATATTTCGGTAGTCCAACAATGTCAGCCTATTTCTTCTATATAATTCCTTCAGCAATCACAATTGTATTTGCAGGATTGATTTTGGCAACCCGAGGTATTGATATTCCAAAATTCAATTATACCCCGGCTGTTTTACTATGTGGATTGACTTTATACTACTATCTGCAGAGTTTTTTTACCCCGGACGGTAAGTTTCTTGCTGTTCATGTCTATATGTTAGTTAATTGCCTACTTCTACTTGCACTTATTTTATTGTTTAAAATTCAAAAAATAGAGATAGCAATTATTTATAAAATAGTTTTCTTT
>APMI01026619.1_pt1 | contig 12258 bp, 10 predicted proteins | sample 667938 | NCBI WGS metagenome assembly APMI01 (sample SAMN01084076, study PRJNA167559) | wastewater metagenome | biome: Wastewater | place: Denmark: Ejby Moelle, Odense | collected 2011-11-28 | reverse complement strand
TTCGGCAATATCGCCGAACAGCGCCGGGGCGACCGAGAAGTAAAAGGCCCGCACCACGCCGGGGCGCATCATCGCCTTCAGCGCGGGCCAGCCACCCTCGCCCTTGGCGTCGATGGTGACATAGCCGATCTGGTCCAGGAAGGCAGAAATCACCGCCTCTTCCTGCTTGGCTTTGGGCACGAATTCGGTGATCGAATCGCGGACCGACTGGCGAAACGCCTCTTCGGTCAGTTCGGCCCGCGCGGCACCGATAATGCGGCTGTCGGCGGTCATCTGGCCCGCCTGAAACCGCAGGTACAGGCCCGGCAAGATCTTGCGGCGGGCAAGGTCGCCGGTGCCGCCAAAGATCACCAGATCAAAGGGATCGACGGGTATGACTCGGACGGCCATGGTATCCTCGCTGCTTGCGCGCTGTTAGCGCTAACGCGGGATTTCTAGCGCCCCGACGCCGCCAAGTCTAGCACTGCTTGCAGGTTGGGGGGAAGGCGGTGGGCCTTATCAGTCTTCAACCACACTCCAGCGCAGCCGGCGGATGCCCGGTTCGGTGGCAAGACGTTGCACCGTCTGCTCTATCTGCATCTCGGCAAAGCCTTCAGCGCTGACGGTGACGGCCAGATCGATGCAGCCCTCGCCCGGTTGTGCCGCGATTTCCGAGATATGCAGGCCGCCAACATTCAGCCCGTGCAGCAGTTTTGCCCGCATAACGGCCTCGTTCGCGGGCTCGGTGGACAGGATTACCCGATAGCCCTTGACCATCGGAACCCCGGCATTGGTGTGCCGCTTGAGCCATTTCACGAAGGGCCGCAGCCCCAGATTGATAAAGACGACCAGCGCCGTGACGACCAGCGCATAGGGCCAGCGACCAATCGCGGCCACCACCCCGATCGCGGCCGAACACCACAAGGTCGCGGCCGTGTTCAAACCATGCACGTTGAATCCGTCACGAAAGATGATTCCCGCGCCAAGAAAGCCGATGCCGGAAACCACCTGCGCCGCGACACGGGTGGGCGAGGCATCGTTGGGAACAAGTTGGGAAAATGTCACGAAAGCCGCCGCCCCCAAGGCCACCAGCGCATTGGTCCGCAACCCCGCCATCCGCTGGCGCACCTGCCGCTCGGACCCGATCAGCGCCCCGCAGGCCACGGCCACCGCCATATTGATCGTCGCCGCCCCCAACTCAATCATTCCGCATCCCCTTTGTGATGCGTGCACAAGAGCATGGCCGGAAGGCAATGTGAAGGTTTTGTAACGATTATATGACGAAATCAGGCGTCCAGCTCGGCATCCCAATAAAGATAGTCCATCCAGCTTTCATGCAGATGGTTGGGCGGGAACCGGCGGCCATGGGCCTGCATTTCCTCGGTCGTTGGCGCGCGGGGTGGGCGTTTCAGGTGCATTCCCACCTGACGCAGGGTCTTGGACCCTTTCTTCAGGTTGCAGGGCGAACAGGCGGCCACCACGTTTTCCCAACTGGTGATGCCCCCGCGCGACCGCGGCAGCACATGGTCAAAGGTCAGATCGCCCTTCGATCCGCAATACTGGCAACAGAATTCGTCCCGCAGAAAAAGATTGAAGCGCGTGAAAGCCACGCGCTTCTGGGGTTTGACGAATTCTTTCAGGACGACGACCGAGGGTATGCGGAACTCTTGCCTCTGGCTTCGCACCACATGATCGTATTCGGCGACGATCTGCACCCGGTCCAGCACCGCCGCCTTGATCGCATCCTGCCAGGGCCAGAGGCTGAGTGGATAGTAACTGAGAGGCCGGTAATCGGCGTTCAAAACCAGCGCGGGAAACTGTTTCAGCCCCGCCGGGTCACGCACAAACTGAGTTCTGAAATCGCCGTCCATTCCGCAGGGGACTCCGCCTTCGCCTCATGCCTTGGCATCAGGGCGGGGTCCGCCCCGAATGCCTTGACTATATCTGGGGATTGCCGGGTGACAACCCCCCTGTATCTGCGACAGTTTGGCGGATTCGGGTGACGGGTCAATGACAAAGGCCCCGATTGGTCTCGGGGCCTTCGCCGTCGCATATCAATCAGGCAGCGCCGACCGCCCGCGCGGTCAGCACCTTGACCAGATTGGCGCGGTATTCCGCCGTGCCGTGCAGGTCGGTGATCATGTTGCCCGCATCCACCGACAGGCCCGAAAGCGCGGTGGGTGAAAAGTTCGCCGACAGCGCCTTTTCCGCCTCCGTCCAGCGGAACACGCCGTCATTCGATGCCCCCGTCACGGCAACCCGGACGCCACCCGCGAATTTCGCGACGAATACCCCGGTCAGGGCAAAGCGGCTGGCGGGTTGTTCGAACTTGATATAGGCGGCCTTTTCCGGGATCGGGAAGATGACCTTGGTGATGATCTCGCCTTCCTCCAGCGCCGTGGCGAACAGGCCCTGGAAATAGTCATCCGCCGCAATCTCGCGCCGGTCGGTCACGATGGTGGCACCAGAGGCCAGCGCAGCCGAAGGATAGCAAGCCGCCGGGTCGTTGTTGGCAAGGCTGCCGCCGACGGTGCCACGATTGCGCACCTGCGGATCGCCGATGCCGCCCGCCAGTTTCGCCAGCGCCGGATAGGCCGAAGCCGCCTCTCGTGCCACCGTGGCATGGGGCGTCGCCGCCCCGATCGACAGCTTGCCGCCAGCGGAGGAGACCCCCTTCATCTCGGCGATGCCGGTCAGGCTGACCAGGGTTTCCGCCCCGGCAAGCCCCTGTTTCATCGTGGCAATCAGCGTTTGTCCCCCCGAAAGCGCCTGGGCGTCGCCAGAGTTGAGCGCCTTGACCGCCTCGGCGATGGTCGAAGGTTTCACAAAGTCGAAATTCTGCATGGCTTTCCCCTCGACCTTAACCGTTGATCGCCTGCCACACCCGACCGGGTGAGACGGGCATGTTGATATGGCTGACATGGGTGATCCCACCGCGATGCAGCGCGTCGATCACCGCATTTACCACAGCGGGCGGGCTACCGATGGCCCCCGCCTCGCCGCAGCCCTTCACGCCCAGGGGGTTATGGGTGCAAGGCGTCTGGCAGGAATAATCCACGTTGTAGAAAGGCACGTCCGCCGCGCGCGGCATGGCATAATCCATGAAGCTGCCGGTCAGAAGCTGGCCGTTTTCATCATAGACCGTGTTTTCCAGCAGCGCCTGACCGATCCCCTGCCCCACGCCGCCATGCACCTGACCTTCCACGATCATCGGGTTCATGATGTTGCCGAAGTCGTCGGCACAGTGGAAGGCGACCACATCCACCTTGCCGGTATCTGGGTCCAGCTCCACCTCGCAGATATAGGCACCTGCGGGATAGGTGAAGTTCGCCGGGTCGTAGAACGCCGTCTCCTCCAGCCCCGGTTCCAGCGTTTCCAGGGGGTAGTTGTGCGGCACATAGGCGCTGAACGCGATTTCGCCGAAGGTTTTCGCCTTGTCGGTGCCCGCGACGCTGAACTTGCCATCCTCAAACGTGATGTCGCCTTCCGACGCCTCCAGCATGTGGGCGGCGATCTTCTTGCCCTTGGCCACGATCTTGTCGATGGCCTTGTTCATCGCCACACCACAGACAGCCAAGCTGCGCGAGCCATAAGACCCCATCCCGAACGGGATTTTCGAGGTATCGCCGTGGACGATTTCCACCGAAGATTCCGGCACGCCCAGACGTTCGGCCACGATCTGCGGGAACACGGTTTCATGCCCCTGCCCGTGGCTGTGCGCGCCGACCATCACGCTGATGTTGCCGGTCGCATTCACCCGCACCGTCGCCGCATCGTAAAGACCGACGCGGCTGCCCAGCACGCCCACAAGATGCGACGGAGCGATGCCGCAAGCCTCGATCCAGGTGCTCAGGCCCATCCCACGCAGTTTGCCCCGCGCTTTCGACTCTGTGGCGCGCTTGTCAAAGCCCGCAACATCGGCAATCTCGATCGCCTTGGCCAGGGTCGCCTGATAGTTACCAGTGTCGTAAACCAGACCGACCGGCGTGGTATAGGGGAACATATCCGGCGTGATGAAGTTCTTCCTGCGCACCTCGAACGGGTCCAGGTTCAACTCGCGGCACATCTTGTCCACCACCCGCTCCAGGCTGAAGGTCGCCTCGGGGCGACCGGCGCCGCGATAGGCGTCAACGGGGGCGGTATTGGTGAAGATGGTTTTCACGTTCACATAGACATGCGGCACCTTGTAAGGCCCGGCCATCAGCGTGCCGTGCAAAAAGGTGGGCGTCGCGGTCGAGAAGTTCGACAGATAGGCGCCCACATTGGCATAGGTCTCGGTGCGGAAGGCCAGGAAGGTGCCGTCCTTTTCGCAAGCCAGTTCGATCTTGGTCACATGGTCGCGGCCATGGGCATCCGACAGGAAGGACTCGCTGCGTTCCGCCGTCCAGCGCACGGGCCGCGCCAGTTTCTTGGCGGCGGCCAGAACCAACGCCTCTTCGCCGTAATGGTAGATCTTCGACCCGAAGCCGCCGCCCACATCGGGCGCCACCACGGTCAGCTTGTTTTCCGGGATGCCCATAACAAAGGCCGCCACCAGAAGGCGCGTCAGATGCGGGTTCTGGCTGGTGGTCGTCAGCTTGTAATCGCCGGTGCCGGGGAAATATTCGCCAATGCTGGCGCGCGGTTCCATCGCGTTCGGCACAAGGCGGTTGTTCACCAGTTCCAGCGTGGTGACATGGGGGGCCGATTTGAATACGGCATCCGTGGCCGCGCGGTTATCCTCGATCCAGCCCCAGTCAAAGCAGATGTTGTCCGGGATTTCATCGTGAACACGGTTGCTGGCATCCGCCGCCGCCGCCTTCATGTCGATGATGGCGGGCAGTTCGTCGATCACCGTGTCATCGGCCAGTTGTTGCGCCGCCGCCTTGGCCTGCTCATAGGTCTCGGCGATCACGGCTGCATAGGCATCGCCCACATGGCGCACCTTGCCATGGGCCAGAACCGGGCGCTTCGGCTCTCGCATCGGCTCGCCATTGCGCGACTTGATCAGCCAGCCTGCCGGGTTGCCGCCGACATCCTTGAAATCCTCGCCGGTGAACACCGCCAGAACCCCCGGCATCGCAGCAGCAGCCGAGGTGTCGATGGACACGATCTTTCCATGCGCCACGTTTGACCGCACCATGACCGCATGGGCCTGGCCCTGGATCGACAGGTCATCGGTATATTGCCCCCGCCCGGTCAGGAAGCGAACATCTTCGCGGCGCTTCGAGGACGCGCCAATCCCGTAATCCTTCGGCATCATACCCCCCTTATTCCGCAGCGACGGTCTGGCCAGAGGCGGTCAGCACCGCCTTGACAATGTTGTGATACCCGGTGCAGCGGCAGATGTTGCCTTCCAGCCCGTGGCGCACCTCGGCCTCGGTCGGGTGCGGGTTGTCCGCCAGCAAGGCCGCCGAGGCCATCACCATGCCGGGGGTGCAGAAACCGCATTGCAGCCCGTGACAATCCTGAAACGCCTGCTGAATGACCGACAGGCTGCCATCGGCATTGGCCATGCCTTCGATCGTGGTTACTTCGGCGCCCGCCACATCGGCAGCAAAGACGGTGCAGGATTTGACCGATTTGCCGTTCACATGAACGGTGCAGGCCCCGCATTGCGAGGTATCGCAGCCCACATGGGTGCCGGTAAGGTGCAACGTCTCGCGCAGGAACTGCACCAGCAACGTGCGTCCCTCTACCTCGCCCGAGACGGCCTTGCCGTTCACGGTCATCGAGAGTTTCGTCATGGGTTCTCCTCCCTTGGAATTCACCTGGGTTCTGGGGTTCAGCCGCCGATCAAGCGTTTGAACCAGCCCTTCTTCGTTTCTTCCCCTGTGGGTTCCCCCTCGTCAGGGGCACCCTCCACCACCTCCTCCGGTGCGGGGCCTTCGACAGTTGTCTGGAACCTTGCAAAGAAATCATCCGCAAGTTTCTTGGCAAAGCCATCGATGATGCGGCTGCCCAGTTGCGCGATCTTGCCCCCGACCGAGGCATCCACCTCATAGGTCAGGCGGGTTCCATCGGGTATCGGGTCCAGCGACACTTTCGCGCCGCCCTTGGCAAAGCCCGCTGGCCCGCCCTTGCCCTCGCCCGAAATGGTCAGCGATTTGCCTTCGACGATATCGGAAAAGGTCACAACCCCGGTAAAACGCGCCTTGACCGGCCCGACCTTCTGCACCACGGCCGCCTCGAAGCCGTCGGCCACATTGCCGGTCAGGCTTTCGCAACCGGGAATGCACTCTTTCAGAACTTCGGGGTCCAGAATCGCCTGCCATACGGCCAAGGGTGCTGCCTTGATGTCGCGACTGTCGCTTAGCTGCATCGTGAGTCCTCCGTTGGGAAAAGACTATGCCCGTGCGACAGGACGCCGCTATGCTTCCTTGGTCGTAGGGCCGATCAGAGACCGGCCAGAAAAGAGCGCAACGCCTCTGGCGAGACCGGCTTTTCCAGAACCGGCACGCCCGCCTCGGCGGCGGCACGGCGCAGGGCGGAATCGCGGCTGGCGGTGATCAGGCGGGTCGGCAAGGCACCATGATCGGCGCGAAAGGCGGCAATCAGGTCAAGCCCGGTCATGGTGCTTTCCAACTGATGATCCACCAGCAGCGCATCGGGCAAAATGCCCAGATCGGCCAGCAGGGCCTGCGCCTCGGCGGCATCGACGGCCTCGATCACCTCGGCGCCCCATTGTTCCATCACCAGCGTCAGGGCGCGGCGCAGTTCGGTGTCGTTTTCCACCAGCAACACGATCCGCCCCGCCGCCGAGGCCTGCTCAAGCGGTGCCGGACGGTGCGCCACCTCTGGCTGCACGGCGGCATCGGCCAAGGGCAGTTGCACCATGAACACCGTACCCCGCCCCATCCGCGACCACAGGGCCAGCGGGTGGTTCAAAAGCGTGCAGGCCCGTTCGACGATGGCAAGGCCCAGCCCCATGCCCTCGCTTGCCGAAGCGCGGGCATCGACGCGGTGGAACTCTTTGAAAATAGCCTCCTGTTCGGCCTCTGGAATACCGGGGCCGGAATCCCACACCTCCAGCCGCAACCGGGCACCACGCGGGCGCGCCGCCACCAGCACGCCCCCCCGGCCAGTGTAGCGGATAGCATTGCCGATCAGGTTTTGCAGGATGCGCCGCAGATAGCCCGCATCCGACAGCACAACCGCATCGCTGGCCCGCACCGTCAGCCGCAACCCCTTGGCCAACGCCATGGGGGCGAACTCCTCGGCCAGTTGCCGCAAAAGCCGCCCCACCGGCACCGGCCCCACCGACAAGGCGGCCCGCCCGCTTTCCAGCCGCGAGATATCCAGAAGCTGCGACAGGATCGCCTCGACCGAGACCAGCGCATTCTGCGCCTTGCCCAGTGTTTCGGCCACCGGCGCACTGACCGCTTCCGCAGGGATGGCCGACAGGAACAGCTTGGCCGCAGACAGCGGCTGCAACAGGTCATGGCTGGCCGCAGCGACAAAGCGAGAGCGGCTGGCATTGGCCCGTTCGGCCCGGCCCAGAGCATCGGCCAGATCCAGCGTGCGCTCTGCCACCCGCACCTCAAGCGTTTCCTTGGCGCGCGACAGTTCTTCCTGCGCCCGGCGTTCGGTGGTGATGTCGGTAAAGCTCATCACGAATCCGCGGTCGGGCATTTCCTGCGCGAAGACGGTCAGGATCAGCCCGGTGTCATGGTGCAGATCAAAGCTCAGCGGCGGGCGGCTGTGACGGCCATCGGCCCAAGACAGCATACGCGACTCGCTCATGCCCTGCCCCATGCGAAAGCCGGCGCGCAGCCGCAGGAGGATCTGCTCGAATGTCGTTCCCACCCGCAGACGCACCACCGGAATTGCCAGCAGCGCCCCCAGCCGCGCGTTCCAGCCGACAAGCTGCGCCTCGCGGTCAAAGATCGCCACGCCCTGGTCGATATGGTCCAGCGTGGCGCGCAAAAGGCGTTCCTGATCGTCCAGAATGCGGCCCATTTCCTGCCGTTCAAGCCGGATCAGATCGGTCACATCGGTTTGCAGCACCACGGTGCCGCCATCGGCCGTGCGATGTTCGCTGACTTGCACCCAATGGTCGAAATCCATCCGCACGTTGAAACTGACATGGCGCTCTTGGTGGCGACGCTTGCGCGCGACCGACCAGCGTTCAGGCGTTTCGCCGTCCGCCAGGGCCAGATAGGCAGAATGCGCCACCAGATCGACATAACCATCGAATGTCAGGCCAGCCAGCAGACGGGGCCGGATATCCGGCATGTGCATCCCGAACCGCGAATTGCACATGACCAGAACGTCGTTGGCATCAAACAGCGCAAAGCCTTCCTGCACGGTTTCGATCGCACTGGCCAGGTTCTGGCGCGCCTGCTCGGTCTGGCGGTTGGCCGAATGCAGCGCAGCATTGGTTTCATTCAGAAGATCCAGGGCAAGCGAGAGCTCCCGTGTCCGTTCGCGGACCTGATCTTCCAGAAGGGCGGCACGTTCGAACTGGGCATAGGCGACGCCACCGTCATCGGTGATCTGTTCAACCCGCCGCATGAGGACACGCGCGATGGTCAGCAGCTTTTCCTCGCGCCGTTCTGGCGGGTCAGCGGGGTTGATCAGCCCTTCGATCACGGCAGGCCTTCGGGCGGATACAGCGCCACCCCGGTCATCGTCTGGTTGACATGCATCGAATTCATCTGCTCGCCATAGGTTGAAAAACCCACCACCCCATGGTCGCGCAGCACGGTAGAGATTGCGCCGTATTTCTGCTTTTCCAGCGCCTCGAACCGGCGAAGGATGCAATCGCAGGCAAGGATGGATGGCATCTGCCCGCCGACGCGCAGCGCGTCCAGTTCGTGCGACAGATGTGCCACCATGTCGGCAGGTTCGGCCAATGTCAGCACCACGCCTTCGTCAATCGCCGAAAAGAACACCAGATCGCCATTGGGCAGCACTTGCTGGATGGCCCGCACATGATGCGCGCCGCCGATCCGCACAACGACCGGATGGGCGGCAAAGGTAAAGGCGGTCAACTGATCGGGGTCTTTGCCCAGCAACCGCGCATATTCCTGCGCTGCCGGCTCGGCGTTGATCTGGCGCACGATGCGGCGGGCCGGGTCGGCCTCGGTCACCACCATGCGAAGCTGGGTGGGTTGCAAATGGTCCAGCGAGAACACCTTGACCCGCGCCGCCGTGCGCACCAGCGTCAGGATTGCGGCATTCTGCAACAACCGGTTGCCAAACATGACGAAGGTGGACCGGAACCGCGCGCCATCCCCGGCCGATCCGCCAAACAGCGGCACCGGCCCCAGCCCTTGCGCCAGCACCTGGGCCAGCGCCTCTTCGCGGACCGACAGGCCATCGACCATCAGAAAGGCGAACTCCCCCTGCCATTCGGGCCATTGCCGCGCCATCGCCTGACGCGTGCGGATCAACTGACCAATCAGCGCATCGGGGTCCAGATGGTCCAGCCCCTCGATCAACAGCGGGCTGGCGGCAAACAGGGTCGCCGGAAATCCAACGGCGACAATCTCGTCCTCGACGTAACCCGCTGCCGAGATTTCTCCGGCCGTGGTGCAGCCCAGCACCGGCGTGTCGGGGTGGCTTGCACTGATCTTGCGGGCCAGAGACGGCAGGCGATCGGCCGATGACGAAAACAGGAACAGCGCCGCAAGCGGCGCGGTGCCCAGCCCAGCCAAAAGCTCCGCTGCGGGTGTCGGATGATTTGTGCCAACCGAGGCGTGGCGCAACAACGCCTCCCCGGCCCAACCCACGGCTGTGCCTTCCTGCATATTGCGGATCCTCCCAAGGCAGAAGGCTAGCCAAGCCGCGCCAGCAATCAAGGGCTAACCGTCCGGCGCATCGCCGCCGCCCATTCAACCGCCCTCTGGCAGCAGTTGGGCGAATTGTGCCTGCTTGGCCATCAGCACCGCCTGCGTCCGGCTTAGAACACCCAGCTTGCGCATGATCGCGGTGACATGGGCCTTGACCGTGGTTTCGGCGATGGAAAGCTCCCAGGCGATCTGCTTGTTCAGCTTGCCCTCGCAGATCAGTTGCAGGATGCGCGCTTGCTGCCGTGTCAGCAGGCCCAAGCGCGCTACGACCTCTTCGCCCTCGCTCGGCCCCGCCGCCTCTGGCGCATAGCCTTCGGGCAAAAACCGGCGGTCGGCGCGCACGGCCTCGATCGCGGCCAGATACACGTCGCGGTGGGCGTGCTTGGGCACAAAGCCCACCGCTCCCGCGCGCAACGCCGCCCCGATCACCCGCGCATCATCAAGCGACGAGACAACCAGCACCGGCACCATCGGCGCCGCCAGCCGCAAGCGCACCAGCCCGTCAAGCCCATCGACATCGGGCAGGTTCAGGTCCAGCACCACAAGGTCGGGGGCCGGGGCGCGGTCCAGCCGGGTCAGCGCCTCGTCCAGGCGTCCGGCAGTCTCGACCTGCGCGATCCCGGCCACGACCCGCAGCGTCATGGACAGGGCGTCGCAAAACAGCGGGTGGTCATCCACGATCAGGGCGCGGTTCAGCGAACGCCCGGCAGATGTTTCGGCTGTGATCATCGCGACCGTCCTTCCCGGAATTTCCCCGATGCTAGCAAAGATCGCGTCGCGGGGAAGGTATGCCAAGGTCGCAAAGCCCCGCCGATGCGCGACCGGGGGGGTTTTCAGATTGCTGGCCTGCCGATAGAACGCCCAAAAGCCAAGAGGACCGTATGATCCGCCGCCGCCAGTTGCTTGTCATCGCCGCCCTTCTGCCGCTGGCTGCCTGTGGCGGCCGCTCCGAAGTAGCCTCCCGCGCCCGCATGTCGCCCGGCAATACGCCGGAAATGCAGGCGCTGATCCGCAAATGGTCACGGATCCACGGCATCCCGGAAAGTCTGATGCACCGCGCCGTCCAGCGCGAAAGCGGCTATAATCCCGGTGCCCGCAACGGCCCCTATTTTGGCCTTTTGCAAATCCGGCCCGAAACCGCCACAACCATGGGCTATCGCGGCCCCGCCGAAGGGCTGCTGGATGCCGAAACCAACCTGCACTATGCCGGCAAATACCTGCGCGGCGCCTGGCTTGTCGCTGATGGCAGCGAAGAGCGCGCCATCACCTGGTATGCCAAGGGCTATTATTACGAGGCCAAGCGCCGCGGTCTGCTGGAAGAAACCGGCCTGCGCACCTAGTACCACATATCCGGGATATCGGCCTTCTTGCGCGCGATGAACTCGGCCAGCCCGTCGCGGATGCCTTCGTCCAGCGCGGGTGCCTGATACTCGGCCAGATGCCGTTTCCAGGCCTTGTTGGCGCGGGTTGCGGCATCACTGGACCCTGCGGCCTCCCATTTCTCGAACGGCTCGTTGTCCGACAATTCGCTGTCCCAGAAGGCGGTTTGATAGTTCGCCATAGTATGCGAGCAGCCGAAGAAATGGTTGCCCGGCCCAACCTCGGCAAAGGCATCGACCGCCAGTTGGTTGTCGTCGATCACCACCCCATCCAGATAGCTGTGCAAGGCGCCGCACAGATCGGCGTCCAGCATGAATTTCTCGTAGGACATACTGAGGAGGCCATCGAGGAAGCCAGCCGAATGCAGGATGAAATTCGCCCCGCAATGGATGGCAGCCAGCATCGACATGGTGCCCTCCGTCATCGCCTGCGCGTCCGGCAGTTTCGAGGTGGTAAAGTTCCCCGAACAACGCAGCGGCAGGTTCAGGCGCCGCGCAAGCTGGCCGATCACCATGCTGCCAATCGCAGGCTCTGGCGTGCCGAAGGTCGGGCTGCCCGACCGCAAAGACATCGAGGACAGGAAGTTGCCAAAGATCACCGGCGCGCCGGGGCGTTCAAGCTGGGTCAACGCACACCCCGCCATGGTCTCTGCCAGCGATTGCGCGATGGCCCCGGCATTGGTCACCGGCCCCATCGCGCCGCCCAGGATGAAGGGCACGATCACCGCCGCCTGCCCCGCCCGCGCATAGGCCCGCAGGCTCTTGGTCATCGTGCCGTCCCAGACCAGCGGCGAGTTGACGTTGACGTTGCCAAGGATCACACAGTTCCGGTCCACAAAGTCGCGCCCGAACAGGATGCGGCACATCTCGATGCTGTCTTCGCTGCGCTCCTCGGCGGTAACAGATCCCATGAACGGGCGGTCGCTCAACTCGATATGGGCCATAACCATGTCAAGATGCCGCTTGTTTACCGGCACATCGGTGGGTTCGCAGATCGTGCCGCCCGAGTGGTGAAAGTTCGGGCTGGACTGCGCCAGCATGATGAAATTGCGGAAATCCTCGATCGTGCCGAACCGCCGCCCGCGGTCCAGGTCCATGACGAAGGGGCTGCCATAGGCGGGGGGAGG
>APMI01024089.1_pt1 | contig 12260 bp, 12 predicted proteins | sample 667938 | NCBI WGS metagenome assembly APMI01 (sample SAMN01084076, study PRJNA167559) | wastewater metagenome | biome: Wastewater | place: Denmark: Ejby Moelle, Odense | collected 2011-11-28 | reverse complement strand
TGATAAATTAAATTCCATTCTTCCGATAATTCAATCAAATGAAGTCAAAGATGATTTTAAAATTTTGCTGTCTGCGTGGAAAATGATTGAAACTAATATAAATAGTTTTTTAAGCGCTTTAAGCTTAATAGAAAAATATATTGAAACAGATAAAAAGTTTGAAAATATTATTGAACAAAAAGCTTTAGCTCTTCAGGATATAATTGAATTTAAGGAAACGTGGAGACAGTATTCATTAGAAACCCAATCGGAAAACAAAACCCTTTCTGGTTTTCGAAATCAGATTGCTCTTGGTATTGTTAATAATAAAACGAGAAATAACTCTGGAATAACGTTAGGCACTGTTCACTCAGTAAAGGGGCTTGAATTCGAAATAGTATTTGTTATGGGTTTAAATGAAGGAACATTTCCTGATTATCGAGCCGTTAAAAGTGGTGCCGCCGCTTTAAATGAAGAAAAAAACAATGCGTTTGTTGCATTAACGAGATCGAAACGACTTTTATATTTAACATACCCTAAAGAGAAATTTATGCCATGGGACAAAGAAAAACCCATTGTACAAAGGCCGTCAAGATACATTAATGAACTAAAATAATAGTCTGTTAGCTTATTGGGGTTTTAAGGACGGCATCAAACATTGCCTGAGTTGCATTTTCAATTGATTTACGAACAGGGTCAAGGTTAAGTCTTGCATAGACCTCTGTTGCTTTCTGTGATTTGTGTCCTAAAGATTTTCCAATTACCAGCGTACTGCTTCCCATGATAGCTTGCCAGCTACCGAGCGTTCTCCGAAGGTCATGTAAGCGCAAGTCTTTAATTTCTGCTTTATCTAAGATTCTTCTCCAGCCCTTTTTGGGATCAATTAAATGCCCGCGGTCACTTGTTCCTGGTAAGACATATGGGCTTCCATTGCCCTTGCGTCTGTTTAATATTTCTATAGCTTCTTCAATGAGTGGAACAATTACCGGATCATCATTTTTAGTTTGAGGTATTCGCCAAACTTTATGTTGCAGGGAAATATCTTCCCAACGCATTGAAACCACATTCGATCTTCTTGCACCCGTATAGAGAGAAAGCAAAACGTAATCGCGGATAGTTTCATTGGGATCACTTTGAACAGCTTTAAAGAAATTGGATAATTCTTCCGGTTGCAAAAATCTATCCCGGCTTCTTTCTTTATTTTTTTCAATTCCTTTTATTGGGTTATCTGAGCATTTACCATTCTTTACCCCCCAATTAAAAACAGAAGATATTAAAGCCAGGACACGATTAGCTGTTGTGGTTTTATATTGCGGAATATCGCCCTTATTCTTCGTTGCCTTGACCTGCCTAGAAATAAACAAATGAAGGCTGGCAATATCAGCCCTTTTTATTTGTGATAGTTTTTTATGACCAATTGATTTTTCAAGATATAAATCGAACTGACTTTTATCATTCTTCCATGATCTCTTTTTGTGCTTTGAATGCTTTTCTTGATATTCATTGTATAGTTCAGTAAAAGTCATTTCTGCTTTATGTGCCCTTTTTACTTCGGCTGGGTTATCACCTACGGCTATAGCAGCGTTTACCTTTGCTGCATTTATTCGCGCCTGTTCTATCGACATTTGAGGAAACTTACCCAATGTCACTCTTTCAGCCGAATACCCTTTAATTCTCTTATAGATGCTGAAAGTGATATTGCCGGTGTGAGAAATCCTACATTGAAGCCCAGGGGTTTTTGCATCCCACAAAACCAACCTTTCTTTATTTGAAAGTGGTCTTGCTTCCAAAAGCAGGGCTTTAGTGAAATTGATTTTTTGTGACATTAATAGACCCTCTCATTTTCTATCAGTGGGTCGAGTAAAATTGATACTCGGGGTTACACCGGGGTTACATTTTAGGTATATTTCTATCATATACCATAAATTAAAAAAGTCACAATTATTCTTTTGAATCAATAGTATAATAACGTCTATCTATGACCGTTAATATCCATAAACGTCCCTAAAGAAGACTTTTAATCAGAGGGTCGTGGGTTCAAATCCCACCGGGATCACCATTTATACAAGTTATTTCAATGACTTAGAAATTCGCCTAATCAGAGGGTCGGTAAATTTCCGGCTCGGGGTTACACCGGGGTTACAGGCTTAATTAATACCAATCAATCAGAATAAATGCCGAATAATGACTTCCAAAAAGAAAAAGGGAGACATTCCTTTGAATATCTCCCTTTTAAGCCTTTTAGAATCGAGGCTTGAAAAGTATGGCCTCTACTCTTTTGAGTATTACCTGCATACGAGCATAATCATCCGCAACTTGTTTGCGTATCGCCACTTCATTAAAAAGCTGGCAGTAGATTAAACGCAATTCCTGTTCATCCATTTTTTCAAAGTCTGATTCATTGTCGAATGTAATCATGTAAGCCTCCACTTAGTCAGACTGTGACCGCCACAGCCTTTGTGACCCCTCTCAAAAAAATCGAGGGGAAAGGATGTGTGGACCCAGGATGCTTTCAGTGAACGAGGCAAAAGATATTCAGATGTAGCAGTTTTTCTCAGAAAAAGAATCAACAGGAATTTGTATGCAGAATGATGACGAGAGCTTAAAAGCGTCTTTATAGAAAAGATTTGTATTTGATAGTCATTAACGGAAGTAGTTTGTTATTTACAACCCTAACTTGTCACTCACGAATGCATAATTCGGCATATACTGGATTATGAAGCTATGGTCACGGGAGCCATAGCACATCGAAGGGGAGGTAATCATAAAATGAGCACAAATGATTTTGAACCATTGCTTGATCGAAAAAGTGCCGCGAAATATTTATCTGTTGCTCCTGGTACACTTGCGATTTGGGATTGCACCAAGAGATATGATCTTAAGCCCATCAAGGTAGGGCGCGCTGTTCGCTATCGCCGTTCTGATCTTGATCGTTTTCTTGAAGACCGACTACGACCTTAAAGACGCCTAGAAAAACTTTTTAAAAATTACCAATCAGCTCATCCAACAAATTTCATTGTATGGAAAGGAAGACCTATGAATTCTGAACAGGCAAATAATATCAGTCTAATTTCCATACTTGACATAATCGGCCTAAAGGCTGAGAAGAAAAAGAATAACGAATTTTGGTATCTCTCCCCGTTCCGAAACGAGAAAACACCGAGCTTTCATGTCAACATCTCAAAAAATATATGGTTCGACCACGGCGAGGCAAAAGGTGGGACCGTCATAGATTTTGTGTGCCTTTATTTAGAACGCCATCACGAAAGTCATACGGTGGTCGATGCCCTGCGTTGGTTAAAAAACATGTACCCGGTTGCTCCATTAAAGACCGTCACTTCCCAAGAGGAAGCAGATGAATGTGACAAGAGCTTACAGCTGCGGAAGATTACAACTATACAAAATCCGTTGTTTATCTCTTATCTGAACAATCGTGGAATACATTTTCAGCTTGCAAAAAGATATCTCAAGGAAGCCACCATCTTTAATAAAAATTCAGGCAAAACTTTTCAAGCGCTTTGCTTGAAAAACGAAAACGGTGGCTTTGAGTTAAGGAACAAATTTTTTAAGGGCTGTATAGCGCCCAAGGGAATTTCATTTATCCGCGGCTCCAAATTCCTGCCAGAAGATATTCATGTGTTTGAGGGGTCTATAGATTTCCTGTCTGCACTCACACATGAAAGAAAAAGCCAGTTTGAAGGAGATGTGATTATTCTAAATTCCATCTCATGCCTTAAAGAATCTTTCATATACATAGGAAACTACAGCTATAAAAATATTTATAGCTGGCTGGATAACGACGATGCCGGAAAGAAAGCCAGCAAAGAACTTGATGAATTTGCAAAACAGCATCCTGACCTGAAATTTTATCCTATGAATAAAATTTATACAAAATACAAAGATGTCAATGACTGGTTGACGAACAGGCCGAAGTTGTAAATCTGTAAAAAAGAGAAAGGAAAAAACTATGTTGCGAGCACATTCTTTTGAAGCCATCTGTTCTAACGATAATTCCAAAGTCACGGAAGTTGAATTGGTCTATCGAAATAAAACGAAAGCATCGGAACGACCCACAATTAGAGTATCAACTGATGCCTATGACCTTTTATACAAATCCTGGGACATGGATAAAATCGAACTGCAGGAGCAATTTAAGATCATGCTTCTGGATAGAAAAAATAGTTGCATAGGCATTGCGACACTTGCAACTGGTGGCATTTCTGCTTGTGTTGTTGATTTGAAACTTGCCTTTGCCACAGCTTTGAAGTCAAGAGCCTCAAATATCATTCTTGCCCACAATCACCCCTCCGGCAACAAGACACCAAGTGAAGCGGATAAAAACCTGACACAGCAATTCACAGAAGCCGGAAAAATCCTGGACCTTAAAGTTCTCGACCATCTCATCGTTACGAAAGAGGGATATACATCTTTTGCGGATGAAGGTTTGTTATCTCACCGGGTCATGAGCTTTTAATGCAGTTTTAGAGTTGTTTTTCAATTTATCTCATAAGGAGTTCACATGACCAATTCGTGCAATCTTTTGCTTCTTGCCATCCGTGTTCGCTCTTGGGTCAACAAGAAAATCGGTTCCCCCTTAAGGTCTCCCCCAATTTTCAAGTGTGACCCAGCGCCCAGCTTCTGGCTTAAAAGAAGCATCGCCCGAAAGGGTAAACGTAAACAAAGGAGATAATAAAATGACAACTCAAAACGAAAAACCCCCGGTTGAAAGCCAAACCGAACATACGCCAGACTTTTACATCTTCGCAAAGGATAGCGAGGGTAATTCGAAACGTATCGGTGCCGCTTTCAAACACAGCAAGGGCAACGGTTTCAACATCTTGATCGAAAAGCAGCGCTATACGGCTTTTCCGCCAAAATTGAAACCTTAACCCGATGGGGAGTGCTTAGGCACTCCCCATTTTTTTATGGAGCACATCAATGCTAAAATCCAATGACATCTATTCCAGTATCACACAAAAAATTATCAGCGATCTTGAAAAAGGCACGCTTACATGGCGCAAGCCCTGGAGTGCGGGCAACCTTACCGGCAACGTCATGCTACCCCTGCGGTGGAATGATATTCCTTATACAGGCATCAATACAATCATGCTGTGGGCAACTGCTGCGGATAAAGGTTATACATCGCCTTACTGGATGACCTACAAACAAGCGCTTGATATGAAGGCCCATGTTCGCAAAGGAGAGAAAGGTTCGACTGTTGTCTATGCCGATAAAATTATCGGAGAGAAAACAAAAGAAGACGGAACGTCTCAAACAATGCACATTCCTTTTCTTAAGGTTTATACGGTTTTTAATGCCTGCCAATTTGAAGGACTACCAGAAGCCTATTTTAAGATTCCTGAACCTAAAATCGTTAACCTGGAAAAAAGAATTGCAGAAGTAGAGCAGTTTTTTAAAGACACAAAAGCCGACATTATCACTGGCGGCAAGGCAGCTTATTATGAAATGCTTGATAAAATCGAAATGCCGCCGTTTGAATGTTTTGACAATGCCGCAGGATATTACGCTACGCTTGCACACGAGGTCACGCACTGGACAAAGCATCCTTCTCGTCTCAATCGTGATTTCAACCGCAAAAAGTGGGGAGACGAAGGATATGCCAAAGAAGAACTGGTCGCAGAATTAGCTGCCTGCTTTATGGGTGCCAGCCTGGGATTTGAGCCTATCACCAAAGAAAATCACTCGGCTTATATTAAATCGTGGCTGCAAGTTTTAAAGAACGATAATCGCTTTATTATCCATGCAGCTTCACAGGCGCAAAAAGCGGTTGAGTATCTCAACGATCTTCAAAAAAAAGAGGCGTTACAATCGCAACCCGCGAAAGATTTTCAACTCATGTGATTTGTATCTGTCGTTGTGCCCTTGTTAAAACTAATTGATTTTTTCAATCAAGAGTTCCGAAACAACAATTTCTGAATCCGACGTTGTTGCCTGGTACCTCTTGTCAAGAGACGTAATTTTTTTAACCTTATGATCTAACAGGTATTCAAAGAGGATATCAAGGTTGGCGCCTTTTAGTGTTACCGTATGCGTTGTAAAACTAAGTGTGATTGCGGTCTGTTCAGGACTGTACTCTCCTGTGACAAGATAGGCATAGTTTAAAAATGTTCGTTTGCCACCTGCCTCTATAAAGCACAGGTTTCTTGGATGACCGGGCGAATCGTATTGTTCAACCAACTTCTCCGTTTCGGAAGAAGGTTGTCTTGCGCTTTCGCTGTCGCTATTGTCTTTCAGTTTGTCGAATTTATGACTCAGGCTCATAATCTTCCATGAATTTTGTTTTGATTTTATTTTTGTTCGCTATTGTTTTAGCCGGGGCTTTTTCACTGCGCTGCTGCTGTATCACATAGTCCTTGTGCCGTTCGGTTGTTCCCACAAGCTCCAGCGCTGATTGCCTTTCTCGCAGTTCCTTTGCGTGTTGCAGAAGGGCTTCTTTATCTTCTGTATAAATATGTGCCTTCTCACGGCCACGGGACACGGACACATAAAACTGTTTAGCATCTGTTGCTGGGAATGTCGATGAAGGCTGGGAAATAAAGACTTCATCAACAGTCTTTCCCTGTGAGGCATGAGAGGTGATACAATGGGCATGAGCAATATGACCGAAGTCTTTGTCGATTGTATAGCTCGCCTTGCTTATCTCATTCTTTAACACAATCTTTCCTTTCTTTGACACTGATTCCACCGTGAGCGTGTCGCCGTTGTTGAGGCGTTTTTGATTTTTGTCGAAGCCGTTTTTAGTAATTCGGATTCGGTCTCCTTTTGAAAGGTTAATTTTCGTCTCATCGAATACCTCAAAACGGCTACCCATGGCTGTTGGTAAGGACTTTTCCTGCCCTGATATATTTTTGATTTTCACCAGATCTTCACCGGCAGCATCTACAACCCAGCTACTGCCACGCTCAAAGCCTCGTGCATTCTGTGTGAACTGGATAACCTGGCTTGTTTGAAAATTCCAAGGTTCTTTCTTTTCCGCTTCAGTCAGATTGAGATTAACGAAACGCTTTACAGCGATTTCTTTTTTTGCAATCCGTCCTTCGCTTTTCAAACGAAGACGGATAGCTGCTGTTACCTCATCACCTTGTGCATGTGTCGGTGAAATTATCAAAGCCGTTTTATTCTGGCGTATCGCTTCTACATAGTCATTCACCAGTATGTCATTGGGTTTTAATGGATCAATCGTTTTGATAAAGTTCATTTCATCCAGCTTTTCAAAAGCTTGTGACACATCACCTTTTGCAAGGTTTTCTACTGCCGAACGATATGTTTCATTTTTTTGACGATAGATTTTACTCACCTCTGCTGTATAAATGCCACCAACGGTATTGAGTATGCGCAAAGCATCGCCCCGGACCACGCTGGCATGTTGCCTTGTATCGCCGCCTAGAATAAGTCTTGCGTTTTGTTTGGTGGTAATTTCCAAAAGCGAGAGCATATCTTTTGTACCCAACAATCCCGCTTCATCCACCCATAACACCTGGCCTTTTAACTCCTCCTGCATTTTTTTGCTGACAAGGAGTTGTGCCACGGTTTCAGCACCTGTAAAACCTTCTTGTTTTAAAACGCCACGGGAAGCCTGCGCCGTCGGCGCTACAACCATTACTTTTTTTCCGGCCTGTTCTATTTTTGAAACCGCTTCTTTCATTAGGGTTGTTTTACCCGAGCCTGCGGCCCCACGGATAATGGAAACCCGGTTAGCTGTCGTCAGGATGTGGTTGACGGCCTCTGCTTGCTGTCCTTTTAGCGTAAGGTCAGGTGCAGACGAATAGAGCGGGGTGAGTTTTCCTTGCCCCTTTCTTGCAAGGTCAACCATCTTCTTTTCTTCGTTGAGCACCTCTTGTGTGGTGCAAACAACACGGTTATTTTCCGTGATACGGATAAGTTTTTTATTGCCGCTAAACTGGCTCATAATATCTTTCACTGAAACCGATTGTTTCCCGAGGCTATGCCGGAAGGCAGTATCCAGCAGCCTGCGGTCAGGCACAACAGAGGCCCGCTCAAAACAGTGGAGCAGGGCGTAGTCCACGCATTCCTGCGCAGAAACCCGGACGGGTTCTTTTTGCTCTGCAAAGCGCAGGGGCTTTTCATCTTCGGCTTTGCCTTTATCTACAACGTCGAGAGTGTTTATTTGAGCAACCCATTGTTTTTTAAGCTCCGCCATACTCGTTCCTTTTTGTTTCTTTGACCGGCTTTTTGCACCCAATTCGCCCAGTTCTTTTGCATCAGTGATGCCTTTCTCTTTGGCAATGCGACCGATTTCATCGGTGCGCTTGGAGAAAAGGCCAATAACTTCTTTTGATATGCCCTCAACCTCAAAAGACTTGTCCGTCTTTTTGATGCGATACCCCAATTGCATTAATTTATCGGAAAGCTCCTTGTGAAAATATGACTGATAAAAAGGCATATCCCTCTTGATATCCCGGAATTGACAGGCCTTGATCTTTTGCTCCGCTTCATCCCATGTCGCATTGAAAACAAAACAATGGCTGTGCAAATGCGGGTCTGGTGCATAGCCTTCGACTGGCCTTGCCGTTTGGTGTATAAAATTAGCCCAAACCAATTCACCTGTTTTTCGGTCATCATACTGCCCCTCTTTCCTGACCCTCGTTTTGCTGTCGGCCTCGATCAGCTTCATGGTGTCTGTGACACTATCTTGAAAGGCTTTCAAAATGTGATCATCGTCAGATAGCATGTGCAAAACAGAAACCGACTTCGGACAGTGAAAATTGATGTCATATCCGGTCGTCCTTTCTTCCTTTGTCCGGGGCGTTAAGTTTTCTCCTGTCAACGGATGACGGTTTTCACAAAGTGCAAAAAAACTGTCCTTATCCGTGAATGATTTTATACCCAAGCGGTTTGCCAAACGGCCTTCCCAATAACCTGCGAGTTCCTGGTCGCTGGTGTAATAGTCCGACTTCAGCAAGGCATCGGAAAAATATGCCTTGGCGTGACCGGAGGAGCGGCTTTGAATCATTCGGATCATGTAAATGTAGTTTACATGCTTTTATGAAAATGGAGCGGACTTCGTGCCGCCGATAATAACAAATAACATGCTCGACACAGCCTTAGCTGTGCTGGACCCCTCATTAATCTGTATTAAATAAAAACCATCAGACATCTTCCCTAAGCAGTGCTTAGGACGCTATCTCACCTCTTGGGCGTCGGTATCTTCTTCAATCATCAGGGGTAAAATTCTGCGACGCTGTTCGGGGTCAACAGGGGTGCGACCATACATTCTAAAGCCTCTTGTTTGCTCCGGTTTAGCGCCTTCAACGAAAGTATTTTTTAGCTCTTCGTTGGCAATGATTTCATCGATCTTGTCCATGATAAAATTGTCACCGGCATCATAAGCCGCCAGGTAGCTGATCGAATACATGACGCTGGAAATTGTCAAAAGTATCCCTAGTTTTTGGCCCAAATACCACAAGATGATTCCAAGGATCAAGAAGGGGGCAGGTTCCAAAACCGTTTCTATAAGGCGAATATGCGCTTCCTGTCCGCCGATCTTTATGCCTTTAAAAAAGGGGTTAATCTTGCCGCTGTAAAGGCTCCACTTTTTGAAGTCATAAACCGAGACATCTGTTTTCATGTCCCGGTAGTGTTTGATGCTCATAAGAAGGAAGAGGCCGATAAAGACATACCATGTTAACCAGGGTGATTTTATAAAAGAGGTTTTAACCTCTTCTTCGCCATCCAAAAGCTCCGTTGGCACGTTTGCCAAACGGGGAATTAACGCCAGTATAACAGCGACGGTGATAGCCGAGGCCAACTTAAAATAGCGCTCTCCGAATTCCTTTCGGATAAAAACTTCCAGAAGCAGTCTTGCATAGGTTGCAAAAACGCTGAAGGCATCATAGATGAATTTTAGGAATAGGTTTTCCCGCCGTATGACAGAACGGTAATAGAGATTCTTTTGCATAGTTGCTAAGGTTTATGATTGAGTGACAAAATCTTGCTTGAACACAACCAGTACATAGTTAAAGGGGCCTTTAATGGTATAGCCCTGTACATGTACATATCCTTGCACAGCCAGTTTATTCTCCTGGCCTCCTGTTTTCAGCTTTGTGAAATGCTCTGGCCTGACAATCCGGTCGATTTTTAATGATGTCGTTCTAGAGCTTGAAAATTTCCCTGCCGCTGTAGCCGTCGTTGAGTCTTCCTCAAAAGCAAAATCACCAATCAGTTCCGAAGCATATTTGTTGGTCTCAATATCCGCATTGGCATGAAATATCTTGGTCCCCAGCGTGCCGAGGAAGCTTTTTACCCTGTAGTCATATCTCAACCCGCCCATATTGGCGTAGTAGTTAGGCAGGTTTTGAGAAATATAAACTGTTGCGATAAGGCTGCTGCGTGCAGTTGCTTGGTATTCTGCATCGTATTCATGCAGGAAGTTTTGGGCTTCATCCGCCCATAAAAAGACCGGGCGGTCATTTTCTTTGACATTCCTGCGTTCCATGGCTCGCTGCCAGATATATTTAAAGAGGATTTGGCTGTCCCGGCCTACCTTATGATAAAGTTTGACCGGCAGGTTAATGAGTATGATTTTGCCATTCAGGCAATCGTCCGGAGTAAATGTCGATTCATGGCGGCAGAATAAAGAAAAGATGGGTTCACGCAGGAGATTGAATAAAAAGCCGCAAAAACTGAACTCTATAATCGACCTGGTTTTTTCACCGAGCTTTCTGAGGCTTTCGTTAAAGAATTGATCAATAAATGAAAACTCTCTTAGCTCCGGCACTTCGTTAACTTCTTCTTCGCTGAATCCTTTGCTATCCATGATCTCTGTTCTCTTCGGTTCGGGAAGTTTGCTCACCCATAGGGCATGAGCTCTTTGTGCATTTTTTTTGGCGGCTTCAAAAGCCTTGTTAAAAGCGCTTTTCTTTTGTTCTTCTTCTGAAAGGTCTGTTTCTTTAGCAGGTGATGTTTGAACAATGTCATATAAGAGCTGGACACTGACTTTATTGTAGGCGAGCAGACAGAGATCAATGCTGTGTGAAATCAACATATCAAGAGCAGACTCCCAGAATTGGTCATCTTTTTTACCGCCAGTTTTTTCTTCACTGGCATTAATCACTGTTTTTAGAACCTGAACGATATTGAGGGAACTTGCTCTTTGCTTGTCCGAGTGGGAAGATTCGTATTCGAGGAAGTTAAAGTAATTCTTGCCACCGGGTTCAACTATAATCAGATCTTCTGATCTTCCGGCGAGAGCACAATATTCTTTCCATGTGTCCTTCTCGTCGGCCTTTGCCGTCAATACCAAGCCTCCAAAACCCGCTGCCAGATATTTTAAGGCAAGTGTTCTGCCAGAGCCTGATGTTTTACCTGAGCCTATTCCGCCAAAAATCTGAACTCCTTCAACGGCATCTCGGATACGCCAAAAGCTTGTGCCTTCTTTTGCTGGCAACTCCATTAAAACCTGGTCTAGTTTTGAAGATAGAGGCATTAATAAAGAAATAAATTATGACCGAATTTAAAACTACTAATTATTTCTTTTAATGATATCGCCGGTCACATTAAATTATTTATTCTTTCCAGTCGCTGATATTGAGCGACGGTTTTGAGTAGGCAGTAAAAAGAGTTCTTTGCAGCATGTAGCTGTTTAATCTATTTTTTCTAAAACGTTCTCTTTTGCCCATTCAAAGCCAAAAAGAGAAGATTTATCGGCTGTGGTTGCCCCTTCATTTAAAAGAATTTCACGATACTTTACTATTGTTATTGATCTCATATCATAAGCTGTAATCTCTTCTTGTGGATAAAATTTATCATCGGCAAGACAATCTCTTAAAAAAATCTCTGCATCCAAAGAATAACGGAGTTCAGGATAATATCCTAAAAAATGAGATAGTCTGTCTCTTGCAATCTGACTGTAGGGCACAAGGTTGTATGTTGTGTAGGCCTCTATATCTCTTTCATTATATTCAAGTCTGCAAAAGTCATCTCTTTTCATGTCGTGGTTTCGCATTTCAGTGGCTATTGCATAGAGTTCATCAAAATGCTTTTCTGCAGAATATTTTTCGACATTGTAACGCTCAATTGCTTTGCGAATCTTCTGCTCCTGAGTGAAATAAGTTCCATCGATTGGCGGAACATATCCTAAGAGCAGCCTGATAAATTTTTTAGCGCGTTCTTTATGTTCAGGGAAATCATCCTCATACCCCAGTACTTCCTGCCATGACATCGTTTTGAGATTATTCATTCTGATTTGTGCCTCTTGATGCTGGCTTGCTTTGATCCGAATAAGAAAATACTATTTTTAC
>APMI01038689.1_pt1 | contig 12262 bp, 10 predicted proteins | sample 667938 | NCBI WGS metagenome assembly APMI01 (sample SAMN01084076, study PRJNA167559) | wastewater metagenome | biome: Wastewater | place: Denmark: Ejby Moelle, Odense | collected 2011-11-28 | reverse complement strand
ACGACGGTGCTTGTCAGTCCTGACGGCGGGTGTCTGTCCGGCACTTCGGCGATCATTGATTATGTGACCAAACCGAGCGTTGTGGCACCCGATGTAGCTTCTGATTTGGTCTTTCGCAACGCAAGCGGAAGCGGATATCCTGGCACTCTCTTTGGTGTCTTTGCCTTGATTCGGCAGACTTTGTCAGACGCCAAAAGCTATAGCGGAATCAAGAAAGACCCTGCTTACGAAGCTCTGCAACCGGCGGTAAAGGGCATGATTCCTTTCATCACGAAAGCGAGCACAGCAAGAGACATTGTCCGAGCCAACCGTATCGCCGACGAATTTGGCCTAAAGCTCATCCTGAACGGAGGAACAGAAGGGTACCGAGTGACCGACCTAATCAAGTCTAAAGGTCAAGCAGTGATTCTTTCCCTCGATGTAACCGATGCTCCTGACCAAAAAGTTGAGGATGGCCCTGATGCTACGCCGAAGGAAGTTCTTGCAGACAAGTTGGCTACTTGGAAAGAACGAAGCGTCAACGCCAAGAAGCTCTCGGAAGCAGGAATTGAATTAGCGTTTACGACCTCGGGGATGCTCGAAGGCTATCTTCCGGGCCTGCGTAAGCTTGTCACCAACGGTTTACCTCGTGAGGCTGCTCTTAAAGGATTGAGCTATGTTCCTTCAAGGTTGTTTGGAGTCTCGGACAAGCTGGGGACCATTGAAGCCGGAAAGCTGGCGAATATCGTGCTGATGAACGGAGATTTCCTAGACGCAAAAGCAGTCGTGAAAATAGTTTTCACAGAAGGCGAGAAGTTTGAAACGAAGGAGACCGGCAAATGACGAGCCTTATCTCTCTCGCTCTCTGTCTCTATTCAACTAATGCTTCGGTGGCATTTCCCTCCGAAACTAATCTCGACCGAAAGCCGAGATTAGTGACAACGGGCGATGTATTTATCAAAGGTGCTCGAATCCTTACGGTTAGTCATGGAGTGATCGAGAAAGGGAACATTCTTGTCAAAGGCGGAAAGATTGTCGGTGTCGGCAACGTCCAACCGCCTGCCGGGGTCCCCGTGATCGATGCAACCGGTAAGGTCGTTGTTCCTGGATGGGTCGATGCTCATATGCATCGTGGCACTGATACGACCAATGAAGGAAGCGACTCCATTGTTGGAGAGTGTCGTATCATTGATGTTCTCAACCCGGACAACAAGAATGTCTGGCAGGCTTTGGCGAGTGGTGAAACCACAGGCATGATCCTCCACGGAAGTGCCAATCCGGTCGGCGCGGAAAGCCTGGTCGTCAAGCTCAAGTACGGTAAAACCGTGAATGACTTGCCAATTCCCGATGCGCCGCGAATGATTAAGTTCGCGCTTGGCGAGAACGTTACGCGAAGCGGGTCTTCGACTTCGACCAGATTTCCGCACACTCGCATGGGAGTGGAAGCGACCTACCGACGAGCTTTTACCCAAGCCCGAGAGTATGTTAAGAAGTGGGACGAATACGAAGCCAAGGTTAAAAAGGACCCAACCCTCAAAGCGCCGCAGAGGGATCTTCGACTCGAAACCCTGGGCGACATCTTGAAGCGAAAGATTTGGGTGCAATGTCACTCCTATCGTGGCGACGAGATTCTGATGATGGTTAGGCTCAGCCAAGACTTCGGATTCAAGATCGGCGCGATGCAACATGCGCTTGAGTCATATAAAGTGGCTCCTGAATTAGCTAAAGCTGGCATTGGCGTTTCGATGTTTGCCGATGAATGGGCGGCTAAATTAGAATTGTTCGACTGTATTCCTTTCGCAGCGTCGATCCTGACGAAAGCTGGCGTCAACGTTTCGATCAACACAGACGGCACGGGCGGAACAACCGCACTCAATATCGACGCAGCCAAGGCGATGCGCTACGGTGGTTTGTCCGAGGAACAAGCGCTCAGGACCCTTACTCTCAATCCGGCCAAGGAACTTGGTATTGACCACCGTGTCGGCAGTATCGATGTTGGCAAGGATGGCGACCTTGTCATATGGGACGGCCACCCGTTGAGCGTTTACTCCAAAGTGAGTACGACGATTATCGAAGGCGAAGTCATGTTCCAACGGCGAGATGCTTTCGGAATCGATAAGAGCTCATTTACCAAGAATAAGCTCGACGAGAACCATTACGTCGCTTCACCAGCGGTTCCAGCTAACTCAAATCTCTATGCGATTGTCGGGGGAATGGTCCATACGGTCAGTGGACCGGTGATTGATAAAGGAACAGTTCTCATTGCTAACGGCAAGATCAAAGCAGTGGGTAAGAACATTACGATCCCATCGGGCTACCTGAAAGTCGATGTGACAGGTAAGCATGTTTATCCAGGGTTCATTGATGCTGGTACGACGATTGGCTTAACCGAATTTGGTCAGGTTGGACAAGCGACTGACGTTCGTGAACTGGGTAACTATCAGCCGGATTTGGTGGCTTTAACTGCGGTTCAAGTGCAAAGCGAGCATATTCCAACGACAAGGGCTCAAGGCGTCACATCGGTCTTCACTACTCCAAGAGGTGGCTCCGTGAGTGGTATTGGCTCGGTCCTAAACTTATCCGGCTTCACAACCGAAGATCTCGGTCTCAAGCGGCTAGCAGCCCTTTCGGTGAACTGGCCAGGCGGGCAGAACTTCTCATTTGATGGCGATGATGACCTCTGTGCGCACGGTTCAGACTCGGATGTCCACAGTCAGGATATGGGTGGCGCTGCCGCTCAGGGACCAGACGGTGGAGGAAGCGCTGGGGACATCAAGAGCTTCTTCCAGAAGGCTGCCAAATACGGACGAGGGCATGACACGATCGACCTCGGCTTGGAGGCGATGCAACCGGTGTTTACTAAGCAGATGCCTGTTTTTGTTCGAGTTTCGAGTAGATCAGGTATTGCGGCCGTAGTTGATTGGGCAAAGCAAACCAACCTCAAAGTGGTTTTAGTTGGAGCCTCTGATGCTTGGCGAGAAGCTAAGTTACTCGCCGATAACAAGATTCCTGTGATCTTGACTGCGGCTGGCAAATCTACCTTGACAGCGAACGTCACCACCAAAGACTGGGACCCATACGATACGCCGTATGTAACTCCCGCGTTGTTGAAGAAGGCGGGCGTGAAGTTCTGTTTTCAGTCCGACAGCTATGCCGAGGCAAAGAACCTTCCCGAGCGGGCAGCGCAGTCATGTGCTTATGGTCTCTCGCGAGAGGATCTCCTAAGATCGATAACGTTGTCTGCCGCAGAAATCCTCGGAGTCGACGATAAAGTTGGCTCTCTTCAAGTTGGAAAGCTAGCTAACATCGTGATTTCCGACGGTGACCCTTGTGAGATGACCGGTTCGATTCGAAACGTGTTCATCAACGGCAAGCCTGTCTCGCTCGACAGCAAATTCACTCGACTCCGCGATCAATACTTGCAGCGTCTTAAGTGATTCGAGGTCTTCCCCGTGCTACTCTTTTGAAAAGGCATGGGGAAGAACTTCAAGAAGGCACTCACACCTGGCGCGTTGCCCGCCGCGATTCAGGCAGTAAGGTTTGGTCGCCTAAACGATGCCGAACGGCTATTCAAGAGTCATCTTGTTCTCAAACCAGATGACATTGAGGCCCGTGTTGACCTGGCAATTCTCTTGGCTCAACTCGGTCGGGGTGTCGATGCCGAAATTCAGTTCCGCGAAGCTGTTGATCGTGCCCCAAACCACCCTGGCGCCCAATACAACCTTGGCGCTTTTTATGAAACAAACGGTAGGTTGAGCGAAGCTCAAAAGTGTTTTGAAGCCGCTGCAAAATCTGATCCTAAAAGGTTGCCCTTCTTGATTTCGGTGAGCAGAGTCGCGCGGTTGCAAGGTGACTTCCAAACTGCGTTGTCATATCTGAGAAAATGTTTGGAGATTGCGCCTAAGGATGCTCAAATCGCGATTGAATACGGGGAGACGCTTCGCCTATCAAAGCGGCCAGATGCAGCTGTAGAATTTCTGGCGACAGCGTTGCAGGAACATCCAGCTGACCCACGCCTGTTGAAGGCTATCAGTTCGGCGCTGGTGGATCAAGACAAGATTGATGACGTGATTCCTGTGCTCGACATTCTTGCCCAGGTGATGCCTAAAGACGCTGAAACGTGGAAAGTGTATGGCATGTCGCTGGCGCGACTTAGAAGATATGAGCAAGCGGCTACAGCATTCGAAAAATGCATCGAATTTGCACCTAAGAATACTGATGCTTATCGGATGTTAAGCGGTGTTCAGACTGAGATGGGCCAGCATGAAAAGTCTGTCGAGACAATCGAATGTGCCGCTAAGCTCGCTAATAACGAAACATCGCTCCTAATCGAGCTCTTTCTAACGCAGTACTCCAGCCAAAGCGTCGAAAAGGCTAACCAAGTTGTTGCCGAGCACCCAGAGAATCTTGTCCTAAAGTTGGCGCAAAGTTGTCGAATGCCGGTCATTGCCGACAGTTCCGAAGAGATTGATTCAGTTAGGGCTAGGATGAAGGCGACGCTCGAAGAGATGCTTGATTCGGATTTCAAAGTTGACAAGCTGGATCAAGTGATGCCTTTGTCGGCTTTCTTTCTTGGCTACCATGGCCGTGAAGATCGAGAACTGATCGAATTACTCCGGCGAACCCGAGAACATCTCGACCTATCGCTCAAATACGTTTCCAAAAATTTGGAACGAAGATCAGCAAAGGGACGCCGGTTACGAATCGGTTTTCTAAGTGCCTTTTTCCGATCTCATTCCGTCGGTCGCGTTCTCAACAGGTTCTTGAAGGAGTTTGATCGAGACCAATTTGAGGTTGTTCTGCTAGAGGTTCCTGGCAAGTACGACTGGGGTCAGGGGGTTGCACGTGAATATGCTGATAGACCGATTGTGCTTCCGCCAGACTTACGTCTTGCCCGAACTGCGATTGAGGCGGAGGAATGTGATGCGATCTTGTTCGGCGAGTGCGTTATGGACGTCTGCACTGACTTCTTGGCACACTCCAGACTTGCTCCAGTTCAAGCCACAACTTGGGGGCATCCAGGAACCACTGGGAGTTCGACGATTGACGGCTGGATTAGTTGCACCGATTGGGAGCCCGATGGCAACGAACGGCTGTACACCGAAAAGCTGATCCGTTTGTCACGGCCCCCGATGATTGCGACGGCAGTAGATATGCCAGAACGGTTCGCAACAAGAGAAGAACTCGGTCTGCCGGATAAACGAATCTACGCTTGTCCGCAGTCAATTTATAAACTCCATCCTGAATTTGATTCCTATATGGTTGAGATTCTGCGACGCGACCCCGAAGGCATCATCGTGTTTATAGATACGGTGAAATCCTTCTGGAGCCAAAAATTCCAAGATCGATTGAAACGGGCTGGGCCGGATGTATTTGACCGAATGGTTTTCCTTGAAACCCTTTCGCTTGACCAGTATTTGAGCCTATTACACCACAGCGCTGTTTCGATCGACCCCATTCATTTCGGGGGAGCGAATACTTCAATGGAAGCCTTCACGACCGGGCTACCTGTGGTGACTCAGCCTGGCAGCCAATTGCGAAATCGTCAAACAGTTTCCTTCTATCGAATGATGGAAATGGAGGATCTCGTCGTTGACTCAAAAGAGGCATACGTCGATCTAGCGGTTAAGATTGGAACCGACTCCGATATGCGAAAACACTATAGCAACCAGGTTAAAGCACGATGCCATGTCATTTTTGACACCGTCGAAGTGACACGAGAAATGGAGTCCTATTTCAGGACAGCTTGCGAAGAGGTCATCGGTTAATGAGACTTGACGAGATTGTTGCTGCCGCGAACAGGATCAAGGGTGGAATTGTTGAAACCCCTTGTCAGGAGTCTTCCGCTTTATCGAAGATCGGCGGCTGTCGAGTGTTTTCGAAGCGTGAATACCTCCAGAAGACCGGGAGTTTTAAGGAACGGGGCGCACGTAACGCATTGTTGGTGCTTTCTTCTGAAGCGCAGAAGAGGGGAGTGATTGCCGCCTCGGCAGGAAACCATGCTCTTGCGCTGGCATATCATGGGCGAGACTTGGGAATTCCAGTCACGGTAGTCATGCCCGTTTTTGCGCCGTTGATTAAGCAGACCCGGTGCGCGTCCTACGGTGCGAAAGTCGTTTTGTTTGGGGCAAATATCGGGGAAGCGAAAATCGAAGCTGATCGGCTTGCAGAGGAACAAGGGCTTTCCTACATTCATGGGTTCGATGGGGCTGAGGTGATTGCTGGCCAAGGAACACTCGGGCTCGAAATCTTGCAGCAGGTTCCAGATGTCGATGTGATTGTCGTCCCTGTTGGCGGCGGTGGATTGATCGCTGGTGTTGGGTTTGCCGTCAAAGCACTAAAGCCATCCGTTAAGATCATCGGTGTAGAGAGTGTTGGCTCCGCTTCGTTTTCGGTGGCGTTGAGGCACGGTCAGCCCTGCCCATTCGGTCTGAGTCCGACTTTGGCAGATGGTTTGGCGGTCCCGACGGTTGGACCGCATGCTTTTGAAATTGCTAAGGATGTCGTCGATGAAGTTGTTCAAGTTGATGAGGAATCAATTGCCTTGGCAATCCTAAGAGTGCTGGAACTCGAAAAAGGTGTTGTAGAAGGGGCTGGCGCAACTCCGCTAGCGGCATTATTATCTGGCAAGTTGTCGGCTTTCTCTGGACAAAACATCGTGCTATGCCTTTGCGGAGGGAACATTGACCCTTCGGTTCTAGGTCGAGTCATCGAGCTTGGATTGGTGCAAGACGGAAGGTTGGCACGGTTTCGTGCGGTGATCTCAGATCGACCAGGCGGCTTGGCCGACTTTGCACGAGTCGTCGCCGAAGTAGGGGCCAGTGTGAAAGAGGTCCGCCACGAACGTGCATTTGCTGGGGCGGACGTATCTTCGGTTCAAGTCGAGTGCATCGTCGAAACCAAAAACCACGATCACATCGAGCAGTTGGTAACAGCGCTGACCAGTGCTGGAATCAGCTTGGTTGACTAGGCGCCTGTCGCCGAGAAATCATCATTCTCGTCTTCCGATCTCACCGTCTCGTGGCGAAGTTGGCTGTAGAGAACGCCTTGGTCAAGTCGAGCACGGTATCGCGCATCGAGATGACCAAGGGCCTTCCGTAACGCACGGATGGCTCGCTCGTTCTCGTGACATGCCAAAGAACCTGACTGAAAGACTTCAAGCTGATCAATGGCAAGAACGATGATATCCTCGATTCGACAGCCATTGACGCCAACTTTTCCGGGGGCTCCCGTCTGAAAGGTGACATCAATAAATGGCTTGCTTACTCGGTTGAGTGGGCTTGGAGTCATGACTCTGCATTCTACGTCGAATTTGCTAGCTAAACGCTAACATTCGGCCAGAAGGGCTGATCAATCGGTTGCCGGAGACGACGGCTAATTCCCCGTTCAGAATCACCATCTCAACCCAACCGGTCAGTTCTTCACCTTCATAGGGACTCCAGCCGCACTTGCTTTCCACCATTGATCGTTCGAAAACCTGTTTCTTGTCAGGATCAACTAGGGTGATGTCGGCATCATAACCAACTTCAAGATGACCTTTGCCTTGAATGCCGTAGAGTTCTGCCGGTCGTTCGCATGCCATCTTGACAACTGTTTCAAGAGTCAATCTGCCTTGAGCAACAAACGTCAGTAGAACATTGAGCATGGTTTGGACGCCTGGCATACCGCTCGGGCTTAGTGGATACGGCTTTGCCTTTTCTTCCAGTGTGTGCGGCGCGTGGTCACTGCCAAAAACATCGAAGATCCCGGCTTGAAGAGCCTTCCAAAGACCTTCATTGTGCTCGGCGCTCCTGAGCGGCGGGTTCATTTGGTGCCAAGACGGTCATAGCAATCTGGTGCGGAGAAGTAGAGGTGTTGAGGCGTGACTTCGGCGGTTGTTCCGAGTCCTTGTCTCTTGGCTTCTGCGATGAGAGGCGGCTCATCAGCGGTTGACACATGAAGGATATGGACGGGCCGACCTGTAGCGTGACTTATTCTCAGAATCCGCTCAGTCGCGAGTCGAGCGCTTTCGGCATCGCGAAGAAACGGATGCTCACGCGGGTGCGGATCGGACGATATGAGCGACTTACGTGCACTATTTCGTGGCTCGTCTTCCGCGTGAATCGGGATTCGCTTATGCCCGTGTTTGAGTGCGACCGTAAGTGCTTCGTCATCTCCTACCAAAAGAGGACCTGTCGAACTGCCCATGAAAATCTTGATGCCAGGTGTGCCGGGTAACTTCTCATACTCGGCGAGATGCTCGAGGTTTTCCTTTGATGCACCTACGAAAAAGCCGTAGTGTGCCCAAGCTCGGCCATCAGCGCGGTCAAGTTTGTCTTGAAGAGCAGCTGGCGACGTCGTGGTTGGGTTGGTGTTTGGCATTTCGAGAATGCTTGTCACCCCTCCCATAAGTGCCGCTCGGGTGCCAGATTCAAGGTCTTCTTTTTGCTCTAATCCGGGCTCTCGAAAATGCACTTGGGTGTCGATAAGTCCGGGCATGACGACAAGCCCATTCGCAAGAATCGTTTTTTCGGCAGATTCGTTTGCGAGAGACCCGATGGCTGCGATCTTCCCATCCTTAACCGCAAGATCTCCTACCGCCACACCTTTTGAAGTCGCGAGTCGTCCGCCAAGAATCAATATGTCATAGCTCATTAGCCGAGACCCTTGGTTAAACCACCGTCGACGAGCAGTGAGGTCCCAGTGATGTAGGAAGCCTGTTGTGAGCACAGAAACCCTACAGCTGCGGCGATCTCTTCAGGGCTAGCCAATCGACCCACTGGTATAGAGGCGCCCGTGCGTGCAAGCGCCTCATCGACCGTAATTGAGTCTCGGTCAGCTACGATCTGCGCCAGGTGGGTTTGCCGATCTGTAAGCGTGTGGCCCGGCAACACTCCGTTGACTGTGATTCCAAACGGAGCATATTCGGTCGCTTGGTTTCTGGTCAATCCCATAATTCCAGACCGCAGAGTTGAGCTGATCGGAAGCATCTGACTGGGCTCTTTTGCCACAAGTGAAGTGATATGAACGATACGGCCCCAGCCTTCGGCTTGCATCCCTGGGTTGACTAACCGAACGCCGCTCAGCCATTGGTCATCGGTAAGTGTATCGAGCGGACCAGCAGGTGGACCGCCTGTATTGGTGACCAAAATGGTTGGAACTCCGAGGTCTTCTTGAGTTTGTTGAACCCACCATGCGATGTCATCGGGATTCGCTATATCCACGACGTATGAACGAGTATCTTCCCCTATTGACGATGCGGCTAGTTCAAGCTGCTCTTCGTTTCGTGCGCATATTGAGACTTTGCAGCCTTCGGCTGCCAACAGTTTGGCGCAGGCTAAACCGATCCCTTTGCTTGCGGCTGCGACCATCGCTACTTTGCCAGTTAGACCGAGATCCATATTGGAAGTATAACAGCGAGAGCGCCAAGGAAAAATTTCGGGGTCGGAACCAAATGCGCCACCTAACCTGCTTTTCCCTGGTTTACTATGAATGGGCCGAACCTTTAGTTGGTTTGGTTCGTTAAAGAGTACAGATGCCCTTACTTGCCGCCCTCTGTTTTGTTGCCACCGCGCAAACCATCACCAAACCCGTTGAAGTTCCATTTCGGATTGGTGAAACCGCCATTATTGTCGACGCCAAAGTGAATTCTAGGCCCGTCTCGCTTATGTTCGACACCGGATTTGGTGGTTCTGTTCTGGTGAATAACACAATTGATCTAGGCAAAGCAACAGGATCGATGACACTTAGAGACTTCGTTGGAGAGATGCAAGTTCCGACTGTCAAGATTCGCTCGCTACTCTTGGGCGAGATGAAAATCGACCTAAAAGATTCCGACGCGGTGTTAAACACACCGTCTGATTATTCTGAGGCCTACGGGACGCACTGCGACTTCATCATGGGTTTTGAAGTTATCAAGAACCAGATCACGGAAATCAACTTTCAGAACAAGAAGTTCATTTTTCACCCCAAGTCTCTAGACATCACCAAGCGAGTTCCAGACAACAAACGAACTTTTCTTGCAAAGTTGCTGCCCATTGGTCATAACTCGATGGAAATGGAAGTGACTACACCGGAGGGCAAGACTATGATCCTTGCGTTGGACACCGGAAACTCCTTTTATGCAACCACGCACCGAGATGTCCTTGAGCGGGTTTCGTTGTGGGATTCAGCCAAGACTCCCAAATTCACTCGATTGTCCGGCGTGGCAAGTGGTGCAGTCGATAGCTGGTCCTATAAAATGCCTCCGCTGAGCATCTTCGGAGTTCCGGTCAAAGAAACCGTTTGGGATATTATTGACCTGCCATCTAGCTCAGCCGAAGCCGACGGTACGGTCGGTTTTGGTTTTCTGTCCAAGTTCAACATTACGGTAGATTACGAACGCCGCCGAGTATGGCTCGAGAACTTTGAGCAACCCATCGAAGGTGCACCAGTTGGAGACATCGGCCTGTCGGCTGCGTACTATCAAGCTAAAAAACGTGTTCTAGTAGCCAGAGTCTCGCCTGAAAGCCCGGCTGATAAGGCTGGAATCAAGGTTGGAGATTCCCTTCTAGGAATTGACGATATGGATCTCGCTGCGATTTCATACAAGAAGTTGAGAAGGTTGCTTGAGGGACCAGTTGGATCAAAGGTCAGGATCTCTTACTCTCATAACGGAAACTACAAAAAGGTCGAGATTCAGCGCGAAGCTCTTGTCAACTAATCCTTGGACTTGTATCTCATGAGAGCCGCGTCGTAACCTAATGACATGGCTCTCCAGGTTCTGGATCATCCCCTTGCAAGTCACTTGTTGGCCGGCCTTCGAAACAAGGACACTCAACCTTCTCAGTTTCGCCGACATGCCAAGGCTCTAACTACTCTTTTGGTTCTTCAGGCGACGATGGGAATTCGGTCTAGAAAAGAGACCATCGAAACGCCGATCCAACCCACGGAAGTCAATGTTTTGGATCAAGGGTTAGCGGTTATTCCCGTTCTCCGAGCTGGCCTTGGCATGCTCGAACCCGTGTTGGATCTGTTTCCAGATGTCGCCGTTGGATACATCGGTTTAGAGCGGCATGAAGATACTGCCGTCGCGAGAAGTTATTACAGCAAGCTTCCGCGTCTCGAAGGCCGTTTTACGCCCTGTCTCGACCCGATGCTGGCTACGGGGGGATCGGCCTCCCAGGCGATTAGTTTGATCAAACATCACGGCGCTCCAAACGTGGTGATGGTGTCAGTTGTTGCAGCGCCGGAGGGTGTTCAGAGACTTACTGAGCAACACCCAGATATCACCATCATTACGGCATCGCTGGATGAAGGGTTGAACGACCGAAAGTACATCGTGCCGGGACTTGGCGATTTTGGCGATCGTTTGTACGGGACGTTTTAGTCCAAGCGCTCGATTCAGATTCGTCGTAGAATAATAGTGGAGGTTAGAGCAATGATGCTTGAAACACGATTCGACTCACGTAGCGCTCGAAGCGTTACCCATGTTAGCGAAGCTGAACTCTGCTTGCGCGAGTTCATACGCCAAAGTCTTGGCCAAAAAGAAGGTCAACATATCACTGACCACAACCGGGGCTTCGACCTATATTTGCCTTGGTTTTTTGAGATCGTGGAATACGTTGAGCCATACGATTCCCAAAACGCCATGTCGATCAATGATCTGCAAAGACTGTACATGGACGCCGCATGGAATCTGGTGATGCAGGGTGTCCTCAGAATTGGGCCAAAGACAGCCAGCAGTGCTAGTTCTGGTGGGTACGGAACGGGCTATTCAGTCATGGTCAACGCCAAGATCTGACCCAAACTGGGGCGGCCTAGTGGTCGTCCCAGTAAAGCTCTCTATTCGTCCAAACCGTCGCCAATCGTTCTTCCGACGTCGTATTTTGGAGCGCGACCAAACATCGCTTCCATGTCCATCAGGTTGATCAAAACCTCTCGTGGGCGTGGACCGTTTTGGGCAGAGACCACGCCTCTTGCCTCCATCATATCGAGCAAGCGAGAGGCGCGTTGAAAACCGATCGAGAACTTGCGTTGAAGCATCGATGTTGAAGCTTGTCCGCGTTCGACTGCCCAAGTGACGGCATCTTCCCACAGCGGATCTGTCTCGTCCCCAAAGTCTCCTTTTTCCTTCGTTTCGTTATCAACTGCGTCATCAATCGGGTTCAGCACGTAGTCGGGCTTGGCTTGGTCTCGCCAGTGGTGACAAACGGCTTCGATCTCTTTCTCACTCACGTAGCAGCCTTGAATTCGGTGAGGCTTGATCGCTTCAATCGGCTTGAACAACATGTCCCCACGCCCGATCAGAGCTTCTGCTCCTTTC
>APMI01025861.1_pt1 | contig 12262 bp, 10 predicted proteins | sample 667938 | NCBI WGS metagenome assembly APMI01 (sample SAMN01084076, study PRJNA167559) | wastewater metagenome | biome: Wastewater | place: Denmark: Ejby Moelle, Odense | collected 2011-11-28 | reverse complement strand
TTTAGCAGAAAAAATTGCAGCACATTACGGTCAAGAATTAGGAAAGATTAATTTCCAAGAATTCAGCGATGGTGAATTCGAGCCAGTTTTAGACCAATCTGTAAGAGGAGGAAGAGTTTTTCTTATAGGCTCTACATTTCCTCCAGCAGATAATCTTTTAGAACTTCTGCTTATGATAGACGCAGCCAAAAGAGCATCAGCTAAAAATATTACGGTAGTGGTTCCTTATTATGGTCTTGCCAGACAAGATAGAAAAGATAAACCTAGAGCACCTATAGGTGCTAAGTTGGTAGCCAATCTACTAACAGCTGCTGGCGCAACTAGAGTAATGACAATGGATTTACACGCAGACCAAATCCAAGGTTTCTTCGAAATTCCTGTAGATCATCTTTATGCTTCGACTATTTTTGTTGACCATATAAAATCATTAGGCCTAGACAACCTTACCATTGCATCACCAGATATGGGAGGAGCAAAAAGAGCCAAAAATTATGCAGGCTACCTAGGAGCTGAGGTGGTAATTGCTTATAAAGAAAGAAAAAAAGCCAATGTAGTGGAAGAAATGTTTCTGATAGGTGATGTAAAAGAGAGAAACGTTATCTTGATAGATGATATGATAGACACCGCAGGTACACTATGTAAAGCAGCGGAAATCCTAATTAAAAATGGTGCAAAATCTGTAAGAGCAATGGCTACTCACGCTGTTCTTTCTGGTAAAGCCTATGAAAACATACAAAATTCACAAATAAGTGAAGTAATTGTAACAGACACAATACCAGTAAAAACCGAATTATCTTCTAAAATTAAAGTATTAAGTTGTGCAGCACTCTTTGCAGATGTAATGAAAATGGTACACGAACATAAATCTATCAGTGATAAGTTTATCATTTAAAAAAAATTCATATATTTGCACCCTAAAATTTTGAAACAATTTTTTTAAATATTTATAAATGAAATCTATTACAATTCAAGGACAGAAAAGAGAAAACGTGGGCAAAAAGTCTACAAAAGCTCTACGTGATGCTGAATTAGTTCCTTGTGTTGTTTATGGAGGTGATCAACCAATCAATTTCTCTACTGCTGAGAAATCGTTCAAAAACTTGGTTTACACTCCTGATGCACACACGGTAGTAATTGAGCTAGAAGGGAAAAAATTTGATGCTGTTTTACAAGACATCCAATTTCACCCAATTACAGACAAAATTTTACACGCAGACTTCTATCAATTAAGCGCTGATAAACCAGTAGTTATGGAAGTTCCTGTAAGAATTATCGGTCGTGCAAAAGGTGTAGTAGCCGGTGGTGTTCTAAGACAATCTTTCAGAAAATTAAGATTAAAAGCACTTCCTGCTAATTTACCAGACGAAATCGTGATTGATGTAACTCCTCTTAGAATAGGAAACAAATTGTATGTAGGAAGCATCAAAAACGAAGCTTACACTTTCTTACACCCAGACAATGCAGTAGTAGCTGCTGTTAAGATGTCTAGAAATGCTATGAAAGGTGGTGCTGCCGTTATGGATGACGATGATGACGAAGAAACAGAAGGCGCTGCTCCAGAAGCAGAAGCTGCATCAGCAGAATAATTTGAATTTTTTTTCAAAATATATGAAACCATCGAATTTTTTCGATGGTTTTTTTTATGTCTAAATTTTTTTTAATTTTAGATTTAACTTTTTAAAGAATTTATCATCAAAGATAAGAATGCCAGTAAATGAAGCTCACAGATAACGAAATTATTATGCTGATGTCTCAGTCTCAAACCTCAGAAAAAGGTTTGCGCGGAATGATGGATACCTATCAAAGTAGGCTTTATTGGCACATTAGAAGGCTTATTGTGCAGCATGATATAGCGCAAGATGTTTTGCAAGATACTTTTATTAAGGCATTTCAAAATTTTGCTCAGTTTAAAAAAGATAGTCAATTGTACACTTGGCTATACAGAATTGCCACTAACGAAGCCTTGCAACAATTGGCAAAAATGAAAAAAATGCAGAAAGCAGATGAAGACGCAGAGCATCATATGCAGAGATTAGTGGCAGATAATGCAGAGCACGATGCAGAAGAAATTCAGATACTGTTACAAAAGGCGATACAAACTTTGCCAGAAAAACAAAAACTGGTTTTTAATATAAGGTATTATGATGAGTTGCCTTTTGAAGAAATAAGTAAAATTCTAGATATGAGTGTAAGTACTTGTAAGACAAACTACCACTACGCCAAAGAAAAAATAGAAAATTACATTAGAGAAAACCACGAAATTTAGTAAAAAACCATCAAAAATAGAAGTGATGAAAGAATTTGATTTAGATAAACTAGAACGTAAAACTCCATATAAAGTCCCAGAAAATTTTTTCGAGGAAATGCAAGCCAATGTGCTAAAGCAAACCACAAATAAAGAAAAAAAAGAAACCAAGGTTTTTAGACTTCACTTTTCTGCGGTAACTTCTATAGCAGCAGCATTAGCTCTTGTTTTTGGATTTACTTTTTTATGGAAAACCAATCAGACAGATATTACAACTTCTGCAGATACAGACAGTTTGGTGAGTGTAAAAGCGCCATCCAAAGAAAACAATATTCTTAAAAATCAAGATAATGCTACCATATCAGATGTGCACCAAGTTGCCAAAGAATTACAAAAAGAAGCAGATGTAGTAAGCAATACAGTAGCCACTTCTGGTACTGCATCTAGCATAAAGACGCCTGCCAAAACATCAGACTTAAATTATGATCAACTTCTTAATTCTCTTACAGACGAAGAAATAAAAGAATTAAGCAAAAATACAGACCAAGATATATATTTAGAACTTTTTAATTAAAAAATGATGAAAAAAATACTATACATCTTCTTCCTCTTTATTTCAGTTTTTATGATTAAAGCGCAAGAATCACCAAGACCAGATTTCAAAAATATGTCTCCGCAAGAGCGAAGAGAATACATTAAAAATATGTCTCCTGAACAGAGAAAAAAACTAATGGAAGAAGCGGCAGCAATGATGGCGATAAGAAATCTGCAAATTCCTGTAGAGAAACAAGATGCTTTTAAAAAACTGTTGAGCGAGTATAGCCAGAGCCAAAGAGCAATTAAAGAAAAATTTAAACCAAACAAAGTAAGAAATCAAGAACTTTCTGATACAGAAGCTAAACAAATGATTGACCAAAGTTTTGAGGTAGGATTACAATTGCTAAACAACAGAAAATTATACACCGAAAAATTCTTAAAAATATTAAGTCCGCAGCAAGTTTTAAAACTTTTTGACCACGAAGGTCAGATTAGAGAAAAACTGATGGAAAGAAGAGAAAAAATGGGGCCTCCGCCTGGTAGAGGACCTGCAACAGATGTTCAATAATGGTTAATAAACAAAACTTCGGATGTACCCCGAAGTTTTTTTATTTTCTGTAAATTCCACTAAAATCAATATCTTTGCAAATCATTGAAAAATAAGAATGAAGAACATTAGAAATTTTTGCATTATTGCACATATCGACCACGGAAAATCTACTCTTGCAGACAGACTTTTAGAATATACCAATACGGTGTCTCAGAGAGAATTGCAAGCACAAACGCTAGACGATATGGATTTGGAAAAAGAGCGTGGTATTACCATAAAATCTCACGCCATCCAAATGGATTATGAATACAAAGGAGAAAAATATATTCTCAACCTTATTGATACTCCAGGACACGTAGATTTTTCTTACGAAGTGTCTCGTTCCATTGCAGCTTGCGAAGGTGCATTACTTATTGTAGATGCTGCGCAAAGCATTCAGGCTCAGACTATTTCTAATTTATATTTAGCGTTAGAAAACGATTTAGAAATTATTCCTATTCTTAATAAAATAGATTTACCATCTGCTAATCCAGAAGAAGTTACTGATGAAATCATGAACCTTATCGGTTGTAAATATGAAGACGTTTTGCGTGTTTCTGGTAAAACTGGGGAAGGAGTACACGAACTTTTAGAACAAATTGTAGAAAGAATTCCAGCGCCTGTTGGTGATGAAAATGCGCCACTTCAAGCCTTGATTTTTGATTCTGTTTACAATCCTTTCAGAGGGATTGAAGCTTATTTCAAGGTGGTAAACGGTAAAATTTCTAAAGGTGAGAAAGTAAAATTTATGGCGACTGATAAAGTCTATGAAGCTGATGAAGTAGGAACACTAAAATTAAAACAAGCCCCGAAATCTGAAATTAAATGCGGAGACGTAGGCTATATTATTTCTGGGATTAAAGACGCTAGAGAAGTAAAAGTGGGCGATACCATTACTTCGATGGTAAATCCAGCTGCCGAAGCAATTGATGGTTTCGAAGATGTAAAACCTATGGTTTTTGCAGGAATTTATCCTATAGAATCAGAAGATTTTGAAGAATTAAGATTTTCTCTAGAAAAATTAAGGCTAAATGATGCTTCTTTGGTGTTCGAGCCAGAAAGTTCTGCAGCATTAGGTTTCGGTTTCCGTTGTGGTTTCTTAGGAATGCTCCATATGGAAATTGTACAAGAACGTCTTGACAGAGAATTTAATATGAACGTAATTACTACCGTACCCAATGTTTCATATTACGGTTATTCTAAAAAAGAACCAGACGTTCCTATTTTGATTAATAATCCTTCAGAAATGATGGATCCTATTGCTCTAGACAGGGTAGAAGAACCATACATCAAGGCTACCATTATTACAAAATCTGATTTTGTAGGTGCAGTAATGACGCTTTGTATCGAAAAACGTGGCGAAATTGTAAACCAATCTTACTTAACTTCAGACCGTGTAGAATTGGTATTTAATATGCCTTTATCAGAAGTTGTTTTTGATTTTTATGATAGACTGAAATCTATTTCTAAAGGTTATGCAAGTTTTGATTACCATCCGATTGGTTTCCGAGCTTCAAAATTGGTGAAAATGGACATTTTAATTAATGGAGATATGGTAGATGCACTTTCTTCGTTAATTCACGATAGCAATGCATATTACATTGGTAAAAAAATGTGCGAAAAACTGAGAGAATTAATTCCTCGTCAACAATTTGATATTGCAATTCAAGCTGCTCTTGGTGCGAAAGTTATTGCCAGAGAAAACGTAAAAGCTTTGAGAAAAGATGTTACCGCAAAATGTTACGGAGGCGATATTTCCAGAAAACGTAAACTCCTAGAAAAGCAGAAAGAAGGAAAGAAAAAGATGAAGCAAATTGGTAGAGTAGAAGTTCCGCAATCTGCGTTTATGGCTGTTTTGAAATTGAATGATTAAATAAAATAGATTCAAGATTTCAGATCCAAGAATCAAGATAAATAAAATCCACAGAATTTTCTGTGGATTTTTTTATCTTCGTCTAAAATTTCTATTCAATGAAAAAAATCACGCTCCTCTTACTATTTCAAATGATATTTTCTTTTGCTCAAGATTTTAAAACACCTTACGAAAAAGGCAACGGAAACCAAACTACCACTTACGAAGAAATGGTGAAATTCTATGACGATTTAGACAAAAATTTCGAAAGCATTTCGGTGGTTGAAAAAGGAAAGGATGATAATGGAGAACCTATTAGAGTAGTAATTTTCAATGTTTCTAAAACTAAAAAATTTGAATTTCAAAATCCTGTAATTCTCATCAACAACGGCATTCATCCAGGAGAAAGCGACGGAATAGACGCTACAATGATGCTGATGCGTGATTTAGCTTTAGGAAAAATAAAAGTGCCACAAAACACCAAAGTTGCCGCTATTGAAGCGTACAACATTTCAGGAATGCAAAGACGTGGAAAATTCTCAAGAGCCAACCAAAACGGACCAGAAGAATATGGTTTTCGTGGTAATGCCAGAAATTTTGATCTGAACAGAGATTTTATCAAAAATGATACAGAGAACGCCAAAGCTTTTCAAGAGATTTTTCATTGGCTAAATCCGATTTATTTTATTGATAATCATGTAAGTAACGGCTCAGATTATCAATATACTTTTACCTATATTTCTACCAATAAAGAAAGATTGGGAATTTATCTCGGAACGTATTTTCACCAAGAAATGCAACCTAAACTGATTGAAAATTTAGAGAAAGATAAAATCTTATGTGTACCTTACGTTAATATTCACGGAGATACTCCAGACGAAGGTTTTCCTGCATTTATGGATTCTCCAAGATATGCTACTGGTTACACTACGCTGTTTAATGTTGCAGGAACCGTGGCAGAAACGCATATGCTAAAACCATACAAAGATCGTGTAAAGGCTACGTATGAATATATGAGGCATTCCATCAATTTTGTAGATGAGAATTATATGAAAATCACTCAAAAAATGATGGAAGAGTTTACTAATTATTTGCCGAGAAAGAAATATACCATCAAATGGAAATTAGACAGTACCAAATACAGTTTTATTGATTTCAAAGGTTATGAAGCTGGGAAAAAGCCAAGTGAAATTTCGGGCAAACCGAGGCTTTTCTATGACAGAAACAAACCTTTTGTCAGAAAAGTGAAATTCTTTGATACCTATTCTTCAGACAAAGAAATTGTAATCCCAAGTTATTATGTGATTCCAAAATCTGAAGGAAAAATCATAGAAAATTTAGAAAGGAATCAAATAAAAATGAAACCTTTGGCAAAAGATACTTTAATCTTTGTAGAAACATATAAAATTACGGATTTCAAAACGGTGAAGAATCCTTATGAAGGTCATTATTTGCATTATGAAACGGTAGTTTCTAAAAAAACCGAAACACTTCGTTTTAAAAAAGGAGATTATTTAGTGCCTACAAAACAAACTGGTGTAAAGTTTCTTCTAGAAACATTAGAACCAGAATCGATAGATTCTTATTTTAATTGGAACGAGTTTGATGGAATTTTGGGACAAAAAGAATATTTTTCAGATTATGTTTTTGAAGATACCGCCGCAGAATTGCTTAGAAATAACAAGGCCTTAAAAGCTGCTTTCGAGATGAAAAAAGCCGTAGAAAAAGACTTTGCTGGAAATGGAGCAGCACAGCTAGAATGGGTGTATAAAAATTCTGAATATTATGAAGGAACGGTAAATCAATATCCTATTTATAGGATTTTATAAAAAGCAAATCCTCAGAAAATTCTGAGGACTTGTATTATCTAGGTAGTCCGGCTTTTTTCGCTTTTTCGGCACGTTTTATGGCAAGACCTTCTTTCCAATCCATATATTTTTTCTTGAATTTAGACTTCATCAAATCATCAAATTTTCTTTGAACCGTAAGATTCCAAAGAGAGTGAGCTTTTACAGCCCAAGATTTGTCCCAAGCTCTTAGAGAAATAGAGAAACTTCCGTCTAAATATTTCATCCAATGCCACCAACCAGTTGGCATAAAAAGTGTATCTCCGTGTTCTAAGAAACATTCTATACCTTCTACACCGTCTAATGCTGGAAATTTTTCGAAATCTGGATTAGAAATGTCATAATCTTCTAGAGCATAAGTAGCATAAGGAATTTGGTATAATCTTTCTTTCCATTTATAATCAAAAAGCAGAATATGTTTTCTACCGTTGAAATGCGTATGGAAAATATGCGCCATATCAATATCAAAATGCAGGAAAGTTACAGAACCTTTCCCTCCGAAAAACAAACTAGGATATTTGTCTAGAAAACCTCCCATTAAATCTTTCGGAAAGATGTAATCTTTTAATAATTTAGGGGCATGTTTTATAGGGTCAAAGAAGAAAATCCTTAAATCTGTAGGTGTATTTCTGATGAGTTCTATATAATCTGCAAATTTCATTTTCGCAGCAGAAGAGTTGATTGGTGCTGCAGGATCTGCTTTAGAAGAATCATACAATGGAACCTCCACATCTCCTACGGTTTCTTTCATATAATCTAAATTCCATTTTTCGTAGGCTGGCCAGTTTTTTGCCATACCTCGGAGAACTACAGGAATTCTAGGTTTTAGATATTTTTCTTCGAATTCTTCTTTGGTAATATTTTCTACTACATCTATTGGTTTAAGTATTAGAGCCATGGTTCAAAAAATTAAAACTATTTTGCAAAAATAATTAATATTTACGTAATGTTGAAAATTTAGGGTTTAACCTTTGTCTATAATTATTATTAAAATATTAAAGAAAAACATTGTGTATTTAACATAATACCATTAAATTAAAAAAAATTACCGTTTTTTCATAAAAAATCACAGGGTTTTTATGAAAATCAACAAAAAATCTTGTTGGGTTTAGTCTTTTTTTTTTTGCTTTGCAGAAGATAACCAATGAAAAACTTTCTATTCTAGACATGAGACTATTCTATGGTATCTAAAAATTAATTATTAACAATTAAATTTTTTTAATTATGAAAAAATTATTATTCTTAGCTATCTTGGGATTAGCTTCATCTGGATTTTATGCAAAAAATATTAATTCGGTAAACAAATTAGATTTAAGCACATCAAAAAAAGCTCTACTTTTTAATGAGTGTAATTTATATACAGTTTACCTAAGTGATGGAAGGGTTTGGTATATTTGGGCACATAGTGCAAATGAAGCCAGGGATGAAGCTATAAGTATCTTAATAGACGAAGCAATGCAACAATAGCAAAAAAGCTGCCCTATATTATAGGGCAGCCTTTGATAAAATAACCTTAAATTTATAAAAAAAATTACAATGAAAAATTTTGCTTTTATTCTAGTATTTTTAGTAACGCTTATAAAATCACAAAATTGTGAATCCAAACATTATGAGTATGAAGCTATTTATAATTTTATTTCTATTTCTGATACATTAAAAAAAAATAGTTTAGAACAAAAAATGGCTTTATATCTAAATAAAAATGAGTCTCTATTTCAAAATTTATATAAAAAGTCTATTGATTCTTTATCTCAAATAAAAATAGACAATAATAATAGTAGTAGTCTATACATTGATCTAAACAAGATTAATATTCCAAAGTCAACACTTTCTATTAATAAGGTATATGATGAAAATAAAATAGTTTTCACGGATAAAATTGGCAAAGTGAACATTGGCTATATTGACAATTATGATGAACTAAATTGGCATATAACTGATGAAATGAAAAAAATATTAGGTTATAATGTAAGGAAAGCGACATTGAAATTTCGAGGCAGGTTTTATACAGCTTGGTTTACTGAAGAAATCCCTTTTCAAGATGGACCTTACAAATTTTCAAAACTGCCAGGTTTAATATTAGAAATATATGATTCAAAAGATTATTTTCATTATAGCTTGATAAGTTTTAGAATTATAAATAATGATGTTTGTTATAAGCAAAAGTTTGAACCTATTGATAGACTTACGTATTATGATAAGAAAATGAATTACCATAATAGTTTAATTAATAATTCAATACAAGGAGCTAATATTAAAGAAATTAAAGCATACAATCCAATTGAATTAAAATAAAAACATCATACAATATCTGTTTGTCTTGATACATCATTATTAAAAAAGCCTACATGATTTTTTTAATAATGATATTTTTAAGATTTTGAAAAAATGAGCGCTGGATTTTAGTCAGTTTTAACCTTTGTCTATAATTATTATCTAAGATTTTGTAACAATTAGTGAAAAACTAATACTAACTTCTTAGTGATAAAAATTTAACTTATGAAAAAAATTGCTTCATTAGCATTCTTATTTATTTTTACAACCCTAATTTTTGCGCAAAAAACCATTTCGGGGAAAGTGTATGGAGAAGACAAAAAACCACTTCCTAGTGCCAGTGTGACCATAGAAGAAATTGGTAAAAATGCCATTCTTTCTTATGCTATTACAGATAGTAAAGGAAACTACAGCGTGACCTTTACGTCTAAAGATCCTAAGGTAAATGTAAAAGTAAAAGCATTCAATTACAAAACGACCATTAATCAATATGATAATGCTACACAAACGCTTAATTTTACTCTAGAGGAACAAGCTACAGAAATAAAAGAAGTAAAACTAAAAACCAAATTAGTAACCAAACGTGGTGATACCATTTCTTATGATTTAAAATCTTTTGAAAGCAAAGCAGATAGAACTTTAGCAGATGTATTGAAAAAAATGCCAGGGGTAGAGGTAAATAAAGATGGTTCTATTCTTTATCAAGGAGAACCTATCAATAAATTTTACGTCAACGGAAAAGATCTAATGGAAGGTGGTTACGGAACCATCAATAATTCTCTACCAAAAGATGCGGTACAAAAAGTAGAAATTATGGAAAATCACCAACCAGTGAAAATACTCCAAGACAAAATAGCTTCAGAAAATGCAGCCATCAATGTTAAACTTAAAAATTCTGTAACCATGACCGGTAGAGGTGAAGCATCTCTAGGTATTGAACCAGGGCTTTGGAATCTGAAAATTTCGCCCATGTTATTTACCCCAAAAGTACAATGGGTTTTGAATTATAAAACCAATAATATAGGTGATCAAGTAGAAAGAGAAAACCAAATTATGGCTTTCGGAAGCAGATTTGAGGGCGTAAGAAGAAATTTTTCTGAAAATTCTTGGCTTAATGTAGAAAGTGCTGCTACACCATCTAATGTGCCTGTTAATAGATATTTATTTAACAAAGTGCATTATTTCTCTGCAAATTTATTAACCAGCCTATCAAAAGATTGGGAGTTTAAAGCGAATACCAATTATACCAATAACGAAGTAGAAAGGGAAAGTAATGAAACAAGATATAATGCGGATGGTAGTTTTTATAATTATAGCTACAAATCAAATACATTTTATACCAACCAAGCAAAAGGAGAGTTTATTTTCTCTAAAAATGCAAACAAAAGCTTCTTCAAGAATACCACTACTTACAATGGACTTTGGAATACAGATGTAGCAACTGCATTTGACCAAATAAATTCGGCTCAAAATTCAAAACAAAGAAATACTTCTCCATCTAATAGTTTTCAAAACTCATTAAGTGCAATTATTCCTTGGAAAGAAAAGCTGGTAAATGTAATGTCTTTCGTAAGTTATAGAGATGATAATCAGAGTTTAAGCGTTTCACCAGGAATGTACGTAACCAATATAACACCTACGGCTGAGGAATTTAATCAAAATCTTAATCTTAAGACTTTTGAAACAATGAATTCTGCATCGTTAGCATTTTCTAAAAGTGGTTTTACCATTACGCCAGAAGTGGGGATTAATTATACATCAAATAATTTATTAACAGATACTTATGCTATAAATGGAGGTGTTTCTAGTGGCATCAGTGGTTATACAAATGATTTGAAATTCCAAAAAGTAAATCCCTATGTTCAAACTACTTTTAATTTCAAAAAAGGAAGTTTCGAGGCAAATCTTACATTTCCTATAAATTTTAATAAAATTACAGCAGATGACGCTACTAATAACGTAGATAAAACTTTGAATAAAACAACTTATGAACCAAGATTATATGCGAAATATGATTTAACTTCTTTTTGGAAACTGTCTGCATTTGGAGGTCTTAGCAATGCTTTTGGTAGTGTTAATGATATTTACGGAGGCTATATTCTACTAAATCCTAGAAATGTTACTAAGAAAGAAACTGATATACAACAAAGTAATTCTAAGTTTGTAAGCTCTACTTTAGAGTATAGAAATCCACTTAACAATATATTCTTCAATATTAATTATGGTTACAACACCAGAACAAGTAACATTATTTTTAATACTTCTTTTAATGGACTGCAAACTACAGTAGTGGGAGAAAATTTAGACAATACTACAATTAGCAATTCTGGTAGAGTAGAGTTAGGGAAATATTTTCCTAAATTTAAAACCAATGCTTCTGTAAGATACGGAGTAAGCGAAAGCAAATATCAACAAAAAATTCAGAATCAGCTTCAAGATATTCAATCGGCTTCTAATACTTACAGCATTAAATTTAACAACAATTATTTTTCTTGGCTTAGTGTAGATTATAATGCAGGATGGACATTCTCAAACAACAAAACATTTAATAATAAAACAAAATCTTTCAATCATAATCTTTCGGCGTACATTTATCCTATAAAAGACCACACCATAGGATTTACTTGGGATGATCTTCAGTCTAATATTAACAATGTTACCAGACGTAATTCTTTCTATGATATTTCTTACCAATACTCTCTGGTTCAAGAAAAAATGGATATAGAATTAAAAGTAGTCAATATTGCTAATACCAACAGTTTCCAAACAATAGGTTTTGATTCTCAAAGAAATCAGACTGTAGTAAGCAATATGAACATCAGACCAAGACAAGTTCTACTTACCGTAAAATTCAATTTTAAATAACAACTTATAAAACTACAAAAAGAACGTAATATGAATTTATTACGTTTTTTTTA
>APMI01008166.1_pt1 | contig 12264 bp, 12 predicted proteins | sample 667938 | NCBI WGS metagenome assembly APMI01 (sample SAMN01084076, study PRJNA167559) | wastewater metagenome | biome: Wastewater | place: Denmark: Ejby Moelle, Odense | collected 2011-11-28 | reverse complement strand
TCCGCAGGACCTTCCCCCACAGCCCCGGAACACCCCGGACAAGGAGACCTCATGACCCCTACGACCCACCTGGCCATCACCCGAGTACTCGAAGCCCCGCGCGCCCTGGTCTATCAGGCTTTCACCGAACCAGAGCACCTGGCGACGTGGTGGGGACCCTTGGGCAACTCATTGCCGCGCGAGGACATGCACTTCGATGTGCGCAGCGGTGGACACCAGCGGTGGACCGAAGTCTCCGCCACCCAACCCGACGTTCGTGTCCGCATCGACTTCGCGCTGACCTCGGTCAAGGACGGTGAACTCATTGACGGCGTCATGAGTGTCGGCGGCCACCTGCAGGACGGCTTTCAGCCCTTCACCTCCAGGCTCCGCGTGGAGTTCCACGAGGAAGGGGCTCAGCGGACCCGGCTAGAGATCCAGCAGTGGCTCCCACCCGTCCTCACCGCACCCGCCCAGCAGGGCTGGGGCGAGGCGCTGAGCAAGCTCGAAACGGAGCTGGGAGCAGCCCAGACCGCATCCGCCAACAACGAGAAGGGAACCGTGGCATGAGCAAACTCATCTACGTCAACAACGTCAGCCTCGACGGGTACTGCGAGGACGAGAACGGCGTCTACGACTTCGGTCCGATGGACCCGGAACTGCTCGAGACCTACAACACGCTTACGGCGGCCACCCCGACCTTCCTCTACGGTCGGCGCCTCTACGAAGCCATGGCTCTGTGGGAGACCGACCCGTCGTTGGCGCAGATATCTCCCGTTACGGCCGAGTTCGCCAAGGTCTGGCAGTCGGCCAACAAGATCGTGTACTCCTCAACGCTGACTGAGCCTTGGACAGAGCGGACTCGCATCGAGCGCGACTTCGATCCCGCAGCTGTGCGCCAACTCAAGGAGACCGCCACGGGTGACCTGACCGTCGGCGGCGCGACATTGGCTTCTCGTGCCCTCAACGCGGGCCTCGTCGATGAGTGCCAGCTGTTCGTGTGGCCGGCCGCGGTGGGTCGGGGGAAGCCGGCGTTGCAGGTGGACGCCCGCGTGGATCTCGAACTCCTCGACCAGCGTCGCTTCGACAACGGCGTGCTGCTGCTGCGCTACCGCCCGGTGAACCGGTGAGCCGCACAGCGCTCGTCCATTCCAGTCCATCTCCGCCGCGCGCCTACCGGCTCGCCGCCGTCCGAAAGTGGATCCGATCTAACAGCAGCCGGCCGTCGGTCGGCGTGGGCTCCGGCGCCTTGTTGATGGCCGTGGACGACGACATGGCTCGGGGCCCTCAGGCGGCGGCTCTGACCACATCCCATCTGCACGAACCCGCCGCATCTGCAGAGTGAGTTGTCTCCGCAGCTCATCACCCCGCCCCGCCTGGCGCAGGCGTCCAGGGCGCTGAGGTCGGTCCGTGACCCCTCGGACCGGGCACGGCCGTCGGCATTCTCACGAACCGGCCACACGAGTTGAGAGGAGACGGAGATGCCGCTGGAGGAGCTGCTGCGGCAGGGAGTCGCCGTGCCGGTCGTTCGATGGGGCAGTCCCGTGCTGCATCGTCCGGCACGGCGCGTCGAGGACTTTGGCCCCGGTCTGTGGAGCCTCTTGTCCACGATGTTCGCCACCAATCGCGCAGCCAAAGGGGCAGGCCTGGCCGCGCCGCAGATCGGGTTTGACCTGGCTGTCTTCGTGTTCGACACGATTGATGAAGACAGCCGTCGGCACCGTGGCTTGATGTGCAATCCGGTCCTGGACCTACGGACAGGCCGGGCTCGGCAACTCGTCACGGAGGTGGAGGGGTGCCTGTCGTTGCCGGGCGCCTACTCCCCGCTGTCGCGGCCCCACTCCGCGACGTGTCACGGCCAAGACCAGTTCGGTGAGCCAATCACGGTGAGGGGGACCGGCTTCCTCGCGCGCTGCCTCCAGCACGAAACCGACCACTTGCGGGGCATCGTCATGGAGGACCGGCTCAGCGGCAAGGCGCGGAAGGCCCACCGAGAGCAACATGCCAAGAACGCCGGTGACTACCCGGCCGGCTGGCCCGCGCGCTGAGAAGTTACGAGCTCGCATCTGCAGCCGGACGTCCGGACAGTCTGCGAACCAAACAGTCAGATGGACCCGTCGAAGGCGACAGACCACGAATACCTCGACGACCTCACCCCGGTCGAGGCCGAGCCGCTGCACTATCGTCGCCACAACGCCCTGCCCGAGGCAGGATGAACCATCAAAACGAGTCTCCGGACTCGCCGGGAGGGGTCAGATAGTTCTGCTTCGCGTGCCGATCGGCTGCGTTCGACGACCTACCAGGACGGGCAGTTCACCATCTGACTGAGTTGGATGATTGCCGCAGGTGTCATCGAGCACGGCGGTCTGCGGGGTTCCCGAGTGGGTGGGAGATGGTTGAACTGCTATCGGGATGCAGGCCAGATTGCGCGGTCGGGTGCGGCGGACCTTGTGTGATGCAACCCGTCGGCACGGTTTCTTGAAAAGTAGCGCCGGGTTCGAGGAGTCCGACGTCTTGGCCCCACGAGAAGCTCGACGACTTAGACACCGTTGCTGCAGAACCTCCACGAGGCACAGAACCAACTCCTGGACGAATGGCTCAGAAGCACGAGGCTCTCCGGACTGGCGGGAGGGGTCACTTCGTCTGCGGTTCCGCCGGTACATTCGTCTCGCCTCCGTGCGGACACAGTCCCCTACTTGCGGATAGGGACTCTCTCTAAGTTGTCTCAGGACAACCATCAACCCAGGCACTGCATGACCACCACCGGCCCAACCCGGCCCACCACATGAGTTCGACCAAGTACGCGTTGGGTTACCGACCTTTGGGGAGTGGCTGCGGCGCCCTTTTACCTTTCGCACGTCCCACTGACTCGCGCCCCACAGTTGGCGTCGGGGGTTGCCAAAACCATATGTGAACCACATGGACAAGGAGTACTACGTAGTGAACGCGCGAATGATTGGCTCGCACGAACTTCCGGAGCGCATTAGCGGACCCGTGGTAGTGATCGACGTTCTTCGGGCCTTCACCACGGCGGCGTGGGCGCTCGCCGGAGGCGCCTCACCGTTTGTGCTGGCAGCAACTGACACGGAGGCCCTCAATCTCAAACGCGAGTTGGGACCCGAGGCTTTAGCGGTTCGTGATGGGGCAAGAGCACCCGGCTTCGATCTCGCGAACTCACCCGGACAGATCCGTCGTTCGGAATTGCGCGGACGTCCCGTTGTTCAGAAGACCACAAACGGCACGGTGGCCGCGCATGCAGCCATGCGCGCCGAATTCGTCTCCTGCGCAGCGCTCGTCAACGCAACGGCAACTTGCCGGTGGTTGCAGCGAGGACACTGGGACTCGGTGACCTACATCATCACAGGCGAGCGAGGACGCGCTGAGGAGGATCTCGCGTGTGCGCAATACATCCAGGCCTTGGTAGAAGGAAACACGCCAGGGCCACAGGAAGTCCTTGACCGGGTGCGCGGCTCGGGGGCCGCACAAGCCCTGCGTGAGGCGGTGGCGGCCGGCTATAGCGGCGTATCCAAGGACGACATCGACCTTGCGGTGGAGCTTGACGCTTACGACTTCGTGATGCTTGCCGAGAGGGGAGAGGATGGTCGCATTGAACTCCGAGCCCACTAGAGGGGCCTCCTGCACTGCTGGGTGACAGCTTGGGCTTCAGGCCGCCTGAACGGGACTGGGGTTGATGGCCGCGTACTTGGTGGGGGTCAAGATCCAGAGGCGGCTATGCGGCATCCTGCCCTTGAAGAGGCACTAGGCGCCTCAGCCTTCCACTGAAGACGCGGCCGGTCCGTGCTCGACGCGCGAGCGTCTTCCCGTCGACCACGACTCCCCAGCACGGGACGCACAGTCGCTGAGCTCCCTTAACGCACGACCGTGTCCGAGCCATGCTCTCCGGTGTGACGGTCATTGCGGCAAGCATTGTTTTCCAGCGCCAGGACACGTGACCTCCAGACTGCGGCGCCAGCAGGAATCCCGGTCACCAGCGCGACGGCCAGGGATGCGGAGACGAGAAGGTTGGAGTCGCCGGCATCGACCATGGCTCCGCCGGCCAGCCCGCCGACCGTGACGCCGATGTTGAATGTGGTGGAGCTGGCGGCGAGAGCGAGGGGCATGCCTATGGGCGAGTTCTGGAAGATTAGGTGCTGGCACACGACTGGAGTCCCGACGGCGCCAAGTCCCATCAGCCCGGCAGCTGCGGTCAACGTTGCTTGGTGGGGGGGCCCAAGAAGCAGTGTGAGAAGCCCTAGGGCGAGGGCGGCCAGTGCACCAGCGAGGACTGCGGTTCGCGCGACATCGGTGAGGCGACCGGCTGCGTAGCCTCCGGCGAGGCCGGCGATTCCGAATGTTGACAGTGCCGCCGCCAGCCCAGATGCACCTTCTCGTTGCACGACTGGGAGCAGTGACAGGTAGGTCATGGTGAGGAAGACAGCAGTGACGCTTAGTCCAAGGGTGCCCAGCGTTGCCGCGAAGCCCGCGATACTTGGATGGGTGCCGGGTCCGTGGACGTCCCGGGTGGATTCGCGATCCTTTCCAAACGCCCACGCGACTCCAGCGGCAGCCGCTGTGGTCAGTAGCGCGAGTGCAAGAAGCGGCACGCGCCAGTCGGTCCGCGCTGCGATCAGGGCGGACGCGGGCACTCCTAACACGAGGGCGAGGGAGGATCCCACGCTGAGGACGGCTAGTACGCGTCCACGCATTCGTTGAGGGAAGTGCATGACTGCGATGGGGAACATCAACGACCACAGCAATCCATGTGCCGCCGCTGTTGCAAATCGGCTGACGTACATCGCTGAGAGGGAACCAGCCATGATGAATACCGTTGTGCCGATGGGCAGAGTAACCAGGACGGTCAGCAAGAGCCACCGAGCATTGATGGCTCTTGCTGCGCGTACGAGGGGGAGTGTCGCGAACGCTATGACTGCCGCGTAGCCGGCAGTCATGGCGCCCCCTTCCTGCGCTGTCAGGCCGAGATCTCTGATCATGTGAGGCAGGATGCCCAGGGGTGCCATCTCGATGCTGTTGAAGGCGAAGGCAGCGACGGCGAGGCTGATCAGGAGCACTGAGGCTCGCCCGTGCAAGAGCACTTCACCGAACGCAGGGACGCGGCCACGGGACGCGCGTGAGCTCACCGTTCACCGCCCTTGGCACCACAGACGCGTGGGTCCTTCAGTGCCTCGTGTGGAGCGGTCGTCATATGAAAGTTCCCTTAGCTAGCGGCATGGCCCGGCTTGCGCGCCTGGCGAACTCTGGTTCGTAGCGCTCCTCTGCAGCCTCCTTGGCGCGCACAGAATGGCGGTAGGGACAGTTGTCCTGACCTGGTCCGATGGTTGTTGGACAGACGGAGGGGGCTGCCGTCCCCGGCGGTTAGGGAGAGGGGGTTCAGCGCTCTCGCGTCGGGGCGCGGCCCTCTTGGGGGAGCTCCTTCATGAAGGACCACAAGGATCCCTCACAGTCCCGCACGCTGTACTCGCGATAGCCGTACGGTTGGTCGACGGGTTGGTACACGATGTCGGCACCGTGCTGCTCGACCATGTGGTGATGCTCATCGACGTCATCGACGAGAACGGCCATCGTGGCGGTGGAGGCTCCCAGCGACGCAGGTGAGGCGAGTTGATATGTAGGGCTCTCAGAGTGCAGCCAGATGACCCCGTCTCCAGCGGAGACTTCAGCGTGTGTCGCGCGGCCGTCAGGTCCGAAGGTGATGTCGCCAGGAGTCAGACCGAAGACTTCGGTCAGGAACTGGTGAGCCTTCCCGGGGTCGCGGTAGACCATGATCGAGATTCGACGACGGATTGAACTGTCCACGGCTTCCATTGCGGAGAGCACCTCCATGAGATCGGGTTGTGAAGGGTTGGGCTTTCTCAAGTGGTTGAGGGCATTGAGAACTCGGTGCCTCAGGATCGACAAGGTGGCGAGCTGACCTTCTAGTGCCGCCAGGTGGCTCTCGAGCTCGGCGGGAAGGCTGCTGTGGGGGTTGTCCAGGGCGGACCTGATCTTTCCCAGCGGCATCCCTAGCTGACGCAGTCGGAGGAGGCGGTAGAGGCGGGATACCTGGTCGTGGTCGTAGAGCCGGTGCCCTGCGGTCGTGCGCTGTGCAGTCGTTAGGAGGCCAATTCGTTCGTAATGGTGCAGGGCACGCACGGTCAATCCCGAAGTCCGCGCGAGCTGCCCGATTGGCACGGCTGGTTCCGGTTTGTCCATGCCAAGGACGGTAGGACCTCCCCCTACGTCAGGCGCAAGAACAGGCCGGGGGTGTGGCGTCGGTGACTGCCCCCAAGGTCGGACACCGTCACGCAATCGGTGGGTTGCGGCATTCGCGCTACAGCAGCGCATCTTTCTTGCCAACCGCCGGCCCAGCAGCCTTAGTAGCGCACGCACCGGCTTGTGCCCGAGGCTGGGCCCCTGTTCTTGGGGGTCGACCGAGTTCGTGTCGCGTGGTTGCCGAAACCTATTCCTGGTCGCGATCCGCGTATTGTGCTTGGGTCGGCGCACTCTGTTGCGCAGCCGAGCCGCCTCCTCGCTGCACCATCGGGGTGGGTCAGAGTGGTTGGGGCCGACCGTTCCAGAGGACCGGGCAGATCCGCCGGGTCGCTACTACACGGGTATGAGGAGCAGTCCATTGGTGAGGTCGCACACCGGCTCCGGTCCGAGCCTGGCGCGTGTGCGCGAGGTGCAAAACGTCGTGCTGCGGCTGCAGGACTGGGCAGCCAGACGAGATGGAGTGCTAGCCGTCGCCTTGGTGGGCTCGTATGCCTACGGCGCCCCTCGTCTCGATAGCGATGTGGATGTGGTCATCGTGTGTTCAGATGTGTCAGCCCTCTCCGGTGATCCCACGTCACTAGCGGCCGTCGCACCGGATGCGCAGGTGATCCGTCGAGCGCAGTGGGGCGTGCTGAGTGAGAGGCGGGTCCGTCTGGGATCGGGTTTGGAGGTCGAGCTCGGATTCGTGGCCGAGTCATGGCTCGCCGCTCCCCTTGATCCTGGGACGCAGCGGGTCCTCAGCGATGGTTGTCAGGTGGTCGCCGACGACGGCCGTCTCACTGCTGCTTTGAAGTCCCTCGGGCAGCCCGTGAAATGGTGGTCGCTGTCGGCTGCACGGTGAGGCGACGCCTGCCGTCGGTGGCGGGTTCGAGCTTGCGTGAGGTCCGTGGCCGGATGGAGGCCGGGAGACCGCCTGCTGCGGTACCAGGCGTGAATGGGGTTGACCAGGTCCGTCATGTCCGAGGTGAGGGCTGCGTGCCTTGATGCTCGCGGGCCAGGGTGACCCACTCATCACGGAGGAGGCCGTAGACAAGCGTGTCGACCCAGTCGTTTTGGAGCCATGTGTCCTGGCGGAGGTGTCCCTCGAGTCTCATGTGCAGGGACCTGCACAGCGCCGTGCCTGCCTGGTTGCGCGGATCGACACGCGCCCGCACCCGATTCATGTCGTAGTGGCAGAACGCTACGTCCAGGATGGCGTTCGCGGCTTCTTTCGCGTAGCCGTTTCCTTGGTGAGCCGGGTGGATGGCCCAGCCGATCTCTCCTCTGCGCATCGTCTGGTCGGCCGCCCACAGGACGATGTCTCCCACCGGCCCGCAGTCCGTTTCGATGATCAGCGCAAGAGACTGATCGGGGGTGTCGATGCCGGTGCGGGTCAGCCGGGCAGCGATCGCCTGCTGCGCGTCCTGGTTGCTCCACTCGCTCCATGGCAGGTAGGCCGTCACAGTCGGGTCAGAGTAGTAGGACAGCAGGAAAGCCTGGTCCGTGAGGGCGTGAGCGCGCAGCCGGAGACGAGGCGTGACAATGGGCAGCAAGGTCGTCACTGCTGAGACGGAACCGGCGTGAGCTGCGTGAGCACGCAGCGCAACCCGCCGGGCTCCTCAATGAGGAGGTTGCTGGTCCATTCGTCAGCTTGATGTGTCTCACCGCGGAAGATGGCCGTGTTGCGCCCCCGCGTCAGCACAACGGTCACTTCGCCGTGGTGACGGACCTCGAGGATCTCGTGCTCCATTGACGTGTGCTGCAGTTCGCCGGTGGACACCACTGCATGGAATCCATCACGGGTGATGACGCCGGGGCGGTCGACGAGGATCCAGTCCTCAGTGGTGAAAGCAGCGATGCGGTCGACGTCGTTGCTCACAATCGCCGCGGACCATTGGTCAAAGAACCGTTCGATGTCGGTCGTGGACGGGCTGGGCATGCTGGGGAACTCCTTTGGACTGGGTGGCGAGGTGTGCGTAGGGGGGACTGCGTTGAGTGGCGCCTCAGTTGTCACTGATCCGGATCGGACCCTCTCTTGAGACGGGCGATCGATGGTCGGCCTGCTCATTGGGCCGGGGATGTGCGTGGGGCGGCTCTTGGGGCAACGCCGGCACGGGCGTGACGGAGCGAGTGGGGAGTGAGCGCAAGCCTGGGGTTGACGCGATGGCGAAGGCGAGCAGGGCAAGTCCACCGACAAGGTAGGCGGTGCGGGTGTTCGTGGCGTGAGCCATATACCCGGCGGCCAGGGCGCCAACAGGGATGCCGAGGAATGCCAACATCCGGTAGATGCTGGTCACCCGACCGAGGAGGTCCGGCGGGGTGACCCGTTGGCGGTAGCTGATGGTGGTGATGGACCACATCGTTTCCGCAGCTCCAGCGATTGCGGCGACAGGGATGACGACCCACAGGTTGGGAGCCGCTCCGAGGGAGGTGACCGCTGCCGCGAAGCAGAAGAGGGTTCCGATCACGGAGGCACGGGTGCCTATGCGACGCACGATGGCACCGCAGGCGACAGCTCCGACAACGCCTCCGAGTGCGAACGTCGCCACGACCCAGCCGTACGCTGACGGGGACAGGTGCATCTCGTCGGTGACGTAGAGGACCAGGACTGCTGTGACCCCACCCAGAATCGTGTTGGCCGCGCCTGTGGCAAGAGCAAGGTTGCGCAGCAGGAGGTGGCGGCGCAGGAACCCCACGCCTTCACGCAACATCACGTGGATGCGTTCTGGTTGAGTCGGGGAGGGTGCACCTCGTCCATGCAGTCGTCTCACCAACGGCTGGAGAATGGCCGCTGACAGGGCAAAACTCAGGGCGTCGAAGAGGAATGGATGGTGTTCGTCGCCGATGCTGAACAGGATCGCTCCGACGGGCGGCCCGATCAAGGTGGCGAGCAGGATCATCGGCGCTTGGAGCCATGAGTTCGCCTTCTCGAGGTTGGATGGCTCAACGAGTTCGGGCACGATTGCGCCGGCCGCGTTGTCGAAGAACGGCGAGGTCATGCCTAGGGCGAGAGTCACGATCACAAGAATTGCGATGGTGAGGTGCCCGGTGAGCATGGCGGCCACGAGGGCGCCAAGGATCACGGCTCGGACCAGGTCGATCCGGCTCATCAGTTTCACCTTGTGGACGCGGTCCACGAGCACGCCCGACACCAGGCCGAGCAGGAGCCAGCCGACCATGGTCATGGCATCAACGGCTGCGATGAGTCGGGGGTCCTTGGTCAGCGTCAGCGCCAAGAGGGGAAGTGCTCCGAGGAGCAGCCCATCGCCGACGAAAGAGATCGATGCCGCGCTCCACAGCGTCCAAAACGGGCGGCCCATGCGGGAAGCGGGAACAGCGGCGGTCATGTGGCGAAACCGGTGTGCATTGGGGATCCTTCGGCGCTCTGGTGCTGCCTTCTCGACGGGTAGGGAGGGGGATGGCGGATGGTAGGGAGCGGCATCCTTGGGCTGTGCCGGGACATTTGTCCGCACGCGTCAGCCGAGGAAAGACCTAGGAACCGGTTGAGTGCTGCACACGCTTGTGCTCCTCAATCGCTGCTTCGGGGATCTCATCGGGGCTCCCGAGGGCGGCCGCCGTCACTAGGCTCGCGAACGCTTCGACCGCGTTGACGACGTGGCTGAAGCGGAGCGAGTAGGTCAGGTCGAACGTGTGTTGCGCGCCGGGGAGATCAGCGAAGCACACCGGTGACCGAGAGACCTCCCGGAGGCGGGCCACGAGGCCTTCGGCCCATCCGCCAGGCACCCCGGTGTCGTTGGTGCCGTGAATGATGAAGACCGGCGGCGCGTCTGCGTGTACCTCCGAGCAGGGAGTGGAGTGTGAACCTCCGGCGGGGCCGTAGTAGCCGTACATTCCGATGGCGCCGGCAACGCGTGGCTGGGTCGCGGCGCCCGCCTTCCCGGACGGGTTCGCCCTCAGTAGCGCGGATGAGAGGGCCAAGTGAGCACCAGCGGAGCTTCCGGCCATGAAGACCCGGTCGAGGTCTGCGTTGAGGGAGTGTGCGTTGCGACCAACCCAACCGAGGACTTGCGCGACGTCGTTGAGCATCTGTGGGTAGGTCGCCGGACGTCGTCGGTAGCTGGCGCTCACACACAGCCATCCTCTCTTCGCGAGGAGGTGCAGCATGGGGCGGGCATACAGGCTCTTTCGGCCGCTGACGAAGCCGCCGCCGTGGAGGTGGATCAGCACCGGTGCTGGCTGGTCCAGCCTGCGTCGTGGGGCGTAGACGTCGAGCCTGTTGCGTCGATGGGCGCCGTAACGCCGTCCCCGTAGGACGCGAGTCCCAGGCGCGAAGAACGGCAGGGGAAGGGCGAGGATTCGCAACCAGGGCAGTTTGCTGGAGGCCGGGACGGGATGCCTGGGCCAGGCGGAGCTCAGAGCCTCGGTCAACACAGTTGCCGAGCGAGCACTGCGACGGGTGAGAGCTGGGGTGGCGGCGGCCAGCACGAATAGGGCCATCGTCGTCACGAGGATCACCGCCGATGTGGCGACGTGGGAATCGGAGAGGGCGAGGGTGGTGCTGAACGCGAGGTAGTAGAGGCCGAGAACGGGTGCCTCGTTGATCACTGCGCTCAGCAGCCAGGACAGTAAACCGAGGGCGAAAGGACGTCGGATGGGTGCGAGCGCCAGCAGGGAACCCGCGATGACGATCGTCACCGCGATCAGGTATCCGATCACTGCTGGGCTCCTTGATGTCGAATCGCGCTCGCCCGAGGTCGTCGGCGGGCATTTCGACGTTAGACAACGGCAACTGGGTCCCTCCAGAGTCAGCCGTACGCTGAACGCCGGGACTTTCGTCCCGATCGCCCGGCTTGGGTGGGTGTCTAGCGTTCGCAGTTGTTGAGGTTGCGGGTCTGCAGTGATGACGCCGGATCCATTCGCGCCCTGCTTCGGTTGCTTCTGTTCGGCTTGTGTCGGAGTGCCAAAGGCCACGCGCACAGGGCGGCGGCGAACAGGAAAGCGTGCTGGAACCCGATGCGGGGCGCGGTGAACCCCATCGCTAGTGCTCCAAGGGCCATGCCGCCGTCGTAGGCCGCGTTCCAGAGAGCGGTCACGCTGTCGTAGCGGCTCTGGCTGGCGGAGGCATACATCGAGGTCAAAGTGATGTTCTGCAGGGAACCGAAGGCCAAACCAAGGCACAGGGCACCAACGGTTGCGGCACTCGGTGAGGCATGCAAGGCCAGGACTGCCATCGCAAGGGAGCCAAGCCCCACGGCGGCTGGCATGAGTCGTTGATGCCCCAGGCGATCCCCCAACCGACCGGCCACCCACCGAGCGGCAGTGCTGCTCGCGGAGAAGACGAGCAGTGCTTGGGCTGCAACCGATGGTGCGGTAAGGCTCGGCATAAAGGTGACGAGAACGCCCGCGCCTGCCGCCGAGGTAGCGAATGCCGCGGACAGGATCCAGATCCCAGCTGGATACATGGACACCGCTCGCCCTGTACCGGCGCCAACCCTCTTCTGTCGCGGCAGGAGGAGGACGGTGGGTAGCGCCAACACCGGAGCGACTCCCGCTGCGGTCAGCACGGGCAGGGTCCCCAGGTGATCCGCCACCCAGACTCCACCTGGTAGCGCGAGCATGGCGGCGGCACTACTGACGACCCCAAGGACGGCCACGCCTTCGCCGAGGCGTTCACGAGGTAGCAAGCCAACAGTCAGCGCCCCGCCGGCGACGACGGTGAGGGCGAAGCCGGCACCGCGAACAACGTTGGCGCTCAGCATGACTGGCAGGTTGGCCTCGTGAAGGACGAAGCTGGGTGTGCCGAGGAGCACGAGTCCTAGACCCAGGCCAGCTCGATCGCTGATGTGCCGTAGCAGTCGCGGGGTGACCAGTTCGACCATGACGGTGGATATCAGCAGCGCGGTCGAGACGGCGGAGGCGGAGCCCGGGCCGCCGTCCTTGGCCGCGACCGAGGGCAGGAGGGACAGTGGCAGGAAGAAGCTGACCGAGGCGGCGGCGACGCTGATGAGGCGGATGGCCAGCGCGCGCGAGACGAGTGGCGGAGACTGCTTGCTTTGGCGTCGTCGGGAACTCGGG
>APMI01034575.1_pt1 | contig 12272 bp, 9 predicted proteins | sample 667938 | NCBI WGS metagenome assembly APMI01 (sample SAMN01084076, study PRJNA167559) | wastewater metagenome | biome: Wastewater | place: Denmark: Ejby Moelle, Odense | collected 2011-11-28 | reverse complement strand
CCGCATGCTGTCGCTCTTCGAGGCCGAGTTGCGCGTCGCGCTCAGCCTCGCCGGCGTCGATCGGATCGGCGACCTCGATCACCGGGCCCTCGCGCGCTGACGATCGCGCCGCGCCCGCCATGGCTATATTCGATCATATTAGTGTGCCATAAATCCACCCATTCATATGTTAACGGACGAGCCAGAAACCGATGAAAGCCGCCGAAGGTAAGGGACTGCACGGCCGCGTGATCCAGGATCTCGGTCAGGCCATCCTGTCCGGCGAATTTGCGCCGGGATCGACGCTGCCGGGGCAGGAGGAATGTTGCGCCCGGCTGGGGGTCAGCCGCACCGTCCTGCGCGAGGCGTTGCGCGTGCTTGCCGCCAAGGGCCTCGTTGACGCGCGCCCCAAGGCTGGCACGTTCGTGCTCCCGCGCGAAAACTGGAACTTCCTCGATCCGGACATTCTCGAGTGGCGGCTGCGCTCGGGCGATCGCGATGCGGTTCTCGAACAGCTTTACGAGCTTCGGCACATGGTGGAGCCGACCGCCGCTTTTCTCGCCGCGTCGCGCGCCAAGCTCAACGATTTCCGCCGCATGGGCGAGGCGTTCGATGCGATGGCGGCGGCTGGCCGCACCCATGACAGCATCGAATCCGATCTCGCTTTCCACCGCGCGATCATCGAGGCGTCGGGCAATGACCTGTTCGCCTCGCTGGGCCGGGTGGTCGAATCCGCGCTGATCATCAGCTTCCGCATCGGCGCCGACAATCCCGATGGCGCGGAGCATTCTCTCGCGATGCACAAGGCGATCCTCGATGCGATCGTCGACCGCAACGGCACCGAAGCCCGTGTCGCGATGCGCAAGCTCATCGACTATTCGAAAGGCACGGTCGCGCGCGTCTCGGAGGCCAAGGGAGCGGAATCGCGTCGCCAGTCTAAGCGCTAGGCGATTGCGCCAGCGCCTGGCGCGCCCGCAGCCGCTTCGCGACAAGCAGCAGCGCCGCGAGCGCGATCGGGGTCCACAGGACCATTACGAAAACCAGCGACAGGCCGATCTTCGCCTTGTCCTGCAAGACGCTCTCGGTGAACCAGCTCACCAGCGTCGGCCCGATGAACAGCCCCATCACCGACAGGAAGGTCACATAGACCGCGCCGATGCTGGCCCGCAGCGCAGGCGGGGTGCCAAGTTGCAGCGCGGCCGGCGCATAGCCCGCATAGGTATAGGTTGCCCCCCAGAAGACGATCGACGCAAGCAGGAAGGCCGCCGGGCTGGACGACAGGATCCCGGCAATCATTGCGGGGATCGAGACGCATAACCCAACCGCAGGGACCCTGGCATGCGCGTCGGTCATGCCGCGATTGTAGAGCCGTTCGACCAGCCACCCCATTGCCAGCAGTCCGATGACACCGGCGATGCCCTGGGTGGCGCCATAAGCGAGACCGACCTTCTGGATGCTCCAGCCATAGGTTCGCGCCATGAACGCGGGGGTCCACACATGGAACGCCGTGACGATGACGTTCACCGAGCCGAAGGCGAAGGGATAGCCGAGATAGAATAGCCGATCGCTGCGGATCAGCGCGAACAGCCCCGGCGGCGCGGCGCTCTCACCCGCCGGCGCCACCGGGCGCACATCTTCGCGCAGCAGCAGCGCGAGCGGCGCCACCAGCATCGTCAGCCCGCCGACGAGCAGGAAGGTCAGCTGCCAGGGATGGAATTGCCCGAGCAGCGGCATCGTGAAGGTTCCCGCGTCGGCCAGCCTGTGGACAATCCACCCGCCCCCGACGATCGCGAGCCCGCCGCCGGCGAAGGCGCCGACGGTGTAGAAGGAATAAGCGGTCGCAAGCCGGCGGCGCGGCACCTGTTCGGCGATCATCGCATAAGCCGCGGGCGACAGCCCCGCCTCCCCCGCCCCGAGCCCGAGCCGGCTCAGGAAGAAGATCACGAAACTCGTCGCCATCCCCGAGACCGCGGTCGACAATCCCCAGAACGCCACCACCGCCATGCACAGCCAACGTTTCGAATAGCGATCCATCAACCGCCCGAGCGGAATACCCGCCGCAGCGTAGAAGATGCCGAACGCCGGCCCTAGCAACAGCCCCATCTGGACGTCGGTGAACCCGAGGTCATGCTCGATCGGCTCGACCATCAACGAGATCATCGCACGATCGACGAACGACAGGAAATAGAAGATCATCAGAATGGCGACGAGGGGCCAGCCCGACACCAGCCCCCGCCCCCGCGGCGCCGAAACGCTCACCTCATTCATCCGCCAGCCACTCCCCCCGATCGCGATCGACCTGTCCGCGAACCGCCGATCCGCGCGCCGGTTTATCGATCATCAGCCGGCCGGCAACCGGCATCGACGCGCCACGGTTCATGGACAGGCCCTGCTTCAGCGTTTGAACGACAAGGTGAGATAGAAAGCGCGCGGCTGGTTCGGCAGTACCGAGAACAGCTGGTTGGGATCCGCTGCCACTTGCGCCGGGGTCAGCGTCTGGCGATCGAGCGCGGTCAGCAGGCTGCCGCTCTTCGCCCAGCCCATGATGCCAACGGTGTTGAACACGTTGGTGACATTACCCTGCACACTGAAATTGCCCGTCACATCCCAGGCGAAGCCGGCGTCGACCGTGCTGAAGCCGGGCAGATACCAGGCATCGCGGCGATTGGCGGCACGCTTGCCGAGATAGGAATAAGTGGCGAACAGCGACAGCGTTTCGACCGGGCGATAGGTCGCCGTCGCACGGGCGATGATCTTCGGATTATTGTCCGCCGTCCCCGCCGGCACGGTGCTGATGATATCGTCGCCGCCGTCGCCCTTCGGCCCCTGGGTATAGGTGCTGAACCCGCTCGACTTGGGATTCTGCAGCGTCAGATCGGTATGCAGGTTGAACTTGCGGCTCAGATCGAAATCGCCGGAAAGCTCGATACCATAGGTTTCGACCTGCCCGAACACCGGCGGCGGCGAATAATTGGTCCCCGCGTTCGGCGTCCCGGCCTTGTAGGTGAAGGTCTGATTGTCGGCGATGTTCGAATTCTTGCTCCAGAACGGGAAGGCCTGGATGAAGATTCCGCGATCGCGGTATTTCAGCCCCATCTCGATCTGCTGGATCTTTTCCGCCGAGGGGAAGATCGTCGCGATCGCCGCCGCCGTGGTGATCCCGGAAAGAATGCCGAAATCGGGCGCCTTCTGCCCGTTGGTATAGCGAACATAGGCCTGGAACTTGTCGGTGAATTTATAGGCGACCGAGCCCGAGAAGGCGAAATAATCATATTTGCGCTTGAACGGCAGCCGCGCACCGCGCGCCGTGGTGGCATTGTCGTAAAGCGTCAGCGGATTGCCGTCGCGCCCGCCGGTGGTCAGCTTGTTGCCGGCGAACGCGACCGGAACGTAGGTGTAGGAATCGTAGGTCAGGCTTTCGTAGCGTCCGCCGATGTCGAACGTCAGCTTGTCGGTCACCTCCCAGGTGTCGCCGCCATAGATCGAAATATCGGTCATGTCGGTGCCACTCTCGCGGATGGCGAGCCCCTGGCCGATGCCGGCCCAGCCCGACGAATCCGTGACGAGATAGACCGAGCCATCGGGGCGCGTGAGCGTGGTGCTCAAGAGAACCGGCTGCGGGGTCAACGTCATCACCCCGCCGCCCGCGCCCGAAAAGCGCTGATCGAAGGTGGATTTGTTGAAATAGGCACCGAGCGCGAGATGATGCCGCCCGAAGCTTCCCGACACCGTCAGCTGATCCTGCACGGATTGCGACCGGAGATCGGGCTGATAGGCCAGACCGGCCATGACGCCGCCGGTGAGGATATTCTGGCTGGGCAGATTGTTGACGAGCAAGGTGCGCGTCGCCCCCACCTGTTGCACCACGGCGGCGACCGAGCCGTCGGGCATGCGATAGGTGTAGGTGCCGTCGATCCCGCTGGTGCCCTGGATCGTGCGGATGCCGCCATCCGCATCGGTCAGCGGCGTCGCGAAATTGACCGCGACGGTGTTCCAATGCGCCTTGTTGCGCGAAAAGCGGAAGGTGTTGCTGATCGTGATATTGTCGCTGAGGTGGTGGCGCCAATCGACGTCGAACGCCAGCGCGTTGCTCTTGACGAGCTGCGACCCGTCCCAGGTGCGGATCTCGCCGGTCCCGAAATCGGGATAGCTGTGCGGCGACGCCGGCGGCAGCACCGAGGACAGATTGGTATAGGGCGCGAGAATCTGCGGGCTGTTGAAATTGCGTGCCGGCAATGTCTCGAACCAGCCGTTGTGATCGTTGAGATATTTGGCGCGGACCGTCAGCGATCCCTTGTCATAATCCCACAGCAGATTGCCGCGGATTTCGCCGCCCTTGTTGAGCTTGTATCCCGGATAGCGCGCGCCGTCGCTGATGCGATAGAAGCCGCCGAGCGCGTAATAAACGTCGCTGTCGCCGATCCGGCCGCCGGTATAGCCGTCGATGCGATAGAGCGGCGATTTGCCGTCGCCCTCGAGCCCGCCCTTGAGCTGGAACTGGGTGCCCGGTGACGATTTACCGGTCTTGGAAATATAGTTGAAGATGCCTCCCGGTGCGTTGGCGCCGGTCACCACCGCGGTGCCGCCGCGCAGCGCCTCGATGCGGTTGTTCATCAGATCGAGGCGGCTGAAATAGTCGGGGCCGAAATTGGTTGCGGTCACCGGTTCGACGGGCAGCCCGTCTTCCTGCAGCGAAACGTAGAAATAACCCCCGGCGGCTTCGAGCGAGCGCGCCGAGACGCCGCGCGAAAAGACGATGTTGCGAATCTCCCCCAGCGACGAATTGACGAACACCCCGGGGACGCTCTTCAGCGCATCGGCCGAACTGATCGGCGCCTGCCGCTTGAGCACATCCTCGGTGACGGCGGTGATCGAAATCGGCGCGCGCTCGATCGAGGTCGCGTTGAACACACCGGTGACGATGATGTCCTGCCCCTCAGCCGCATTGCCAGGCGCTTCGCCCGAACTATTCCGCTGCGCGCTCGGCGTGGTCTGTGCCGCGGCACCCGATACGCCGGCCAGCGACGCAATGGCGAGCGCCGACGCGGATGCGAACAATGCTTTACGAGACATGCTTCCTCCCCTCCCGTGGCCGGCAAATCCGGTCCGTTTCCCATTTGCCTTAAGACTGCGCAACGTGGCTCGCGCTGCCTTATAATGGCATATTGTTTGTATATTGATTGAGCATTTAATATGCCCAATGAACGTAAGCGTCAACCCGTTCACCGCCACCGCTGGCGTCGACCCGATAGTTCAGCGGGATGTCAGTCGCCGCGGCCAGCGTCGAACCACGCCAGCGCCCCGCCCCACATCGCCGGCGTGAACTGGTGCGCGACCCCCGGCTCACGCACGATCGCCAGACGATCGGGGCAATCGGCATAGGTTTCTGCCAGCGCCGCGACGAATGCCTCGGCCCCGTCGGGCGGCACTTGCCGATCCTCCGCGCCACAGGCGAACAGCATCGCGGGCCGATGCGCATAATGTGCCGGGTTGGTCAGCGGGTTGAGCCGGCGATAGAGCAACCATTGCGCGTCACCCGCCGCACCCTGCGGTTCGCGCGATCCCGGCCGGAGCCAGTCCGGCGTGGCGAGCGCCGCCGCGACCCGATCGATGCGATGATCGATGCCCGCCGCCGCAATAGCAATATCCCCGCCCATCGAGACACCGCCGATCGCGACTTGTGGCGCGGTGTCGCAATGCGCGATCGCCCAGCTGACAATCGCGCGCGCCTCGTCGGCGCCCTCGGCCAGTATCGGCCAGAAATGGCGGCGCAGATCACTGCGTACCCGTTGCACGAACTGCTCGGGTGGCTCGACCGCGCGCTCGCCATGCTGCGGAAGGTCCCAGCTCACCGCCGTGAAACCGCGCGCGGCGAGATCGACGAGGTGCGGCGCCACTTTCTCCTTCGACCAGCTAAACGCATGAAGCCACAGGACGAGCGGATGAGGGCCCGCCCCCGCCGGCGTGGCCCAGAGCAGCGGAATCTGCCCCAGGCGCGCCTTGTGCAGACCAGCGGTCACTGGTGCAGCGCGGCGCGGTCCTCCGCGATCCATTTGTCCCACATTTCCTCATCGGGCCGGAGAAACAGGCTGTTGGCGCGCGCCTCGATCAGATCATCGACCCCGAACAGCCGCATCAGCCGGCGGTCGTTGCGCGTCCGCGCCACCTCGACGATGCGCTGGACGCTCGGCCCCTTGTGGTTGTCACGCGTCGGCAGCCCGACGCGATTGTAATAAGTGCTGAAGAAATAGCGCGGCTTGCCCGAGGTATTCGGGGTGCCGCTATGCAACAGCGAGCAATGCGTGAAGACCACGTCACCCGCCTTGACGTTGAGCACGGTTTCCTCGGGGTGCGGCAAGGTACGATGCGCGTCGGAGGCGATCGTCACGGCGCGTCGATGCGAGCCCTCGACGACCCGAAGCGGGCCATATTCATCCGTCAGATCCTGCAGATAGCAGATCGCGTTGCACGCGATCGGGCGGATATATTGCGGGCCCTCGGGCATCCACCCCCAGCGATCGCGATGCCAGAAGCTCACCGTGCCTTCGGCCTGCTCCTTGGGCTCGGAGGGAAAAGCCATGAAGGTGAGGTTGTCGAGCTGGATGAACGGCCCCATCACGCGCTCGGCGAAATCAAGGATTTCCTGGTTGTTGACCGCGGGCAGCATCAGCCCCGGCTCCTGCTCCAGCGCGCTGGTGACGCGCAGCCGCGGCTCGGCCGCGCCGGGCGGCGTATTGCGGCGGACCATATCCTCGTAACGGTCCTTCCACGCCTGCATCTGGCCGGCATCGTAGACGCGCTCGAAGATCGTATAACCGCGCTCGTGGAATTCGCTGAGACGCTGTTCCAGGGCCTTCACCGACATTCGCTCTCTCTCCCGTCGCAGGTGGGCAAACGACGCTCTCTTGTAAGCTTTATCAGCGCGCCATTTCGATATATAGTATTATTATATTCCGGCAGGGGTCAAGCTCGAATCGGAGCCATCGCGCCTCGGCTCTTCCCGCCGGCCGGACGACGGCCAACTTTGCGCCGCCTCCGGTCGCCTGAAAAGTTTTTCGCTTTCGATAGCGGCCGCGCATCGCCCGCGCTCGCGGATCGCGCCGAACCACGCCGATCGTTTCGGCAACGGTGCGATAGCCCGTTTTGCAACGCACCAGCGCCCGGACAGCCTGTCTCCGAACCGTCTTATGGGTGTCATTTGAACGCAATAATCCCCCGGCATTGGGGCGGCCTGACGGTGACAACAGCACCGCGAGCGCGATCTGCGCGACAAGGGGAAATTTATGCGAAACTATTTGTTTGTCGGCACGGCTATTGCCGCGCTCATGCTCCCGGCCGGGGCCTATGCGCAGGAAACCACGACCACCGTTCGCGGTAACGTCACCACCGACGGCGCGCCGGTCGCAGGGGCGACCATCCAGGTCCTGCACGTCCCGTCGAACATCTCGCAAACCGCGACGACCAGCTCGGACGGCAGCTTCACCGTCAACGGCCTGCGCGCGGGCGGGCCTTACACCGTGAAGGTCACCGCCGACGGCTTCGAGGCCGCGACCGTCACCGACGTGTTCACGACCCTGGGCACGCCCTTCAACCTGCCGATCGCGCTGAGCGGCAAGGGCCAGGAAGTGACCGTTACCGCGCGTCAGGGGCCGGCCTCCGGGATCGCCGCCGCGGCCGCCAGCACGACGCTCAATGCCGAAGCGATCGGTCGTGTCGCCTCGGTCAGCCGCGATATCCGCGATCTCGCCCGCCGCTCGCCGCTGGTCGACATCGATCTTGGCAACAACCGCGCGCTCACCTTCGCCGGCAAGAATGCCCGTTTCAACCTCTACACGATCGACGGTGTGCAGGTTAACGACAGCTATGGCGTGAACGCCGACGGCACCCCGACCAAGCGCGGCCCGGTGCCGCTCGAGGCGATCGAGCAATTCTCGGTCATGGCCGCGCCGACGGACATCGCCTACGGCCTGTTCCAGGGCGGCGTAGTGAACACGGTGCTGAAGTCTGGCACCAACAAGTTCCATGGCAACCTGTTCTATACCTATACCGACGACGGCCTGACCGGAGACCAGATCCGCGGGCAGAAGGTCTCGCTGAAGTTCAAGAATCGCGATTGGGGCGGCGAGATCGACGGCCCGATCATCAAGGATCGCCTGTTCTTCATGGTCGCCGGCGAACGCGTGACCGAGAACAACCCCTTCTCCGACGGCCCGGCCGACGGCGGCTTTGCCAGCGTCATCCCGAACCTGACGACGGCGATGGTGAACAACGTCACCAACATTTCGAAGAACGTCTATAAATACGATCCGGGCGGGATCGTGACCAGCGAGCCGAAGGTCAGTGAGTTCGTCACCGGCAAGCTCGACGCGGTCATTACCGATCGTCAGCATCTCTCGCTGACCTGGATCAACGCCTACGACATTACCCCGTCGAGCTACGATACCAGCACCAGCACCAGCAGCCCGTCGCTTGGCCTGCGCTCGCATTATTATTCGACCGCGGAACGCCTGCACGCCGGCATCGCGCGCTGGAACAGCCAGTGGAGCGACAATTTCTCGACCGAAGTCCGCGCGATCTACAAGAACTACCGCCAGCCGGCGACGCCGCTGATGGGCACCAGCGTCGGGATGCTGACGGTCTGCACCGATACCGCCGCGACGACGGCGACGGGCAAGCCCAATACCACCGACAATCTCACCTGCGCCTCCGGCTCGCCGCGGCTGCAGCTTGGCCCCGATCAGTATCGGCACGCCAATCTGATCGAGAATGAGATCAAGGGTGGCTCGGTGTCGGCCAATCTCAGCGCCGGCAATCATGACTTCAAGCTGACCGCGGAGGGCTATCAGCATTGGGTCTACAATCTGTTCGTCGCCGGCTCGCTCGGCGTCTGGAGCTTCGACACGCTCGACGGTTTCCAGAGCCAGCATGCGACGACGTTCAACTATACCAACGCCACGACCGGCGATCCGAAGGATGCCGCGGTCAACTTCCACTATATGAACTATGCCTTCGGCCTGCAGGACCGGTGGCAGGTGACGCCGAACCTCAACATCCTTGCCGCCGCGCGCTATGATATGTGGGGCGGGCAGGACAAGCCGGCGCTCAACACCGATTTCCTTGCGCGCCAGGGCTTTGTGAACACGCGGACCTTCGACGGCCTTGGCGTGTTCCAGCCGCGCATCTCAGTCGACTGGACCGCGACGCCGCGCCTCCACGTCATCGGCACTTTCGGCAAATTCGCCGCCGGCAACCCCGACGTCTATCTCGGCAACAGTTTCGGCAACACCGGGATCCTGTCGCGCTCGCTCACCGTTCAGGAAACCTCGCCGGGCGTCTATACGCTCAACGGCATCAAGGCGACCACGCCGGCGCAGATCGCCATCGCGCAACAGGCGCTCAACAACGTCAACGGCAAGGTGTCCGACGCGGTCAAGGCCTATGCCCAGGGCCAGTCGGCCGGCAGCGCGACGATCAACGCGCTCGATCCGAACTTCAAGATCCCGTCGGAATGGCGCGGCACGCTCTCGGCCGACTATAAGGCCAATCTTGGCCCGCTGGGCGATGGCTGGGACTTTGGCGCCGACTTCTTCTACACCAAGACGATCAACGGCATCGGCTTCTATGACGCGCGTTCGGTCCCCTCGGGTCTCACCACGCCGGATGGCCGCACCCGTTACAAGTCGCTCGACGGCACGACCTTGTCGGACATCATCCTGACCAACTTCAACAAGGGTCGTTCGTACGTCTGGGTCGCGCGGTTCGACAAATCGTGGGATTGGGGCCTGTCGGTCGGCGCGAGCTATACCGGGCAGGACGTGAAGGACAATGCGGCGGCAACTTCGTCGCAGGCGACCTCGCTCTATCGCTACACGGTGTTCTCGGATCCCAATGTCTCTGCCTATGGCACATCGAACGACCAGGTTAAGTGGGCGATCAAATGGCATCTTGATTTCGATCATGCCTTCTTCGGCGATTACAAGACCAAGTTCTCGCTGTTCGGCAGCACCCAGGCGGGTCGTCCGTTCAGCTATACGATGGCGGAGGCCGGCTCGGGTTCGCGCAGCGCGAGCTTCGGCACCGTGCTCAATACGTCGAACTACCTCCTGTACGTGCCGACCGGTGCCAGCGATGCGAAGGTCAGCTATGACAGCGCGGCGACGCAACAGCAGCTCGACGATTATATCAACAACTCGGTCCTGAAGAATTATCGCGGCCAGATCGCGCCGCGTAACGTCGATCATTCGAAGGTAAAGACCCGGCTCGACATCCATATCGAGCAGGAAATCCCGACCTTCGTCGGCAAGTCGCGCATCTCGGTGTTCGCCGACGTCGAGAATTTCCTGAACATCCTCAACAGCAAGTGGGGCATCCAGGAGCAGGTTCCCTATTCCTACTCGGTGCCGATCGTGAAGGTGCAGTGCCTCGTGGCAGCGGCACCGACCGGCACCGCGGGGGTCGCCTCGACGGCCTCGACCGCCTGCGCCCAATATCGCTATTCCGCGAATTCCTCGACCGGCATCTCGAAGCCCAACCAGTCTTTGACGACCCCGGTGCAGAATTCGCTCTACCTGATCCGCATCGGCGCACGCGTGAAGTTCTGAGCTTTTCGCGATCCGCTCGAGATCAAAGGGAGGGGAGGCCAAGCGCCTCCCCTTTTTTGTCGCTCGCTCTCTGGCAGCCAGCAGACCCGGCGACCCGGAGGGGGCTTATTTGCGTCGACGAGCCGGCTTTGCATCAATCGCCGCCGAAGGCGGGCGAATTTCCTCGACGAAGCTCTGGAGTTCGCTGGTGAGATGGTCCGGCACGAGCCGATAATAGACATATCTGGCGCGTCTTTCACTGCGCACCAGTCCCGCATCCTCGAGGACGGCGAGATGCTGAGATATCGCCGGCCCGGACACGTCAAACAACTCGGCGATTTCCCCGGATGTACGCTCCGAACTCACCAGATAGACAAGGATCTTTCGCCGGATATCGGAGGAAATTGCTTCGAACACCGTCTTCATGCGCCGAACCGCCCGCAAAGTATATTGTGCTTGAAATTCGACATCACCTAGGCGGCTTGCGTGAAGCACGGATGACAATGTCGCGAATACCGGCAACCGGAAACGCAACGATCGGCCGCAGCCGCAGCGGCGCGGTGACACATGATATCCCAGGCTTGATCATGACTGAGCACCGTCGCGCGACCTGACGGTTGACGCGAGCGCGTCGATCCAGCCACATCGTGCCGGGCCGGCATCCGATACCGGCGCCGCGACGGAAGGGATCGACAAGAGCGTGACCGCAGCAGGACCGGCCAGAAAGCGCCGCACGCAGGCCGAGCGCACCGCTGAAACGCGCGAGGCATTGCTCGAAGCCGCGATCCGGCTGCTTTACCGCAACGGCTATAGCGGCGCGCCGATCGAGCTGATCACCGAGGAAGCGGGCATGACGCGCGGGGCGATGCGGCATCATTTCCACACCCGCGCGCAACTGATGGCGGCGGTGATCCGCACCGTCTACGAACGCGAACATCGCGCCTATCAGGACATCGCCGCCAGCCGTGGCCGCGCGCCGATCCTTTCGGACTGGCCGGACATGCTGTGGGAGGTGCTGAGCAAGCCCTCGGGTCTTGCGGTGCTCGAGGTGCTTCAGGCCTCGCGCAGCGATCCCGAACTGGCTGCGCTGGTCATGCCGATGCAGGCGCAGATCGAGCAAATGTCGTTCGAGGCGATCAGCGAGCAGGTCGGCCCCGGCAATGAGGCCGACCTGCGCGCCGCCATTCGCTTGCTCGTCTGGGCGGTGCGCGGGCTTTCCGTGGCGCAGGTGCTGAGCCCCAATCCGGCTGACGCGCGCCGCTCGATCGACTTTCTCAAGCTGCTGATCGACGGCGCGACCAAAGCGGGCGTGATCGACACGCATGGGCGCCCGGCCGCCTCCTGATCTTTTTAGGGGATCGCCTGCCCCTCGCGGCATATCGCCGCGATCCGCTCGAAATCCGCCGAGCCGTCATCGGTGGCCAGCATCTTCAGATGCCCGAGCCACACGAAACGCCTGAACCGCGGATCGCGCGCAGTGCGTTTTTCGCCGCAGGCGATGTGCGGGGCATCGCGCCGCACGGCCAGCGCGCGCAATTCGGCGCTGCGATCCGCGATCGAGGCGAGGATCGCCGCCTCGATCGCCGGTTGCGCGACGTTCGCAGCCGGCGGCGCGGTTGGCGTCGGCGTCGCGCGTGCGAATAGCGGCTCCATCGGTTCCGCGGTCCCGGTATCGACGACCCGCGCCTTCGTCGCGTCGGGCACGGCGGGGCC
>APMI01007502.1_pt1 | contig 12276 bp, 9 predicted proteins | sample 667938 | NCBI WGS metagenome assembly APMI01 (sample SAMN01084076, study PRJNA167559) | wastewater metagenome | biome: Wastewater | place: Denmark: Ejby Moelle, Odense | collected 2011-11-28 | reverse complement strand
TTTTTGCTGGTAGTTGAGTGACCTTGCTTGCATGATGGTTAAATTAAATGGCAGTATATTTTCTGAGGCTGCGGTATATCAACAGCAAACAGATTGCCAGCAATGATGGATTTAACTGCTGCGGCAAAAAAGCCCATGCAGCCATCAGCACGAGAAGCCCTGCTACAGTGATCAAGAGGTATTTTTTGAACCAGCGTTTTTTACTGTTAATAAAAAAAGCAGCGATCGCATGGGTGGGCCATGCCCATAAAAGATTGTAATTATTTTTGCACATACTGTGATCGGTAGCCAGCCACATAAACAACAGCAGTATGCCCAGTACGCCGGTTACAAAGAACAGCAAACCATCAAAGCCATACAAAAAGGCAGTTCCAAAGGATGTTTTTGAAAAGTCCACTATCACAATGGCCAGCAACAGCAAACTAAAAACGATCATGGGGTTGAACCATGACCTGGCTTCCGTTTTTGTTTCAAACGGGTAAAGACTGGATTTAGACAACACGAGGTTATTGCCATGATTGCTGCTGTCAAGCGCTTTCATTAAATTATCGGGCAGAAATTGAGACTGCTGTGCATCCATCACTGCGTCTGTTGGAGCGCCGAGTAAAATATCAATACCCAATTTACTCCATTCTTTATCGTTCCTGTTAAGGTATTCATGAATACTGTTTCTAAAGGTAGTACCCGGCGGCACAATGGCTGTAAAAGAAGGTTTATTTTGTTTATGCGCTGAAATGATATCCCTTAAACGGGTTGTACAATTATCAAAAAGAAAGTCATACTTGTAATACTTGTTATTTTCCTTCACATTGTTGTACAGGAATTTTTTTACGGCTAATTTTTCGGCAGCATCCAGGTTCAGTACCTGCTCTGTAATGCCGCGGTTGGTAAGCTGGTATTCTTCTTTGAATTCATCAAAGTATGCGGTAGAAACATAGTACATCAGTTTGCCTCTTATGAACTTTGTATAAAACCCGGGGTCATCAAAACTAAAAGTACCGTAGTTGAAAACAAGGTCCAGCATTTTGCCATCCGTGGCCACAGTACTGTCTGTTAACCGCAATGCGCTGTGACCAAAAGTGGAATACAATTCATCGCCCGGGGTACAGGTAAGCAGGCTGATACGCAGGTGCGATGAATCCTGCGCCATTGATCTGCTATGCAACCCTGCCAGTATAACAAGAATGAATAAACGATGTACAAATTTTTTCATGTGGTGCTGTTATCGCCGTTATGCAATGCCGCAAAGCGGATGAGGATTGCGAATTTTACTCCATAAAATATATGCTGAATGTACGAACAAAGAAAGGTGGATAGTCAATCTTCAACAACCTTCAACCTTACACCTTCAACCTTCAACTCTTCCTCACCTGCTGTAATTCGGCGCCTCTTTTGTGATGGCAATATCATGTGCATGACTTTCTCTCATCCCTGCATTGGTGATCTTGATGAAAGTAGCTCCCTGCAGTGCTTTGATATTTACAGCGCCACAATAACCCATTCCCGCTTTTAATCCACCGGTATATTGATGCACCACTTCTTTCAACGGGCCTTTGAACGCAACCCTTCCTTCAATCCCTTCGGGTACAAATTTCTTGATATCATCTTCCGGATCCTGGAAGTAACGGTCACTGCTACCCTGTGCCATGGCCCCGAGTGAACCCATGCCGCGGTATTGTTTGAATCGCCTTCCTTCATAGATAATGGTTTCACCGGGGCTCTCTTCCGTACCTGCAAACACATTGCCCATCATTACACAACTGGCGCCTGCTGCCAACGCTTTTACCATATCACCGGTATATCTTATTCCTCCATCGCTGATGATACCCACATTTTTCTTTTTCAATGCAGCCGCAGCTTCCATCACAGCGGTGATCTGCGGCACGCCCGTACCGGCAACGATCCTGGTAGTACAGATAGAACCCGGACCGATACCCACTTTCACTGCATCAGCGCCTGCATCTGCCAATGCCAATGCACCTGCTGCTGTACCCACATTACCTGCAATTACCTGTATGCCTTTAATTGATTTTTTGATCGCCTTCAATGCGTCCATTACGCCTTTGGTATGGCCATGAGCACTGTCTAAACAAATGGCATCCACTCCTGCAGCATGCAGGGCGGCAACCCTTTCCAGCGTATCTTTTGTAATGCCAACGCCGGCGCCTACCAGCAACCGTCCGAATGAATCTTTGATGGCGTGAGGATAGCTTTTCAGTTTTAATATATCGCCAAATGTTACCAATCCTATCAGTACGCCGGAACGGTTTACCACCGGCAATTTTTCGATCTTATTTTTTTTGAAGATGAGCTCAGCCTTTTTAAGGTCGGTGCCTTCCGGCGCAGTGATAAGGTGCTCTTTCGTCATCACGGTGCTCACTTTGTCTTTGTAATGCGTTTCAAAACGGAGGTCACGGTTGGTAAGAATGCCAACAAGTTTATGATCATGGTCAACGATCGGGATACCGCCAATCCTGTTCTCCTTCATCAACCGCACTGCTTCGCCAATGGTAGCATCGGGGCGAAGGGTAACGGGGTCAAGTATCAATCCGTTCTCACTTCGTTTTACCTTACGAACCTGGTCGGCCTGCTTTTCAATGCTCATGTTTTTGTGGAGGATGCCCAACCCGCCTTCTCTTGCCAGCGCAATGGCCAGCGAAGCTTCGGTTACGGTATCCATGGCTGCACTCAGCATGGGAACATTGAGGCGGATGGTTTTAGTGAGTTGCCCGCTGATGTCCACATCCCGTGGAAGCACCTGCGAATATGCCGGCATCAGCAGCACATCATCAAACGTTAAACCTTCACCGAAAAATTTGCCTGATTTGGCATTGGGGGGAGAATTTTTTATTGTTGCCATGTGCAAAGGTAATTAACCGGCCCATTCTAAAAAAACAGAGACCAAATTTATTATTGAGGAAATGACCGGCCCGCCGAATGATCAAAATTCTCTCACTATTACCAGAGGGGAGATTAAACCTTTAACCATTCATTCCATCTTAGGCAACGTACATTTAGGCCTGCAAACCTCTTCCAATGAAAAAAATATTCATCGCCATCATTGTTCTCTTTTCTGCCAGCATATTGCTATCGTTCAATAACGATGGTATTCCTGCATTTAAAATGCCCTGGAAAGCAGCCGGGCTTACTGAAAGACAGGCAGCAGCTCATTTGCTTGACCGTTTCACTTTTGGCGCCCGGCCGGACGAAATTGATGATTTGGTAAAACTTGGATTGGAAAAATGGTTCGTCCGCCAGTTAGATGGACAACTCAGCGACGACAGCCTGGAACAGCGCTTAAAAGAATATGATGCGCTGAACATGAGCAACCAGCAGGTCCTTAACACATTTCCCCGCCAGCCAAAAATTTTAAAAATGGCGATCGATGAAGGCGTGATCAATAAAGATTCCATTGACAAATCGGATAAAGAGGCTTACCGTGACAGGTTGCAGGATTACATGCTGCAGAAGGGATTTAGAAGGGAGCAGGAATTGTACCGCCAGTTTGCCAATCAAAAAATACTGAGGGCGGCTTACAGCAATAACCAGTTACAACAGGTGCTTACCGAATTTTGGTTCAACCATTTTAATGTATCAGCTTCAAAAAATGATTGCGCCCAATTTATACCGGCATATGAACGGGATGTGATACGACCTCACACTACCGGCAAATTTACCGATTTGTTGCTGGCTACCGCCCAATCTCCTGCAATGTTGTTTTACCTTGACAACTTCAACAGCTCCGGGATGAATGAAGCAGCCGAAGCAAAACAACAAAAACAGCGGGAACGTTTTGAGCAGAAAGTAAAAGAAGCAATGGAGGGTGAAAAAGATGAGGACAAAGCTAAACTAATGGAGCAGGTAAAGAACCGGAAAAAGAACCTGGGACTGAATGAGAATTATGCGAGGGAGATCATGGAGCTGCATACACTTGGCGTGGATGGCGGATACACACAGGGAGATGTAACCGAAGCGGCCAGGGTGCTTACGGGCTGGACGGTATACCCGCTGGAAGGATTGGGACCTTCGAACTTTGCCAGAAAACTAATCGATAAATTTGGTGAAGAGAACCTGGTACAAAAAGGTTTTGTACACAAGGGCGATTTCTTTTTCGCCCTGAACCGTCATGATGATAAAGCAAAAACCGTATTGGGTAAAACCTTTGCCGCAGGTGGTGGATACCAGGAAGGTGTTGAATTGATCAACCTGCTGGCACATCATGCTGCTACAGCTAAATTCATTTCAAAAAAATTAGCCGTGCGTTTTGTAAGTGATGATCCACCGCAATCACTCGTCGACAAAATGACCGCTTCTTTTTTGAAAAATGATGGCGACATCAAACAGGTACTCATCACGATGGTATCTGCACCGGAGTTTTGGCAAAAAGAAACGATGAGAGACAAAACCAAGTCGCCATTTGAATTAATCATCAGTACCGTACGCTGCCTGGATGCAACCGTGGAGCAGCCTTTTCAATTATATCAATGGATCACCAAAATGGGACAGAAATTATACTATTACCAGGCACCTACCGGTTTCCCTGACCGTGGACAGTACTGGATCAATACCGGCTCCTTGCTGAACCGTATGAAATTTGGACTGGCCTTTGCCACACAAAAAATCCCCGGCGTAAGTTTTAACCTGGCTGCACTCAATAACAATCACGAGCCCGAAAGTGCCATGGCTGCACTCAAAATATACAGTAAAATAATGCTGCCGGAAAGAGAAATGGAAGCTGCAATCAAAAGACTGGAGCCGATGGTAAATGATCCATCCCTGCAAAAGAAAGTGGAAGATGCTGCGGATAAAAATAGTGCTCCTGCTGCAGAAATGATGGAAGCATCGGCTGGCGAAAAACCTTCCGGACCACAAAATAAGAAGATGAGTGAAGAGCGGCTGGCCCGGCAACTACTGCGTAAAAAAGGAAGCGGCGAAATAAATACGCCGATGCTGGAAGGCAATAACAGTATGCTGGCACAAGTGGTGGGGATCATTATCGGCTCGCCGGAATTTCAAAGAAGATAGTAACCGTTTTTTCGTTAAGAGTTTCCCGTTTGTTGTTTCCCGTTGGGGGTATGCGACTAATGACTGTTTTAACGATTGCAAACATGTTGGCAAATTAGTAACCGAACGAGCAACAACTAACCAACAACAACAAACGAAAATAAGAATTTTAAAAAAAGATATTATCATGAGTTCACGCAAAGCATTTTTAAAACAAGCCGGTCTTGCGCTGTTCAGCATTGGTGTTGGCGGTGTGCCATCCTTCATCGCCCGTGCGGCAGGCAGTAACAAAATGCAGCGCCTGTACAAAAAGAACAAAGTGCTGGTATTTATTTTTCAGCGGGGCGCCATGGATGGGTTGATGGCTGTTACGCCTTTTACCGATCCGCATCTTAAAGCTGCAAGACCTACCTTATTCATGGATGCTGCCAGTAGCAGTACAAAACGGCTGATCGATCTTGATGGAAGATTTGGCCTGCATCCGTCCATGGCTGCTTTTGAACAGTTGTTTAAAGAAAAACGCCTCGCCATTGTGCATGGCATGGGTTCACCGAATAACAGCAGGAGTCATTTTGATGCACAAGATTACATGGAAAGTGGCACACCTTTCAACAAAGGCACATCCAGCGGCTGGCTCAACAGGGCAGCAGGTTTGCTCGGTCATGATGCTACCCCATTCCGTGCAGTAAGTATCACGAATGCTATGCCCCGTTCCTTTTATGGCGACAATGAAACGATTGCCATCAGCAACCTGCAGGATTTTGCCCTGCCCGGAAAAAACAATCCTTCTATCAACTTTGCAGCAAAAAGTTTTGAAGACCTGTACGATCAAACCACTTCTTCCTTACTCAACAAAACAGGCAAGGAAAGCTTTGATGCCATGAAAACGCTGAATAAAACAAACCTGAAAAATTACATTCCTGCTAACGGTGCTCAATATCCCGGCAGTCCGCTCGGCAATGCACTCAAACAGATCGCTCAACTGGTAAAGGCAGATGTGGGACTTGAGATCGCATTTGCAGAGAGTGGTGGCTGGGATACGCACTTTAACCAGGGCACAGACAATGGTGTGTTTGCCAGGAATGTGGCTGATCTTAGTAACAGCATCACGGCATTCTGGACCGATCTTGGCGCACAGCAGGATGATGTTACCCTGATGACCACCACTGAATTTGGCCGCACGGTAAAACAAAATGGCAGCGGCGGTACAGACCATGGCCGTGGCAGTTGCTGCTTTATCATTGGCAATGATGTGAATGGTGGCAAAGTACATGGCAATATGCAACCGCTGGCGGCAGAGAATTTAGCAGATGGGCGTGACCTTGCCGTAACCACCGACTTCCGCAGTATTTTTAGTGAAGTGGCAGATCAACATTTGCTGATCCATGATGATGCAGCGTTGTTTCCTGAATGGAAAGGCGAAAAGATCGGTGTGATGAAACGATAGTCAGTGCCTCTCAATTCCGTATAGTTTTGAGATGATGCATTGTATTTTATAAAAGGAATTGATTTTCTTTGCAGCGATTTAAAAGAATGTTTATGCTGCAGCAGATCACCCCATACTTTGGATACCTCGCCTCCCTTTGTCTTATCATCGCATTGCTTGTAAACAATGATCTTAAATTTCGCTGGTTCAATACTCTCGGCAATGTAGCTTTTATCATTTATGCCGTCATCCTCAGCGCCTTCCCTGTATTGCTTACCAACCTGATATTGCTTGGCATAAACCTGTACTATCTTATCAAAGTGTACCGCAGGCAGGAGAATTTCGATATGCTGGAATTTAACGGGGATGAAAAATTAGCTCAAAAATTTTTGCTTTTCTATGAAAAAGATATTGCCGGCTATTTCCCTGATTTTGATAAAACCGACATGCAGCATAACCTCAATTTTGTGATCACGAGGGATTTGGTGATCGCCAATATGTTCAGTGCATCGATCTCTTCCAACGGCGATGCGGTGGTAGCACTGAATTATACCTTACAAAAATACAGGGACTACAAAGTGGGTACTTATATCTTCGAAAAGGAAAGGGACCATTTGATTCAAAAAGGGATCAAACGAATTATTTACACCCAGGTGGTGAATAAGAACCACCGGCAATTTTTAACCGTGATGGGATTTAAAAAAGAAGTGGTGGGGAGTGAGGAGCATTTTGTGAAGAGCCTTGTGGGAGGTGAATCGTGAATGGTGAATAGTCAATAGTCAATAGTGAATAAGTGTACACGGAATATGTGTCCTTTATTTTTATCCGGGTGTGGTTCAACACTATGGCGAAGCAATACATTTTTTCAGCAATATTCTTGATGGCGGATTCGAAGATCTTGATTTCATCAATTCGATCTTATTTTCTACCAGTACTATAGCGCAATAACTTTTTTTTCAACACTGCTTTGGGCAGCAGCTTCGATGACCTTCATTACATTGATGCCATCATCACAGGTTACCGGCATGGCTGTATGTTGAGTAAGCGCTTTATACACTTCATCATAAAAGTAATAATAGTTGCCAGGCTCTGTTGAGATCTTTTCCCTGCTGATGATGCCATCTTTATCTGTAAACAAATAACCGCTTTCGCTATCTGGTTCTATGCCCCAATCAATCGTGTTTGGCTTTTTACCAAGCAGGAGGTCTGCTTCCTGTACATCTCCCCTGTTCTTGATAAAAGAACCTTTGGTGCCGTGCAGTACAAAAGCGGGTAATGCTTCCCGTGAGAAGAAGCCGGCTTTTAAATTTACCCTCCAGCGGGGATAATGCAAACTGATTTCGAACCAGTCATCCACCAATGAGTGTTGCCTGGTAATTCTCACATCAGCATACAGAAACTGCGGCATCCCGAATAAACAAAGGGCCTGGTCGGCCAGGTGTGGGCCGAGATCATTGAGCAAGCCGGATCCGGGCAATGCTGTTTCCTTGTGTTGTTTGGCGCTGAGGGCAGGCCTGAAACGATCAAAGCGGATGGCTGCTTCCACCACATCGCCCAGCGTTCCTGATTCCAACACGTTGCGGACTGTTTTAAAATCACTGTCCCATCGGCGGCTTTGAAATACACTGATCCTTTTGCCCGTTTGTTCTGACAACCGTTGAAGATCAAGCGCTTCCTCAACTGTTGTAGTGAAGGCTTTCTCAACGATCACATCTTTTCCCGCCAGCATGGCGGCTTTGGTATATTCGTAGTGCGTATAATTAGGTGTGTTCACCACCACCAGCTGAATGCTTTGATCGGCGAGCAGGGCTTCCATTGTTGGATATGAAACTATATCAGGATAAAACTGCTGTACCAGTTGTTTACTTCTTTCCCATGCCCCTGCCAATTGAAAGCCCGGGTGAATGTGGATGAAGGGGGCATGAAATAATTTGCCCGACATGCCAAAAGAAAGCAATGCTGTTTTGATGGGAATCATAAAAATATTTTATACTGGTAACGCACTACTTTTTCTTCGGCCAACTCACTGCTTATTCGCCATTGGTGGCACCAAACAAAGCCATCATGGCCATGCCCAGTTCGATGGCATCTTCATCGATATTAAAAGTAGGGGTATGCACGCCGGTGAACTGCCCTTTTACAGGATTGCAGGTGCCAAGCCTGAAAAAACAGCCGGGAATCTGGTGTGAGTAGTAGGCAAAGTCTTCAGCACCCATGCGCAACTCTGTTTCTTCTACGTTAGCAGCACCGATAAAAGATTCCGCCTTTTTTCTTGCGGCAGCACTCAACGCTTCGTTGTTCAGCACAAATGGGTAGCCCACATCAATGTTGATATCGATCTCAGCACCCATACTTTCTACCAACTCTGTTGACAATTTTCTTATCAGCCGGTGTGCTTCAAAACGCCACGCTTCATTCATCGCCCTGAAAGTACCCATCAACTTTACTTCGGAAGGAATCACATTGGTGGTATTGCCGCCCTGGATAGACGTGATGGACAATACAGATGGATTGAAAGGATTGTTGTTCCTGCTTACAATCTGCTGCAGGGCCACTACTAAATTGGAAGCGATCAAAATTGTGTCGGCAGTAAGTTGTGGTGCCGCAGCATGGCCGCCTTTTGCCTTGATGGTGATATAAATTTCATCTGCACTCGCCATTACCATGCCTCCCCGAAAACTTAGTTTGCCGGTTGGCAATGTTGTGTGCACATGCATACCATAAATACTTTGCGGTGCAGGATTTTGCAGCACGCCCTCTTTTATCAGCAAACTGGCCCCGCCAGGATTTTTTTCTTCTCCCGGTTGAAAGATCAGCTTCACTGTTCCTTCCCACTCTTCTTTTAATTCATTTAAAATTTTTGCCGCACCCAGCAGGCAGGAGCTGTGTACATCATGCCCGCAGGCATGCATCACGCCGGGTTTGGTAGACTTGTATTCAATATCATTCTCCTCCTGTATGGGCAGGGCATCCATATCAGCCCTTAGTGCCACGACCCTTTTGTTCGGATTTTTTCCCTGTATCAATGCGATAACGCCGGTGGTAGCTTTTATTTCGAATGGAATACCCCAGCCAGCTAACTTTTGCTGAATGAATGCAGATGTTTCAAACTCCACATAACTCAGCTCCGGGTTGGCATGAATGTGATGACGGATATCAATGATCTCTCCGGCATATTTTTTTGCAAGATCTTTTATGTGCTGTTCTAAAATTTCACTCACGGGAAATGCGGTTTAAATTGCTGCTATTGATCGGCCGGACATTCATCATTTTCTGAGTTGGTTAGTCGGTTTCTTTATTCTTATCCGGCTTGATCTCTACTTTTTCGGGCACTACGTATATATTCCCGGTAACGATCTTATTTTTCAGGATATCCTTTTTCATATTTTCCGCCTCTGGTTTTTCCTGGTAGTTACCAAACTTGAGTTTGATATAGGGCGGCTGAAAACTCATATACACTTTCTGATCGGGGTAGCGCTGCAGCAATTGCGCCCTTACCTTCATGGCCAACTGGCGGTCGTTGGTGCTCAGCACAATCAGTCGATAACCTTTGCCCAAACGGGTGGCCATTGCCAGCGCTTCGTTAAAGGCCGTTTCCTTTTTTTCGAGTACATTCAGGCGATCGTCTTTTATTACGGTGACCTTCCCGTTTATGCTGGTATCCATCGTAACCGGCTGCGCCCTTAGTGCAAACCCGGCTAAACTAAACAATATTAAAGCTGCTGCTTTTTTCATACTCATTATTTTGTCAAATAAAACCTTTCCTTTCATTCATTGCAAAAATATTGTTTTTAAATACTGCAAAGCATTAAAATAAATACAATTATCTCCCTGGCCGCCTTGAAAAGCCTGCAGCCATTTGACCGTTGTTGAACATGGCAAAAGAGTGCAAAAGCCGCTCCGGCAGCGGAAACTATAGCAGCCTGCGTTGTCGCAGCGCCAGGCAACAGGCGTTGATGAGCCTAAATGTTGTACCTTAGCGCCTCACTCCTGTTGAAACAACAGTAAAAATCTACAGTATGGCACAATCGCATTTCCAGAAATTTGTTCCCAAAAAGAAAAACAGCGTAATCAAGGAAGAGCACAAGCAGGCAAAGAAAAAAGCCAAGAAAGAAAGGGCTGCAGCCATTGATAAATATTACGAAGAAAAAAGAAAAGCATGGCTGGCCGCCAAAGAAGCAGCCTTAAAAGCACCGGTTACGGAAAAAGTTGTTGCAACAACGGCTACAACTGTTACTGCAAAAGCGACGCCTGCAGAAAAACCTGTTGTAAAAGAGAAAACTACCGCTGCGCCAAAAGTGGCCACTGCTGTTCCTTCCAACAACCAGATGCCGTTAAATAAATTTTTAGCGCATTGCGGTGTTTGCAGCCGGAGAGATGCAGTAAGCCTTATCAAAGAAGGAAAAGTGAAGGTGAACAATACAATCGTACTGGAACCTGCTTTTAAAGTGAGCGAAAAAGATGACATCAGTTTTAATGGCAAAAAAATATTTGTCACCAAAAACCTTGTGTACATACTGCTGAATAAACCCAAAGACTATATTACCACCACCGATGATCCGCAGGGACGTAAAACTGTACTACAGCTAACCAAGGCAGCTACTACCGAGAGAGTGTACCCCGTAGGGCGGCTCGACAGGAACACCTCCGGTGTTTTGTTGCTCACCAATGATGGCGATCTTACCCAAAAATTATCGCATCCCAGTTATAATATCACCAAAGTGTATGAAGCAAAATTAGACAAGCCGCTTACAAAAGCAGACTTTGATAAGATCCTTGCCGGGATTACGCTGGAAGACGGTGAAATAAAAGCAGACTCGCTGGCCTATGCTGATGCAAGAGATAAATCTGTGATCGGCATCGAGATCCACAGTGGCCGTAACCGTATCGTACGCCGCATATTTGAATCGCTGGGCTATGATGTAAAAGGGCTTGACAGGGTGATGTATGCCAATCTTACCAAGAAGAATGTGGAAAGGGGCAAATGGCGTTTGCTGAGTGAAAAAGAAATTCGACTGCTGAAATACCTGAATGCCTCTTATAAAAAACAAACACCCAAAGAAAAAGAAGCGGCAAAGGAAAAGCCAGCACCCAAAAAGACAAAACGCTAATGCCTCTGCATGTAATTTCAACAACCAGTAAACAGTTTGCTTTTTTGTGAAAAAAAATATCGACATCATTTTTGAGAATGCAGCTTTTGTGGCCGTGAATAAACCGGCGGGTATGCTGTCTATACCCGATAGGACCCAGTCTGAAGTATCCTTAAAAGATATGCTGATCGAAAAATACGGGCACATTTTTACGGTGCACCGCCTGGACAAAGAAACCAGCGGTATTATTTTATTTGCAAAAGATGAAGCCACTCACAAATTCCTTTCAAAAGCGTTTGAAGAAAGAACAGTAGAAAAATATTACCTCGGTTTGGTGTACGGTGTACCTGCACAAAAAGCCGGCACCATTGATGGCCCCATCATGGAACACAATGTGCAAAAAGGAATGATGATCGTACATGCCAAAGGAAAACCTTCCGTTACCGACTACGAAGTGCAGGAAGCCTATGGAAAATATTCGCTGGTTAAATTCAGGATCCATACCGGCAGAACCCACCAGATAAGGGTACACGCAAAAAACATTGGCCACCCGATTGCCTGCGATCCCTTGTATGGCGATGGTAAACCCATCCTCGTATCCTCTTTTAAAAAGAAATACAAACTCAGCAAACATGACGAAGAAGAGCGGCCGATCCTCAACCGGGTAGCCCTGCATTCGTCGCAGATAAAATTTTCGGATGCCGATGGTAATTCATTTGACCTGGTGGCCGAATTACCAAAAGATATCAGGGCATC
>APMI01009640.1_pt1 | contig 12278 bp, 11 predicted proteins | sample 667938 | NCBI WGS metagenome assembly APMI01 (sample SAMN01084076, study PRJNA167559) | wastewater metagenome | biome: Wastewater | place: Denmark: Ejby Moelle, Odense | collected 2011-11-28 | reverse complement strand
TACCTTTGCAGCTTGGATGTTGGCTAGTTGCGTTTGCCTGCCACTCTCTCGCTTGGTGTTGGTGTTCATCACCATTACGGGTGCTTGCATCTTCTCCTTGTGATTAATTATATAATTGAATCTTTTAAATATATTCAAATTTTAAATACTTCCCAAACTCATCTCAAATCATCATTATTACTAAATTTTAATTATTATACAGACAATCTTGGCATATGAGGTTCGCCAAATTTTTTATTCAGTATGCTGATTATTTACCTTTTTTTGAAAGCAAATATCATCGAATTAAACTCGAATGGAGAAAGTGTTGAGTAGCAAATGATAAAATATATATCTATACATCATTTCTTCTTTGCTGGGGCAGCACCTTTCTTGGCATCCTTTTTACCCTTGCCAGCTGGAGCTTTATCAGCGGCTTCTTTTTCCTTGGCTTTTCTTTCAGCTTCGAGTGCTTATCTCTTGAGTCTCATTTTCTATTCGTTCTTCTTGACGGTCTCGGCGTCCATCTTAATGGTGGTGTGGCAGAGTCCGCAGTAGTAACGATCCCAATGCTGGGCCATAAAAGTGCCTGGTCCGCATGATGGGCATGTTTTTCTTTGCTGAGTGATGTTGCCTTTTCCTAAATAAGCTAAATATTACCATCGACAGCGTACAAGCTGAGTGGAAGCAATTTTATTTTCTTGTGAATGTGTTTATTTTTCTTCTTGGTTGTGTATGCTTTCTTCTTCTTTTTCTTTTTACCACCGTCAAGGTCTCCAGTCACGTAGACGTTGGCGTTGTCGCAGAGGCCATCCAATGATCTCAGGATAGCTCCCTGGTAAACCAGACGTGAGCCAGCTGACTGAGATAGAAGAGCCTCAAGTGTCGAGCATTAGTCGATGCTGAGGACGGTCTGAGATCCGTCAAGTTGGTGCAAGAATATTTGCATCAATGGATATAAATAATTAAATATTTATTATTTTCCTTATTATAATCAGAATTATCCTTAAATTACAGCAGTGAATTTACGTGGCTTTTTCTGTATTAGAATAACGAAAAGCGGTTTATTAATAGTTTCGTCTACCTTTTTTATTAAGGTTTGAAGTTGAGTTAGTGATAGTTTGATTATATTTTATTCGAGTAGACATATAGTATATAAGCTCAACGATACTATTTTCGAAAGGCAGAATGCAAAATAATACGTACTCATTAAGGGCTATTCTGGAGTCTGACTTAGATCCCACTCTATGCAAGCTGATGCTACACGAAATAAAATCGCCCTTGCTCGAGCATTCTTTCCAACTCACCACTGACGACGAGCTCAACGGTGGCTCTTTTTCTGCTATTGATTAACAACCAGTTAACATCGCAAAGAGCAGAGGTAAAAAAGATTGGAATACAAACAGAAGCCAAGATATTGATCGCGATCGAGGATTCGAATAGATGCATCATAGACTCAACGAGATGAGCGTTGTTATGTCCCAGCATTAGACTTCAAGGAGAGAGTAAAAACCCAGTTCAACCAAAAATAACAATATAAAATAGAAACCAAGACATCCTTCATTCAAACCAAGTAATTACCCTTCTGTTGACAGAAGTCCAGAACAAAATAATACAGACAACGATCATATCGTATCACCGCTTGAATATAACTCAAATTTACCCCAAGCTGTTTTTAATTAACCTAAACAGATGGATAAAAATATGTTCATTTTGGACGACGAGTCTATACCTCCCCCAAGCGAACGCTATAACCCTCGAGCTAATGAAAACTATTAAGGAGTCGGTACTTGGTGCGGGGAAGTGTTTGCCCTCAACGCAGTCTATTAAAATATCAATGAACTTACTTGGGACGATAATGTGACTAAGTCCTATACTCGTAAAAAAATATTTAAAGGTAAAGGCAAAGTAGCAGCTCAGAAAGAAAATGTCGCAATAAATTATGTGAGCTTTATATAGGCTGTTAAGAGATTATATCAAATAAACGAGGGATGGCTTGCGAAATTCATAAACTTCATATCAAAATGTTTATCTCTACTGTCTCAGCTACTCGCATATCGTTCATCTTTGAGTGAGCGATATAGTAGCATGGCATCAATGCTTTTGCATGAGAACCCAATTAACTTTAACACGAGATAAACAATTTCAAATCAAAACCGAATAATGAATCGATTGGGAGTGCATAAACTGTCTGATGTACTTGCTAAAATGTGTTCAAGAAAACCAGACTCCAATTTTGCAAACTTATAACAGTACGGTACACCCCTTGATAAGCGAACTTAAGAATAAATGAACAAAATGCTACTATTATACAGTGAAATATAAGATGCAATTGAAGACTATGTAGGATCTAAAAATGCTGTCCAGGAAATATAACAAATATATGACTTACTTTTTAGACATGAAGTTTAGATTTTGACTGCACAATAAAGAGAAGAAGCACCCACTCCGATTTCTGAGCTCAGAGATAGAAATCCCAGTGAGGTCAATGCGTAATTCATATTAACTGAATCATAAGATAGGTCGGCAAGCTCTCGCATTAAACCAATAACAGCAACGCCTACTCCTATTTTATTAACAGCAAATAGCTTAAAGTTAGCCTTGAGTAGTCTTCTTGCATCCTTGAAAATAAATCCAGCTGAATACAAAAATATCGCCGAATTGACATATATTTGGCCTGAGTTATGTAGTCCTACTGGTTATCATCCCTCTAATTTATCGCTATACAAGAAGAACAAGGAAAAATTTATCATTGAACTGTGCAGAAACGATGTGCTAATATTTGAGAGCAGAAGACAGTGTGATCTTAGAAAAATTTAAAGGAAACTGTTGAGCATGGGATTTCGGCGCAATGAATCTAACAAATAATAATAAATCACAAAATGATTATTTTACTTGATCTATTTGATATATAACATCTCCAATTATAATATTACACACAGGCTTCATCAATGTCCGTGTCCTTGATAATTAAAATTGTAGCCATAGTAATTCTTACTCTACAATGCTGCTTAAGTTCAAAAATCCTATAACTTACAAACAAAAATATCGGCAATGTGCTAAAATCTCAGTCCTAGATCATAGTACTGTATCATCATCCACTATGTCAATTTAGCTCAAATTATAAGAACCAGTTTGTTAGTACTCACCAAATCACAGAGTTAGACCAGATTGTGGGAGTAGTGGACTGCTCCTTATAGAAAGTACTCTGCGACAGACACAATATTAGTAAATACCCGTATATATTAAAAATGAGCAACTCTCAATAAAGCCCTACTATAATAAACCCTTTCCTATACATATCAAACTTAGACTAATCATACAAATATAAAGACGAGTACAAAAGCGCTCACATCGCATAACTACTGAAACAATTTCCACACTTCATCGTAGTTTTATTCGAAGAGGAAGGTCTACCTGTGGAACAGAATGACCGAGTCAAGGGAGTTAACTGGGCAAATAGAGTGTTCTATTAGTAACCTAATTCATACTCTAATTTATCTAGGGTGTTGGCTGGATTTGTCAAAAATATGCCTGGCTGCTGGATCTATTAGCTAGTTAACCATAATAATATTGATAAGCATCACTGCGGAGATACTTATCAATCATCAGTGCATCTCATTAGCACAGTCAACAAATTTATATAAAACAAAAACTAGAAATAATTGACAGGCTCAAACGACAATAAATAAAAGAGTAGAGATGAAGTGTTACAAAATGCAAAAAACAACAGCCTATATGATAGTTCTGACTCCACAAGTGATACCATCATAGGATATTCATAAATGTTGCAGTTACTTAATAATTTTGAACACAATATTGAAGTATCCACTCGACCCAAACTATCTATGTGTTATTATGTGTATCTGTGGAGCGATAAGTGTCAGCATTGCAGTTATAAGAATGATATGACTGTGCTGACCAGAATTATCGATGAACATTATGCTCTCAACAAAGACAATGAGCATCAAGTGCTACTAAAGCATAAAATCCATTCTTACAACACACAAAACAATAAAATAATATCCGACTCATAAATATCCGTTCATCTGGGGTTACCCATTGCTAAAAGTCAATCATAGGATGTGGTGATTGTACCAGATATTCAGGCTATATGTTTAAGTACTGGAAACAATCGAGAGCAAAGTAGTACCAAACTAGAGATCAAGCATTTGGGCACAATCGTCGCAGCTCAGAATGTGCGTCGATTTGTGAAATAAGTAGTCGATTACCAGATCCATACAGCAAGTAAAGGTGTACAATCTAGTTCTTCAGAACTGTGATATTCCTATTATTATTATTATGATCACACTCTCAGAAAATATGAATAGAAAATTGAAATTATTATTAATCATAATCACCTTGTCACTTACGCTTGGTCACATGGTGAGATCTTCGAGCTTCAAAGTAAGGCATATATCGGGACTCACCCTGCATAGACATATTCACCATATTACGATATCCTTCATAGCGACTGTTTTGAAACATTGAACCCCTCCTCTCCTTTTATTTAGATTATGGTTCTGGATTGGGCATATTATGGTAATTATACTGACTCTGTTATGTCATTTTTAGGTATTTAAGCAACTACAATAGTGATCTTTTCTTTGCGAATTAGTATTACTTAGCCTTGTTGGCTTTTGTAGGCTTTGACTCGCTTTTAATTTATTCATTTTCGTAGTCAACGAGTAGGTCCACTTTACTAATTTATTTACAAAATTTATGTTTATCATCTCCTTATACTTTATTTGTCCTCTCAGTCATACTGACCATGCCTTTGCCATGATCACTGAAACCCTTCTGTTTATTGTAGAAACTCATCTTGGGTGGCTATAATGATAGAGTTCTCGTTTATCTATTTCTCATAAATCCCTCCAAAATTGTGTCCAGTTAGTCTGTGCTCTTCGGCAACTACAGTTCCAGTGGTCGTAATTTTATAGCAAGTGTTGGCTTACATGCTACAGGTTTGTGCTCCCTTGCTTTTATTAAGTAAGGTTTATTCACGCGTGGCAGTATTGACTACAGTTTCAATGACGTTGTCGTGTTGTTGTATTAGGGTGGAGTTGTATCCTGTCGCTATTCTACTGCGCGTGGCCATGGACCTAATTCAGAAGGGCTTTCTAGCTTCATCATAATAATAATAAGCTGTATCAATAAAGTTATAAGCTATACGTACGCAATGCCCTTACAGTCATATCGAAATATAAGCGTCATTTATATCAAAAAGAGCAGTATTTAACGATTTATATTTGTTAGTAAATTATGCATAAATATATTCTAAGGTGATCTATTATAGAATAAATGACCCAGAAACACCAGAAATACGCTTATAAGAAACCATAATAATTTCGCGTCCCTGCCACTACTCTCAGTTTTAAGTCAACTGCAAAAAGAATAGACTGCGACCAGCTTCTTAACACATATTTATAATTCTCGCTTGCTGGCACTGTCAAGAGTGAACTAGAATAAACTAAGAACTGGATTAAAAGTAATGGCAAATCAGCAAAAAAGATGATCGGTCGAGCACAAAAAGACCTCAAAAGAGTACTTGAGGGTAAAGTTGAGCAGGCCAATTAAATTATGAGTTCGTAGTATAAAAGCATAACAAAACTACTGCTAAACACATCAGCTAAGAACTCACCTCCTAATATATTCAATAGTGGCGAAATTGAACGTATCATATCATAGCGAGAAGATCAGAAGTAAGCATCGAAAAACAAAGACAGACACCTGAAAAAAGTCAACCAATACTTAAAACTGATCTCAAATTTATAACGTAAAACTGGCAAGCAAGACTACAAAAATATCACTGTCTGTCCAACCTTAAATAATTCAAGATCGGGAATGGATTTTTCAGAACTCGACAATAGTCAATCTCAGGATACAACATCAAAAATTAATAAATGTAAGTCTCTAATCAGAGATATCGATCCAGACAAATAAAATAAGTGTGCTCAAAGTATTAATGAAGGCTATTGTCAAAGCTATAATAATAGGCCCATCACTGTTTATAAAAACTATCGGCATATTCAGGAAAAAAGCGATGTAAATTATATAAAATTGATGAAAAAGAGTGAATTTCATCCATTTCTATAAAGAAATTTAAGGATGCTGTATGAATCCAAGAAGAAGATCAGTAACAGCAGAAGCAAGCTGTTTAACTTTAGCAGAGTCAAAAAAGAAACTTACTATTGATTTATAATTTTATTAATTATTGACAAAAAGCTGACTGATTATTGTACTTTATCGCTTTGATGATGTTCCCTTTATCAATAAATAACTATGATATTAAAGATACTTTATAGAAAGTTGTTCTAGATAAAAATATTCTAAAATTAGAAGCTAATATTACTACTTTATAATAAAAGGTCCAATGCAAAATCTTCGATGCAAGAATCATCCGAACGAGAACATCACAAATTTCTGCATCAGAGGTAAACCGAGTCACTAACCTAGAATAATGTCAAACCGAGCTGTGCGCAACCTGCATTTGCCAGCACACCGATATGCATGCCTTGAATGGCACTATCCCCCACTACGAGAATATTATCCAGACTCACAAGAGAGCCCACGAGCTCATTGACTCACAGAGGGTCAAAATTGAAGGCGAAAAGAAGAAAATCGTACATTTTTATTCACGTAGGTCGAGTTCAACCAAGGGTGGTAGAAGAAAAAGGAAAATATTTATAAAAGAATACTCACAGCCAAGAAGGAAGTTTTAGAGCTTGTTTAACGCACCTTCGCTGAGATCGAGCACAAATATGTACAAAAAGTGCACGAAGAGGAGATTAAGATTGGTATGAAGGACGGAGACAAGGTCATGAAAATGCTCTAGATCCACACCAACGAATCAGAGAAGCTATTTAATATTCAAAAAGATCTCGCTAGCATGAGAGGCCCTGAAACAGCTAAAATATTGTTTACACAGAATATTCCGCAAAATAATCAACTGTTAGAGAAAATGCGTGTGGACTTTAAAAATATCGAAGGTTATCAGCTTAATCTAGAATACCACCAGGACAATTTAACTGAACTTAAAAATCAAATAAATAATCTCCTTAGCATTCATGTAAAGTATCCTGATAATTTCGTACTGACTCCATTAGTCCAAGTTATCTAGAACATACCTGCTCAATCAACAATTGTCGGCAGTTTCCCTGGCCAGATGATTAAAACATACTCTTCAGGCGGTTTCTATGAAAGACCACAATCAGTTGGGAGACCCATTAAAGGTGCAGTGACATACGTAGGTGGAAATATTAATGGAAATAGTCAACTAATTATTCACAACAAACCGAAAATTTCAGTAATTTCAGGCAAGGTCGCAACTGAAAATCTAGAAGGAAGCCGTATCTTAATGAAACCACTTAGAAAGAGCAATATTTTTACTCAACAACATCGACCTGTTTCACAGTACATCAGATGATAATTCCTCTACTTATTTATTACTATTATTTAATTATGTTTATCAGTAAATTCTAAGCTATGAATAATTTATAAATATTAAGAAAATCAATTGACCAATTATCTTCGCTTTTGGTAATTAGGTGTTACTGGAAAGTTATTGTTATCTTTCAAGCCTTAATATTATAAAAAATCGTTTGTAGTTGTCTCTTGCAATAGCTTGAAACTTCCACTTGCTTCAATTTTGATTTAAGATTGTACTTTAGGTAATCTAAATTAACTAAAAAATTTCTTGTGTTTCGTATCTTCATAGGGATGATTAGATGCAGATTTTAAGTGCCATTAGCTTTTAGAATTTCTTAAATAAGACTAATTTTATTTTTATTTAACGTGATTTTTCTTAAGCTTCTCAACTATCTTTCGGTATTTGCTTAATTAAGATTATAGTTTTAGGTTATTAGCCTTGAGATTGTAGAACTCGTTGCGAATGTGAAAATTAGCTTGAATCATATACTGTTCGCTAAAAACTTGGTCACATACCCTTTTCATAAACTTACTTTACTTAAAGTCCTCATATTACTATATTTTCATGTAATTAAACAACTAAAATAACTGTTTTTACACAAAGGAAAAGTTTTTCTAGCATTTAGTAAGCCTATTCTTCAGGTCCAAATTTTATACCCTCAATTTTAGGGATTATTGTTCAAGTTAGATTAAACTTTGATTTTTATATTAGGAGGCGAATAGGCAAACAAGTGGCATCCTCGCGAGAAGTTATGATGATTTTTTAATCTCCTGGGCTATAAAATTCAATATGCTAAAGTTGAGTAAGCATATTCCAATTAGAGCATTATAAAGTTTATAATCATAGATTTCATTGTTAAGATTTAGATGAAAGCAAGCCAAAAAGGTGAGGACTTATTTCACCTTTTTATTCAGTACGCAGATAAGCTCCCACCCGAGGCTGAGCACTTTCCTGAATTTTAATTCATGGATCAGTCTATTCGGAAGAGCTTCAATCAGCTTAAAAAGAAAACAGCGAAAAAGTAAAAATAGTTATTGGCCTTTGACGAATTTTGGCAAGAGCTGACCAGTTAGGATAAAGTCAAAGTTTATTGTAATTGGGTACTTCAACTAAGAAAAGCTATCGAACTTGAGAAAAGTCCTAACCTCAAAATTGAGCAGGAAAGCATGACTATTCAAGATCAAATCTACATAAAAAAGACAAATATATTCCAGACATGGTAAAAGAAAATAGTTAAGCTCACGCCCACTCGATTGCACATTGGAATAGGAAGCAAAAATAAAGAGTACGAATTGAGAGATTTTTAAATACGCAAATCGAGAGCTAAAGATCATTTTGCATGGGTGTTACAAGCTGTAACAAGTACAGCCAAAACATTGCATTGCAAAGCTGAGACACAAAGCATGTTTGACGAATGGTTTTACGCACTAACAGTCAATATTAGCAACCAGCGAATATAATACTTTTTGAACTGCATTAGAAAGGAAAAAGCAACACCAGGAGCAATCAAGACTATTCTCGAAAAAGCAGCTTCAAAAAGCGAGTCTAAATAAGAAAAAGGCGAAAACCAAAAAACTTTAACCTAAATTATGATAGACAAACAAATGAAATCAATTGATAATTAAAATTTTAATCAAATCGACGAAAATGGAGATGATGACGAGTTCTAATCTATTGGCGATGAATAAGATAGTGAATTTAACGAAGAATCAACATAAAAGAATTCAGATATAAAGAAAAAGTAATCAAAAAAAGAGGAAGAAGCCACTTAGTCTAACCCGAACATATTTCGAAAGCTCGCACCATAGTATTAGTCATTGCTGAATTTTGCAGATACACCGTTTAACTCAGCCCTAATTTATAATGATGCAGAGTACAGAATATACTAGTTGCCTCAAAAAGTTGAAGGGGAATAAATTGTGCTAAAAATGTTCACTGTACTTCCCTACCCTAAAACACTGGTCTTTCAAGCAATATCAACTGAAACGATGGGATGGAATGACGAAGTTGACGTATTCACAGTAAAAACAAAAATAAGTTCTGAAAACACTGCACTAATCTATGAGAAAAATAAAGCATACGGCCTTTTATATAGATAAAGAGACTTCTTGTACTTGAGACATTGCTTCAGTGTGTTAAACTTAAAGCAAAAGAACACTTTCATGATAGACAAAAGTATCGATAGCATTCATCATCCGCCTTTCATGTCCGTCGTTAGAGCTGAACGAAAACTAATATGGGGACTAATTTAGAAGTAAAATCAGAAATAATGTATATTGATTGTCTAAGGGTGGATTAAAGGTGGAGGATACATGAATCAGATTCAAAACAAAGATATGACTTTGAAATATATGAAGAAGATCAACACAATGCGAGGGTTCTTGAAACAGCTATCATTTAGTAGCATACATACTAATAACATATTTAAGGAAGATTGGGGAGTTGATTTTAACAAAGAGTAATCTCTAAGTCTACAAGGCTAGAAATTTGAAAAAGTACTATCATAGGAAAAGAGCTCAAAGACAGCGAGCCTCAACACAAATAGTAAAATTTCTGAAAAGTAAGCATCATTGAATAGTTAACTTGCTGAGTTCATGATAAGAACTCTGGAAGAGTAAAGTGGAAAGGACAACTCTAATAAAGAGTAAAAGCAGGAAGTTAGCATGAATATGCTGAGTTAGGAGAGGTTTTAGTTAGAAAACTACAAGGCACCCCCATTTGATGCTAAAAAATTTGTAATAATTCCACAAAAGCATCTTAAGAAAGTGCATCTGATTACCCCAAAGGAAAAGTCAGCAAAGCCTAACTTCTACCCGCACGTTCGAGGCCATCACTTATGGAAAGGATAATGGGAGGTACAACCAACTGGAGGACTGGGGTATGTTGATGAAGAAAAAATGAAAGAACAGAAAAAAGTCCTAACTTACATTATTAAAAGAATTGGCAAAAATATCTTTACAGGCAAAGGAATCTTAAACATTTCATTACCAGTAGATATTTTTTGCGTAGAAAGCAATATTGAAAGACTGGCGATGTCCTTTGGATTTGTGCCTTACTATTTTGAGAAGGCAGCTAGTATAAAGTAAGCACATGAGCAAATGAAGTATGTTGTGTGTGGAGCCATGGGAGGGTCACTCATCTATTTAACAATGTAGAAACCGTTCAACCCCATACTAGGCGAGACTTACCAGTGTTGGATCGATGGCTGTCCAGTCTACTTCGAACAAATTTCACATCACCCTCCAGTTGCAGCTTTCATGATGAAGGGTAGAGGGTTCACTTTGTCAGGGTGCGTCTAAGCTAAAATGGATCTATCTATTAATAGCGGAACTGGAAACAATGACGGCATATTCAAAGTTCAGTTTGATAATGGAAATACTTTTTATTACACGACTCCTGCAGGCTGTTTATCCGGTCTTACGTATGGTGAGAGAAGGTTGAATTTAGTTGGCAAATGTAACAATTTAATTATTTAGGTTATTATTGGACTGAGAGTGGACTCTTCTTATAAGCAATATACAACCCTTCAGCTAGAACTAAAGGCTTTTTTGGCGGAGGAGGCAAAGGAGAAGGTGACGAAAAATTGCCTGACTATTTTGAGGGTATCATAAAGCAATACTCAATTTAAGAGTTGAAATCTGTAGCATTTAAGCAATCAGAATCAGGTTTGATTCCGGTAATTCCAAAAAATGCTCCTTCAGCTGAACCAACTCAGACACATTCAAAAATGTGGGGAAGATGGAGCAAATATGTGAAGTGCAATGAATAGACAGTATTTGATGTTGACACCGTTCGATACTATGCAGTTTCAGAGGATAAATATCCCTTGCCTTCTCATAGCAATTATAGAGAGGATATAGTATATCGCAGATTGCGAAATTTCGTGGTCTCACAAGAGTTCAAAGAAGTGCTCGAGATACGGCAGAGAGAAGATCGAAAGTTGCGCGCAAAGTTCAATAAGAAAGGGTCTCACTGACACTTTGTCTCATTTTAGTTATTTACTGGTTCCATTTATATGATTTATTGGCTAGGGAGTAGCTTAGTAGACCTATTATTATCATAATAATTAATGAATTCGTACCACTATCTCTTCAAGTTCATCGTAATAGGTGACACTGGAGTCGGTAAATCATGCGTGGTTTTACAGTTCATCGAGAATAAGACTCGCACTACTCATGATGTAACTATTGGAGTCGAGTTTGGAGCTAAGACAATTAACGTAAAAAACAAAAGCATAAAGCTTCAAATATGGGACACTGCAGGTCAATAGAACTTCAGGTCCATCACCAGATCATATTATCGGAGTGCTATCGGTGCCCTACTCGTGTACGATATAACCAGGAAAGAAACTTTCGATCATGTGAAGGGATGGTTGGAGGAAGTGAAGACTAATGGCAACCCTTACATGTAGATTTTGTTAGTGGGTAATAAAAATGACTTAGAGGCTGATAGAGTGGTCAGTTATGAGGAAGGCGAGAAAATTGCAAAGGAAAACGGACTCAATTTTATATAAATTAATGCCAAAGACTATCACAAAGTTGAGGCAGCGTTTAAAAAAGTAGCCGAAGGCATCTTGGATAAGCTGGAAAAAGGGTCTATTCCTCTAAGTCACGGAAACGGTATAAAAACGGGTGACCAATAGAAAATCGGTACTTTAAAAACTGAGATAAATGAAAAGAAGCAAAGTAACTGCTGCTGAATTAAGAAAACCTGATTGAATATTTACAATTTACAATATATAATTTTTTTCTAATTTAGTTCTAATAAATTATACAGTATTAAAAAGGTGATAGATTTTATAGTGATTTGAATTTCTTTCAGCGATTATCAATAGTTTTTGATGTAAATCATGAAAATCATAAATTAATAA
>APMI01017372.1_pt1 | contig 12279 bp, 9 predicted proteins | sample 667938 | NCBI WGS metagenome assembly APMI01 (sample SAMN01084076, study PRJNA167559) | wastewater metagenome | biome: Wastewater | place: Denmark: Ejby Moelle, Odense | collected 2011-11-28 | reverse complement strand
TTTACACGCATTTTTCATCTTGCATATATCTCATATTGATACTGATTCCAAACTTCTTGTTCGAGATAAGCCTCACCAAATTATTAAGAAAGCAAGTTAAAATACATAGGAACTCTAATCCTGATATTTTAAGGCATTTTAAACTTTTATATATCAAATTTATGCTACTTTAATTTATATGAATAGTAAAAAGAACAACAACCAAACATAGATGAAGGATCATTAGTAAGGAATAATAGTGCCAAAGTATTGATGCTTGATGACAGGGTGCTTTCCTAAAACTTCTGCCTTGTACATCTTGGGCATACCTCCCGCGATTTTCTACCAACTTGCCGCACCTGATATATTGTGTAGAATAGGTGAAGACTCGTGAAAAGGTACGCTCTTCTTCGCAAGTTTTATGAATTGAATACAGTTCAGGTACATGTAATCGTCTGCGTATTTTGTGATCAGTGTATCCTGTATTATTTAAAATCTACATTGTTAATGCATTCAGGTGAGTGTAGGTCACCATTACCTATTATTTAAGCAGCTCCTAACAAAAATGGAAGGAAGTGATAGTCATCAATGCCCCAAACACCATGACTACCAGCTGGTTCTAACATGTACTGAAGCTGGACTGCTCTCATTAGCCGGATGTACTCATAAAATAGTTGTCTTACCAGATATTATAGCTAATCATCGTTACAGAAACCGAGCCTGTACAGCGACCAGCAGAAGAACATGAATGACATTTCATGTCCAGTACCGTAGTCGATTCTAACATTTGATCCCCATGATTAGTTAATATATCTGCACAGTTCTTCTTTAGCGCCTTTGATTTTTTATGGCAGAATAGAACCGATGAACTATTCAGTGTATGCGCAAGCTTTTAAATGCCAATCTTTAAATGCTCGGTTGCCGTATCTCATGGGTTGATGGATAGGTGGAGTTTCCTTCAAAAAATCATGCAACTTCGCAAAGTAAGGCTAGAATATCGTGAACTTACTGATCTTCCCTGTTGCACTAATAGGTTTACATTGAATAGACTAACATTAATGTATGATTACTTCTTGAAGTTTTTGTAAAAATTTGAGATATTCTGCATGAGTCTTCCCTTTCTGAAATACTTCTACGTCCTGAAAGGTTATGATTTTCTTTTCGGGACTCTTGAACTGCACAGATTCCCATTTTGGGTCGTATTTGAATACTGTCTGAGATGGCTACATATATCTAATGTTTAAATAACTGTGAAAAGTGAACTAATTAATAACATCAAGTATATATATTTACTAGTTGTGTTATTATAAATCATAAAATACAGTCATTGTTGAACAATGCACAAAACAAAGCAAATATAAAAGCCCCCGAAATAAAACAGCAAGCACTCTCGTTCAAAAGCCTCAAAAAAGCCGATAGTAGATGAACATGGTGACCCACTGATAAAGAACTTGAGTGATTTCGTGACATCGATAAAAATAGTACACAGCAGCAAACCTATATATACTGGAGGTCGGATACTGGCTGCCTGTAAGCATATCTATGCTACTTGTAATGGCGAAGTTGTGGTATATAGTGTAGATACTGGGGATGTTGTCAGCAGAATCAAATATGTAAAATATTATGTTATTTCAGGCGGATTAAGAGATTGTCAATTTTGCAGTGAGCTCAGATTAGAAACATATTATTACATTTACCCAGAATTCAATGGTACGAAGCCAATCTATAAATACCCTAAAAATATTACATTCAACAAAATTATCATCATCAACATTCGCAAACGACATCCAATTCAGTCCCGATAACCGCCACATCGCAATAGCATTGGGTAATAGCATCCATATATATACATTTGAGACAATGAAACGTACCCACACATACAACCCAACGCATAGCAAATTCGTGATAACAAAGCTAGCCTGGCACCCGCACCCCGACAAACTGCAGATTTACAGTGTGGATTTATAGAGGAATATTGCCATATTTGACTATGTTATCAATAAAGTTATAGCTGTTACTAGTATGGGAAATGGAGGCACCGATTTTGCTATCGATGCCAAAAGTCATATTGTTGTTGCTGTCGATAATCAACAAATAAGGTATCTAGATGCATCTACACTGACTATTAAAGGCACATTAGATGTATAGGAATATTTTTAGAGCGTTCATATTGCGGAAAATCATATATTTTTAGGAGGACAATAATCATAGCTATACTCATTGCCCATCTCCTCACTTACTAATATGACACAGATCAAAAGTTTAAAGAAACACAAACACTGTACAGACAATGGTGTAGTAAAACTGATGCAATGTGGTAGTCCATCATCTCCAAGTTTCCGGCTTCTAGTTCTATCAATTGAACAAAATATTTCTGTGTTAAGTCTCATCACCAAGAACAACAATCTAAGTTTAAAACAAGAAGGAATGATCGTAGGGTTTAATGATGAAATTATTGACATTAAAAACTCTAAAACACATATAGAAATTGGTGAAGAAGAGAATTCTAATGAAAATGAATTATCTTCTGAATACTTTGTCCTAGTTACAAATAGTAATAATATAAAAGTTATGAACAAGAGAACTAACAAAATGGAGCACTTAGTTACTGGTCATACAAATACAGTTTTATGTGCTGATTTTTGGTACCCTTATATCGCAACAGCTGGTAAAGATAATGTGTGTAAATTATGGAGAATTAACAATTAAAAGAAAATTGTTGAACATTTGGCTAACTATAATGGTCATAGTGCCGATATCGTTAGTTTAGTTGCTTTACCTAACTCTAAGATAATTGCTACTGCATCTGAAGACTATACTATAAAATTATGGGCAATGTGTTTATAAGTAGAGCACAAAGTATAAATAAAATCCTCAATTAGGACAGCAATCGCTCACCAGAAATCCATAAATTCCATCCGAGCATCAGCATGTGAGACATACTTAGCAACTTGCTCCCAAGACCGCACAATTAAAGTATTCAACATGAATTTAACTTGTATATTTACTTTGGCTGGACATCGGCGCAGTGTCTGGGATGTTGCTTTCCATCCTGTTTAGAAATTATTGGTCTCTGTTGGCGGCGATGGCATGATCAAAGGCTGGAGTCTTGAGTCTGGCGATTGTACGTGGAGTCTAGGATAAGGAGCAGCACTTATGAGATGCTGTTTTTTATATTATAATCAGGTTGTCACTGGGTCACAGGATGGTATTGTCAAAATATGGGATATCCGCAAACAAACTTCTATAAGCTATGACAAACACGAAGGCAAAATTTGGGCTTTAGATGTCCACAAGCCCAACAACAGCCCTATTCAACTTTTCACAGGCGCAACTGACTCCACTTATCATGTTTGGGCAGACAACACAGGAGAACTAAAGCAGTAGATAATGCACAATAATTAATTGGAAGAGCAATAACGTATTTTCTATGACCAGCATATGAGCAACAGAAATTATAGTGATGGTGCTGTTGTTGCCTTCAGAGCTGGCTATACTAAACTATTCATGGATGCTGTATGTAAAATTGATGCACATACTTAGCTTGTAGACTGTGCGGTAGATTTTGATGCTGATGGTCATATTGTGCCAGCATCCACTATGAAAGACGCAGATGGTGATACTGATCATGAGATGACCCAGTAATAGTTTTGTAACATGGTGAAACAACTTAAGGAAATTGACTTGAATCGACTTCTTTTGAATATACAAGCAATGTCAGCAACTGTAAAAATGTATCGTATCTCTAATCGACTACTGCTTGAGTTAATCAGGTGCAGTTCATTTACAGAGCTAACTGCCTTAAACTCTAATTTCACACTACCTGAAGATAAAGAACCGACTGATTTGTCAGCTTTCAACGAGAAGAAATCACACTTGATGAAATGGCTGTAAAGTATGATTAGCAACGAGCAGAAACATCTGACACGTTTAAACAAATATATTCTCGGCACTCACTGGATTGAGCACCTATATCGACGATAAAACCCGTTTGAATACGACAACATGGGCCAATGATCTACCGTTCATATTTATTATTTTGCTCCAGAATTATTTGTTATATTAATAAATTTGCTTATAAAAACTCCCCAAATTTGACGATCTTGATCTTAGTATTTCTTCCATATCTTTATGTACATTAACGAGGATGTCCGATCTGTCTTGATTTAGAAGCAGAACATGTGATTAGTTATTTAGGGTGTAAGGTTTCAGCAGGGCTACTTATAATAAGTATGAGTTCTTAATTATTCACGAAAACAAGGCAGGGCAATTCTAACCAGAAATTTGTAAGAAGAAACTCGCAGTCACCTTGGTAATCAAATCGAGCAAGTGTGCACACGGAACCGGATCAACCCATATAAACTGCATCTTCCGGTATCTCTTCAAAACCGTCAGTAGTAAAAAATTCGCCTCTTAACTTCGGCCAAAGATAACATCGCATAACAATAAGAACTATCTCTAGCGAGTACTACTCTAACAACAATGGAATCACTAGAGTCCGTAAATCTGAGAATTTTATTACCGAGCCCAATAAGGGCCAGTAATCTAGAGCATAAACAGAGAAGACATAAGGGTTAGATAGCATTAAACTGGACTGTTTCCCCATCGAAACTATGAGTACTTGCGAGTCACAGCCTACCACCCGTAAGAAAAATAGCGAAAATATGTAACCCGGACTGCAGACCAAGCGTCACGAGCTTAACACATGTTTTCGGAAGGATATTGATAAAATCTTTGAGGAAAATAGAAATTTGCGCAGTTTGCAGAGCGATAAGTAATCGGAAATATAAAAACTGTGGCAGTAAATCGAACAATTAAAATCACATAATAAAAAAATATAAACAGAAGCCAGTAAATATAAATCAGTCATCTGCGATCTAGAAGAGAAATTAAAGAACAGTAAATTAGCTTATGAAGAATTGTTAAAAATCGTGAGTCAGTTATAAAGCAAAAAATGCTGTTACTAAAAACAAATAAAGGAGTTTCAATAAAAAATTACTCAATTTGATGAACAACTGAAGTACGAGAGATTATAAAACAAGGAGTTACTCAAAGCCATAGACATTAAATAAAAATAGCTGCAAATACTAAAAAAATAGCAAGTTAGACCGATAACAGACAGGACAAGCAGACAATCATAGTAACTTACTACGTTTTACAGTCCTTGCCCCAAAATAAGCAGGTCAATAAGCATAACAGGCATGGATCCCCGTATCCATACAATACGCGCAGAGACTTCTCATTTTGTAAGCAACAAATGTAATCGCTTTATTCAAACTGAAGCAAGTAAATATGATGTAGTACTAAAATAGAATTAATTAATGGTTGTAAATCTTAAAAATAAAGATAAAACTATAAGGACGCTACAGAAAGATATTAAAATGTTATAAAGTAAAGCTAAAACTGGTGAGGAGACTGCAGTCAAATTATCTTAAGTTTAGAAAATTGTAGAGACTCTTAACATGAAAATAATGACCGACACTGCAATAAAGCTAGCGTCTAAATATCGGTACTTTTGATTTTAATTATTTTTACATTATATATACCGAATTAAATTATGATCTCTTATCTTTTTGATATATCGGATATCTATTATAATTTAGTATTTAAGTATGATAAAATTAGCAACAAAATCTAGCACAATTGTAAGTTTCATTCGTTGCCTAAGATACAACTACCACATCGAAGATTTAATGAAGAGCAATAGCAAAATAAAAGGCAGTTTCTATGCACCATTTAACGATCTGTATATCTCCAAGATGGAACTGGAGAAATTTAACGAGAAAAAAGTAGCTAAAATGGTTGTAGAGCAGCAGAAAATGTAACTAAATATTGATAAATTCAAAAAGATCTTCAATACAATATAGAAAAATATTGATCAGTTTAATGACTTTAAGACAATCTCATTTGTCATGCAGGTTGGATTTTAAATGAACTGGAAAGATGAATAATTTTGGCATAAGTTCATTAAACGAGGATTCTTGCTACTTAAAATTCATAAATAGGAAGATCAGGAGAAATCCTACAGTTATTCAGTCTGCAAATTCATGATCGCTATAAATCGACTCTCCAAAATGGACAGGTACACAGACTAAGAATATAACATTCTAAAGATAGACAGATTCAAGCCCTTATTTATTACTTTTATACTTCAGTTGTTTTGGCAAAATGAACTCTAAAATAAATACACATTGCCCAAAAAATTAGTCGAAATTTTAAAGAAAAACCAATAGTTGATTCCATTTTCAGATATACATCACATGTTGATGGCTAAAAAGATAATAAAAGATCCCTTATTTATGTCGATCGCTGATCAAATGCAGTTCAAACTTAAAAAGCAGGTGAAGACCATCGATGCTCAGAATAATAATTAGACTAAAATATGCCCAAAGATCACACAGCGACTATTTAATGAGTACATCAATGATCTAAGGGAAAAATATTTGTGATTTGTTTGTCTTCATATTTGTTTCAATAGTATTTTTATTGCCAAAAATCCATATATATTATAATCGATCTTACTTGAATGATACGAAATCTGTTTTCTTTCATCTTGCTGTTCATCCCATTGATTCAACCATCGCTAGAATTAGCGACTAAGTTTGAGGAAGTTGATCTTGATAAAAATGGAGCCTTGTCCTTCAGTGAGTTCAGCTACTATGCTGCTAATATACCCGGCATTGAAGATCAGTACCTTGATAAGAAACAGCTAAAAGCCACGCTCAAAATTTTATTTAAAACTCATGACACTGATAAAAATTAGGAGTTGAGCTTGAAATAGTACAAGAAGTTCATGCACATGATCGAGAAAACTTTAGCTCAAAGATAGAGACCAGTCTCAACCTCAGATTCCTCGAAAAAGGCAAAGAAGGAGTCAAGTAAATCAACTGAACTATGATAAACTTAACTAAATTAACTTATTTGTCTTGAATAGATTCAGTCAATTGCGTTGTGAATATTGACAATAATAATAATAAAATCACTCCCGTCAGAAAAAAAAACCACAATGAACTAGTATTAATAGCCCAAGGAAACTACTCATTTATAGACAGATAATCGCAATGAGTTCGATGATATCTCAGCACTGATGGCAGATTAATAATACCGCACTGATGCGCATATGCATGATTTAGTTGATCCTGATTTAACAAAAAATGAGTTTTACAGTCCTGATAAATTTGCGTACTATGAAAGGCTTCGTCACCAGAATAAACAGATGTACAAATAGCTAAAATCTCTGGATCGAAAACTTAATGAAGATATTAAGGAGCTTGTTGCTAAAAAACACACAAATGTTAATAACAACAAAGGAGCTGAATCTTTAAAAACGGGACCAAAAGTTAAAATAGAAAGATCAAAAACACTTTAACATAAGTATAAAGAGTTATAAATGATTAAAATGGAAATCGAAAAGAAAAATTTACATAGACACTCTTTAGCCGGACTCAAGGATAAAGTTGAAAGCCTTAAAGCAGTCATAAAACAAAAATATGCATAAGTAGAAGCAAAAGCAGTAACTTTGAAAAAATTAACAAAAATGCTGAAACAAAAATAGTAGAAAGAGTCCATAATGTTGAACAATTCATCTGTATATGCCAACGTATACACAAAGTAAATAAAAGAATTGCGTGAACAATTAAAATAGAAAAACGACCGAGCTTATTAATAAAAATAAAGACGAATCAGTGCAGCAAAAAGTTTAAAGCAAGTACGTAATAACTCAAGTCTAAACATTAAAAAAGCAGATGTGACAGAAATTGAAAAATAGTCACCATTAATATAATAGTTGAAAAATAAGTACGACAACCTTGGGAAGAAAATAGAGGCTCTGAAATTACAAAAGAAAGCTTTGATGTAAACTGGTAATATTGAGTAAAGAAAGAAATATCTGGAAAAATTGAAGAATAAAGTAGTTTAAATGGGAAAAGTATGAATTAAAACTGATTTTCTAACTATTTATTATCTGACATTAATGAATCGAAGCATAGTATAAATATAGATGTTTACGGACTAAAAAAACTTTGTAGTATAATCTTAAGCGTTACTTATTAATAATAAATATTTAGCAATACTTAAAAATGAGCTGGCTTTCAAGAATATTCAAAAAGGAGATCAAGTAACCGACTTAAGTAAAATACCTAGTTACCTACGAACCTGAAAACAAGGTTTGGGAAATTCCTCGTACGCAGGACGGATGGATTATTAAGCCATACTAACCCGCATTGAGATGGAAAAATCAGACGATGCTAGCATGGTAGTAAAAATCAAACAAATACGTAAGTTCAGTTAGTAATATTGATCCTGCTGCTGAGTATTTGATTGTGTCAGCACTGAACATGGATAAAGTTATCGATTTCGCAATTCGTCCATAAATTGAAAAATGTGTAGCACTGACTTATGATAAAGCAGGGTATCCAAATCAAAGATTCAAATTCAATCCAGCAGGCGAGGGAAAGTTTATAATCCAAATCATGCGCGGAGGTTATCTTCAAGTCTCAAATGCTTCAACATCTAATGGGGTACAAATTACACTAACCTATGATACCAATACTGCTCATCGATATTTTTCAATTGAGCCAGCAGAGGGAGTCGTCGATGGATTCATTATTAGAACTTTTTGTGGAAAATGTTTGCACGCTAATAGTGTAGACAATTTTGATGTAGTCCAGCAACAATTTGATCCTAATATTTTGAGAAATCAAGTCTGGTATCTTCTTAAAGTGTGATTTTATATAAATTGATTACTGTTTTAATTAATCCATTTTGACTTTGTTTATTAATATGTTTAAAATATTTGTTATATCATAGGAATATTCAGATGAGCTGGCTGACCAGCATTTTTAAGAAATCACAACCAGATGCCTAGACAGCCAAATATTCAGCAACAAATAATAATCAACCAAATGTTCAAGTTCAAAAGATAGACAATAGCTGGGGTACTCAGGCTCAACAGGGTTGGGGAGGACAAGCACAACAAGGCTGGGGTACACAAACCATCTCACAACAGCAAGGCTGGGGGACACAAGCTCAGCAGCAAGGATGGGGATCACAGTCTTAGCAAACACAACAACAGCAAGGATGGGGCATGTAAGCCCAGCAACAAGGGTGGGGAACACAAGTTCAGACCCATACTTAACAATATAGTAAATCATCAATATAGCTTGTTACTTCCTTAAATGCAATAAGCCCTTACTCTGAATACGCAATTTTATCAGCACTGAACATGGATCAAGCATTAACTATTCAACAAGGAACAAACAAAACAATATTATGGAAAGATGAAGGATCAAATAATCAGAAGTTTAGACTAATTCCAGAGGGAGAAAAGTACAAAATACAGATAATGAGTGGTGGCATGCTTGAAGTACCTAATGGAGCCACATCTGCAGGAATACAATTATTTGTAGGACAGCCCATGAATGCGCCATATCAGTTATGGTCAATTGTGCCAGTTTAGGGAATTGCTAATGAATTTGTCATTAAATCATTTTGTGGCAAGTGTTTAGATGTATGCGAATAAAAATCTGAAAATGGCACTAAAGTTATACATTATAATACGAAGAAGAAAAATAATAAGAATCAAGCATGGTACATTCGTAAAGTCAACTCGCCCGTTCCTGAGTATAACTTAAAGTGGAGTACTTGATTTTAATTTTAGTCTCCTGCCAGACATGTTCCTATATATATAATAAGAGTTTATTTATTACATTAATAATTGTTACATCACATCAGAATGCAGAGATCAAGACCATGGACTAACCAACCTGCAACACAGCCATCAATAACCACAGGCTCACAGCCAACAGTTTTCCCTGACCCTAATGCGGAATACTGTTTTATGTCAGCATTAGACCAAAACAAGTGTATTGATATAACAGTGAACGCTGACCCATCACAGTGCAAACCTATATTATATGATGCTTGGGGATCAAAAAACCAAAAATTCAGATTTAAGAGTTTAGGCAATGGCAAATACAACATAATATCATTACTAGGATACTGTTTATAGATCGCTAAGGGATCAAGCGATAATTGTGTACAGCCAACTTTATGCAATGCTGTTAACAAACCACAATAATAATGGACGCTAATACCAGTCGGTTAATATGTCAACGGGTATATAATTAAATCTTTCTGTGGCAAATGTTTGGATGTGAGTGGAGCGCATTCTAAAAGCGGAACACCTATAATTCAGTACGATGTGAAGAAAAATGTATAAAAAAATCAAGTGTGGATCATTAGGAGATTTTGATTAAATAATACAATAAATATATATATTGGTTTAAATTGACAGATTCTCGTCTTTAATCTATAATGAACATTTTATTTAAATGGAGTTTCATTTATAGTAGCATATAATTTATACATAAGATATTTTCGATGAGTGGCTGGGGACAAGGCGGCAATCAAGGATGGGGTGGGCAAGGCGGCAATCAAGGATGGGGTGGGCAAGGCGGCAATCAAGGATGGGGAGGACAACAACAAGGTGGTCAAGGAGGTTGGGGAGGACAACAGCAAGGTGGTCAAGGAGGTTGGGGAGGCCAGCAACAGGGCGGACAAGGTTGGGGTAACCAACAACAAGGAGGTCAGGGCTGGGGAGGTCAAGGAGTGGGTGGCCAAGGAAGCTGGGGAGGTCAAGGAGTTGGAGGCCAAGGTAGCTGGGGTGGACAGCAACAAGGAGGTCAAGGAAGTTGGGGAGGACAGGGAGTCGGAGGGCAAGGCTTTTCTGGTGGCTTGTTTAACCCTAATTCCAGCTACATGATTTTAACTGCTTTGGACCAGAATAAAGCCTTAGATATTTCACAATCCAACAACAGTTCTAAATTCGACGTAATCCTTTGGGAGAAGAAGGGTAGCAATAATCAAAAATTCAGATTCCAACAGGTAGCTGGTGGTCGATATCAAATTATTTCTTTGACTGGCGGAACAGTTGAAGTACCTAATGGTTCAACTGGCAATCTTCAATTGAAAACAGGTCAACAGAACAACGTTGAGAACTAATTTTGGACAATTACACCAATCGGACAAACCAATACTTACACCATTAAGTCATTCTGCGGTAAATCCTTGGACGTATGCTAGGGCAAGACCTCAAATGGAACACCCGTATTGCAGTACGATTTTAATCCTAGCTTGCCTAAAAATCAGGCCTGGTACATCGTCCAAGCCTGAAACATGATCACTGTCGAAATCATCTATTGTACTGAAATATTTTAAAAATTATTATCGATCATTCACAACTAAAACTACTTTAAGCAATTTAATCATAAAATTGGTCTTTTCACGTACCCCTCATGATGCATATTTCTGCTAATATTTGTTAAGTCTTTCTTCCGATCATATTGGGTTGAAAACATTAGCTCTTTAGCAACTTCATGTCCGTGTAGAGCTAAAGTTTTTGCTGTTTTGAAGTACACTTTTGTTTTTTTATCTTGAATCTCTGAATTCATTGGAGACATGTTCGACAGGCCTAACTGATTTGCTAATTTTGATTTGTTATCATCTTTGTCCTACTAGTTGTTGGCTTCGTAATAGAATCCGGGATTTCTATGAGCAAGTCCATGCTATGATAAAGTTGATGACATCATGTCCAAGTTTGCACTAGAATCCTTAAGTGGCGATATTTTAGTCTGCCCTATTTTGGACTTGTTCAAACTGAAGCTTTGATAAGTTTTATGGAATTTATCGTCAAATGTTTATGATTTCTAAAAATGTCGTTGTCTATCTGTGATATTAGTATATCGCATCCTAGGTTGCAATAACTCATGATCTGGTTTCTTCTCACGGAATGTGTGTTTTGGGTTCAGAGGACCTTGAGAACGTAAACTTCTGCTTCGCTGTTATTCAGGAATCATCTGAGAATCAATGAGCATCTTTGATTTCTATGCAAGATAGGTTATTTATTTGCGCTATCTTTCACTGAAGTGCTTCCCAATATCATAGTTAGGTTTATGTCTAAAAGTCTTGAATCCGATAAATTTGGTCGCATTTTATACATCCCTAAACTGCTTATGATGCCTCCAATGTTTATAATGATCATCTTCGACAGCCCTAGGATTTTCTCTTTCCTACATTTAGTGATATATTACTTTATGTACAAAGTGAGTGACTCGATTATTCATATGCTCGACTGATTTATTTTTGAACTCTGAATAAGGATAACCATATAGACATACATTCGTGTTTTAGAAGCCATTTTGTGTAGGACTCGTCCTGGTGTCGATGCTACTCTTCCCTGCGGATATTTTATTGATGTTTGTATATGTTGTACATTTAATAAAATTATTATATTCATCTTAC
>APMI01029195.1_pt1 | contig 12280 bp, 9 predicted proteins | sample 667938 | NCBI WGS metagenome assembly APMI01 (sample SAMN01084076, study PRJNA167559) | wastewater metagenome | biome: Wastewater | place: Denmark: Ejby Moelle, Odense | collected 2011-11-28 | reverse complement strand
TGTACTGTCGGTTTCTATCCTGTTGCGGGCATCTAGTGTCGCAGCTGTAGTCCATAGTGTGTTGCATGTAGCAACGAGCAGACTTGTACATTATGCCAGACTGGGCTTATACTATTCAATGGCAGATGTATATCAGATTGCTATATTGGATTCTACTCTATTGTTATCAATAGCACCAAAATATGTCAGCCGTGTTCTACACCATGCCAACAATGTTCTCAATCAGCCACCAACTGCACAGTCTGCTTATCCCCAACTGCAACAGTCATAAACTCTATATGTGTATAGAATAGACAGTGTGCTTTACAATCAACATTCTACTCATAAGCATTGGGATATTGTTTACCATGTGTGATGAATTGTCAGATATGCCATAATGCTTGGGAGTGTGATCAGTGTTTGCCAAATTATTTCCGCACTCAGGATAAACTATGCAGAGGAACATGCGGTGCTGGTACATATCAGCAGATATCCACTACTAACTCAAATACAATTGACTGCATACCTTGCCCTTACCCTTGTATTAATTGTGCATCAGCCACCCAATGCTCTCAATGTTTGCCAGGCTTTCCCCTAAACACAACATCATCAAAATGCCAACAAAACTGCAATTTAGGTACTGGTGCTTTTATAAATACTGATACTAATACTTGTGATCAATGCAGCCAAAGCTGTCTTACCTGTGTCATAAGTGCATCATCATGCACATCATGTGCTTAAGGATTCTATTTGGTAGCTAATCAATGTTTAAGAAATTGTCCTGATGGCACATTCCCTGCTGCTAATATCCGTTCGTGTTTGCCTTGCGGACAGTTCTGTCAAAGTTGTACCTCGCAGGAGAACTGTCAAAATTGTCAACCTAATACTGTTACTTATAATCAGAGATGCTTCATTGCATGTCCTGATGGATACTATAATCTTAATGGAGTGTGTATGCCTTGTATTAGTCCATGCAGATCGTGTACTGGTGGCTCTACATATGAATGTACTAATTGTCTATAAGGATATTTTTATTATGGTAATAGATGCACTCAAAACTGTCCAGATGGTTATTACAAAAGTATCTAATCAAGTTCATGCAAAGTATGCCCAATAGGGTGTTTAACCTGCCAATCCTATACCCAATGCCAGACATGCCAGCCAGGCTACACATTTAACACAACATCTCAACAATGCCAATCAGTACCTTCCTGCCCAACAACAAGCTCAACCTGCCGTACCTGTTTTACTAATACTACTACTTTCTCAGTACAGTGTTCATCATGTTTTGTACCCTATTATTTGGAGAATGAGCAATGTGTCTAGCAGTGTAGTAATGGGTTTTATTAAAGTTTACTCACCGGACAGTGTTAGCCTTGTCCTAGTAATTGTGTAACTTGTAGTGGACCTAATTCTTGTACTAATTGTACTAGTACCAATTACATCTTTAATGGAATCTGTTATACTAATTGTCCAACTGGTATGCACCCTTATACTTACCAATAAAACGATGTTACTGTCAATAGCTGCACTGTTGATCCCTGTATTTACTACGCTCAAAACTCAACTTGCTCAATTTGTGTGTCACCATTTTTATTGTACAATGGTCAATGTGTCGGAGAGTGCCCAGCTGGAACATTCAGATCAGAGTTGTCTTGTAGATCTTGCCCTACTGGCTGTTCCCAATGTGCTGATCTAGCTCATTGTACTGCTTGTGTTAGTCCATACCATTTCTATAATATGAGATGTGTTAGTAGCTGTCCTAGTGGAACATATTCATATATTGTACCATTGGGTACTACAAATCCTCCATATATGGATAGAGAGTGCGTTCAATGCCCTACTAAATGTTTATCATGTTCTAACTCTACAATTTGTACAGCATGCATAATAGGATACTACTTAACATCTACTAGTTAATGCCAATCAATATGCCCATTAGGGTATTACCCAAACCCATCAATATCACCCCGTTCATGCTCCCTATGCCCTAATAACTGCCTAACATGCACCTCATTAAGTTCATGTACTCAGTGTAACACAACTGTCTCCTACCTCAACGTTGGTCAATGTGTTACTGATTGTCCAGATGGCACATACACATCTGCTGGTGTTTGTGCTCCATGTCAACAATATTGTAGAATTTGTGGCATTAATTCTACCTGTACTATATGTCAAAATGGATACTATCTTAATACGGTGACTAATCAATGTGTAAGATAATGTCCAGCCGGTACTTATATCACAGCACTTCGTTAATGTTCACCTTGTTCTAGCTCATGTGCTACATGTGTTTCAGCCAACTAGTGCCAGACTTGTTCAAATTCATCAGTTCTGCATTTAGGTCAATGTGTTACTGTATGCCCATCTGGCTATATTTTATCATTAGGAATATGTAGATAATGTGACCCTATGTGTCGTGAATGTTCAGTAACAGTTGACAACTGTACATCGTGTCCTCCATCCTATAATCTGGTGAATGGCTATTGTCGGAATACCTGCCCTTCGCATACTTTTATGAATGCTTCCAATCAGTGCCAAAGTTGTACCAGTGCGGGTAATACCAGATGCTCGGAATGTGTCGGACTTGCTGTTGATCAGTGTGTGTAGTGTTATTCACCGTATTTTATTATTAGGGGGCAATGTGTGAGTTCATGTCCTGTGGGTTACTATGGATATGTAGGTACGACTCAGCAATGCTTGCCATGCGATGCCAGCTGTGTGACTTGTGCTTCATTGAGTACCACCTGCACATCATGTCCATGGGGATACTTCTTAGTCAATGGAAGATGTCTGCCAAGCTGTCCAACTGGAACATACGCTAGCAATGATTCAGCTTGTCAGCCATGCACAGCTCCTTGTTCTCAATGTGTGTCATCAACTCAATGTTCAAGTTGTCTAACTGGATACTACTTAACTCCATTCCAAACATGTGTTACCAATTGTTCATCATTACAAAATACAGGATCACAAATATTTGCTTATTGGTTGAACCCATCAACATCTGCATGCTAACCTTGCTCACCATCCTGCATATCCTGCACATCCTCTTCAACCTGCACTCAATGCGTATCCCCATATCACCTTTATCTCTCTTCCTGTATATTCGACTGCCCAGTATCAACTTACTACACTGCAAACAACAATACTTGCACACCATGTAGTAAAACAAACTGTCAAATATGCACAAGTTCAACCCAATGCACAGTTTGTATACCTGGTACTGCCTATCTGTTCAATGGTGACTGTCTTACTAATTGTCCATCTGGATATACTCTACTCAATGGAATCTGTGTTATTAATTGTCCATCTGGATATACTCTACTCAATGGAATCTGTGTTATTAATCAGAATAATAATACTACCTGTTTAAATGGGTACTTGATTAACTTTAATAATGGATCATCTCAATGTATGTAATACTGCCCATATGGCTACTATGCTGTTGTTAATATTACTACTAAATCATGCTTACCTTGCTCAATCGCATGTCTATCATGTACAGGTTCATCATCATGCCAGATCTGTGATCAGCCTTACAAATTATTCAATGGACAGTGTATCTCAGTATGCCCTCAATCTTACGTTGAACTTAACTAGACTTGTGTGCCCTGTGCATCGAACTGTGCTACTTGCTCACCTATTAATACTGAATGTACGTCTTGTCTATCACCGAATTATTTGATAAGTGGGCAGTGTGTATCTATCTGTCCTGATGGTTATTATGCTGATACTGTAACTAAATCATGCTTAAAATGTGCTGTAAGATGTTCAAAATGTTCATCAGCTACTTCATGCACATAATGCAAAAACAGTAGATACTCACTACCCACATGTTCAGATAACACTTGCCCTGCTAACCAATACAAACTAATATCAACAGGTCAATGCGCAAACTGTGACTCCAGTTGTGCAACTTGTACAGGTGGGTCTCCTTATAACTGTGTTACTTGTAACAGTCCTTCTGTGATGATTGCTGGCCAGTGTCGAACTTTGTGTCCTAATGGAACTGTACTTATTACTAATAATAATACCTGTGTATATTGTTCTACTGGATGTAAGAACTGTAGTTATATTGCACTTAATGATACTACTCAATGTATGTAATGTTTCGATCCCATGATTCTTAATGCTGGTATTTGTATACAGGATTGCTCTGTACTTGAGACATCAGTGCAAGCGTATACATCAGATGGCCCTTAATGTTACCCATGCTCAGTTCACTGTCTATCATGTATAGTTACAGATGCATCAACTGGAAGCACTGGTTGCACAGTATGTAGCTCCGGGTATATCTTATTTATGTCTAATTGTATAAGCCAATGCCCTGTTAATTATTACCCTTTACAATCCCAATGCTACCGATGCCCTCAAAACTGTCAAACCTGCACTTCCTTACCATCATCATGCTCATCATGCACAAACAGCACTTTCTTACTTAATGGAAACTGTGTAATCCAGTGTCCTAATGGTACTTTCCAGAGTACTAGTACTGTAGCATGTGTGCCTTGTACTGATCCACAGTGCTTGATATGTACCAATAGTGCCAATGTGTGTAATAGTTGTAATTTGCCTTTTATGGCTAATAGTGTCAGTAAGAAATGTGATTCCTGTGTCACTGGCTATCTGTGGGATACCAGTAGTAATATGTGTAGTATATGTTCACCTCCTTGTCTTACTTGCTCAGCATTAGTTAATAATTGCACATCATGTATAAATAGTAAGCTATTACTATCTGGTAACTGTATAGACAGATGCCCAATTGGTTACTACTAACCATCTCCACAAGTAACCCCTCGTCAATGCCAACCGTGCCCAAGTAACTGCATATCCTGCATGCCAGCATCCCCTACATAATGTACAGCCTGTATACCAAACTACTATCACAGCATAGCCACCCACCGATGTTTACCACAATGTCCTATTAACACTTTCATTATAAACCAGGTTGACTGTCAGACTTGTCCTATCAATTGTACGACATGCACATCGGCCACTAATTGTTCATCCTGTCTTGCTGGCTATGTATTGTATAATGGTATTTGTGGAGGAGCCTGTCCTAGCTAGTATGTCAATGTTAATGGCACCTGTCAACAGTGTAGCATTGGATGTAGACAGTGTACTACACCTACCAGTTGTCAAGTATGTAGATCTGATTATGTGCTTAATACTAATACTGGCTCATGTGACTAAATACAAGGCTGTAGTACAGGTCAATACCCAGACATAAACGGTATATGCCAACCGTGTGCATCCTCATGTTTACAATGCACAACCCTCCAAAACTGTACACAATGTGCATCTCCCTTATTTCTGTCCAATGGACAATGTTCCTCATCATGTTTACCAACTCAATATTCAATCACTAAAACAATAACAAATAATCCTCTCGTTATTTCTAAAATATGTATTGACTGTACTGCACCTTGTGATCGCTGTATGAGTAATGTATCATGTTCGCATTGTTTATCTGGGTTTTATTTAAGTGTTAATAATAGTTGTGTTGCGGATTGTGGGTATGGGTATTATTAGAGAGACATTATTACTAATAATATAACTAATGCTACAGATAGAAATTGCACACCATGTACAGATCCAAACTGCAAATCGTGTTCAGCATACGGCTGCACATAATGCAACACATTATACTATATATACGGCATAATTCAATCCAACAATACAAATGGCACGTGTGTATCAGACTGCCCATCAGGTTACTACAAAGACAACACAATCACACCTTTGACATGCCGACAATGTACTATTAATAGATGTGATCGATGTAATGCTACTCAGTGTTTGAGATGTGTTACTCCTTATATATTATTAATATCGGGCAATGTTAGTTCTTGTGTGGGAGTATGTCCTAATAATATGATAGCTGTTACTACTAATAATGTTAGTAAATGTCAGAATTGTGTTAATAATTGTTTGAGATGTAATTCATAATAATGGTGTACTAAATGTGATATAGGCTATTACTTACTAGTATTATAGACAATAGCAGTTAATTCAACATACAATACATACATTACAACCTGCGTACAGACATGCCCGATAACATACTACGCCTATACTGACATTCTAACCACAAACAACAGCACATGTAATCCCTGTTAACTGCATTGTAACTACTGCAGTAACTCGACTAACTGTACGGTGTGTCAGACTCCGGCATATGTGTTGGTTAGTGGGGATTGTGTGCCTGAGAAATGTATTAATTGTACAACATGTGTTAATTAGCAATGCACTTTATGTGATACTGGCTTCTATTTATACCCGCCATAAGGCAGATGTTACAGAATATGTCCTGATGGATATTACGGAGATAATGCCACTAAACAATGTGCTGTATGTATGGATCATTGTGTACAATGTCCAAGTTTAATCAAATGTGATCTATGCTCCGATGGGTATAATTTCACAGGCACCATCTGTATCGATCAAGCGTTTATGACCTATGGGTCGCTATCTAATATGTCAGGGTTTACCAGTAACATTACTAAAATAACATCAGCTGTGTACTTAGGCACTAGTATTGGACCAATGGTGTTTGGAGAAATGGCGACTACTTATTTTAATATTTAGTTTTGTCAGTTTATTCTCTTCCACGCTAAGGCTTCAGGCGGCAATCCAGAAATGTAAAATTTCTTAGACTCACTTCAGTCAATTAGTTTGACAATTCCTTCAGGCACCAAAAACACAAATTCAACAAGAAGACTACTTGCATCAAGTCTAAGTGATCCCTTAGCATTCCTGGCTACAAGTGCACCTATTTTCGCACTTATGGGAGGATTCCTCGCTGCATACTTATGCATCTTATTATTTGAGAAATTTGCCGAAGATAAATGCTTGAGCTGCCCTCGTTTCAAATTCTACATTACAGAAATATGTATTTATATGAAGAAGAGATTTAAATGGATTTACTTTGATTTTGTTGCATGGATTTCATTCTTACCCTTCACTTACTTTGCTCTTATGCAACTAAAATCATTCTCATTCAGTACAGGATTACAAGGTTTCTCAAGCATTCTGTCCATAATAATAATAATCGCATATCCACTATACCCGTTCTTCATAATATACTTACTGAAACAGAACTACAATGATCTGGTTCAATAAAACAACACATTAGTATAAATGTCACTATCACCCTACGTATACAAAGTAAAGAGACCAAACACATAAATTAGTGTTGATGAGCCATGGAAAAATTATATAACTGCTGCCAATTTCAGACTTATATATGACCCATTGAAATATATTAGGAAATTTGTGTTTGTGTTGGTTGTGGTTGTATGCAACACACCAACCACTAGTATCATTGTTTTGATTATTTTGAATCTGGTGTTTATTGGGTATATGGCTGGGTTCAGGCCGAGAGTTATGCCCTATATGGTGTTCGATTTTATTATCTAAGGTGTACTACTTGCATTCTAGATATTCATGTTAGTGTATCTGTATAACGATAGTACTAAAGTGTCAGCCATGAGTATTGCTAGTCAGGCTGTAGGGTTCATTACTGCAAATTTGTCACTCATAATTGCTATTATTTTGAACCTGATTGCTTACTACAAGATATTTATGTGCATATTCGATCTGTATAAGCATCTCAAATAAAAAATGGAAGAGAAATAAAATGGTAAACTGAAATAGAAATAAGATGAAAATGAACGTCCTGAATAAATTGATGATCGACCCGGGACATTTGACAAAGATTTGCCTTAAAAAGATGATCTCGGTCTCACTAAGAGCCTTAAATAAAGAAATTCAAGAAGAATCAGAAATGAAGATATGACTGAATATGATCCTTCTGATCAAAATAGCAACATCATGCGGGACAAATAGTTGTTCGGTAATTCAGCGTAAAATAGCGAACTAAGGAGAAGTAAAGGCGGATTACCTAATTTGAAATCAACGAAGACCTTAAAGCGTGACAAGCATGAAACATCAGATGCATATCTCTTCAACGATAAATAATTGGCACATACGAAATAACGAATATCAAGAGATGACAATGATGATGACTTGACTTAATCTAATCCAAACTCTGAAATTCAGCCAAAAGATATGTTGTTTAAAGATAAAGAATTGTACCGACAATAAAGTTTAAGAAAATCAGATTCAGGTGAAATTCCTGATCTTAAGTCAAGCGAAATTGTCAAAAACAAAAAAGCTGAGAAAACCGATAAAGTTGGAGCAAGTAGTCAAAAATTAAAGCAAATTGCTGAAAGTGATGAAGATTCTTTCATGGGAAAATCACACATGTCAGGCTAATAACTGATTCCAGTTCATGATGGAAAGTTGAAGTAAATAAAGAAGGGAAAATACCAAAGAGAGTCGATAGGAAACGATGGCATGATTGTTGCTGAAGGAGTTCCTATTGAAAGATAAGATAAGTTCAGAAGAAATACTGGAAAATTAGCTAAGATAGACTCCATGAGCAGAGACGAGCAATAAGCTTAATAAATATAAAAAGCAAATCTTAAAGACCGATCTAGATAACAAAAAGCAAAGGATAACAAAGAAATCGAATAAGCTAATCTGAAGTAAAAAGCAAATATCAAGAAAGCTAAATCAAATAACTCTGATTTGATGGACATTCCAATTTTAGAGAAACAGCCGAATAAAAAGCCAGCTGATAGTATGGACTTACTGGAAGGTTCTTTCGTTGAACATTAAACACTGAAAGAAAAAGCTCATCATTAAGATGAAGACATTGAATCTGCTGGATTGCGTGATCGAGAAAATAAAAAGCAATAACCTAAGCGTGGAATTTAAGGAGGATTTGATGATTTCTTTGAAGATAAAGATCCGCAAGATTTAATAACGAAATAGAAATAAAAATTAAATAAAGCAAGTAGATTTAAATAGAGTTAATAGAAGTAGTTAGCATCGGCCAAACTTAGATAAAAGCTTAAGAAGCCATCAGTTGAATACGAATAATAAAATATGGAAGTAAAAGAAGGCTAAATTGTTTAAGATGGCAATATAATTTAAAGAAAGAATAAATTTAGAAGAAATGTACCAGCTAGTAAGAGTGATGATTTAGAAGAAGGACAAATCAAGGAGAAGAATAAAAATAAAATTTAGAATAAAGGTCCAAAATATTAAGATTAAATAAAATAGAACCCAAATTAAAAATAAAAGAAAAGTCGAAAGAAAAGAGCTTAAGGATAGGGATAATCATAATTAGGAGATTAATTTGAACATAGGCAGCAAGAAAATAAACAGAAAAATAGAGGAAGAGGAAATCTTGATATTAATGAGGACGATGTTGAAGGATAATACTAGCAAGTTCGTAGAAAGAACAAAGATAATATGTTCTCGCCAAGTAAAGGAATTTCGGGTATGATGGAATCTCTTGATGTTGGAGAATTTTAAGGCTCAGACTATGATGAAAGACCTGAATCTAAAGTTATAAGACCAGGGTCGAGAGGAAAAGGCAATCTTTAGATCGATGATAGATCAGCACATGACAGTGATAATGATAGCGTATCTGTTCGTAAACAACGGGCTTCAGCCATTTTAAAAGCACGAAAGAAAGGAAATTTAGGAATAGATGACAAATCCTAATACTCAGATGATTCTGTATCTTCGCGTCCTGAAAAGAAAAAAGAGTAACGAGAAAGAAAGAAGCGAAATAAATCAGGAATATTAGAAATTAATAAGAAAGTAAACGATGAAGGTTTAGATTCTATTCAGCTTTGACACTGATAATTTTTATTGTAATTACCTCATTAAAAAATCATTATAAATTAAAAATATCTCAAAATTTATTTTTACATACCACAAATGATACATGAAAATAATAAAAAAGTGAAAATGTTATTATTAAAGTTTGATAATTCAAAAAATCTCGAACTGAATTGACTACGCACTTATGCCTGCTCTAGATTAATATAAAGCATAAAGAAAGTGTCATTGATGGCCTTATAATAAAATGCATATTTTATCATGAATATGCCTGTAATCATATTATTAAGCTGCCCATAAATGCAGAGAGCCATAATTTAAGGCTCGAAATTAAAACGAAAACCTTTATTAGCTTCATAGTTCTGTAAGAGTCGACCTCAATCTAGTCGCGATGATCGCTGTATAGGAGGCATATCCTTTTGCAATAAGATAACAAATGACAAAAATAATATTCATGGACAGAATATCCATATGTCAAAGCCATCCCACAGAAAGAACTCAGCCTGCCTAAGCAGTTGGACACGAAGCAGCAACAACATAAAGCAAGACTGTTTGAACTCTTCCCAAAACATAGCCCATGTACAGTCAGTAAGTCCACAACGAAATTGTCATAAACAAAGCAATTTATTAAACAAATCAGTAAAATTGAATTTACGTTCTTCCAAACAAAAACATCCACTCGTGAGATCGTTCATTATTAAGGAACAGTGCCCTGAAGATGTTGTCAGTCGGATGGCTATCTATAATTGTGGAGAATAACATGCTAATTTTGTTAATAATTTGAGTCAGTGTATCAATAAACGCAGTATTAAGACAGCAGAATATAAGAGAAGTACAAGGAAAAATAAAAATAATGAACAAAATTAGTTGATGAGTTCTTTCAATAATTTGAAAGTTAAATAAGGATTTTAGCATAGTTCCCTTACTAAAATGCGAACAGTATCTCCAAAAGTAAAGTTGAACCAGTCAGGCTCAAGCCCAGATAATAAACTAGTCTTCACTTTGTTACACCCTCAGCTATGCATATCCCCGTTCACAACATAGATCCCAAGCAGTTGTTCATAGTTATAACAATACTGTTACAGTGAAGTAACATAATACGTAGGCATAAAGACCGACCAGCAAACAATTAATTCTAACATCAATAATAATAATAGTAAATTAAAATGGACAGACTACAGTGCTAAAATAGTAGCTAATTAATATAAAAATCATTAAAACAATGTTATACAGCCGAGGAATTCGAAATGGAATCATCGCACTAAGAAGAGAATGAATATGGTTAATAATATCTGTAATAATATGAAGAAATAGCAAAATAACGAGGTTCTAAATGATAAAATTATTAAATTACATGAAAAAGTTTAATTAGATCAGAAGAATAATAAGATGAAGTGCTCAGTCAAGCAGCTGACTCAGAAGTAGATATAGTAATCTCCAACGACTAACAACTAGCAATAAGAAAGCCAATGGCAACTGGCAGTATCGATGTCTGAACTATAAATGATAAAACTTCGATGTCAGACTCCCAAGAAGCGAAAGATTTCAATCCGCACTGTCTCACCAGATAGATCACAGAACAGTCCGTGTTTAATGTAGATGTCTCCTGAGTTGAACAGGCAAGACAGTTTTCATTTTAATGCAGATTTAGAACAATAAATTTAGCAATAGGAGGGGAATTCTGGGTACCTCCGGACGATCAATTTTTGATCATTTAATAAATATTATTTATATTTACTAACTTAATATTTTAATATTTCTGTACGATAAAAAGTTCATGATATAATACTGATTATAAACTCTCAATCTATCTCATAAGTATAAGAGGAATATGGCTTATTTAATCACTTACTAAATCATAAATTATTTATTAATACCACAATCATCATTATTTCCCGATAGCTAACCCTACATTATCAATAATCCAAAAATTAATTAATTTTTGATCAGAAAATAAATAAAATATATCTACTATGCCAAACTCAATGTTAGATTAATTCCTGATACTTATCCTTGTTTGCTGCTTTAATTATGATTATATGATTATTGATTTCAAGTATGCTTTGAAAATTATTGAAAATATGGCAATCAACCGATTACCCATGCAGCTCAAAACTGTACAATATTTAGGTGGATTGAAGTTGTATAATGCAAATAAATTGAGAAAAACGGTGCAAATTATTAATGCAGTTTGAAATATTATCAGTTAAAAATCATTGTTAGCTATATTAAATTAAGTTCAATCCAGTACCTTTGGATAACTTTGTTCATTTCAACTGTTTAGAAGAATATTTAAAAAACGTTATTTATTTTACTATGTCAACCAACATATTTAAATAAAATAATCGTTTGACAGGTCTATTTTCAATTGGCAATACTAATTTGAAGTTGGATTGACTATTTTGAGGCCTCTGTTCAAATTTAATGAAATCAAATATGATAGAATGTCCATTATAAGACAGTCCAGTTTTCCTTGATGCAAAGGTATAAGCAGTGCAGAAATGGGACCATCCATAGGTGATATCTAAAACTAGCCTAAAATTGAATATAAATTTATTATTGTTGTAATCTTGAGTCTGCCTTCAAGATCGGAAGAGCGTCGTGT
>APMI01008367.1_pt1 | contig 12281 bp, 8 predicted proteins | sample 667938 | NCBI WGS metagenome assembly APMI01 (sample SAMN01084076, study PRJNA167559) | wastewater metagenome | biome: Wastewater | place: Denmark: Ejby Moelle, Odense | collected 2011-11-28 | reverse complement strand
CAGGATGAGCGCGCGCTCCTCGATCGCCGCGATCTCGCGCAAAGCGGCGGGCTCACCGTCCGCCAGCGCCCCCAACCTGTCCATGCGCCGCCAGAACCGCTGGAGCCGCACGAGGCGGTCCGAGATCAACTCGTCGAACAGGATGTTGACCAGCTCGTAGCGCCGCCCCGACAAGGCGGCGTCAAAAGTCGCGTCAGGCTTGGCCTGGGCCGCCGCGAAAGCGTCGTCCTCGATCTTGGCCGCCCGGCGCAGCGGTTGGCGTCGGATGCTGGGGTGGCCGAGCAGCGCCTGCCCTTCCTGCGACAGCACGAAGCGGATGAACGTGCGCGCGCCCTCCGGTTCGCGCCCCGCTTTCAGCTGTGCGATGCTGGCGGGGAGAAAGACGTTCTCCGCCGGATAAGCGAACCGCAACTGGCTCGACGTGTCATCGCGCCCAAGAAAGTCGATCGAGAGCCCGACGCCGAAACGCGCTCGGGCGACGCCGCTCGACACCGTGTAGCTACGCGCGGTGATCGTCGCCAGATTGCCAGCGATTCGCAACCAGATCGCCCAGCCTTTCTCCCATCCATGGCGCTGAAGCACCGTCTCGACCATCAGATGGGTCGTGCCCGAGCGCGAGGGCGAGGACATCGCCACCAGCCCGCGATAGCGCGGATCGGCGAGATCGGCGATCGCTTCGGGCGGCGGAACGTCGGCCTGCGCCAGGACGGAAACATTCCAGAGCATGCCGTAGCCGGAGACGGCGAAGCCACGGAAATGCCCGTCCGGGTCATCAAGCGGGAATTTGCCGATGGCGCGCTCGGGCGTGTCGACGCGCGCATCCAGCGGCGCGAGCTGTCCCTGCGCCTTCAGCGCCTCGAAAGCGTCCGGCGCGGAAGCCCAGAACACGTCGGCTTCCCTGAACTGACCGCTGGTGACCTGCATCATGGCCGTCGCGGTCTTGCGATTGACGATGCGAAGGCGATAACCGGGCTCCCTGCGCTCGAAGGCGGCGCGGAACGGTTCATAGAATGAAGGCGGGTAAGAGGTGACGACCAGCACGGTCGCACGGCCATCGGCCGCCGCGGCCGTGTGCGGCGGCGCGAGGGCGCAGGCCAGCAGTCCGAACAGCCAGCTCACAAAGCGGGATCGCAAGGGACGGGTCATGCCATGTCGTGGTAGGCGGCGCGCATCGAGTGGGCATCATGGCGCAAGGCGCTGTGGCTTGTCATGGTGGGAATGCGCGGGGGCATCTCGCAGAGTTGAACGACGCGACGCCGCCGCCGGCCCGATCAGCTTGCCGTATCGGTCGCGCCGCGCCACTGTTCGCCGCCGCCCGGCATGACGCGGCGGGGATTTGACCGGAGGTCTGTCGCATGAGCGGTCGTCGGCTGCGCTCCACCCATTGGTTCGGCTCGTTCGACAAGGACGGCTTCATCCATCGCTCATGGATGAAGAACCAGGGCGTTCCTCAGGATTTGCTGGATGGGCGCCCGATCATCGGCATCTGCAACACATGGTCCGAATTGACGCCCTGCAACGCGCATCTGCGCGCGCTGGCCGAGCGCGTGAAACGCGGCGTGTATGAGGCGGGCGGCTATCCGGTCGAGTTTCCGGTCATGTCGCTGGGCGAATCCAATCTTCGTCCGACCGCGATGCTGTTTCGCAATCTCGCCAGCATGGATGTCGAGGAATCGATCCGGGGCAATCCGATCGACGGCGTCGTGCTGATGTGCGGGTGCGACAAGACCACGCCGTCCCTGATGATGGGAGCGGCGAGTTGCGATCTGCCGACCATCGTCGTCTCGGGCGGGCCGATGCTCAACGGCAAATATCGCGGCGCCGACATCGGCTCGGGCACGAATGTCTGGTCGATGAGCGAGAGCGTGCGCGCGGGCGAAATGACGCTCGAAGACTTCATGGACGCCGAATCCTGCATGTCGCGCTCGGCGGGCCACTGCATGACCATGGGCACGGCCTCGACGATGGCTTGCATGGTCGAAAGCCTTGGCATGAGCCTGCCGCACAACGCCGCGATTCCGGCGGTCGACTCGCGCCGCTCCGTGCTGGCGCAGATGAGCGGGCGGCGGATCGTCGAGATGGTGCGCGAAGACATGCGGATGTCGAAGATTCTCACGCGCGACGCCTTCGAGAACGCGATCCGCGTCAACGCGGCCATCGGCGGTTCGACGAACTTCATCGTCCATCTTCTCGCCATCGCCGGGCGGATCGAGGTCGATCTGACGCTCGACGATTTCGACCGGATCGGCCACGATCTGCCGCTGCTCGTGGACCTGATGCCCTCCGGCCGCTTCCTGATGGAGGACTTTTATTACGCGGGCGGCGTGCCGGCGGTGATGCGGGCGCTGGGCGAGGTGCTGGCGCGCGGCGCGCTCTCGGTGAACGGCCGCAGCATCGGCGAGAATTGCGCCGACGCGCCATGCTGGAACGCCGAGGTGATCCATAGCCGTGAGGCGCCGGTGCAGGAGCGCGCGGGCATCGCCGTTCTGCGCGGCAATCTCGCCCCGCAGGGCGCCGTCATCAAGCCGTCCGCCGCCACGCCCGAACTGCTGCGCCATCGCGGCCGCGCGGTCGTCTTTGAAAGCGTCGAGGACATGAAGGCGCGCATTGACGATCCCGATCTCGACGTCGACGAGACGTGCGTGCTTGTCCTTAAAGGCGCAGGCCCAAAGGGCTATCCGGGTATGCCGGAGGTCGGCAACATGCCGTTGCCGCAAAAGCTCCTGAAGCGCGGCGTCAAGGACATGGTGCGCATCTCCGACGCGCGCATGAGCGGCACGGCCTATGGCGCGGTCGTGCTGCATGTGGCGCCCGAGGCCGCCGTCGGCGGGCCTTTGGCGCTGGTTCGCGACGGTGACCTGATTGAACTCGACGTCGCCGCGCGCGTGCTTCGACTTGATGTGAACGAGGCGGAGTTGGCCTCGCGCCGCGAGGCCTGGCGCGCGCCGCCCCCGGTCGCGTCGTCCGGCTATCAGAAGCTCTACATCGATACGGTTTTGCAGGCGGACGCCGGCGCCGACCTCTCGTTTCTCGTCGGCCGCCGCGGTGCGGATGTGCCCAAAGAGAGCCACTGATTTCATCGTCCGAAGGATTGGTGACTCAGTGGGCGCGCTGCCCACAGTGCGCGTTCGTTCGCCGCTTGCGCGCTATGACATTTGGGCGGGAATGATTGGAACGCGGTTCAAAGCCAATCCTGAACAACACCGCCGCGCGCCGGTCGATACCCAATTGCCTTACGCGTTTCTGAATACATCAAGGCGTTTGCAGCACGTGCGCTTCAGTAATATTCGGCGAACATGACCTAACGTCACACTGAAGGAGGCCGCAGCGGCGATGATCGACTCCGCCGTGGCGACCGCCCATGCCGCGACCAAGCTCAAGTTCGGATATGTTCCCTTCACGATGAACGTCAACATCGGCGCGTCGAACGCAGCTTATGTCGATGGATTTGGCGACCCGTTGTTCGCCGGAACGAGTTGGGCCGGCTGCGTGCAGGAGTTCGCGCCGCCTGAACACGTCTGCAACAAACCGGTATCTGCGAAGAAGTATCGCACCTATATCTCCACGCCCGAGACGAACGTCGCCACGTCTTGCGAGAACGCTGGCGACGGATTCAACACGGGTTACGCGCTTGTGGAGCAGTCCGTCGGCGGCGCCCCGCTGAGGCGCGGCACGCTGGCAATCTGTTCGACAGCGATCCCTTCAAACAGAACTACGCGGACCTGACCGACGTCGACCGCAGTCTTGATCCGCTCGCGATCGACGCCTGCGCGGCCGCCAAAAAGCTTGGAGTCGAGATTTATTCGATCGCGGTCAGCACGGGCGCGGCGCCGGGAACGTCTGTGCACGACACGCTGATGGCCTGCGCGACTGATCGGTCGCACGTCTATTACGCGACGGACGAATCCAGCCTTAAAATGGCGTTCTCGGACATCGGCCAGACATCGAGCGGCTCCGTACGTTCGAAGTGACCGCAAGCGTGTCTTGCAAGGCGGGCCTTCCCGTCATTCTGGCGCAGTGTCGTCACACGCGCGGCGCCGGCAGCGTTTCTGCGCTCTGCGAGGCGACGGCAATGCGGCGTCGCGCGCTTCGAAGCAAATCCTGTCGCATGTTCGAATGTGACTTCGCGCGTCGTCGTCCGCGACGCGCGCCGACCCGCCGTGGCGGGATCAGCACAAATGTTCGGTTGAACGCGACCGCTTACCCCGCGTCGCTTATGCGAGCGGGCGCGCGCCGGCGATCGTGTGCGTCGGCATCTCGCGAAAGTTCTGAAAATCCCAGTTTCGTCCGGGTGCGGCTTCGATCAGGTCGCGCGTGTACTCGTGACGCGGATTGGCCAGCACATCGGCGGCCGGCCCATACTCGACGACTTCTCCCTTGCGCATCACAAGCACGTCGTCGCAGATCTGTGCGGCCACCCGCAGGTCATGAGTGATGAACAGGATCGCGATGCCCAGCTCGCGTTGCAACTCGTCGAGCAGATCGAGAACCTGCGCCTGCACAGAAACGTCGAGCGCCGAAACGGCTTCATCCGCCACGAGAACGTCCGGCTTCATCGCGACAGCGCGCGCGATGGCGATGCGTTGGCGCTGGCCTCCGGAGAATTGATGCGGATAGCGCTCCATCGCGTCCTCCGGCAAACCGACGACGCCGAGCAGGCGCCGCGCCTCAGCCAGCGCCTGCGTGCGCTGAGCGCCATAATTCACGGGGCCTTCGATCAGGCTCTCGGCGACTGTCCAGCGCGGATTGAGAGAGCGATAGGGATCCTGAAACACGACCTGAATCGCGCGCCGGTGCGGGCGCAATTGCGATCGTGACAGCGTGGCGATGTCCGCGCCGCCCAGCAGCACGCGGCCGTGCGTCGGGTCGATCAATCGCATCACGCAGCGCGCGACGGTGGATTTGCCCGAGCCCGATTCTCCGACGATGCCGAGCGTGCGTCCGGCCGCGAGCGTGAAGCTGACGTCGTCGGCCGCCTTCACGCCGGGGCGTGACGCCAACCAACCTCTGGACCCGTAAATTTTCGAGAGCTTGTCAACTTTCAGCGCCGGGTTCGCCTCGCTGGGCGCACTGCGTGGATGGCGCGGTGTCAGGCTTGGCACGGAGGTGAGCAGATCGCGGGTGTAATCTTTTCTGGGATGGCGCAGGATTTCTCCGATTGGCGCAGTCTCGACGACGCGCCCGTTCCGCATCACCGCGACCGTGTCGGCGATCTCGGCGACGACGCCCATGTCATGCGTGATGAACAGGACCGCCGCGCCATGCGTGCGCTTGAGGTCGTCGATCAGCGCGAGAATCTGCTTCTGCGTCGTGACATCCAGCGCCGTCGTAGGCTCGTCCGCGATCAGCAGGGCGGGATCGAGAATCAGCGCCATCGCGATCATGATGCGCTGGCGCTGGCCGCCCGACAATTCGTGCGGATAGGCGTTCATCACCCGGTCGATATTGGGCAGATGCACCTGCTCCAGAAGATCGCGCGCCTTCTCTCGCGCGCCTGCGCCGCTGCGACCGTGCAATTCCAGCACTTCGAGGATCTGATCGCCGACGCGCAAGACCGGGTTGAGAGCCGTCATCGGCTCCTGAAACACCATCGCCACGCGCGCCGCGCGCAAGGCGCGCATTTCGTTCTGGGTTTTGGTCAGAAGCTCGTCGCCTTCGAGCCTGATCGACCCGTCGGTCACGATCAGGCCGGGAGGCAAGAGCCCCATGGTCGCAAGCGATGTTACGGATTTGCCCGAACCCGACTCGCCGACGAGACACAATGTCTCCCCGCGCCGGATCGTCAGGTCGATGGCGTCGAGGATTGGCGCAGCCGTGATCGGCGCGCCGTCGACGCGCACGGTGAGGCCGCGAATGGCCAGAACCTCGGGTTCACCCGAAAAATCCGTGACGCGGTGCATCAACCCGTCCTCTTCTTCAGGCGCGGATCGAGCATGTCGCGCGCGGCGTCGCCAAGCAGGTTGACCGAGAGAATGCAGACGGAAAGCACGAGGCCCGGCCACAGGATCAGTTCGGGCTTGAGGCGGAAAAACACGCGTCCTTCAGCCATGATATTGCCCCATGTCGGCGTCTCGGTGGACACGCCCGCGCCGAGGAAGCTCAGGATCGCCTCCGTCAGGATCGCGGAGGCCAGAATGTATGTGCCTTGCACGATCAGCGGCGCCAGCGTGTTGGGCACGAGGTGGCGCGTAAGCACTTTCGTCGTGGATGATCCCAACGCGATGGCGGCTTCGATGTAAGGCTCTTCGCGTGCGGAGAGGACGAGCGAGCGCACGAGGCGCACGACGCGCGGAATCTCGGGGATCGTGATCGCCGCGATCACGGAGCCGATCGACGGGCCGTTCAGCGCCACGAGCGCGATCGCCAGAAGGATCGAAGGAATCGCCATCAATGCGTCCATCACGCGCATGATGATTGCGTCTCCCAGGCGAAAGAAGCCCGCAACCATGCCGATCGCCAGTCCGACGACGACGCTGACGATCGCCGCCGAGACGCCGATGATCAGCGAAACGCGCCCGCCGATCAGCACGCGCGAAAACAGATCGCGGCCAAAATTGTCGGTGCCCAGAAGATGCGTCGCGCTCATGCCCTGAAGCCGCGCGACGGGATCGATCGCCTTGGGATCGTAGGGGGCGAGCCATGGCGACAGCAGCGTCACCACCACAATGACGCATAGAGCGACCAGCGCGATGCGCGGCGCGAAGCCGAGGCGGCGCCAGAACTCAAAGCGCGGCGCGTCGGCGTTGAACGTATCAGGCGCGGCGGTCAATAGCGGATCCTCGGATCGAAAAACGAATATGACAGGTCGATCAGAAGATTGACCAGAACATACAACGCGCTGGTCAGGAGGATCATCGCCTGGATGACCGGATAGTCGCGCGCAAGCACCGCGTCGACCGTGAGGCGCCCGATGCCGGGAATGTTGAAAACGGTTTCAGTGACCACGACCCCCCCGATCAGCAAGGCGAAACCTGCGCCGATGACGGTGAGAATGGGGACGGCGGCGTTGCGCAGGGCGTGGCGGAACAGCACGCGCCGCTCAGGCGCGCCCTTGGCGCGCGCGGTGCGGATGTAATCCTCCCCGAGGACTTCAAGCATGTTGGCGCGGGTCATGCGGGCGATCAGCGCGACGTAGATCGTCGTCAGCGTGAAGGCGGGTAGAATGGCGTGATAGAGAAACGGTCCGATCCCCTCGGTGATCGACCTGTATCCCTGCACGGGAAACCACCCAAGTTTGATCGAGAAGACGAGGATCAGCAGATAGCCCGTGACGAAGACCGGCACGGAAAAGCCGAGAACCGAAAACGTCATCACCGCGTAGTCAGCGGGTTTGCCGCGCCGCCACGCCGCGACGACGCCCATCGGCACTGCGAGAGCCACCGACATCAACATCGTCAGAATCGCGATCGAGATCGTTGGCCCGATGCGTTGGCCGATCATGCTGGAGACGGGCGTGTTGGAAATGAGCGATACGCCAAGATCGCCGCGCAGCAGCTTCATGGTCCAGTCGTAAAACTGAACCGGGATGGGTTGATTGAGCCCCATCGCCTCGCGGATGCGCGCGAGTTGGGCGGGCGTGGCCTGATCGCCGGCGATGATCGCGGCGGGGTCGCCGGGCGTCAGCCGCAACAGAAGAAACACGAAGATCGCCACGATCAGCATGACGGGGATAACCGCCAGCGTACGGCGAATGACATAACCGATCATCGGCGCCTCGTCCTGGAGAAGCGAGCGGGAAGGCGGCGCCTTCCCGCTCTTCGAATCACTTCTTCTCGACGTTCCAGAACACCGGAACCGGCGCGTTCAGCATGTTGACGATCGTGTCGCGGCGCGCTTGCGGAGCGAGATACTGGCCAAGCTGCACCAGCAGAACTTCCTCAAGGTTATGCGCCTGAACCTTCTCGCCGACGGCCTTGCGCGCGGCGTCGTCCGTCGCGGCGATGAAATCAAGCTTGAGCTTCTCGACGCCCGCGTCGGTCGGCCAACCGAACCAGGCCTGATCGCCGCGCCCGCTGAGCATGACGTTGATCAGCGGCGTGTCGATCTCGGGCACGATCCAGTTGGTCACGAACATGTTCCAGCCGCCGTCTGACGGCTTCTTCTGCGTGGCGCGGCGCGTCACCAGCGTCTGCCAGTCCATCGGCTGCATGTCGACTTTGAAGCCCGCTTCGCGCAACTGCTGCGCCACGACGACCGGCTGCGTCGAGAGCGCCACCACGTCGGTCGGCTGCATCAGCACGATCGGCGTGCCGTCGTAGCCAGACTCTTTCAGCAGCTTCTTGGCCTCGGCCATGCCGTCGCCCTTGACGAGCGACTGCGCCCCCGCCTCGCTGCCGTAGAGCGAACCGCAACCCAGCACCGCGCCGCAGACCTTGTAATAATCAGGATTGCCGATCATCGCCTGAAGAATTGGTCCCTGGCTGATCGCCTTCAGCGCCGCCTGACGCGCCTTCTTGTTGTCGAAGGGCGGCCACTTCCAGTTGAAACGCGCGATGGTCTGATAGCCCAGATCATCGCGGGTCTCGACCTTCACATGCGGGTCAGCTTTCAGGATCGGCAGCATGTCGAGCTGGATCTGCTCGATATAGTCGATCTCGCCCGATGTGAGGGCGTTCACCGCCGTCATCACGTCAGGCATCACCACCCATTTCACCTTGTCGACCTTCACGACCTTGCCGCCGGCCATGTTGTCGGCGGGCTCGGAGCGCGGCTTGTAATCTGGATTCTTCGCGTAGGTGACGCTGACGCCCGGCTTGAACTCCGCCTCGATGAACTTGAACGGCCCTGACCCCACATAATCCGTGATCGATTTGTCCACGGTCGATTCAGCGACGCGCTTGGGCATGATGAAAGTCGGCAGCGACGACTGCTTGGAGAGCGTCGCCAGCATCGGCGGGAAAGGCTCTTTGAGCTTCCACACGATGGTCTTGGCGTCGCTCGCCGTCAGGCTTGCGGTGCGATCCATGATGAGCTGGCCGCCGCCATCCTTCTTGGACCAACGCTGAAGCGAGGCGATGACGTCTTCGGCGGTCACCGGCGCGCCGTCATGGAACTTCAGACCATCGCGCAGCGTGAAGGTGTAGGTCTGCTTGTCGTCGGAGATCTTCCAGTCCGCCATCTGCGGCCTGGGCTGAAATTTCGAATCCTGCGCCAGGAATGTGTCGTAGATCATGTAGGCATGGTCGCGCGTGATATGCGCGGTGGTGATCACCGGATCAAGCACGCGCAAACCCGAATGCATCACGCCCGTGATCACCGTCTCCGCGAAGGCGACGCCCGACAGCATCGTGGAGGCCGCCAACACCGCAAGACCCGTCAGCCTCGCCTTGGTCGTCATCAAGCTCATCGCCTTCTCCCTTTGAGTCTCGTTTGCTTCGCCCGGCGAACCGGGGCCTCAATTGCGACGCCGGCCGCCCCAGCAGCCGTTCAGTCGGAGCGCCGGGCCACGAAGCGCGCGCCGTGCGGCTCCAGTTTCATGCCGTCGCGCAATTTTGTGAAGGGCAGCGCCGCCGGTGAAATGGGCATCGGGCCGGGCGCGGCGCAGACCACGATAGCATGGGCGTAAGGCTGGAAGTCAGCGCGGAAATGCACTGACGATTTCACGACCAGGATGGCCTGTTCTTCAGGCTGAATGCCTAGAAAGCGAAACATCTCGCGGTCGGCGAGTTGGGTCTTCTCGCTGGTGAGCGCGACGCGCACGCCACCCGATCTCAGGCAGGCCGACGGCCCGAGCGCCATCCGTGCGCCGAGATAGAATGGTCCTGTCGCGGTGAAGCGCCCATCCGACACGCGTTCGACGACGAAGCGATGCGTGAATGGCGCATCCCCCTCCACGCCGGAACGCCCGCCGAGCGTCAGTTCGATCTGCGCGCCCTCGCCCGCCGCGACGGCGCGCTTAGCGGCGTCCCGATCCGCGATCAGGCCAAGGGCGGCGCGCTCCGCTCCGCAGGCGATCAATGCGCGCAACATCCCCGTGGTGTCGCTGTCGCCGCCCGCTCCCGGATTGTCCTGGCTGTCGGCGATGACGACGGGCTTGTCTGCGCCGTGCGAAAGCTCGATTGCGCGCCGCACGCCATCTTCTGGCGAAAGCGCCTCGCCCTTGAAGTCGTCCTCGGCGTCCTCAACGGACGTGGCGATGGCGCGGCAGGCGGCGTCGGCGGCGTCTTGCGTGCGCGCATAGGCGACCACGGAAGGCCCGCAATCCTCGAAATCGGCGGCGGGAAATCCCATGAAAAGCGAGGTGGAGGCGACGCCGTCGCGCTCCTCCTGCGCCGCTGTGAAATCATAAAGCCGACGCCCCGGCTCCATCAAAGTGGATTGCCACGAGATTGGAATGAGAAAATCAATTTGCGCGAACGCCTTGCGATCGCGCTCGCCGGTCATGAGGCGATCGAGCTGACGGGCGGCGCGCGCGCCGGTCTCGCGCATGTCGACATGGGGATAGGTGCGGAACCCGACCAGCATGTCGGCGGCGTCCACCATCGCGCGCGTGATGTTGCCATGCAGGTCGAGCGCGGCCACGACAGGCGTATGTGGCCCGACCGCCGCGCGCACGCGCCTGAGCAACGCGCCTTCGCCGTCGGGCTCGCCGTCGGCCACCATCGCGCCGTGCAGATCGAGAAAGACGCCGTCGAGCGGCGCGTCGCGATGGGTCGCCTCAAGACCTTCCACGAGTTCGTCGCCGATGGCGCGATAGGCGCGCGACGTGACCGGGGCGGATGGCAGAGCGCCCGCGTAGATGATCGGCGCCATCGCCCATCCAACGCTTTCGCCATGCTCGACCGCGCCGCAGATGGGCAAGTTGACGCCTCTGGCCAGCGCCATGATCTGCGCGCCGCGCGAGAGCGGCAAGTAGCCGCCGCCATGTCGGAACGCGTCAAGATCGGCGGGCGTCGGCGCGAAGGAATTGGATTCGTGAACGAAGCCCGCAAGCGCGACGCGCTTGGCGGGCGAGGCGCGCCTCGATGCGTCGAACGTCGCGTCTTCGCTCCCGCCGGCGACCATATGGCCACTCCTCCCTTGACATTGCGCGCATCGCTGCTTGTATCGGCAGCCGATACATTTGTATCTCGCGACTGAGCGTAAAGGAGAACGATTGGCACCGTCAAGGCAGGCGCCGGCGTCAAAACGCGAAGGGGGCAAGGCGGCCGCGCGCGTCGCGGCGTCGCGCGTCTCCAGATCGTCACGTGACGCAAAAGAAGCTCCGGTGGGCGCGGGCGACCCACTTGTGGTGCAAGCGCTCGCGCGCGGGCTGAAGGTGATGGAAGCCTTCGCCAGCGCCGACGCGCCGCTGTCTTTGTCGGAGATCGCCGCACGGGTCGGCCTCGACCGCAGCGCGGCCCAGCGTATGGTTCATACGTTGCGCTCGGCAGGATGGCTTATTGCGGGCGAGAACGGGCGAGGCGTGCGCCCCGGCCCGGCGTTTCTGCTCCATACCTACGATTCGCTCCGTCTTGATCCTCTGTTGCGGCGCGCGAGCCCTGTGCTGATCGAACTGCGCCGCGCGGTGCGCGAGCGGGTCGATCTATCGTTGATGGATGGCGCGCGCATGATCTACGCCCTGCGGATGCAGTCCAAGCGCGAGAATTTTTTCGCGACTCTGGTCGGCCACAGCGTGCCCACGGCGCAGACCTCTGGCGGGTGGGCGGCGCTCGCGGCCTTGCCGCCGCGCGACGTCGAGGCGATCCTCGACGCCTCCTCGCTGTCGGCGATCACGCCGTTCACCCTCACCAGCCGCGTGGCGATCCGCAAGGAGATCGCGCGCGCGCGCGCAAACGGTCACGCGCTCGCCTCGCAGCAGATTCAGATCGGAGAGATCGCGCTCGGCGTGGCGCTGCGCGATGCGACGGGGCGGCCGGTCGGCGCCATCCATGTCGCCGGCTCGCTCTCTGAGTGGTCGCCGCAGGCGTTCCGCGATCGTGTCGCGCCGCTCGCCGCCGAGGCTGTGCGCGCGATCGAGATGAGCGCGTCGCATGCACGCGGACGCGCTATGTGAGCGGGGACGCCGTTATATCCCGCGCCACTGCGGACGGCGACGCTCCAGAAAGGCCTGCACGCCTTCCCTGAAGTCCGCGCTTGCGTAAACACGTTCCACGATCTCGTCATTCGCCGCCAGCGCGCCGCGCAGCCGCGCGAATGTCTCGCGCGTCGCAGCCAACGTCAGCGGCGCGCCTTGCAGAACGCGCTCCAGAACCGCTTCGAGCGCCGCGGAAAGGTCGGCGCGTTCGACGCATCGGCAGGCGAAGCCGAGCCGATGGGCGTCGCGTCCGTCAAGAAGATCG
>APMI01013453.1_pt1 | contig 12293 bp, 11 predicted proteins | sample 667938 | NCBI WGS metagenome assembly APMI01 (sample SAMN01084076, study PRJNA167559) | wastewater metagenome | biome: Wastewater | place: Denmark: Ejby Moelle, Odense | collected 2011-11-28 | reverse complement strand
AAAGCCTAGAGTTAAAAGCCAGCCAAAAATAGTATTATGTGCCTGGTATAAATTTTACTTGATGTTGTATTTACTAATGCCTGTTGGAATATTCTGGAAATTTTAAATTATTTAAAATAAATAATATCAACCCATTAATAATACGAGACAAATGGCAGAAAAACAAAAAGCTGCGGGATCCATTTGGAATGTCAACTCTTGGCACTGGGAAATGAAGAACTATACCTAGGTTACTAAGAAAATACTTGAGGAGAAGTTCAACAATCTAGTCTATGAGTGCGCAGATGGCATAAAAATAACTCACTCCAAGGTCAAGTTTTCGAAAGCTGAAGCTTAAGTTAACATCAGAAAAGGAAAGCAAATATTGATATATGATTTCGAATTGGATCTAGATGTTGTTGCCGAAAGTGATGCAGAAGAGAGCAAAGGAAGTTATCGAGTTAGATAAATATTAAGTGACGATCTTAATGATCTTGTAATCTAGGATGTCAAAGCAGTCGAGAAAAACAAATGCGGATAGGAAATTAAAAAGTGGATTAAGAAAAATGCCAAAGCTAAAATTATTGCAGCATTTAAAGAAATGGAAGCCGATTTAGTCAAACTCTAATCAGATCCCTAGAAACTAGAACAAGACAAATTAAAGCGATAACAAGCGTTACTAGCAACCCAAAAAGCAAAGTAAGAGAAAGGACATGAAAAGTAGAGGCTACTTGAAGAACAAAAAGAACGAGAGAGAAAGGCTAAATAAGAAGCATATAAGAAACATTTTGAGAATAATGCAACCAATAATCCATCATCATGATATTTGTATAAATAATTAAATCATTCCTTTTTCTCACCGTTCTAGGCTGGCTTTGGAGGCTCTTCTATAATTTTTCTAATCATGGATTTTAGTTTATCTCCATCTTCCTCGAATTTTCGAATCCCTGCTGATAATAGATCAGTTGCCATTTTACTCTTGTTCATTTAATACATGAAAATTGCTTCATTGATCTCTACTTCTTCAATGTTGAGCTATGCAGCTTTCTTGTCATCTAATTTTCTAGGTACTTCGCCTGACCCTGAAGCAAGCTCTTCTAGAAGTTTGGGTGAAATAGTCAATCGATCACATCCGCAAAGCTATTTAATCTCGCCAACGCTTCTAAATGATGCTCCCATCACGATGGTCTTGTATCCGAACTTTTTATAGTAATTGTAGATCTCAGTGACTGAGACAACGCCTGGATCTTCAGTTGGGTTCTAGTAGTTTTTGCCCGTTTCCTTCTTAAACCAGTCTAGAATTCTGCCTACGAACGGTGAAATCAAAAATAATTGACTATTGCCACAGGCTATAGCCTGGATTTTGTGAAATACTAGTGTCATGTTGCACTTTATTTTATCTTTCTTGAGAGCCTCTCCAGCCATAATTCCTGGCCAAGTAGAAGCTATTTTGATGAGAATCCTGTTTGTATCGACTCCCTCGTTTTTATAGAGCTGAATCAGTCTTTTTGCTCGATCGATGGTAGCCTTCTTGTCGAAAGAGAGTTTCGCATCAACTTCGGTTGAAACAAAGCCAGGGACAATTTTCAAAATTTCACAGCCAAAAGAAACGGCGAGATGATCAAAAATCAAATCGATCAAGTGAAGCTTGTCTTCTTCCTAGAGCTCGGCCCAAACTGCAGGCTTTGGATCTTTTTTCTTCTTGCCTTTGACCAGATACACGTCGAAATTCTTAATTCCGAACTAGATCGATTTTTTAATGAGATTTTGGAACTCTGGTTTCTCAGAAGCCTGTAGGATAAGGGTGGGATTAGTTGTTGAATCCTCAGGTTTATATTTCTATATCAAGTTGAACTCGCCAGTGTCGGCTACCACGAGACTATGCTTTTTGAGTTGCTGAAGCTCAGTGTTGTCCAATTTAACCTTTTTGATAGGTTGGGAGCCTGGAATTTCTTCCTCTTTCATCAATCAAGATATTCTGAGTAATTATAAGCAAATAGCAATAATCTGCGCATAAATATAACTATAATAAAATATATTGTAGTCTTCAAAAATTTACTTACAAATATGATTATTAAGTAAAAGGTAAAAATGAATTATTATATATCTTATACTCATTTTTATAATTCTTTTTATGAGAGTAAATATCTTTGACACTTAAATAAATTCTTTCATCAATTAAAGATAACTAATTTTTTTGAAATTCATTGCGCTCTAAATTATGTCTCTCTTAAAAGTCACCGTATTTTCAACAATTTTATGCATGAAATTAGTACGAAAACTAATACGTGCTGTGATGCTATGATGTATATTAAATCCAGTTATCGAAGAATTTAGCAATAATAATATAAGCAAGAGAATGGAAAATTAAATTTCGTTATTTGACGCCAATCTAGACAAGGAGCAGGTTGTCCGCAGCAACAAGAGAAGGAACGCAGTCATAATCAATAAAGAACATGGAGCTCAGATGGCCAAGAAGATTGAAGATGAGTTAGGCAGGGAACTCAATGACAAAGCTAAAATAGAACAGAACTTTAAGCTAGCTTGAACAATGATTATAACCACATTGCTATTAAAATATTATTTTGGAAGCCATCATTGAATATTGAATTAGTTTAAGTGAGTTCTACATAGAGCTTCGAAATTTAAATATTTTAAGGACTAAAAATCTAAATAAATCAGCTTTGTAACAGTTAAAGCTCTCTTTTAAGTGCCTGCATGTATTACAGTTTTTTAGTGCGTTACTTCTCCATGGCAGCAACCTTATCCCTCTTTTATTGTAATTTCTAATTCAATACGATTATTGATTTCAACTTTTAGTTTTATTGTGCTGTTGCTAACGCCGGATATTTTTTACTTTTTATATTGTTCATGCTAATTTGTGGTATGACGTTCATGTTGATAAGTCTCTCTTGAATTTATTATAACTTCATTGAGTCTTTCTTTCGACGATATACTCGAGGTGTTTTTGTTGCTTTAATGATGATCTTTTTATCGTTATTTAATTTTTCATTTGTTTCAAATTCAGATTGTTCATCTTCATCATACATGCTTTTCTCCTCTGAAATTTAATTTATAAATCCTTAATGTTTTACAGAATAATCAGGAGACTCTCTTGAATCTCTAGATGGTCCATACATCTCGCTACTGTCCTTAAGCCAAGACTATCTTTCTTAAAATATAGTAGAAATGGGTAAATTTTATGAGATGGCTTTCATTCTTTGGACCTGCATTTTGAAAAAATCATCTAAAGGGTGATAATTAATGATTTGACTCGTTTTAGTATTACGATAGACTAAATCATGCTTATCATCATCTGTTTCGCAAGCTTGCCATCCTTCGGGTAGAGAAGCCAATAATGCCTATCTGACAAATGGCTTGAATTTATCATCTTATGGAAATTTCAAACCTAAGTATTATCCATAGTCGATTATTTCTGTATTACTTAATGGAAACCTAGTTCAGAGGGTTAATAAGCTTGCTTATTTTCAGAGAGTACAATTAGGTTCATAATTACAAAATAATTAACTGTCCAATAACCGTATAGTTTATTAAAAAATCACCTCCCCTCTTTCTTTGTTCTCAATAATCCACAATCCTCAATGTGGCCCTGAGTGTAATTTTCCTCATTTATTGTGCGAACTCTTTAACAAGTTCATCAGCTAATAACTGTGCGATGCTGATCTTTACTTAGGTTTAAGCGAGCTCAGTGCGATACATAGTAGGTTATTAATCAGCCAACTATATTAAAATAAATATTTACCATTTTCTATAACAGGAGCGCAGTCCTGGTTTATCTAATGTGGTTGATGTATTACTAATCAATTTCTGTGTTTTAAAGTTCAACTGTATCTGGGATGAAACCGCATAAACAGCTACCCCATTGAATAATTCGAGCAATAGCGATACCAAATATTAAATCTTCTGATTATTGGTTCCTAAATTTAGACTATGCGCTGTTCTTTAATGAATTCTTCATATTTTTTAAGTGCTTTGAAGAGTTAGCCCAAGGCAAAGCTCGTCCATTGATACTGCCAGGTTTCTAAATATTAATGGATTCGTTCAATGCATCGTAAATGGATTTCAAAAATATACCTTCTAGCTAAGCATCTTGAGTTTGCTCTTTTCCAAAATATTTTATATTAGCGTATTGCTTATTGAACATCTCGAAAATGTTCAAGTCAATAGCTTATTAATTTGAGTGGAAATCAGTCTCAGGGTAGGAGAGGTCTTCAAATAGTGAATTAGCTAACAATGGAATCGAGCCATCTTTATTTACTCTGAATGATTTTAGTAATTTTATTAGATCATAAGACATTGGTTTGCCTATATTTTTTCTAAACTATGCCTTATGATTATCTCTCACATACTCGCAAAGGGCAATGCAGTACTCTTTGATGAAAAATAGATTAGAATCAAATCCTCGCTGTTTTTTTACTAAACCAGAATGAGATTAATCTATTTTTATTATCTTTTTATCTTCTGGACCTTTTTAGTTGGAAGGTTAAACCTATATATTATCCTCCTAAACTTGAATTAATTTTATTTCGCTTGTGGGCTAGGAATCTTATCCATCGTAATATACAGCCTATGATTATGAACTTTATGAGCCTTATTTTGATTTCTTTTAAAGTTCAGAAGTTTCTGATTTAACGACTTCAAATAAAGTTTCACTATGTTAGTTTGTCTATTTTTTATGCTTTTCATCTGGCAACTTGTGTTACTTCTTTTACTATTTTTATCTGATATTTTATTTTTTGGAATTAAACACCTTGAGAGCATCACCCCATTTTTCTTGTCTGATCATCTCATCAATGATTGATATTTCTTCTTTCTCTTTCTTAATTTACGATAAAAGTTGAACAAATTATTAAGCATTCTTCTTATAAGTCTCTAGTTCTTCGTTGTTCTTAATATGCTTTTATCTTAATAATTGTAACTCTATGCTATACGTTTTAGGTGAAACAATTTTCTTGTCAAACATAACATTCACAAGTTCACTTAACTTTTAATGCCGATCAGTGCACACTCTTTCCTTCAACTTGATAACGTCAATAATTTATTGGCTATTGAATTTTGGTGATTTTAAAGAATCGAATGTAGGATACTTTTCAAATGCATAGTTTTTCAGTTCGATACTCTTAGGACTTGCTTGACCGTTTACTTGAATCAGAAGAGGTTTGGTTTATGGTTACAGTTTGTCAACTTTCAATTATTCTTATTAGGACTTTTTCTTCTTTTATGAGAGCTTGTTAATTCTCTTCATCATTAAGTCTGATTACTATTGGAATTTCTTTAACTGATTTATTTACTTTTTCATATCGTTTGACTGACTGCTCTTGACCGAATTTATTGAGTCATAATCAACAAGTTCTGCGTAAGGATCTCCACCAGTTTTACGACCAATTAGTGGATTAGCATCATCTGAATTTTTCTAATAAACTCCATTTTCTCTTGATAGATCCCCTCGAATATTATCAGAGTCCTTAATATAGTTTTATCTTTTAGTATCTTCATCTCCTTTTTTCTATAAGTTTAACAAAAATTCATTTTCATGCTTATCATGTGATCTATATTCTTGTTAAAGTTTTAAATTTGATGGATCTGGCTTTTCTGAGTTTTGAATCTTTGTTGCAATTTATGCATTTTTAAATTAAATACTTCCATCAGGCTATTATTCATGCTAATCTATTACCTTTTTGTCTTCCTTTATAATAGGGGTTAACTTCTGATCTGAACTGTCTGCGATCTTAAATTATTTACAGTCAATAATTTCTGGTTATTATCCTTAATTCGAAACTTATGATTATTACTAACTATTAATTTCCTTCAATTTCTCAACAAGTAACTCCAATTTTTCCGATAGTTTTTTCCTACTTCCTCCACTATTGATAGCTTACTCAAGCTTAGCAATCGCGCCCTTAATTTTAAAATCACTCTTTTGTATACTGAGTAATTATTAAAGTGTGATGTGTTACTTATTATTTTACTATTTTTATTAAAACAGATTTCTAATTACTTTATTATTACTTTTACTGTTTCCTGAAGCTAGGTCTCGCTTTTTGTTGTTGTTCTCCCGGGCTGAAACTGGCTTCGATTGTTTAGTTGATGACAAGTAAGATTTTGATGTTGCTCTGTTTGTTTTTGTTACTGGCATGCTGTCGTGAGGTTTCTTACGATCGCTTACGTTAATTGAAGATATGTTTTTTTTCAGTTATTTCATTTTATTTGAGCTTGGCTTCTTTTACTTTTTTCCTGCTTTCTTCTTTGAGGGTTCAGTCTATTTTCTCTTTTATAGATTGATTCTCATATTATTTTCTTCAGCATATTTCTTTTACATTTACCCAATAAAATTAGTAGGTGATTTATTACTTCTGATTATTGCGGATTTACTTCTCTTACCAAGTCCTTATCCACTACGGTACTGCACTTTTAATCGTTTCTGCGTTTGATTAAATTGTGAGTCAGAGTTATCAGATGGAGAAGATTCAACTGATCTTTTCTTTGCTGATGTACTTTTCTTACCGCTTTATTTCTTATGTTTGGATTTTTTCTACTCTCGATTGTTGGACTTGTTTGACTGATGTTTTGCTTCATCGACATTGGATACTATAATTTTGCTCTTTTTCTTTGTTTTCTTAGCTGAGCGTGGTTACACTGCTTTCAATGGTTATTTTTATTCGGTTTCCAAAGCTGCGAGTTCTTCCTCCTCGAAATAATTTAGATGTCGAATGATTAATGGTCGAGGTCGATTCGAGTGAATCAATGTTTGCACTTAATTTTTTAGTTTTCGACCTGAGAGTACGATTCGATTGTCGATGTAGTTATTAATTTTGACACCCTTCATGGAACTGTTAATTAGCTTTAATTATAATGATATTTTTATTTGATGTCCCTCCAATAATCCGACCGAACTAAAATTCTGCTAGATATAATCAGTAGAAAATATTGTCAATGTGAATGAAATGTTGCAAATACTCTAATAAAATAATATCATCATTTAATTCATCTTAAATCGTATGGAATAATACTAGATTTCTAATCGAATATTTTCCATAGTCTAAGTTACTCATCCCCTGCGCCTGTCACCATTTTACCGCCAGCATTTTCGCCAGCTAGATATAGAACTCTGCTCTTATGCCCCATCATGGAATCAATTTTGTCTAGAGCTCCATTAGGACCGCATTTCCAAAGATTTATCTGGTTTAGACTATAGCCGTGAGTAGTCACCAGCTCGTTACTCACTGGAGAGTATAGTAGGTTGCAAATTTGTGAACCAGTGTCGACCTAGTTAAGCAGCTTCAAAGTGTTAAGAGAAAATATGCGGATTTTGCGATCAGCTGTACCTGCTCCAGAAGTAATCGTAGGCTAGTTTGGATTAAATCCTATGGCTTTGACAGCAGCTTGATGTTCATCCCAAGTCACCATCTTGCTCATTTTCTTCAGTGAAAATAAGACTAGTTTGTTGTCATTTCCTCCAGTAGCTACAATATCGCAGCTTGGATTAAGCTTGAGTCCGCATATTTCCTGATTATGAGCTTTATACCTCATAACTTCAGCTTCTTGTCGATAGTCTTGGATGCTCACGTAGCCATCTCTCCCCCCTGTGCATATCAAATTATGCGAGCACCCTAGTGACCCAATTCGACCATAGTGCAAATTCTAAAACTGCAATGATTTTCTAGATTTATATAAGTCGAAGATTTTAACACTGCCATCCGTAAATCCAACACTAACTTTATTATTGTGCTTCATGAACTGAACTGAACATAGATAATCAGTTGAATTTTAAGACTAGAAAACTTTGCGGACTTTACTAGTGCATCCTGACCAAACAAAAAGGGAAGATTGCAGACCGACGCCAATGTTATCATTATCGCTCCAGTCTACTAGATTGAGATAAAAATCATCGCGCAAGTATGGAGCCTCGAGTACTTTATACGGCTAGTTTTTAATAGGTGCTCGCACTTTCCGATGTTCGAATATATTCTTGGGCACGTTGCTGATGTTCTCCAAATTTATCATATTCTCTTTGTCTTATCGCTCCTCTGTAAAACTGAGAACTTTGCCTAGTGGGACTGTCGTCTTTAAATTTTACTCTAGGATATGCTCATAGTTTTCGAATTGCTTCTTGGCAGGCTTGTTGGACGATGCTTCTTCGAACAAGGAGTAGAGGTTTTTGCTTACTGAGTGTGGTATGAATCTGTCGATATCTTTTCTTTTCTTCTTGCTGGAGGACTCGAAGGGGCTGGAGAAACCCTTGTTACAAGAGTACAGCATAATAATACTAAATCCTAACAGATATTTTATTAAAATTGCAATTAAAACTAATAATAAACAGTATATAAAATCGTTATATTTCAAACATGCTGCACAGGAAGTAACAGATCGAGAAAGACCGCAAAACTGTGTACCTAAAGGACATCGTGACCAAGAACCCTATCTTCGCAAAGTAGCACATCGACGAGTTTTTCGAAATGTTCAACCTCTACTGCGATAATAAGAGATAATGTGATGTGGCTGACATCCTCAACACAGCTCGTACTCTAGGCTTCGATCGCAAATATAAAATTATATACAAAGCCATCCATGACATTGTCGAGCATTTGAATGGCACGTGGGTAGACTTCGAGACTTTTCTGACATTAATCACCTAGAAAATGGTACAAAATTTATAATTCAGGGAAATCCATTCAGTCAAGCAGGCAGAAAAGCGATGTTTGATCTAGTTGACTCTGAGCATAGAGGTACGCTCAATATGGAGGATCTCAAGCGTATTTCGGAACAATTAAAGTACAATATGACGGAGGAAGATCTTCGTGAAGTTATTAATAACGTCGCAGGCTTTGGCAAATCAGAAATATCATACGATCAATTTAATAAGTACATTGCCAAGAAGGTATAGAAAAAGTGAGAAGCTTTTCAATTTATTTATCACTTATTTCCAATATATAGTTTAGTTATGATTACCTTATTAATATAATGAAACAAATCACAGCATCATCAGAGTTAATTCTTAGTATAGCTGAGACCATTGAGAGCCCCTAGTGCATAAAAAGTGACAATGCACTGAATAGTTTCCTTGCTGAGTTAAGGTTTCTGTTTTTATTTTGGGTACATATACGTATACATTGACTGATCAGTAACAGTATCGTACAGACTGCTGGTAGCTACTGATAGATTTGCACCCTTACGCTGTGTTATGATAGTGTTGATTAGATATTTGTACGGTTTCTGGGTTTAGACTAACTTAGCCATCAACTGTTCGTTTATGTAGTTTATCCATTAAGGAACCTCTCGCTCATCGTATTGCTTAGTGCTCAAGTAAGGTTATACTATTTCATGGATCAGCTTGTCTGGGTCCTCAATTGAGAAACTTATTTATTAGTTCTAGTCTGACATTTGTTTCTGAAACTTATTATAAATAAATTCAAAATTAATGAGAGGTTGTCTAATTGTCTTTTTAGATAAAAAATAAGATTGAGAAATATCATTCATTAAACGTGAGATACCTCTAATAAAATTGTACGAGTGCCATTGCAAATTGAGGTAAAATTTGTTCTCGTGTTAGCCACATTTGTCCTTAGTTACTATCAACTAAATATACGAAATCTTGGCCAATTTTTTCCATGCTCATTACCTTGGTCACATTGATTTTGCCTAAATTATTGTAGGATTAATCGTATTTTTATTAACTTTTGAAATACCCCTCCTTATAATAGTGGCATGAATTGCCTCGATAATTGTACTGTTACTATGCCATTCCTCGAGGACATCCTTTAGAATGTGTTAAAATAGGCAAAGGTGGATCAGGAGGACCAAGTCTAATAAGCGGCGGAGGCGGTATGATCCGATTTCGAGGCAACAGATTAGTATTACTGAAATAATTTATGTTATTGGCCTAATCACTGGCACTTTACACACCGTCATCATCATTATCAACATCATTATCATAGCGATAGTCAAATGCATCTGATATTTCATTAGCTCTGTTGTCTAATATACTTGTGTTGTTTGCTGGTTTGTTTGTTTATTATAGTGCGTAGTTTGGCTTCAATTAGAATATATTTTTATTACTGTTCATTGAAATTATGTTGGGGTTATTTTTGCGTTTCTACTGTTTTGCTTTTAAGAATTGTTGATACATTTAATCGATTTACCGATCATTGTTAATATTTTTAAATTTTTACTACTTCTTAGCTATTTTTTACTATTCTTATTTACTTTAATTGCTCAATTACCAGCCCTATATCTATTATTCATCGATCGATTTATTTTATCTCACAGAAGTTTTAGGCTTAATCTACCTGTTCAGTTTCTCTACTTATTATGGATATTCTTGTAAATGTTTACTATTATTCTCTTTTGACTGTAGTTCTTTATTATTAATATTAACGTGATTATTTTTTATGTTTTTATGTTCCTTTTATTTGTGTTTATTACTGGCTCTGGCTGTAGCTTTAAGCAGATCCTCATGTATTTGATTTTTGCCATTGAACTAATTTATCAATTTCTTGACAAACATTAAATTCTTCTACGGCACCCAGGTGGCATCTGCTTTGGCATAGTTACACCATCTTACTTGGTACTCCAGTACGCCTGAGAGTGGGTTGATGCGTTTGCCAACTATTGACTCAACTTCGTACATTTATTATCATATTGTTATGATTGCATATATTGCTTTGAATGATTTGCCTCTTATTATCAATGTTCATGTTTTTACTATTTTTATGAGAGTACTGTAATTTATTATAATGGGTTGCTATAATACGCATAATAACAATAATGAACATTGCTGAAATGCACACCCCACAGAAACAGTTGCTTTAGCTATGCTTCAATTCAGCTAAAACTATTCCTGGCAGTCTATCAATAACTTTGTTAATGGAAGGGAAAATACAGAATTTTGATGAAATGCAAATCGAATCATTTATATTGAGTACAGCTGAGAAATTTGTTGGGAAGTTCGGCATCGCGAGACTTGGTATCGATGTGCAAAAAGTTGACTTATTTTCAGGCAAAGCAACCATTAAATTGGACGAACCATAACCGTAAATTGTGCTTAAACTTTGGAGCGCTTTATCTTTCTGTACACGAGCAGATATAAAACTGACTATTGTTGATTTTCAGACCAAAAGCTGAAGTTTTGGTATATACTTTGCAATAAAAAGATATTTTATATATTTTGTCTACATTTTATTACTCTATTATATACTGTTTGCTCAGCAAAAGAAGTAACAATAATCATTTTTTTACAACTTTGGTCTCTTTCAAAATTTATTGCTTGTTCTTAAGGAACAATTGCATAGTGGTTGAAGCATCCTACATTGATGAGTGCCAGCCTTATTGTATTACTCTGCCTAAATGGTTATAAGCTAACTTCTTCAATCCTAATCTTTTGCCTCCTGGCGAATAGGGATGTGCATCGGCAATATCAATTATCTTCTTGAAACCAGTCCAATCTTTGAGCCCACAGACTTACAAATCCTTCGAGACAGTATGTCCTATAATAATTTTACCTATCATTTTCTTCTTGGCTTATGTGATAACTTCTTCCTGCGATGGTGCATTTTTGATATGCCCGTAGGTGATGCCAGAGATATCGGTAACAAAATCAGTAATTTTCTTATTAGGTTTCACATAGGAATCATATACTTAATTATTATTTTAATCAACCAAACTAATTCTAGCCAGCATATCCTATTCATTAGATTTCACGAACTAGCAGTCAATGGCCACAAACTGATAACCACTATTATTAGTATTATTATGTGGGGATTGTTTGTGAGATTTGCTTGTTTTATTTGGAGTCTGTTTTTTATTCTTTTATTCGTTTAACAGAAATTGTTGCCAGTTTGACAATGGTTTGTTCTTCTATTTTAATTCACTTTTTGACAACTATTTTTTGGGCTTTTATTTGCTTAGGGGTAAGTTAAATGTGGGTGTTTATTTTGTCTATTTATTAGTAGAAGTCTCATTAATTTTCTTATGACTCTTTGGATTCTTCTTAACAGTTGCATATATTTTAGAATAACTGCTGATTTCATCCTTTGCATCAAATTTATTTATCACTTGTTATTTACTTTTGGGGGCTGAGTAAGTAAATTAATCTTCAACGACCTACCCCTTAAATTAGTTATACTATTCAAGATTAGCAAGGTCCATTTTTACTCGTTTTCTCGGCTTGCGTTAGATATCGAGATCATTAACTTTCAACATTGTGTATATTGTTATATTATTATAATATTTAGTATTGAATAGATTGAAATTCAATATTTTAAGTCTTTTTAATAATCAATCATTTATCAAACGTA
>APMI01017815.1_pt1 | contig 12296 bp, 7 predicted proteins | sample 667938 | NCBI WGS metagenome assembly APMI01 (sample SAMN01084076, study PRJNA167559) | wastewater metagenome | biome: Wastewater | place: Denmark: Ejby Moelle, Odense | collected 2011-11-28 | reverse complement strand
TGAAATTACCCGCATGCTCTCCCTGCCGGCGGAGGGGGTCGTCTGCGTTCGGTCGCAGGAATGCGCGGTTGTCGAGGCCGAGCAGATTCTGGTCATCGGTGCTGCCGGTCGCCTGGCGCCGCTGATTGGTGAAACGGCCAGCAAACTTCCGGATTCGGAAATTGCCGAGGCGCTGGTCAGGGCCCTGCGGGAGAAGCGAGATCTGTGTACGCGCGATGGCCAGGTGCTTTTCTTTCCACCGCACCTGTGTTTCGAGCATTACGCCGTCTACGTTTCAACGGGGCGGCAATTGCAACAGACGGAGTCCGAACTCCTCAAGGTGTTCATCGATACCGCCGCACGGGGATTCGGCACAGCCAAGCTCCTCAACAACCTGGAACGTCAGGCGTTTGTCGACCCCTTGCTCGATCTTGCAAACCGCAATGCCATGCTGCGGGAAATCCAGCGGGCAATGGACAATCCAGATGCGGCACCACAGAATCTGCTGAAAATCGATATCGATAATTTCAACGGTATCAATTCGGTCTTTGGCAGTGAGCATGCTGCCGATATGCTGATCGCCGTGCGCGATGCGATTCTGAAAGTCTTTCCTCCGCCGCATTTTCTTGCGCGGGTCGCTCCTGACAGGTTCTATGTCATCGGGCCGAGCGAATTGGTCAATTTCGAAGCTGCCGAACCGGTCTTCGCGGCGCCGCTTTCGGTCGGTGGCAACGAATACCTGGTCACTGCCTGTTACGCCCTCGTGCCCCTGGCCAGCGTTGGCCCCTCGCCAGAGGACGTCATGCGGGCAATCAATGCCAGCATGCGCGTCGCCAAGGCAAAGGGTTCCGGTAGCTGCCAGCAATATGACCCGGCCTTCGAATCGGAGGCCAGACGGCGCTTTTCCCTCAGTTCGAGACTGGCCCAGGCCATACCTGGCAAGGAATTTCTGACTCTCATGCAGCCCCAGATCGATCTGGCCAGCGGTCGCATGATCGGTGGTGAGGTGCTTCTGCGCTGGAATCATGCCGGCGGCGCGACCCCGCCAGGGGAGTTCATTCCCATCGCCGAACAATCGGTTCTGATACACAAGATCGGCCAGACGGTTATTGCCCAGACCTTCGCTGCCCTGGCGGCACTGTCGAAGGCCGGGCGCGAGGATTTGACCCTGAGTATCAATGTGTCGCCGCGCGAATTTGAAAACGAGAATTTTGTCGCGGCGCTTCTGGCCCAATGCGAGGCCACCGGCATTCCTGCCTCACGCATTGAACTGGAAGTGCTGGAGTCGGCGGTGATGATTCATTTCGAACTCATCCGTCGTCAGTTGGCGCAATTTCGTCAGGCGGGGGGATCCGTCGCCATCGATGATTTCGGCACCGGCATGTCGTCGCTGGCCTACCTGATGGAGCTTCCCCATGACAGGATCAAGATCGATCGCAGCTTTATCTCCAGACTTCAGTCCGGTGAGGCGAACCAGCGCCTGACCCGGATGATCGTGGACCTCGGGCTGAGCCTGAACAAGACCGTCATTGCCGAAGGGGTCGAAACGCCGGCTCAGGCTGAGTGGTTGCTGGCAAATGGTTGCCAGCAGGCCCAGGGCTGGCTCTATGCACGCGCCATGCCTCTCGATGAATTCATTGCCTTCTGCCGCTGAGGGGGCCGGCAGGTCGGGCGCGGGCATCCTTGCGCCGACGGGCCTGTCCACGGCGACCAATTTCACCCTGTTGCTGGCCATCTTGGTGCTGGCCCTGCTGAGCGGGGAAATCGCCAGGCGCAACAGCAATGCGGATGCCCAGGCACGGCTGGATGAAATGGCAACGCACATGGTGTCGCGCCTGTCCGAGCGGATGACCTTGTACCAGTACGGACTGCGTGGTCTGCGCGCCAGTGTCCAGGCGGTCGGTATCGAGCACTTCTCGCGGGCGCATTTTGATCGTTACAGTCGTGCCCGCGACATCAAGAGCGAATTTCCCGGCGCGCGTGGATATGGGGTCATCCGGCGTGTTCCCGCAGACAAAACGGCTGCCTTCATCGCGGCGGCACGTAATGATGGACGGCCCGCCTTCGAGGTGCATGAGCTGACACCTAATCCGAATGAACGCTGGATCGTCCAGTACATTGACCTGGTGTCGAACAAGCTCGACGCGGAAGGACGTGACGTTGCCTCGGAGCCCCGCCGGCGCGAGGCGGTCGAGAATGCCGTCGCTACCGGCAAAACAACACTTACCCAGCCCATTGCCTTCGGTCAGGCCGATGCGGGCACGACAACCGGCTTTCTGCTGATGAGCCCGATTTACCGGCCGGGCATGCCGATCGATACGCCTGAGGCACGCAGGGAGGCTGTTTTCGGGCTGGCCTTCAGTCCGCTGGAGATCAGCGAGGTGCTCGCCAAGGTGGACCTCGATGCGAAGGAGCTCTCCATCGCACTCGATAGTGTGAGTAATGCGGGGCAGCCAAAACGATTCTATGAGACACCAGCCTTTGGGCAGTCCGGCAGGCGGCTGCTGACCACCCGGCCGATCAACCTGTTCGGTGTCGAGTGGCGCCTGAGCATTATCCCGGCGCCGGCTTTTTTCGTGCGCCTCAATCACTTGGCGCCGGGTACCGTGGCGCTGCTCGTCTTCCTCGCACTCTCGAGCGCGCTCCTGCTGGCCAATCTCTATCTGCTGGCCCGTCGGCGCCGCGAACTCCTGCTTGGCAACCAGATCCGTCTGGCGGCAATTGTCGAAAGCTCGAACGATGCCATCATCGGTAAATCAGTCGATGGCGTTGTCGCCAGCTGGAACCCGGCGGCCGAGGCTATGTTCGGCTACTCCGCCGCCGAAGCCATTGGACATTCGATAGCCAGCCTGATTGTCCCCGCCGGCTTGCAGGAGGAGGAGCGGAATATCCTTGCGCGATTGCATCAGGGTGACAGGATCTCCAACTTCGTCACCCGGCGCCGACGCAAGGACGGCAGTGAGCTCGAGGTTTCCGTCTCGGTATCGCCCATCTTCGATGCGAATGGGCGGATCGTCGGCGCCGCCAAGACCGTGCATGACGTTACCGAGTATCAATTGGCCTTGCGCCAGATTCGCGAACTGAACGCGACCCTGGAACACCGGGTTGCCGAACGCACTACCCAACTGGAAGATGCGCGCAATGTTCTGCACACGGTTCTGGACGCCATTCCTTCGATGGTGGCGCTCTGGGACCGGAACTGCATCAACCGCTTCGCCAACCGGGCCTATCTGGAATGGTTCGGCGTGGCGCCGATCGATATCCACGGCAAGCATATCCGCACGCTGCTTGGCGACGCTCTGTACGAACGCAACCGGTCCTATATCCAGAAGGCCCTGCAAGGCGAGGCACAGACCTTTGAGCGGGACATTCCGCGGCCGGATGGCAAGGGCATCCGGCATTCCATCGCACACTATCTGCCCCACGTGGTCGACGGGGCGGCGGACGGCTTTTATGTCATCGTCCATGACATTACCGAGCTGATCGAGGGGCGCAACCAACTGCAGGAAGCGCGAGAGCAACAAATGCGCACGGACAGGCTGGCCTCCCTCGGCCTGATGGTGGCCGGTGTCGCCCACGAACTGAACACGCCGCTGGGCGCAGCGATGCTGGCGCTCGACAAGCTCACCGAGGAGTTGGCCCAGTTCAAGGCTGCTCTGGCGGCGGGTCTGCGCAAGTCCGATGTGCAGCGTCTATCCGGTCAGTTCGACGATGGCCTGGCCATGGCGTCCCGTTACCTGGCCCGTGGCGCCGAGATCATTCGTCAGTTCAAACAGGTCGCTAGCGACCGCGCGGGCGCCGAACGCCGCGTCTTCGTCGTCAACGAGGTGGTCCGGGACGTGACCCATTTGATGGACGGCCAGATACGCAAGCATGGGGTCCGCCTGCAGTTCGACATGCCCACGGCGATTGAAATGGACAGCTATCCCGGCATCGTCGGGCAGGTACTGCAGAATCTCGTGGAGAACGCTGTCGTCCATGCCTTTGACGTTGGCGCCCCTGGTCTTATCCACATTGCCATGGGGGCCGCCCAGGATGCACATGCCGTCCAGCTCACCGTGTCCGACAACGGCAAGGGAATCCCCGACGACATCCGGGAGCGTATCTGGGATCCCTTCTTTACAACCCGCCGCGGCGAGGGTGGCACCGGGCTCGGTCTGCACATCGTTCAACGCCTGGTAACCGAACTGCTGGGCGGAAGCATCGTGCAGGGCGCGCCGCCGCAGGGCCACGGTTGTGAGTTCGTCGTGACCATTCCCCTATTGGCGCCGACAAGTTCAGCTTCGTAGGTGTCGTTGCGCGGGTACTCAAGGCTGTTTCTGATGTCGTGCATGTTGTGAGAAATGCCCTCCCTTGAACTTCTGAAACCCTCTAGCGTCCATTCTTTAGGTATTGTGCAGTGCAGCAATCCTGCCGTTGTGCTGTTGCCTGAGGAGATTTGCGATGATCCGGAAACGCTGGTGGAAGAAACATGACGAGGCGGCCGCACCGCCGTTAAGCCTGGCCCTGCAGGGTGGCGGGGCCCACGGGGCTTATACCTGGGGAGTCCTGGACCGCCTGCTGGAGGACGACTGGCAGCTGGAAGGGGTGAGTGGCACCAGCGCCGGTGCAATGAACGCCGTGGCGCTGGCCCAGGGCTGGACCAAGGGCGGGGCGGAAGGGGCGCGGGAGTCGCTGGCCGACTTCTGGAACGCGGTGGCCGACTGCTCGCCGTTTGATCTGAACCCCGGCGGGGATGGTGCCATGTCGCCGGCCATGAGCATGATGATCGGCATCACCAAGCTGTTTTCTCCTTACCAGCTCAACCCTTTCGAGCTGAACCCCTTGCGCGATGTGGTGCGTGCCCAGTTTGACTTCGAACGCATCCGGCAGGCGTGTCCGCTGAAACTCTTCGTGGCCGCCACGCGGGTGAAGTCGGGCAAGGTGCGCTTGTTCCGGACTGCCGAGATGAGCGAGGACGCGCTGATGGCCTCGGCCTGCCTGCCGACCATCCACCACGCGGTGGAGATAGACGGCGAGGCTTACTGGGACGGTGGTTTCACGGCCAACCCGGCGATCTACCCGCTGATGTATGAATGCACGACGCCGGACATACTGCTGGTGCTGCTCAACCCCCTGACGCGGCCGGAGGCGCCGCGCAGCGCCGAGGAAATCGCCGCGCGCAGCATGGAGCTGGGCTTCTCGACGACCTTCCTGCGCGAGATGCGCATGATTGCCCACGCCCGCACGTACATCGAGGCTGGCCGTAACTGGATGCCGATGGGGCGCTTCGAGCGCCGGATCACCGGCCTGCGCTTTCACATGCTGGAGGCAGAGGAACTCGCCAGTATCGGTTCGGCGAGCAAGCTCAATGCGTCACGGGCGTTTCTGACCGAACTGCGCGATCTGGGGCGCGCCCGCGCGGCGGGGTGGATTCGCACTCACCGGAACGATGTTGGCAAGCGCGGTACGGTGAATGTGGGGGAGGTGTTCGAGTAAATGTGCGCACTGTTGGCGAGCATGTGCCTCGGGATAGTGCGCTCCCGCGGCCCTCAGAACTCCATTTCGAGCTCTGCGATATCCTCCGGCTCCAGCTTGGCGGCGGAGATCCATTCCTGCATTTCGGGCAGGGTAAAAATGGTCTGGCAATAGCCCGCGCAGGTGTCGTCAAGGGGAACGCCGTAGGTGAGAAAACGGGTGACCACCGGGGCATACATGGCGTCGGCAATACTGCGGGTTTTGCCGAACAGGTAGGGGCCGCCGTATTGGGCGAGGCAGTCGCGCCACACCTCGGTAACCCGTTCGATATCGCCCTTGGCACGCGACCACACGGTGAAATTGGGGAAGCTGCCCTTCAGGTTCATGGGCAGCGCAGAGCGCAGGGCGCTGAAGCCCGAGTGCATTTCGCCGCAGATGGAGCGGCAGTGGGCACGGGCCGCCGCGTCGGCGGGAAGGAGGCCGGCCTTGGGCTTGATCTCGTTGAGGTACTCGCCGATGGCCAGGGTATCCCACACCGAAATGGTGCCGTGGGTAAGGCGCGGTACACGCACCGAAGGGGCCAGCAGCAGAAGTTCGGCGCGGGCGCCGGCGTCGTCCTGCTCGACCATCTCTTCCTTGAAATCGAGACCGGCAAAGCGGGCCATCAGCCAGCCCCGCAGGGACCAGGACGAGTAGTTCTTGCTGCTCAGGGTAAGCGTCGCGACGGGCATTTTAGGTTGTCTCCACTTGACTGGCAGGGGCGTCGCAAACGTGCGCCCCGCATGATCTTTAGCAAGCGACGTGCCATGCAACATGTGCGTGACGGCATGTGTATTGCTTATATTGGGCACTGCAACACACATAAAAAAGACCATGCCCCCCTTCAGTCCTGCCTTGCATTACCAGGCCTACCAGGCTCTGGCTGACTTTTCGACGCCATTGCGGTCGGTGGCGCGGCACATGGCGCCCTGGCTGCATCACAGCCTGTTCTGGTTTCCCGAGAGCAAGACCTTGCGCAAGGCTGCGGCTGCCTGCGAAGTGGTTGCGCTGGCGGGTTTGACCCACGCCCGGCCGCCCTTTGATATACATACGGTCGAGACCCCTGCTGGGACCTGTTCGGTGCATGAGGAGGCGGTATTCGCCACGCCTTTCTGTACCCTGCAGCGCTTTCGCAAAGAGCCTGCCCGCTCCGGCGAGCCGAAGGTGTTGCTGGTGGCCCCGGTATCGGGCCACTTTGCCACGCTGTTGCGCGGCACGGTGCAAACGCTGCTGCAGGACCACGACGTCTACGTGACCGACTGGCACAACGTGCGCGACATTCCGCTCGCGGCAGGCACCTTTGATCTCGATACCTTCATCGAGCACATCATCAAGTTTGTGGACTGGCTCGGTCCCCACACCCATGTGGTGGCGGTATGCCAGCCGACCGTGCCGACCCTCGCCGCGGTGGCTGTAATGGCCGAGGACCGGCACCCGCATCAGCCGCGCAGCATGACGCTGATGGCTGGTCCCATCGATTGCCGGATCAACCCCACCGAGGTGAATCGTCTGGCGACCGAGAAGCCCATCGAGTGGTTCGAGAAGAAGCTGATCGGCGTGGTGCCATTGCGATACAAGGGTGCCTTGCGGCGGGTCTATCCGGGCTTCCTGCAGATCTCGGCCTTCATGAGCATGAACATGGATCGCCACAAGAGCGCCTTTCGCAAGATGTATGGCCACTTTGCCGAGGGCGACAGCATCAGCGGGCATGGCATCAAGGACTTCTACGACGAATACCTGGCGATGATGGACTTGCCCGCCGAGTTCTACCTGGAGACGGTGAGAAAGGTGTTCCAGGAATACCACCTTCCCCAGGGCCGGCTGGAATACCGCGGCCGGGTGGTGAAGCCGGGGGCGATTCGGCGTACTGCGCTGTTTACCGTGGAAGGCGAGCGCGACGATATCTGCTCCATCGGCCAGACTCTTGCCGCCCACGATTTGTGCAGCACGCTGGCGCCGTATCGCAAGCAGCATCACCTGCAGGCTGGCGTGGGGCATTACGGGGTGTTCAACGGCAAGCGCTGGGATCGCCAGATCTATCCACGTATCCGCGATTTCATCCACGCCTTCGACGAGTAGGACGGGCACTTTTTTCTCAAGCTCCCCGGTGTGGTGCCGATACGGGACCGTACCCGCGTCGGGTGGCCTCTCGAGAATAATAAAGTGCTCAAAAAAATACCGGTCGTTCAGCAGGTCGTGTTGCTGTGTACCCTTGGCATTACCCTGATGGTGGCCATCCTGGTCACTACCGTTTCGATTGTTTCCCGCCAGAACGCGCTGACCAAGGCCGAGGAGACCCTGGCCCTGCAGGCCGACATGACGATCAACATGCTGGCCTATGCCCAGAATGCGCTGGAGCGGCGGGCCGAGGATGCAATTTCCATGTTCGTGGCGTCACTGGAGGGGCAGCCGCGCCTGACGGGTGCGGAGGTGACGCAAGGCCCCAACGCGGTACCCGAAATCGCGATTGCTTCGCAGGTGCTCAATGGCAACACAGGATTACTGGTCGCCTATGCAAAGATTCATCTGGACCGTGAGCCGGCCTTTCTGGTGAGGAAGGGCGAGCGCTTCTACCGCGCGGCCACGCTGCTCAAGGACAAGCAGGGCAACTATCGCAATGGCGAGGTGGTGGACGACAACGGGGCCTATCCGTCCATCCTGCTGACCGGCAAGCCATTTCTGGGTTCGCTGGAGCGCAACGGCAAGATGTTTGTGCTGGCGGCCACGCCGCTCAAGGATGTGTCGGGCAAGGTGATCGGCGCAGTGACCATGCGCGTCGATGCTGAAAGCAACGTCAAGCTGATCAAGGAGAAGCTGGCCGGCATCAAGGTTGGCAAGACGGGCTACCCGTACATCGTGTCGGTGCCGTCCGGCGATGCGAAAGATGTGCGCTTCATCTATCACCCGACGCTGGAAGGCAAGATGCTGGCCGAGATGGACCCGCGCCTGAGCGGCATCGTGAACAGCCTGGTCGAAAAGAAGAACGGCACGCTGATTTACAAATGGGGCGAACCGGGTGCCGAGAAGGACAAAATGGTCGTGGTGCGCGAGTTGCCCGGCCTGCACTGGCTGGTGGCGACGGGGTCGTGGGTGGAGGAGTTCGTGGAAGATTCGACCGCCCTGCGCAACAAGATCGCGCTGCTGGCCATTGGCTGCGGTGCGGCGCTGGTGCTGGCCCTGGCCTTCTTCCTGCGTCAGCGGCTCGGCCCCCTGGCGCATCTGGCCGAACTGGTGTCCCGCTTCGGAAACGGCGATCTCACCGTGCGGGCCGCGGTGGATGCCGGCAGCCGCAGCGAGATTGATCTGATCGGCAACAGCATCAACAGCGCCGCCGATTCGATGCGCACTCTTACCGGCAGCATCCGTCAGACCAGCGATCACCTGCAGCGTACGGCCAGCAGCATGTCGGCCTCGTCGCGCGTGCTCGGCGATGCGACCCGCCAGCAGAGCGATTCGGCCAGCGTGATGGCAGGCACTACCGAGCAACTGAGCAGCAGCGTCGAGCAGGTTGCCGGCAATGCGGCACACGCCCTTGAGTTGACCCGCGAAACGGCGGTATCGGTGCAGGAGGGCGTCAGCACTGTGCATGAAACCATCGTGCAGCTGAACCAGACCGCCCGGACGGTACAGGACGCGGCGGCCCAGGTGGAAGAACTGGGCCAGCAGTCGGCCGAGATCCATCGCGTGCTCAACGCCATTCGCGACATTTCCGACCAGACCAATCTGCTCGCCCTCAATGCGGCCATCGAGGCGGCGCGGGCCGGCGAGCAAGGGCGCGGCTTTGCCGTGGTAGCCGACGAGGTGCGCAAGCTGGCCGAGCAGTCGGGCAAGTCGGCGGCGCTCATCGACACCATCCTCAACAGCATTCAGGAAGGCGTGGCGTCGGTGGCCGGCTCGGCGCGGCGGGCGGTGGAGCAGGTCGGGCGCAACGTGGAAGCATCGCGCAAGGTGGAGAGTGCGCTGCAGGCCATTCATGAGCGGGCCGAGCGGACTTCCGGCGCGGTGGCCGACATTGCCCGTGCCACTCGCGAGCAAAGCGAGGCCAGCCATGCCATTTCGACCGGTATCGAATCGGTGGCGCGTTCGGTGGCGGAAACCAGTCAGTCGGCTGACACTAACCGCAGTCAGGCCGATGAACTGTTGGACGTCGCCCGCGAGCTCGAAAACGAGGTGGCGCGCCTGCGCATCTAAGGTCTTGTCGTGCTGCGGCTCAGTGCAGCACGAGCGGGCTTGCCAGCAGCCAGATGGCGGTGAGCAGCACCATCCACGCAAAGGCCGTGCGCATTTTCTTCTCGGGCAGGCGGTGGGCAAAGGCCACTCCCGCTGAGACCGTGAGGAGGCCGCTGGCCGCCATCGGCAGTCCCAACGCCCAGTCCACCCGCTGAGCATTGGCATAAACCAGCAGGGCGATCACCGAACTGGGTGTAACCAGTGCCAGAGCGAAAGCCTGGGCGACCGTCTGGCGCAGCCCGAACAGGCTGGTGAACAGTGGCGTGGCAACCAGCCCGCCGCCCACTCCCAGCAAGCCCATGCAGCTTCCCCCGAGTAGCCCCACCACTGGCATGAAGCGTGGCCCGACCCGCGGCGCGGCGTCGTTGCGCGGGCTCCGGCGGCGCACCAGCAGGTTGATCGCCAGCAGGAGCAGGAAGGTGGCGAAGATGGCCTTGAGCAAGGCCGGGTTGAGGGCATTGGCAAAGTGGGCGGTGACCCATGTCGTGGCGGCTGCCAGCGCGCCAATGGTCAGCGCCCGGCCGACAGGAACCGGGTGACGCTGGCTGTAGCGCCACCAGCCGACCAGCAGGTTGGGCACCATCATCACCAGCGCGGTGCCTTGCGCCAGGGGCTGGTCCATGCCGTAGCCGATGACGAACAGGGGAATCGCGATGATGCCGCCGCCAATCCCGAACATGCCGCCGAAAAAGCCGAGCGCGGCGCCGACCGCCAGGGCCGGGAGGTGTTCGAAAAGGCTCGCAAGGACTGGCATGGCGGGGCGTGTGAAGGCTGATCGAGAAGCCATGATAGGGATCTGCCGGATTGCTACAATGCGCAGAAGTTAATTTTATTCGTTACCGAAACGCACGAATGCAGGACGCATCCGATCTGGCCTTCTTTGCGCTGCTGGCCCGCAGTGCGAGCCTGGCCGCCGCTGCTGCCGAACTGGGCGTGACGCCGCCAGCGGTGAGCCGCCGCCTGGCTGCACTGGAGACGCGCCTCGGGGTGCGTCTGCTCAACCGCACGACCCGTCGCCAGAGCCTGACGCCGGAGGGCGAGCGCTACCTGGAAGAGGGCGGGCGCATCCTGCACGATATCGAGCAGCTGGAGCGCAGCCTTGCTGCCAGCCGCGAGGTGCCGCGTGGGCTGCTGCGCATCAATGCCACCTTCGGCTTCGGACGGCGCCACCTGGGCCCGGCGATTGCCGACTTTGCGCGGGTCTACCCCGACGTGGAGGTGATCCTGCAGCTCACCGACAAGCCACTCGATCTCACCGCGACGGCAATGGACGTGGGGATCTGCTTTGGCCAGCCGCCGGACGCGCGGGTGCTGGCCCGCAAGATCGCCGGCAACCGGCGCCTGCTGTGCGCCGCGCCGGCCTATCTGGCAGAGCGCGGCGTGCCGCTGGCACCCTCCGATCTGGCTGCCCATCAGTGCATCGTGATCCGCGAAAACACCCGGGCATTCAACAGCTGGGCGCTCGTCGACGGGCCGCGTCAGCTGACGGTGAAGGTGCGCGGCGCGCTGAGCAGCAACCATGGCGAAGTGGCAGTGGACTGGGCGCTGGCCGGCCACGGCATTCTGCTGCGCTCGGAATGGGACGTGGCGCCCTACCTGCGCAGTGGCCAGCTGGTGCGCGTGCTGGCACCGTGGGTGGGCGCGTCGGGGGACATCTACGCGGTATACCCGCAGCGCCACCACTTGTCGGCCAAGCTGCGGGTGTTCATTGATTTTCTGGCCGAGCGCTTTGCGGGCTTTCGGTCCGGAGAAACGGCGGCGGTGCGCTGGTAGGTCTTTGAAGAGCACTGGACCCGGCAAGCGGAACGCCAGGGCGCGTCAGGGATTGGTTTGCTTGTTCTTTTCCCGTGGCGAGATGCCTGTCTGACGAATCTGCATGAACTTTTGCAATACATCGAACCAGAACGGCGCGCCGAGGGAGATGGCAAGAACGCTTATGAGCAGTCCGAGCAGTTTCGTGATCGAGGCCCGAAGTGTGTCAGGACAGTGCCATGTGTCCGGGCCAATGGGAAGTCCGGCGGTCTGGAGTTCTGCGATGCGCTCCTGTGCGGATCGTTTTTCGCCTGGGTTAAGGGGCTGCTGATCGGCGAGGGGCTGCCTCTGCGCTTCACCGAGTGCAAGAACCTTTTCCAGAGTCGCGGGGCTGGTACGCATTGCTTGGGCGAGGGCAATGGTGTCGACATTGCAAGCAAGGGCAAGAAAAAGGGCGGCCACGAAAGAGACCTTCTGTTGTCTGCGCTTTACCCAACCGGAAGCCCGGTCCATTACCGCATCGAAATGGGCCTCGAGGGCTTTCCTGAACACCACGACATCATCGTTTGCCTGCGCTGCGAGTGTGCCGAGCAGGCGTTTTGCCGGGTTTGTGTCGTCATTCCCAGGCAATCCGGCAATTATCTGGATGATCGAGTTGAAGGGTTTGTCGCCCGTCAGCAGAGAAATGACAACCTGGCTGACGGCTTCGGGGGGAATGTAGGAGGGCGCTTGACTGCCGCGGGTCAGGCTGGTGATCAGGGGGTGGGCGAGAAAGCTGGTCGGAAAACTGCTCGTTTGCCCACGGAGGTTTGTCAGGTCGCCTTTCAAAAACGTTACCA
>APMI01025645.1_pt1 | contig 12302 bp, 10 predicted proteins | sample 667938 | NCBI WGS metagenome assembly APMI01 (sample SAMN01084076, study PRJNA167559) | wastewater metagenome | biome: Wastewater | place: Denmark: Ejby Moelle, Odense | collected 2011-11-28 | reverse complement strand
ACTCCGCCCGCGCCAGCATTATGCCGCCGCTACCGTGGCCGACTTTTGCACCGCCGCTCTCAATGGCAGGCGTAACCATGGCCTGGCAATATCGCGAAGACCTCGCCCGTCCCCTCGACAGCAGTTTTGCAACACTGCTGTCGATCAAGATCGCGCTGGCGGCTAGCGTTCTGGCGCATTTCATCACGGCTGTGATCCTTGGCGCGCGTGGTAAGCTGAGGTCTAGGCACACGAAAGTCATACACCTCAGCGTCTTCTTCCATGTGGTCCTCATCGTTTTCCTGGCGAAAGCAATGTTTTACATCAGCTGGTGACGATCTCGAGCGAAAAGGCCTGCTTCGCCAGACTATCGAGGGGCGCACGAAGAATCAGTCCAGATCGGCGGGATCCTGCGCAAGGAAGAAGTTAGCTGATGGCGTGAGGTCTATAGTTTCACGGTATTAGCCTCGAGCTCCGTAGACTGGCTCGCCTTGAGCGTTACGGAAGCTCTGGGAGTTGGTTGTGCGGATCGACGCCGTTCATTTTGATTGTCTGCAAGAGGGCGACCGTGGGCCATCTCTGCTGCTGGCGAATAGACTGTTTTCTCGTAGTTGTTTGAGGCCTGATCGCGCGCTCGACAATGTTGGAGTCGATCTCAATGCGCTCATCGGTCAGTATTCCCTCACGCTGCTTCGCATCGGGTGAGTGCGTAGGGGATCGCTTAGGAGGTCTGAGTTGTCCAGAGATTGTGCCAGCTCCTTTTTTCCAAAGATAGAGAGACTAGCGCCGACGGCCATCGACTGTGCGTAATGCAGCTTGCACCGTCTGTCGGTACCCTTCTTGTGAACCTCATCCTCGAGCAGAATTCCGGTGAGTTTGGCCGATCGCTTGACCGGCCGTTGGTATCGTTTGGTGGCAGTTCGCACTTTCACTTAAAGCTGCGACAGTGCCTTGTCGGTCCGCTCGCGCGCTTTCTTCGGCAATTTCGCCTCCTTGATCGCCTGTACATTGGCGGGGTTCTCTCCCACAACGATCACCGCAACCATACCCATACTATAATGCGGCGTGCACTTTATGACATAGACTCCGGGCGTATTGAACGTCTGCTTTACTGTTTCATTGACCTTTCCCTTGAACAGCTCTGCGCCGTCAGGAACCATGTTTTTTATGGCTTCAGCGTTGTGGCCCTTGTCCTTTGGCACAAAGGTGACAGTGTCGCCGACAGCGATTTTTGACAGAAGCGGCTCGAACACCATCACCCCATCGGAGCCCTTGTTGAGCATATCAACTTCGAAGTCCGCAGCGATTGCGCTACTGCCTATCAACACTGAAACAGCGCCTCCGATGAGAGTCGTTGCAAAAAGATTCATTGTTTTTTCTCCTTGATATTTATTCAGCCGACGACGGCAGCGTGGGTGATGGAACTACGGGCGTGAGGCAACCCTTGTCTGAACATAACAACCATGGATGCCCGTTCAACCCAAGGAAAAACGTAAAGTTCCGCTTTGATGCCGATTTGGCCAAGACGGAGAATTCGAAATCTACGGGTCCGCATGGGTAGGGCGACTGACCCTCGCGGTGATAGTCCACAGATCTCCCACCAGTTGAGGTGGAGGTTACCTCCCATCGTTGACGTGAAGCTGGCGGACAACCAGAACTTAGGCGTTTAGGTCATGGGGAAAAAGGCGGCGAAATGTCGATCTCGTCACCAGCGGCAGGCGGATACGTCGGTGACCGGAGACAATGTAAGCGTAAAAGCACTTCGATCAGGTCCGCTCGACGCCGTGCGGGACGTTCAACTCCCGTATCGTCTGTGTTCGCCTGACTCCAGAACAAGATCCACCATGATATCAGGTTTTCCGGCAAGGCTTGAACGGATACTATCCGGATCCAGCAGCGTGAAGACGGTCGAGAGAGCGTCTGCTGTCGTGGCGTCCGGCGCCACGACAGTCAGGCGCCGATAAGACGCGCTGGCATTGCCGTTGCGCGGGTCGAGGATATGGCTAAACCGGCGTGCGGTGTCGAATTGGAAGCCGGCCGGGCTGGATGTCGCAACCGCCCGGTCGATAAGATCGAGAACGCTGTCGGGACGTTCGGCGCCCTGGAGGTCGGCAAGGCCGATGCGCCACGGAGTGCCGTCGCCCTGCGCGCCAATAGCTCGACCTTCACCCATGTCCACCATGCTGCTGGTGATACCCGCATCCCGCAGCAACGAAACCACGCGGTCGGTGACATAGCCTTGAGCTATGCCGTTCAGCGTCAGCGCCATGCCTGGCCGCTTGAACACGATGCCGTCGCGGTTGAAGCGGACCGCGTCGAAGCCGACTCGCGCGACCGCCTGTGCGATTTGTTCGGGTGGAGGGCCGTCGGGATCCGCGCCGGGTGCCGAGAAATGATTGCGATAAAGCGCCCAGAGCGGCTGTATGGTCGGGTCGAAAACACCGCTGCTCTCATGCCAATGGTGGTGGCAGGCTTCGAGCAGTGCTACCAGATCACCGGATGGTGCGGCCAGGCCACCGACTCGGTTCAGCTCGCTGATCGCGGATGTGCTCCTGTAAAGGCTGAACACCTCTTCCAGCCGCGACACCTCCGTCACGACGCGGTTGATCAGCAACTGGGCCTTGTCCCTGTCCTCGTGATGTAGGATAAGCGTCGCAGGTGCACCCAGCGCCTGCCCTTTCCAGGTGACCGCATGGGTCGCCGCCCGCGCGGGCCGTATCAGGGGTAGGCCAGCGGCTGCGGCGAATATCGCAATGGCGCGGCGGCGGGTGACAATACTAGCCATTTGTCTGTCCTTTCCCGGGTTCTACGAAATTTTCCGGCGTATTCTGTCTCTCAGCATCGTCCGTCGTCGACCCTAGCACGTAATCGCGAGGAACTTCTTCGAAGCTGACAACGCGGCCGCCATGCTCGCCGGCGAATTTGTCGGCGGCATCACGCGTCGAAAACGGTACCGCCTCGTCCGTGCCCATGCCGCCGCGCAGCCCGCTGCCGATCACGAAGAATGCGAGGCGCGCATCGATCCAGTTATCGGCTCCAGGCTCTTCCCATGTGGTTGCCTTAGCCATATCCGACACATAGATGGCCGCAATGTCCTTTGGCTCCTCTGGCAGCATCGTGAATGCGAGCGTGTCTCGCGCCGAACTGAACCAGATAGGCTCTGGGATTTGGGACATTATAATCTGTCCCTTGGGGCCCGGATGTTCCAGAACATTCATCCCACAATAACGGCCCATCGCTTCCTCGGTGAGCGCGTAGGGTGCTGGTGGCGTCGCGTCCTTTTCCTCGCTGCAGCCTGATAAGAGAAGGCCGCAGAGCAAGAGTGCGATGACGGGAGCAATCTTCATAGCTCTCTCCTTGAGAATATCCTAAGCGCGAGCGCAAGCGGCGCGGCGATCCAGGCGACGAGAGCAGCAACGAGCATGGGCCCGTTGAGCCCTGTATGTCCGGCGATGCCGCCGAGCCCCGAAAGCGCGCCCGCCTCTCCCGAGCCCAGATTGAGGAGTCGATAGGCATCGGTCGGGTTGAGGACGAGCAGGACATCGAGAAGTCCGCTGGGCAGCGGCCGGCCTTCTGCTGCCACCAATGCTCCCAGCAGAGCCATGTCGTAGATCAGTACAAAGAACAGCCAGACGCCGATCGCGATGCCGCCGGCCGTGCTCCGCTCGCTGGAAAGCGCGCTCGTTACATAGCCGATAGCGATGAATACCATGCCGAGCAGGATTGATGAAGCAATCATCGCCAGGAAGGCCCACCAACTGGCCAGGCCAATCTCGGTCCCGGTCATCGCCAGTGCCGCAGCTGCAGTGCCATAACCGAACAGGGTGGCGAAGGCGAGGATCGCCAGATGGCCGAGGAATTTGCCGAAGACAATCTGCCGCCGACCGATCGGATAGCTGATCAGGAGCAGCATCGTACCACGTTCTACTTCGCCGACGATCGCATCATGCGCCAGCAGCAGTGCAATCAGCGGGACCAGGAATATGGTCAAACTCGACAGGCTGACGATGACGACATCGAGCTGGTTGACGCCGACATTGCCGGTCGGCGCGCTGCCGAGGAAGGACAGAGTGAGCGCAAGGGCTGCCAGCAACAGCGTCGTGGCCAGCACCCAGCGGTTCCGCAGGCCTTCTTGGATCTCCTTGCGCGCCACGATCAATATATTGTTCATCGCGTCATCCCCCGCCCCCCGAGGAAATGGGCGTAGAGTTCATCGAGCGTTGGCTCCACCACATGCAGCGCCGCAACCGCGGCGGGATCGGCCGTGACGTCCCTGAGGATCGAGATTTTGTTTTCGGGCGCGACCTCCGCCTCGAAGGTGCGGTCCCTGATCGCCTTCCAGGCGACCTGCCCGCCGCTCGGAGCGGTTATTCCCGCGCCATCTGCCAGCGTGACACTGATCCGGGTCGGCAGGCGGGCGATGCCCCGCAGCTTCTCCAGCGTGCCGTCGGCGATTGCCACACCCTCGTTGACGATGATCACCCGGTCGGTGCGATCTTCGAGTTCCGTCAGCGCATGCGAGGACAGCAGGATCGTTGTACCAGCCGATCGCAGGCCGGATACCAATTCATAGAAATTTCGTCTCAATGCCGGATCAAGGCCGCTGGTGGGCTCGTCGAGCAGCAGGATGCGCGGTGCGCCGAGCAGCGCCTGCGCCAGTCCCAGTCGTTGCCGCATGCCCTTGGAATAGGTCCGGACGGGGCGATCGGCTGCAGCCGGCGCGAGCCCGACGCGCTCGAACAGGCCCTCCATGTCCGACATATCCACACGTTTCAGTCGTGCATAGAAGGCAAGCGTCTCGCGGCCCGTCAGCGCCATGTGGAAGGAGACGCTCTCCGGCAGGTAACCGAGCCGCTGGCGCACAGCGAAATCGCCCCGGGCCGGGTCTTCGCCCAGCACCTGCACTGTGCCTTGCGTCGGCCGGATGAGGCCGAGCATCAGCTTGATCAGCGTCGTCTTGCCCGCGCCGTTGTGGCCGACAAGGGCCACCGTCTGGCCCTGCTCCAGTTCGAAGGAGACATTCTTGACCGCCTCGATCCGGCCGTAGCGTTTCGCCACGCCTGATAATGTGACCGTGGGTGCCGTCACTGCAAACCGTCTTTCTGTCTTGTCGGTGCCATCAACGGATGGCTGTCCACCACGCCGCCCGGCAACAGCGCCGGAAACTGGACCTGCGCCCAGCGGATGATCTGCACGGCCGGGCTCGAAGTGAGAATCTTGGCCTGCGGCGAGGTCCACAGGACCTTGTCCATGAGGTCGTTCGGGCGATAGGCCCTATCGCCGATTCCGTCGCCATCAAGGTCAAAGGCCGGGTTGTCGCTCCAGTAATTGCCGCGCCCATTCACCGACCAGTCAAGGTAGCGGGTGCCGACATATTTCACCTGGTTGCGATTGTCGATGAAGGCATTGCCGGTCATCGTATTGCCTTCCGACCCGGCGGTGAAATGGATGCCGATGGCGCAGCCCTGGAATTCGTTGCTGAGCAGCTTGTTCCGGTTGGCATTGTAGATGAAGACGCATTTCTCCGGCCCGAGCCGCATGCCGCCCTCGACGGCGCCCGTCGTCTCGGCATCATCCTTCACGCCATGGCCGGAATCCTGGATGCCAGCCATCGTCCAGCGGTCCGCCGGTTGCAGCCGCCCGCGTACGATGTTGCCGGATATCGTCGAACTGTTGGCCGAATTCAACAGCAGGCCGTGGTCGCGATCGCCGTCGGAGATATTGTTGATGATCTTCAGCCGGTTGGAGAACATGATGGCGTAGCCGACCGAATTGCCCGTCGAGACATTGCCGCTGATCTCGCTGTCATTGGTATACATATAATGGACGGCGAACCGCAGGTCCCGGAAGCGGTTGCCGCTGAAGACGTTCTTCTTGCTGGCCATGGTGGCGATACCGTCGCGGCCGAAGCTGATGTCGTTATCGACAACCTTGCCGCCCGGCGCGTTCCATATCGATATGCCGCTGCCGAACTCGCTCATCCGGCCATCCTTGAGACCGACGATGACGTTCTTCCGGGCCAACGAGTCCTTCGCGCCGTGGAGATAGATGCCGAACAGATTGCCGGTGAGGGTGTTGTTCTCGATGATCGCGCCGGTCGCCGTCCGGGCGGCGAAGATGCCGGAATCCAGCGTCGACAGGTTCATGCCCGAGCCGGTGACCTCGATGCCGCGCACTGTAACCTTCTCCGCCTCGATGGTGACGACGCTGCCCTCGCCGTTGCCGACGATGCTGGCTCCATCCTCGCCGTCGAGCGTTACCGGCTTGTCGATGACCAGCGGCCCGTCGTGCCGGCCCGGCTTGAGGCGTATCCTGTCGCCCGGAGCCGCCGCTTTAAGAACGGCCGACAGCGTCGGTCCGTCGGAGGGTGTGACGATCCATTCCGCAGCCAGCGCAGCCGAAGGAATGGCGGCCAGAAGGGCCGCCATCCAGAGTTTTGCCAGTCGGTACCGCATCAGGCCGATTTAGGCTCCACCAGCATGCGGCCCTTCATTTCCATGTGCATGGCATGGCAGAACCACGAGCAATAGTACCAGTAGACGCCAGGCCGGTCGGCCTTGAACGTCACCGAGGCGGTAGCCTGCGGCGCGACCTCCATGTTGATGCCGTAGTTGACGATGCAGAAGCCGTGCGTCAGGTCCTCTACCTCGTCAATATTGGTCACATACACAGTGACTTCGTCTCCCTGCTTGACCGTGAACGATTCGAGCCCGAACGCCGGCGCCGACGAGGTCATATAGACGCGCACCTTGTTGCCGTCGCGAATGATCTCCGAGTCGATGAGCAGGTCGATATTGTCCTTCTTGGCCTGTTCCACGGCATCGGCGAAGAAGGGATCCGCGCGGTCCCACACATTCACCGGGTTAATCTTCGAGGCATGGACGATCGTTGCGTCATGAGGTTCGGCGAAGGTCGGGTTGTCATGCACAAGCACCATCTGATCGCCGGAAATGTCGATCAACTGATCGCATTCGGGCTTCAGCGGGCCGACGTTGAGGAACCGGTCCTTCGAGAACTTGTTCAGCGAGATCAGCCACTTGCCATCGGCTTCCTTGGTCTGGCCCATGGAGGTATGGTTGTGGCCCGGCTGATAGTGGACGTCGAGCTTCTGGCGAATCGGATCGATCTTCTCGCCGGCAAAGGCGCGCTTGGCGTCCTCGATGTTCCACTTGCAGATCTGGCTGTCGATGAACAGCGTCGTATAGGCGTTGCCCTTGTTGTCATAAGCCGTGTGCAACGGACCGAGGCCGAGTTCCGGCTCGGCGACCACCACGTCGCGCGGCTTGATCTTGTCGTCGAAGAGATCGTCGAACTTGCGCACGTCGAACACCGTGACGGTCGGGGATAGCTTGCCGGCGGCGACCACGTGGATGCCATCGGGGGCGGTGTTCATGCCGTGCGGGCCGTTGGAAACCGGGACATAACGGGTGTAGGCGGATCCCGCCCGACCGTCGATCACCGGTACGCCGTTCATTTCCTTGAAGTCGCCCTTGGCGACGGCTTCCTCGATCCGCTTGATGTTGAAGATGACGACCCAGTCCTGCTCCTTCGACATCATCTCTTCGAGCGTGACGCCCTTTTCGGAATTGTAGCAGGTCGCAAAGCAGTATTTGCCCTGGTAATCGGCATCGACATTGTCGAGGTTGCCATCGACGATCACCTGCCATGCAACCTCCATGGTCTCGCCGTCGACCGCCGAGAAGATCGAGAAATATTCGGTGGGCTTGTCGAGGATCTTGCCGTCGTTCGGCAGCGGCACACCGTCCTCGCCGTTGCAGAACACATAGCCGGTCTTAGGGTATTTCTGAACGCGCAGGCCATGCACGGTGTGCTGGTTCGGCAGTTCGATGATCTTGTCGCATTTCATGACGTCGAGGCGGATGCGGCAGACCCGGGTATTGGACTTGTCGTTCGCATAGAGATAGCGACCGTCATAGGTGCCGTCGGTGAAGGACAGATGCGGGTGGTGCAGGTCCCCGTTGTGATAGACGCCGCCCTTGTCCTTGAGGTACTCGATCGTTTCGGGACGCAGGCCTTCGGTCATCACCTTCAGGCTTTCATTGGTCTGGCCCCAGCCGGTGGCGCTGCACCGATTAAACACCGGAATGCGCATGAATTCGCGCATCGATGGAAGTCCGACAATGCGGACCTCGCCGCTCTGGCCGCTGGAGAAGAACGTGTAATATTCGTCCAGTTCGCCGGGCTTGACCTCGTAGGGCAATTCTCCGCTGGTGGCGGCCTTCGCGGGCGTGCCGCCGCCGGCAAAGGTCAGCGCGCCACCGGCGGTGGCAGCGCCTGCAGCCGCGACGGCGGCGGTTGATCCCAGAAGCTGGCGTCTGTTCAGGCGCGGTTGGGTATCGTCGTTGGACATGGTGTCTTCCCTTGTTGCTGGTGTTGTTGGCCCAGACGTCTGTCCGCTGCCGAATTCATGTTTTCTTTATGGCTTCGCCATTGTGGGTGACGACGGTTCTGGGCGGGCTTTCACCGCGCGATGCCGGCGTCGACAGAGCCATGAACTTCTCCCGTTTCAGGCGGACCTGGATCATGTGCGGGCAGCGATGATCATCGTGATAGAGTTCCTGGCAATGCATGCAATAGATACACTCATTGACATTGATCTGGCCTTCCGGATGAATGGACTGCACAGGACATTCCTTGGCACAACGCTGGCATGGCGTGCCGCATTCGGGCCAGCGCTTCAGCCATTCGAACATGCGGATCCTGCCGGGAATGGCCAGCGCCGCACCAAGCGGGCAGAGATAGCGGCAGTAGAAACGTTCGATGAACAGGCCGGCGGCCAGAAGCGTCAAAGCGAAGATGACGAAGGGCCACTCGCGGGCGAACTTCAGAATGATTGCCGTCTTGAACGGTTCCACTTCGGCCAGCATCTCGGCATAGGCCATCGAATAGAAGGACAGCCCGAAAAGCCCGAGGAAAATGATGTACTTGATCGGCCAGAGGCGCTCGTGCAGGCCCCATGGCACCTTCACCTGCGGGATCTTCAGCTTTACGGCAATCTTGTTGAGCAGTTCCTGCAGCGCTCCGAACGGGCAGAGCCAGCCGCAGAAAGGGCCACGTCCCCAGAACAGCAGGCCGGCGGCAACCGCGGCCCAGAGTATGAAGATCAGCGGCGCTGCCAGAAAGAACTCCCACCGGAACGACGTGACGAGCGAATTGATGAACGTCAGGACATTGACCACGGAAAGCTGGGCATTGGCGTACCAGCCGAGCCAAACTAGGGTGAAAACGAGATAGCTTGTGCGGACCCACGCAAACAGTTTCGGCCGCTTCACTAGCCAGTCCTGGAAAAAGAAAATTCCGGTGAGCACGAGAAGGGCGGCCACGGTGATGGCCATCGTCACCCGGTTCATGTCCCAGATGCTGACCCAGAGCGGCGGCGCGTCGGGTAGTGGTTCGGTCCGGGTCACCACCGCCGGTTCTTCGGCGGAAGTTTCGGTCCTGGCCGCCGCGACGGGCGTCACCACCCGGGTAACGGTGTAGTAGGAAGACGGCAGCGTATAGCCAAGATTGAAAGCGATAGCAGCCTTGTCACGCGCCACGGTGCTGCGCTGCGCTAGCAATTGCAGTTCGAATGGTTCAGTTATATCGAACTGGAAATCGGTGGGCACGACGAAAAGGGCGATCTCCCGCAGACGAGGGGCGCCGTCCGTTGCAAAAGCCGAAATCCTGGTGTGGTTGCGATCCCTGAACCGCAAACCCTGGCCGTTCTGCAGCAACTCGATGCGGTCGAAAATGCCACCCCGGACATAGCCGGAGCCCTTGAACGAATAGGCGCCGTCGCCCGCGACGAGGAGAGCCGACTGGCCCGGCTTCAACCGGGACTGGAGCCGCTGATAGCCCGTCTCGCCAAGCAGCGTCTTCCCGATAACCGGCACGCTGACAGGGGCAATGTAGAGATCGATGAACCTGTCTTCAGGCTGCGGTGTTTCCGGCTTCTTCGCCGCCTCCGCGTGACCGGCATCCGCGAACGCTCTCGAAACTTCGCCGACTGTCAGGCGCAGGCTTCGGATCGACCCATCACCGAGCAGTGTCTCCCAGTCGCTTGCTTCCGTTTTCGAAAGATCGAGCGTCCTCTTCTCAGTTACCGCCTGTGTGTTCGCAACGCTTTCCCCGCTTAGCCGGTTGCTGCGGATCAGCGCCACCGCGGACCGCACGACGCTGTCGCTCATCACCAGAACGGTCACGGTGGCGCCGCTGACGATGTCCACTTGCGGCGGGCGCTCCTGACCGGCGGCGACGCGGCCGAGATCCTTGCCGATAGTCGAGTTCAGGCCGGCGACTACGTCTTTCTCGGGAATGCCGATCAGTACGATCGGTTCCTTGTGATCGACGAGCTTGATCCCGCGAATAATGCCCGATCGCTCGATACCGACGACGATATGGATAGGCTTGCCGGAATAGCCGATGGAGCTGGTGAAATCGGAATTCAGATAGGCATAGCCGAGCAATTCCTCGCCCTTATAGACTGGCGCGATAGGCGGATCGCCTTCTACCGCGCCGAACCGGTCTGCGCCCTCAAAAAGTTCACTTGGCTGAAGCTCCTCGAGATAGCTTGGTAACAGGTTCGCCGCCGCACTAGGGGCGGCATTCATCCAGGCGACAACGAAGACGGACATCCACAAGATGCTCAGTAGCCATGCGCGTTGTTTGTTTTCGAACGACGCCATTAATACCGTCTTTCTAATGTTTACAGTGACATACCGAATTTCATGAATAGTCTAGAGCTTCTATGAGGGAAATCAAACGCTCCAAAACAAATTGTTGCAAAACACGGTCTATGCGACAACGATTGCACGACGAAGGAGATAAACATGCCGACAACGGAAAGCGATCCTTGGGAGGTCGCATCGATGAATGAACTGTTGGCACTAGCCCGCTCTATGGAGCAAGAATCCATCGATGGCTATGTCGCGCTAGCGGCGCGCATGAGAAGCATGGATCGTCCCGATCTCGCCGTAGTGTTCGAAAAACTAATTGTAGAGGAAGAGGGTCATCTCGCAAAGGTGGATGATTGGCAAGAGGCGTCCGGTCAGCCGCGTGAGGCGATGATACATCCTCCCGAAGACGTTTTTGACGACGAGGGGGCCAGCATGGTCGCACCTGACATGCTCAGCGCCTACCGCGCTTTTTCCATGGCGGTGCGAAATGAAGAACGTGCCTTTGCGTTCTGGACTTATGTCGCCGCGCACGCGAAATCCGACGCGATCCGCAATGCTGCCGAGCGCATGGCGCGAGAAGAATTGGGCCACGTCGCAAAGCTCAGGAGCGAACGCAGGCGTGCCTTTCATCGTGAGCGTCGCAGGACGACCGACGCTGCGAGCACCAATTTGCGGGCGCTGGAAACGCGGCTTGCCGAGCAGTTCCGACACCTCGCCAAGGTTGCTGGTGAGCAGAAGATCGGTAAATTGCAGACCTTGGCCGAACAAGCCCGGCTGCGTGCTGAATCGCTTGCCGGAACCCCATTTGCATCTGCACCGCTTCTTGAAGCGGTGCCCGATGCGGCAACTGAGCAGATCCTATCGCTCTGCGAGCTTCTAACCGATTGTTATCTCGACCTTGGCGAGACCGCGACCGACGAGTTGGAACGGGATCGCGCTCAGGGTTTCGCGGCGGAATTGATCGATAGCCTACGTACGCTCCGCTCCGGGAGGCGCGCTGAGATTTAGGGGTGGGTCTTTATCTGGCGACGTGCATATGACAGCGAGGTTGATTGAGCCTGACAATAGGGGCTAGGCGACCACTGGGCCTTCGCATCTAAGGCTTCGTGCGCCGCTTGCGCGCAAACGGGCGTTACGAATGAGGGCGTTACGAATGAGAAGGAGTGAGCAAAATTCCGCGTAATTACCAGGAACCTGCCCACACCTGGGACGATGCCGAACGCGCCCGTCTGGAACCGCTCGTGCGGGAGGATTACGACCGCTGCCATCCGGACGACTCTTTTGACGACATGAAACGGCGCGTTCCATGGCCGTTCGGATATCGATTGCCCTGGGTTCCGGCGGAAAGCTCCACGGGTGCAGCGGGATGCGGCGATGAGGATGCTCTTCCCGAAGGTCGCAGCGGGATCGGCGGACGGCAAGAGCAGGCCCGATTCGCGAAGCACTGGCAGGATCGTGTGGCGCGCATGCTGTTGGACCATGCCGATGATCCGGAATTCGTCCGTGTCGCGGCGTGGCAGGCGGCTGTATAGATGATGCACAGCGAAGACGGAGGGATGCTAAAGGACCGCTTGCGAGTGGTTCTCATCGAGCAGGCCCGGACCGGCGAGCCGGTCACTTACAGGGAACTCGCCGATCGACTTG
>APMI01022298.1_pt1 | contig 12303 bp, 5 predicted proteins | sample 667938 | NCBI WGS metagenome assembly APMI01 (sample SAMN01084076, study PRJNA167559) | wastewater metagenome | biome: Wastewater | place: Denmark: Ejby Moelle, Odense | collected 2011-11-28 | reverse complement strand
CCTTTGTTAAATGAATTATAATTTACATATATTGTTTGAAATTGTTAATATATTTTGTTAATGCAGTCCTCCTAATTAATTAGAAATATTGTATTATTTTTTGTCTGCTAGCAGTTTGATGGATATAAACAAAATATTAAGAAAAAAGTATGGTTAATCCTAATAGAAACGATAAGTAAATTAATCATATAGCCAAGCTGATATAAATTAAGAATCCATTGCCAATAAACACATAATGATTGATTTATCAGAAAACAGCTGCTACCTGACAGTAGTGCGCCCTCCTACAAAGACAATCCAGCACTGTAAGTCGGGTAATTGCGAGATTGAGCGAGTGAGTTTTACTAACCGGCACTCCGACTTATGTATTAGTCTTCTCAAATAGAATACTCGATTAGGCACTCAAAGATGCTGACAGACTACAAGTAGAAGTACCCGTACAGCAACTCCTTCACAGCCAGTCAATGTGACGACCTATTCCAGGCCAAGAATATCATCGATGAGAAGTCCAAGTTCTATGTGGCCAAAGTACTTAGAGAATTACATTGTACTCTGTATAGCTGCATCACCATCTAAAAAATGAAGAAAGAAAAGTACAATCCAAAGAGTCCTCATCACGAAAGCCTCTTACTGAAAATTTGGTAAAGTCTGAAACCTCATGAAAAACTTTAAGCAAGAGTAACAGATCAGTGGATCACCATTGGCTTTCAAGCAAATGACCCATCTACTGATTTCAGGGGAGCAGGCTTTTTGGGTCTACTCAATTTGGAGAGATTTTGCCAAACTCATCAGGGAAAGAAGGCATTTTAAGTAGCATCTACTTAAAAAACAGAATTTTTTTTCTGCTCAGCCGGCCTCTTCTTTACAATGCTGGCAGCCTAATTGCTGATGCTGCGAAAAATTAGTTATGAACACTGGGTACACAATTCAGATGAGGAGATGCTGAACCAATTTCAAAAAGTATATAATTGGTTATTTGGAGAGTTCATACTATTTTGGATAAATCAATGCCCAAACAAATCTATATTATATTTTAATCAGAACTTAAAAAATTTCGACAGAATAATAAAATAATGGGACTAGAAAATGTTACGAGCTCGTCTTCAGGACAATTCTTGATGTTTATACTACTTGTTATTACTAAAGCCCAATATTTAAATAATTTGGCAGGTCATCCAAAAATACTATTATGATACTCGATTATGATAGTGATTATAAACAAATATTTAAATGTACGAAATTATCAAGCTAATTGGCAGGGGGTAAATATGGTCATCAGCTCAGTGCTAATGGGGACGTGTTCTTGGCTAGAAAGAAGGACGACAACTCAACGCAAGTCATCAAGAGGCTCAAGATTAGAGATATTTCTGAGCGAGAGCAGGCCACCATCTAAACCGAACTCAAACTGCTGAAGTCATTCAAGCACGTCAACATTGTACCTTTTAGAGATTCCTATATTGATACCGATGGCTACCTCAACATTGTTATGGCTTACTGCTAGGGCGGAGACTTACATAAGCTCATTGAGGAAGTCGAAGGTAAAAAATTCGAGGAGAAGAAAATAGTATAATGGATTGTTCAACTCGCCCTCTCTATCTTCTACTTACATGAGAAACGAGTGCTGCACCGTGATATTAAAACACAAAACGTGTTCATTACTCACGGAAAGGTCATGCTTGGAGATTTTGGTGTTTCGAAGGTGCTGGATCAGGCTGTTGATCTTGCAATGACTAATATCGGTACACCCTATTACATGTCCCCATAGCAATACAGGCAAAAACCATATTCATACAAATCGTACTTTTTGTTTAATTCAGCGATATTTGGGCTTTCGGCTGTATCATCTACGAGATGTGCAATCATAAGCATGTGTTTGAAGCTCTCACCTTGCAAGCTTTGGCTCTTAAAGTGTTAAAAGGAATCTATGCTCCTGTTTCTTAGTAATACTCAAAAGAGCTCCGAAGCTTGATTGGTGAAATGCTCAAGCAAAACCCCAAATAAAGACCATCAATTCGTGAAATTCTCACCAAACCCTTCTTGTTCGGCAAGGTTCAAGCTTACATGAAAAAAATATATAGTGAAAAATAGAAACACTAACCTGAAGTTATCGCAAGTTTATTTGAACAGGCTAAATCATTGGGCTTTTCCCTTGAGGAAGTAAAACCAAAAAAAGTAGAGAAAGCTGTAAAAACATCTAAGTCAGAGGCAAAACTTGAAGCAAATAAATAAAAAATAAAGTAAGAAAGTTACAAAAAATACGAAAAATTAAATGAAGAGCTAAAGAAATAAATAGAAGAAAGAAATAGAGCTCAGGAATAACTTAAAAAGATGCAAAAAGCTAGGACACAAAAAAAGAAGCAACCCTAAAAAGCAAATGATAAATATTCATTTCAGAAACCAAAGGCGAAGCGTGATTAGACAAGTACAACAGATCGAAGCAGTAAATCTAAAATAAAGCTGGAGGAGGCTCTTTCTAGCTAGTACGCTTCACAAAACAATATAAGAGAGTGTAAAGAGGAAGGAAAAAATAATTTTAAAATATAATAAGACTACGATATGGACTATGAAGAGTATTCAGATAAAGACGATTTATAAATTAATAAGGTTTATGAGGAAGATGAAGAGTAAGAATAATAAAAGCACTAGGAAATAGTCAAATAAAAGAAGCCTGAGTAAAAACACAAATAAAAGTAAAAAGTTATAAATTCAAACCAACAGCCAATCTATACTCTTGCATCAAACGCTAATAAAGTGTCCTAAAATAGTAATAATGTAAAACTTGAACAAAAGCCACAACAAAACTAAAATTCGAAAGTGGATCAGTTGTAGAAATAAGTGAAATAAAAAATGAGCATTATTTCAAATATTAGAAACGAAATTTCTAAACTAGATTTTGTGCTCAGTAGCGACAGTGATAAGGGCGAAGGAGAAGAAAAAGTCTTTAATCCAGCATATACAAGACTTTCCTAAAAAATTAACGATTTAAAGCAAAAAGTCATTGCTCAGCTTAGCAAAGATAACTATACGAGCTTTTTGGGATTCGTCAGAAATAATTTAGGCAAGACAGATCGAGCAAAAGTGATCCAAATGGTGGGAGAAGATAATGTTGGAATTTGGCTAATCGCTGAAAACATTGTTCACCTTGAAAAAGTGATAATGAAAGTGCCGACTTATGTTTCTTGATTTGCTTTTTCCTGCAATGCTGTTTATTTTCAATTTCTTATTATATTAACTCAGAGCATGGGTAATTGTCAGAAAGAATAAGGAGAATAAGGGATATTGAGCTCAGGCACTGGACCTGTTAACTCCATGTATGTCAATAGTAATGTAGTCGGATTAGCAATTATGTTTGGAGTAAACAGTATCAAGGCTTATTTGATTATGACAGTAAGGCTGTAGAAAAGAAAGTGTTCAAAGTTAAAGGAAATGCAGTAATCATAAAGAATGGGCTAAAATTTTAATTGGAGGATACTATCCCAGAGGTCAGCTCAGATGTAGTTTATTGCTAATACAGAAAATAAAGAATTGTCTTTTCCGAGTTGTCAATAAGCCTAACTTCTATGAAATCCATCCTATATTCATGGAGGGCGATACTTTCATGCTTCAAAAAATATTATGGTTAGTGGTGGCTTCATTACCATAAAAGGCCCATTTTATACAAGAAAGGGACATTTTAAAGTTGGGAAAGCAAAAAGTAAAGGTGAGATAAATTGTACTTCAAGATGCTAACAACTCAAATGTTCTCGACAGTGATGTCAAATTATCGAAGACTGTATATGAATAGTTGGCGCACAAGCACTAGCCACCCAAAAGTCAATTATTACCTGAAGAAGAGCTGAAAGATAGTAAATCAGTTATGACGAACAGTGAACAAGTATGCAGAATTTGTCTTGACCCTGGGGAGTATAGTAACCCTTTGATAACTCCCTGCAAGTGTTCAGGGTCTGTGAAATATATTCATCTAAATTGCCTAAAAGCTTGGTTGGCTAAGAGATTAAACGTGTTAAAAAATCAACACTGTATCACTATCAACTGGCTGCCTCTAAGCTGTTAAATGTGTAAGGCCCCATTCAAGTATCGCATTTACTTGGATAATAAAAAGTTTTACACAGTTGATATACCAAAGCCTCCAAAACCCTACATTATTCTGGAATTAATGAGAAAACAAACAACTTCCAAGGGTAAGATATTTCATTTTGTAAGCTTTGCTGAGAAAAAGAAAATCAACTTGGGGAGAAGAAAAGACATTGATGTCAAGATATCTGATGACATTTCGATTTCAAGGATTCATGCGAGTATTTAATTTAATGAAATCAAAGGGACATTCGTACTAATGGACAACAAAAGTAAATTCGGAACTCTTGTACTGGTGAAGCGAGGCCTGATTGCCAGTCCGAAATATAGTGGAATCAGCATCCAAGTTGGTGCCGAAATATACAGATTTGATGCAATAAGAGCAGAGAATAAAGTAAATTTTTCCCCTGAAGAATCTAACCCTTAGGATTACCTAGTAGAGGAATAACAAGAGTCAGATGAAGAGAGCCAAGAGGAAAGTGAGAGTAATGACAGTAATGATTAAGTACCGGCAAATTAAAATGAGCTTGAGTAAAGTAGCTCTCCACAGCTGAGAAATCGCGCATCCATGGAGTCACAACAGCCTCTTAATTGATCATAATATTATAAATTCGTTATGTTTGTAAACTATTCTAATCCCAAGAGCGAGACCGATGAATCTAAGCCCGAGGATTAGTTTAATAGGGTTGATCAAGATGAGAACAACCCTACTTCAAGTATCGGCAGTGACTCTAAATAAATAAATGAGGAAACTTTAGTCGCTAAAATAGGTGAGCTCATCCATGAGTTAGTCGAGTGCAAACAAAAACTATTTTTGTATGAGGATCTTTGCCGGAAACTTAGAACCGAAAGTTTTTAACGCGAATAAAAAATTGTCCAGTTGCAAGAAAAATTAGACCAAAAAATAGATAATGTAAAATAAAAATAGTAAAAAATTGGGAAAATGCAAATAGAAATGGAAAAAATAATTGCTGAGCTAAAAATTAATAATTAAAAGAGCAAAATATTGACCGATTAAAAGCCTGATAATTAGATTAAAAAAAAATCAAAGAAATAGAAAGAACTTCAAAGAATAAACGGACTTTTAGAAAGGTAACTTGAAAAAGCAAATAAAAAAATAATAGAGCTTGAGCGTTCGATTGATCAAAAGATTTCATCAGTCTACATGACAGAAATAAACAGATTACGCTAAAGTAATATGAGGGGCTCCGCATTTAGAAGTAACAACAGGACACAGGTTGAATTTGCGGTGGGGATCGGCTCAACAGCTTTTTGGAAATCAAAACAACTCTCTACAAATTGCGAGTTCTGATTTGTATACCATAAATATTTGCGGCAGAATAAATTGTCAATATTATTTTGAATGCTCTTATTGATATTGTGAAGAGTGGCGAGCAATTCGATATTCAATTTGCTTGAGAAACTTCTTGCGATAGTTGCGTCGAGTTTCTTCATCTTATTTGATCTTTTGTTATTTTTGAAGCTGATAGTTGCTCTTGTTGGATCGCTAGTGTTCTATGAGCTATACTGACTTGCCCAGTTCGCTATATATATTTTTCACATCCTTACCGTGCTTTTTGGCCCACCTCACTGAATCCTAGAGTGACAGTAGTCGTGAGGGGGCAATCGGATTGAGCTTCTATCGAATCTGGGACATTAATTTAGAGTTTGAAATATTCGACTCCTCTACAATTTTAGGAGTAAAAAATATATCTGTGGGTTGTGTCCGAATTTTCTTGTACGCTGAAATTACGCGGCTTAAAGACTTTTCATACAGAGATTTTGAGTGGTCTTGACTTTCTATTTATTTTGTTTTTACTACGGCTCTAAGTAGCCTGTGTTTGTGCTTTAACTTAGAACTATGTTAATTAGCTGTTACTTTGACTTCTTGTTTGGGTTTAGCTATATCCAGTGCTATTTTTAGATTTTGATGGGCTCAGGCTTAACTTACATAGCCTACTTTAACAGATCTTGAGCCATTTTCTGTCTTCGTACCTACTTATACTGAATAAGTCCAAGAATCATTGATTTGTCTTGAGTTTCGTAAGCAAGCAGTTGCTTCCGATTATACTTCTCTTCTGATAAGCTTTTAATCGAAATGACTTATTTTATAGATGTTTTCGAATTTTGGTCACTCTCTGCATGGATGAACTCGAATAAACTTCCAAGCATGCACTTATAAGACAATAAATCAGTATATAATAAGTAGAAGTTATAATTCTTTAACTAAGATCATTTAAATGAGTAAAGTGACGCTTCTCACGTCTGATCAAGGCAAATTCGAAATAGAATAATTAGTAGCAAAAAAATCACAAATGCTTAAAAACATTATAGAAGATACTGGTATTGAAGAGGAGATTTACCTGCCAAATGTGAAGTCATCCCCCTTACAAAAAATTATCAGCTACTGCGATCATTATCGAACTTCAGAGCCTCCTGAAATAGAGAAACCAATTTCTAAACCGAGTCTCAAGGAACTGGTCAGTCCTTGGGATTAGCAATTTATTGACATAAAAAACCAAGAATAACTACTGTAGCTTCTACTTGCTGCAAATTATCTCGATGTGCGATCACTTATCGAACTGTGCTGCGCAAAAGTCGCAACTTTAATTAAAGGTATTATTAAAATTTATTTAGGCAAAACTCCTGAGGAAATCAGGCAAACTTTCGGCATCACTAATGATTTTACACCTGAAGAGGAAGCCCAGATAAGAGAATAGAACAAATGGGCTGATGAATGTTCTTGAATAACATGATAGATACAAAATTTTAATTTAGATCATCACTTGATGTAGAGAGAGTCAGCCACTTCTCTCCACTTCTTAGCGAATACTTCATTCTATTTCTTGTCTTAAAGTAACTTAGTAGTGACCTATTGTAAGGCATTGTCATATTCTATTTTGAAGGACGATTGCAATCTCTGCCTTGCTTCATAGATAGATTTATGCCTCCATGTTTTAAATGTTTAAATAACTTTAGATTTATTTGGATCTGACTCCTGTCCACTATCCTCCTGTTTTTTTGGGTCTTTCGTATCCTTTTTGCCAGCTTTCTTATCTTTGTCTTTAGAGGGCTATTCTACTTTTTTATATTCATATTTTCTATTCTAGATATTAAGCACCGAATAGTCAAGTCCATCCCATTTCTTTTTGATGTTCCTTTCGCTAGTGGGATCAATTTTTATGCCTTTTTGCTTCATGACCATCAGTTTGGTCGTTTCAAGATGCCCCTTGTCTTATATTTAATCTACGTTATTGAATATATACCTCCTGGTAATTTGACAAAATCCTCAATTAAATAAAATGAGTCAACGAGCAGCATTAAAAATTCGTAATTGTTAAGCAAACAGCTTAAAAACTATTCACCATTTTGAAACAAGCGATCTTTAAATTAAACTGCCATGGTGTCTGCACTTTTTATGTACTATGCATTGCGTTCGTTCTAAGATTTATCAAGCTATCTTAACTCATCCTGGCATTTTGGATTCAATAAATTCGGTCGAAGTTTTCGGATATTTTCTTATCGCACTTTCTTATGTTTTATGGAAAATTGATCAAACTTATTTAACATTTCCACTTTATTCGTATTTTGTCTATGCTTGTAATACGAAAGAGTTGAAGAAAATACTATTTATCCAATACTAGCTGATAAATCAGCAAGCCGAGCACAACTTTCACGGAGTTATCGAACACAAGAAACTCGAAAAGATTAACAAGATTTTTTCATGTTTACAATATAGACTCTGAGGAAGTCTGGAATTTTATCAGCTCCAGTTAAAAACTTTGCTTTGTCACCAACATATATGGTTCGGCTTTCATCACCAATTATCTTTTAAATTTAATCAATATATTTAGCAAAAGACCTCTCGTCTTTCTGCTCAGTTAATCTTCCCAAAGCTTTTAATTATTCTTCTCTTCTCTTCTTATCCTCTTATTATTCTTACGCAGTCAGTCTACAGTCGGGATTCTTGAGGTTATAGTTGACGCGAATCATGCTGGCTATTTTGAGATCAGGTTTTATTCCCTCAATGTGTTTAGAATACCGCATGATGCAGAACTGTATGGTCATCAGTTTCTTGCGCCAGCCTATCAAATCGGGGTACTATTTGTGATCGAATCCACTCTTCATCTATTTTTAGTACAGGCTTGAGATTTAAGTTATCATTTTGTTAATACTAATCTGAGACTGCTCGCATTTGTTCATCTAGAGTCGAGTTTTTTATTGGGCCACTCTTTTGGGACGGCCATATTTTTTGCCTGTGCCATCCCGAGCAGCTATTTATTATGTTGCTACGCTGTATTCTTTTTCAAATGCCTCAAGTAACTACTGCTTTCTTTTATGACTGTGATCTCGAAGCTCACTTAGTTTTTGCTGTCTCTTTTTTTGTTGTTATTTCATCTGGTTGGTGATCTCCAGCATCATCTGTTCATACCATTCTAACTCCTCTTTTGAATAGTCTCCCCCTTCTTTCATGAGCTTCGATTATCTAATAAAATCTTCGTTTTTCTTTAGTAAAGAATCAACTTCCGAACTACTGAACCTTTAGAGTTCGTTACATATTTACTTTATTGTCAATCCGAAAGAGTTATAGTTTTCCTTTACTCTGCTGTTCAGGCCTTGTAACTCTGATAAGTTCTTACACTTTACAATGTGGTCTTTCATTGTCTTTTGTTCTGCTAAGTGATTTTTCAATGACTAGAGCCCCTTTTATAATAAGAAATTAAATTTTTCTGTTTGTAAGTCTATTTTCTATTTTATCGATCTCGCATATTTTTAATATTTCTTCTTGTGGCCTGTAATCTATCCTGATCTTTTTACAAAAATTTCCGCTTCAATAGTCCCCTTTAACGAATAGTGCGCCTTCAGCCTGTTGTCTAAATTTATTAAAGACTCTTCAATCATCTCATTATCGATTGCCTCTGACTATTCAATTATTCGTGATTTTTTGCTTTCAATAGCCTCGAAGATACTGGCTCTCAGCTTTTCAAGCATTGGGATAAGTATACTTACATTAACAAAAGATTTATCATTTACAACAGGAGCGTCTCGACAATCCTTCAAAACTGGTTAAGTTGAATCTACAGCTTTTCTATTTTACTGATCTAGTTTATCTTATTATTTTTATCCTTTAGATTCACTTAATTATTTATTCGCCTACCTAAAAAATGCTTCACAAATTTCCTGTATACTTTTGAACACGAGCCAAACAGATCCAGACTCTGTTTTGATTTACTAAATTTTTTTGACCCCAATTTCTAAGAGTATAGCCTTTTTGCGCTCCTCGAGTTAAGCTGCTACCTTCTTGGGATCTTTTGGTTTAGCTGCCACTGGTTTCCCTCCTTTAGCTTTCGCTTATTAAGCAAGTTTTAATTCTTCTTATGCCTTTCGCTTTTCCTCTGCGTCCACTCTTCGCTTGGCTTCCTCTTCGCATTATTTTTTATTCTTATCCTCAAGTTCAGCTCTTTTGGACTGATCGAATAGCTCAAGTACTTCTGCTAGCTTAGCTTCGTATTTTTTCATAAAGTCCAAAAGAGAAGGAGTTCGAGTATCTTTTAATGTTTTGTTCTTCTCATGACAAATCCGATATGCTTTTTATATCTAATCGACTTTTTAGAAACACTTTTTCTCTACTTCCTCTAATTTAATGTGGTGCAAGGCTTATTTTAACTCTATTTTTAAGATATCTAGTTCTTAGTTCAGTCTATCGACTAATTATTAGTCTTCATCTAAGATTTTGGCCTTTTCAATTTAGTATTTTTGATTAAGGACTGCAAAATTTTTAATAAAATTATCGTTTTAAACTGAAATCTTACTAACAAATTTAAGAACATTTTAAACTACTTTATTTTATTTTTCATCTTGATCTTCGGCATAATTTGTAGCAGATTTTATTAACTGTTACTGCTCATCGATATTTCGCTTACAGAGAAGGTCACATTTTTCTTACATAATTTTTGACACTTCTTCTGCTGAATGTCTTTCAAAATAAATAAGACGATTTCGACATTTTTCAAGCCGTTGTTGATTTTGAGCTCTGTTATCATTGTTTCCTAACTTAAACTCGCTTAGCATAGAGTCAAGCGATGAGTCAAATATTTAATTTATTTTTTTTAATGCTTCTGAAACTTTATCGACATTTGCTTTGCTAAGTGAGTCAGTATCTTCACGAATTAAATTGGAGAGAAGTTTAGTCTTTCGCTCGTGATTTGCTTGCTGCTAATTTATTAATTTATTAAAAGTAGATCTAATTTTGAAGTTGCGACGAAAATGATCAGATTCGGCATCTTCCACATACTTTTCAATTTAATAGTTTTCTTTATATTATTTCCAGTTGTTTATTACTTATATTTTGTGGTTTTCAACTTTTTACATTTTCTGTGCCTGCTCTTACACTATTGCCTCTAGTTTCTGCTTATATTACTAAAGATAATTTTGCTCGCTAACTTTAATTTGTTGTATCTCCTTGGCCTAAATTTATATGGCTTCTGGTTAAAGAATGAAAGCAATTTCAATAAGGGCATTGCGAAGACTGGAGCAAGTTTCAACAGCCATTTCAGCTCGATCATTGGATATTCTAATAAGCTCCTCTTTTGCAAAGTGCAGTTTGCTTTGACTCTCTGTACGATAGGTGAATACTTCTTACTCAATCTACGACAGTAGATCTTTCTCTCGGCTCAGTAAATACTATTTTTTGTTACAGCTGTTGAGAAAGTCCTCGATATTTGTAAATTTAATGGACATTGCTTGTTCTATGTCATTGGTTAGAGAGTCATATGCAGTCACTAGAGTTTACTTGTACTAATCGATGTCCTCCTGAAATCGAGTCAGTGCATCAATATGCTTTTCACGCCGTCGCAGTTTGATGTTTTCGATAAGATTTTTAGTCTTGTCGCGAGTCACAGCGTTTTTGAAGTGATCCAAGGCTGCTACTTATTGCGCAAGTGCTTAATCTTCAGACTTCTTTTGCTCTTTTGCAAACTTATCTGATGACGATATCATGGCTAATTTACTCGTGTTTTTAACTTTGTTGAGTTGGCTCCTTAAATCGCTGCCTGCTTTGAAGGTGTTCAGGAGACTTTTCTATTACTTTTGAGTCACTTGGTTAACACCTAAACTGTTTTGAGCTGATAGTCGAAATGCAATGTTATTCCGCATCAGTTATATATTATACTCACAATATTATTAATGTAAAAAGATAGCCTTGATTTTAAGCTAATTTGTTACATTTATTTATGTAAAATATTACATTTATGCATAAAGAATCTTGAAATTTATATGAATATTTCGATATTGCATGTATTAATAAATAATTATATCAAGCATACAATGAAAGATAAACTTAACCGAGCTTTCTATTCAAAAGAGAAAAAAAATGATCAGGTTAACAATGTAGCATGTTCATAATAGTCTAGCAGACAGCAGATGAACAACCCTGAGATGTACTGTAAATAACTATTCACTCAGCAAATCAACCTGGTTATTGTTAAGCACGTTCGATAATAAAAGATCCCTAGAGAGCACGCGATGAAATATATCGTCACAGAATAAAACAGGGCATTTTTAGGATATTCAATAATGAACAATCCAAATATTAATAGTCAAAAATGGATTCATAACAAGTTGAAAAAAAGTAAAACATCAACGGAGAGAATATCCAGAATCAAACACATATTCAGATTAGTAAAGATAAGAATTTTGATGTTAGTAATTACTCAGATTAATAAATATAAAAACCTTAAATCATCAAAATTCGAGAAGTGAAAGACAAATCCAAAATGCAGAGAAATATATTCAATATTTTGCAATTCTAAATGACCAAAATTAAAACAAGTAACAAAGCATAAGCTACTCAAAATCATCAGAGTAAAAAGGATGAATAAATCAATTAAAATGCAAGAGATGATAGTAGAGTACCATAAAACAATAGAGAATATAGCGATAATAAAAGTTTGCAAATCAGTGAATTTTCAGATGATGATTGGGAGAAAAGTTCACAGAAAATTATACAATAAAAATAGCAGCATCAAGAAATAAAGAGGAATATTTTTCAAATTCTTTAGCAATAGCTGCGAAAACATAATGATGTTAAATCGAGTGATGCTGAATCTAAAAAATAAAGCAAGTCAAATAATTAGTAAAATAATTAGTAAAATAATTAGTAAAATAATTAGTAAAATAATTAGTAAAATAATTAGTAAAATAATTAGTAAAATAGGAAATAAACCCTAT
>APMI01046937.1_pt1 | contig 12305 bp, 9 predicted proteins | sample 667938 | NCBI WGS metagenome assembly APMI01 (sample SAMN01084076, study PRJNA167559) | wastewater metagenome | biome: Wastewater | place: Denmark: Ejby Moelle, Odense | collected 2011-11-28 | reverse complement strand
TCGAGGCGCCGCGCGCCAGTTCCTCGTAGCGGGCCCGGGTGTTGGCGACGCGCAGCGAGCCGTTGCGCTTGAAGCCGGTCGCCTGTCCGGTCTCGGCCTCCAGCGAGCCGAAGAGCTCGCCGGTATATTTGGCAAGTTCCGTCATGCGGCGCGTGGCGCGAAGCTGCGTCACGAGACCGGCGGCATGCCATGTCGTGCCGCTGGTGAGCTGCTTTCTTTCGCAGACCACGACATCCGTGATACCGATCTTCGTCAGGTGATAGGCAACAGAGCACCCCGCGACGCCGCCGCCGATGACGACGACGTCTGCCCGCTCCGGAACATCCGTCATAGTGTTTCCCCCGGCAGCGGCTCTCCCCGCTGCATGTTTGGATTTCTTAACACTGTGTCATAGAAAATCAAACAGTCAATGGGGTTCCGGCGATGTCGGAAGGATAAGTGGCGCCGCTTGCCATCGAAGGAACGGGCATCCAGCGGGCCCACCACGGCAAAGGCGACCCCTCCCTGATGGCGTGGAAGAGGCGGGCGCGGTCACGGCGGGGCGCCAGGCCGCTGGACGGTGCCCACCGTGCGGTCTGCGCTCGCGCCACTGTGAACTTTCCGCAGCATCCGATTGCTGCCGTCCCGAATTTCACCTACATTGACCAAATGGTAAAAAGACGCCTTTTCAAAACGCGCAATCAACCACAGGGGGACGTTAATGCATAACAATTCCAGCGATTTTGGTCTTTCCAGGCGAACTCTGATCAAGCTTGCCGGCGCGACCGCCGCCGTGGCTGCCGCGGGTCTTCCGGGGCGTCTCCTTGCCGCCGAGCCGATCAAGGTGGCCGCGATCTATACGGTTCCCGTCGAGCAGCAGTGGGTCAGCCGTATCCACAAGGCGGCCAATGCCGCGAAGGATCGCGGCGACATCGAATATGTCTATTCGGAAAACACCGCCAACAACGACTATGAGCGCGTCATGCGCGAATATTGCGAGGCCGGGCACAAGCTCATTCTGGGCGAGATTTTCGGTGTCGAGGATGCCGCCCGCGCGGTGGCCCGCGACTATCCCGACGTCGCCTTCCTGATGGGCTCCAGCTTCAAGCCGGATGCGGCCCTGCCGAACTTCTCGGTATTCGACAACTACATCCAGGATGCGTCCTATCTCTCCGGCCTCGTCGCCGGCGCGATGACCAAGTCGAAGAATATCGGCATGGTCGGCGGCTATCCGATCCCCGAGGTCAACCGGCTGATGAATGCCTTCATGGCCGGCGTGAAGGAAGTCGCCCCCGACACGAAGTTCCAGGTCGCCTTCATCGGTTCGTGGTTCGACCCGCCCAAGGCCAAGGAAACCGCTTTCGCGCAGATCGACGGCGGCGCCGACCTTCTTTATGCCGAGCGTTTCGGCGTCTCCGACGCCGCCAAGGAGAAGAAGGTGCTTGCCATCGGCAATGTCATCGACACCCAGGCGGATTATCCGGAGACCGTCGTCGCCTCGGCGCTGTGGCATTTCGAGCCGACCCTCGACAAGGCGATCGCCGAAGTGAAGGCCGGCACCTTCAAGGCCGAGGACTACGGCGTCTATTCCTTCATGAAGAACGGCGGCTGTTCGCTCGCTCCGCTCGGCACCTTCGAAGACAAGGTGCCGGACGAGATCAAGGCGAGGGTGGCCGAGAAGGAAAAGGCGATCAAGGACGGTTCGTTCACCGTCGCGATCGACGACGCCGAGCCGAAATCGACCTGAGCGTCCTGCGGGAGAGAGGGCCTGCCGCCCTCTCTCCCCTCCGCAAAGCCTTCACCGCTTCTTCCGATCGGCTCGCCGTGTCCAGCAATCCTGTCCTTCGCCTTTCCGGCATCAGCAAGCGCTTCGGTCCGCTCCGGGCCAATGACGGCATTTCCTTCGAGCTGCAGCGGGGCGAAGTCATCGCGCTGCTCGGCGAGAACGGTGCCGGCAAGACGACCCTGATGAACATCCTCTTCGGCCACTATGTCGCCGACGAAGGAACCGTCGAAGCCTTCGGCAGGCTCCTGCCGCCGGGCGATCCGCGTGCCGCGCTCGATGCCGGCATCGGCATGGTGCACCAGCACTTCACGCTGGCCGACAACATGACCGTGCAGGAAAACATCGCGCTCGGCACGGAAAGCCTCTGGCGGCCGCGGCTCGATAGGGCGGCAGCGCGCCGGCGCATCGCGCAACTGTCGGCCGATTTCGGCCTGGCCGTCGATCCCGCAGCCACCGTGTCGACACTCTCGGTCGGCGAGCGCCAGCGGGTCGAGATCCTGAAGGCGCTCTATCGCGATGCCCGTATCCTCATCCTCGATGAGCCGACGGCGGTGTTGACGCCGACGGAAACCGACGCCCTGTTCCGCACGCTGAAGCTTCTGGTCGCCAAGGGCCTGTCGATCATCTTCATTTCCCACAAGCTGCACGAGGTGATGGCCGTCAGCGACCGCGTGCTGGTGCTGCGCGCCGGCCGGCTTGCCGGCGAGCGCGCAACGGGCGCGACCGACCGCAAGGAACTGGCCGCCCTGATGGTCGGGCAGGAGGTGAAGCCGGCGGAGGTGAGCCCGCTCCGGCTGGGCGCGCCTTTGCTCTCCCTCGATCGCGTCTCCACTGCTCCCTATAATGGCGCGGGCCTCGACGAGGTCTCCCTTACGCTCACGGCCGGCGAGATCACCGGCCTTGCCGGCGTCTCCGGCAACGGGCAGGCCGCGCTGGCGGCGCTGCTTGCCGGTATCCGCCGACCGACCGCCGGCCGCATCTCCATCGCCGGAAAGGACATGTCCGACTGGTCGCCGCGCGCAGCCCTCGCCCATGGCGTGGCGCGCATCCCGGAGGACCGCCATGCCGTCGGCACCATCGGCGACATGAGCGTCACCGAGAATGTCGTGGCCGAACGGTATGCCAGTCCGCGCTTCAGCCGCCTGGGCTTCCTCAACTGGAAGGCCGCCCGCACGTTCGCCGAAAAGATCATCGCCGACTACGACGTCAAGTGTCCTTCGCCCGAGGCGCGCATCCGCCTGCTTTCCGGCGGCAACATGCAGAAGCTCATCCTCGGCCGAGCGCTCGATCCCGATCCGGTGGTCATCCTCGCCAGCCAGCCGACCCGCGGCCTCGATGTCGGCGCGGTCGCCTATGTCCACCGCAGGCTGCTTGCCGCCCGCGACCGGGGCGCGGCGGTGCTGTTGATTTCGGAAGACCTCGAGGAGGTGCTGGCACTGTCCGACCGGGTCATCGTCATGTCGCAGGGGCGACTTTCCACGCCGTCGGCGCGTGGCGAACGCAGCATAAGGCAACTGGGGGAACTGATGGCAGGCCATGGCGGGGAGCAGGGCGATCATGCGGCTTGAGCCGAAACCCGCACCGTCCCTGGCGGTCCTCATCCTGTTTCCGGTCGCGGCCATTGCGACGACGCTCGTCCTGACGTCGATTCTCGTGCTTCTGGCCGGCGCCTCGCCCCTGTCGGTCTTCTATCTCGTCGCCAAGGGGGCGGCCGGCTCGCAGTTCGCACTGTTCGAAACGCTGACCCGCGCCACGCCCCTCATCTTCACGGGGCTTGCCATCGCCGTCGCCTTCCGCGCGAAGCTCTGGAACATCGGCGCGGAGGCGCAGCTCTATATGGGCGGCGTGATGACCGTGCTGCTGGGAACCGGGGCGCTGCCGCTGCCTTCGGCGATCCTGATTCCGATCCTGATGCTGGCCGCCATGCTCGCCGGCGCGCTCATGCTGCTCGGTCCGGCCATCCTGAAGACGCGCTTCGGCGTCGACGAGGTGGTGACGACCCTGCTTCTCAACTTCATCGTGCTGCTCTTCGTCTCCATGCTGCTCGAAGGGGTGCTGAAGGATCCGTCCGGCTTCGGCTGGCCGCAATCCCAGAAGGTGATCGCCGAGGCGCAGCTCCCCCGCCTCATCCAGGGCAAGCGCCTGCATCTGGGCTTCGTCATCGCCATCGTCGCGGCCGTCTTCGTCTGGGTCGTCACCAAGAAGACGCTGCTCGGCTACGAGATGCGCGCGGTCGGCCACAATGCGGAAGGCGCCCGCTTCGTCGGCATTCCCGTCAACCGCGTGCTGATGAAGACGGCCCTGCTTTCGGGCGGGCTTGCCGCCCTTGCCGGCTTTTCCGAGGTCTCGGGACTGAAGGGCAACCTGACGCTCGATCTGTCGCCCGGCTATGGCTATACCGGCATCGTCGTCGCCATGCTGGCCATGCTCAATCCGCTCGGGGTGGTCGCCTCGGCGATCTTCGTCGCGGGTATCTTCGTCGGCGCCGATGCCATGAGCCGGGCCGCCAAGGTGCCGAGCTACATCGCCGACGTGATGGTCGCGACCTCGCTTCTGACCATGGTGGTGGCGATCCTGCTGACCCGTTTCCGGATAAGGTGGAAGTGACATGGACGCGCTGGATATCCTTTTCACCGCCTCCTTCTGGGTCGCCGCCATCCGCATCGCCTCGCCGCTGATCTTCGCCACCATGGGCGAGCTGATCTGCGAACGCGCCGGCGTGCTCAATCTCGGCATCGAGGGCATCATGACGGCGGGGGCCTTCGCCGGCTGGTTCACCGTCTATGCCGGAGGCGATCTGTGGACCGGCATCGCGGTCGCCGCCCTTGTCGGCGCCCTGTTCGGCCTCCTGCAGGCCACGCTGACGGTTCCGCTCGGCCTGTCGCAGCATGTGGTCGGCATCGGCGTCACGCTGCTTGCCACCAGCCTCACCTATTTCACCTATCGCCTGCTCCTGCCGGAAGTGACCTCGCCGCCGAAGATCGAACCGTTCCAGCCCTTGCCGATTCCCGGCCTGTCGACGATCCCCGTCATCGGCGAGGCGCTGTTCACGCAGACGCCGCTCACCTATCTCGCCTTCCTCACGGTCGCCGCCGTCGCCTGGATCCTCTACCGCACGCCCGTCGGCCTTGCCCTGCGCGCGGCCGGTGAAAATCCCTCGTCGGTCGAGGCGCAGGGCATTTCCGTGACCGGTATCCGCATGGGCGCCGTCGTCGCCGGCAGTGCGCTGATGGCGGTGGGCGGGGCCTTCCTCACCACCTCGGCCTTCAACTCGTTCTTCTTCCAGATGATCAACGGCCGGGGCTGGATCTGCATCGCGCTCGTCGTCTTCGGGTCCTGGCGGCCGGGCAAGGCGCTGATCGGCGCCATCCTGTTTGCCGCCTTCGACGCCTATCAGGTCCGCCTGCAGCAGATTTCCGGCGGCATCGTGCCCTATCAGGTCTTCCTGATGATGCCCTATGCGCTGTCCATTCTGGCGCTGATCCTGGTCGCGCGCCGCGCCACCTATCCCAAAGCTTTGATGATCCCCTACCAGAAAGGCGAAAGATGAGTTTCGACCTGATCGTGAAGGGCGGTACGCTGCCCGATGGAACCGTTGCCGATATCGGCGTCAAGGGCGACAGGATCGCCGCGATCGAGCCGCGTATCGAGGCCGAAGCCGGGCGCGTCGTGGATGCCACCGGCAATCTGGTCAGCCAGCCCTTCATCGATCCGCATTTCCACATGGACGCGACGCTCTCCTATGGCCTGCCGCGCATCAATGCCTCGGGCACGCTGCTGGAAGGCATCGCGCTGTGGGGCGAGCTGAAGCCGCTCTTGACCCACGAAGCCGTCAAGGAACGGGCGCTCGCCTATTGCGACTGGGCGGTCTCGATGGGCCTGCTCGCCATCCGCACCCATGTCGACACCTGCGACGACCGGCTTCTGGCCGTCGAGGCGCTGCTCGAGGTCAGGAAGGAAATCGCGCCCTATATCGACCTCCAGCTCGTCGCCTTCCCGCAGGACGGCCTCTACCGCTCGCCGAATGCGCGGGAAAACACCATTCGCGCCCTCGACATGGGCGTCGATGTCGTCGGCGGCATTCCGCATTTCGAGCGCACCATGGAGGACGGCAGGCGCTCCGTCACGGAACTGTGCGAGATCGCGGCCGAACGCGGCCTGATGGTGGACCTGCATTGCGACGAGACCGACGACCCGCATTCGCGCCATATCGAGCAACTGGCCTATGAAAGCCAGCGGCTCGGCCTGCACGGCCGGGTGGCCGGCTCGCATCTGACGTCGATGCACTCGATGGACAATTATTACGTTTCGAAGCTCCTGCCGCTGATCGCCGAAGCCGGCGTCTCGGCCATCCCCAACCCGCTGATCAACATCATGCTGCAGGGCCGGCATGACAGCTATCCCAAGCGCCGCGGCCTGACCCGCGTGCCGGAAATGCTGAAGGCCGGCATCCGCACCGGCTGGGGCCAGGATTGCGTGCTGGATCCCTGGTATTCGCTCGGCACTGCCGACATGCTCGACGTCGCCTTCATGGGCCTGCACGTCGCGCAGATGTCCTCGCCGGCCGACATGCGCACCTGTTTCGACATGGTCACGAAGGTCAATGCCGAGATCATGGGCCTCGATCATCTCGGCCTTGCCGTGGGCAAGACGGCGAGCCTTGTCGTGCTCGATGCGGGCAATCCAATCGAGGCGGTGCGCCTGCGCGCCGAACGGCTGTGCGTCGTGGCGAAGGGCAACGTCGTGGCCGAGCGCGAAAAGCGCGATACCGTCCTTGCCATCAGGGGACGTCCGGCGACCATAAACCGCCGGCATGTCCTGCCGCAGCAGCAGGGATAGGGCTTCCGGCCGCCGTTCGATCTTTCCGCGTTCGCTCAGGCCGCGTCGTTCCGCAGCGCGACGCCGTCGCTGTCCGCAGCGAAGGTGGCCCTGCCGCGGCCATTCGCCTTGGAGGCGTAGAGGGCGTCGTCGGCGGCGCTGAGGATCGCCGTGGGCGTCGTGCCGCAATCCGGGAAGCGGGCGATGCCGATGCTGATGCCGACATCCACCGCCGCGCCGCTTTCGAGAAGAATGGGCAGGCCGATCGTCATGCGGATCTGGGCTGCGAGCAGCGTGAGGCGTTCCTGGTCGCAAAAGCCGGTGACGAGGATGACGAACTCGTCACCGCCGATGCGCCCGACGAGGCCATTGCCGGCGACGATTTCCGACAGGCGTCCGGCGACGACCTTGATGACCTGATCGCCGGCGGCGTGGCCATGGCCGTCGTTGACGGCCTTGAAGCGGTCGAGGTCGCAGGCGATCTGGGCGAAGGGCTTTCCGGTTTCCACCGCTGCCGCAAGCGCTTCCTCGAACTGGCGGCGGTTCGCAAGGCCGCTCAGCGGATCGTGGAGGGCGAGGTGGCGGATACGGCGCTCGCTGGCGACGAGCCGCGAGGAAAGGCCGCCGACATGGCGCATGACCAGCGCGCCGGCCACGACGAACAGCAGAAGCAGGATGAGGACGACCGGGACGATGACGCTCCAGATATGCGTGCCGGGGCGGGCGCTGGCCCAGACGAAGCTTCCCAGCATCTGCCCGGAGGCGGACAGGATATCGACCGTGCCGTTGTCAGCGGACCGGAAGGTGAGGTCCGCGAACGAGAGCTGGGCATTGAGATCGCGGATCAGGTCCTGATCGATGGGCCGGGCGGAGATCAGGATATAGGGCTTGCCTTCCGGCATGACGACCGTCTCCTCGCCGGGAGCCACGGCCATGGCGACGACAATGGCGGGGCCGCCGTCGACCATGGCGAAGGAGAAGGCGGAAATCTCGCGGATCTCGTTCGAGTTCACGGCCTTCTGGCTGAAGCCGTCGCCGACGGCGATGCGGTGCCGCATATGGGCTTCCACGGCGCGGCCGGTGATGATGGCGAAGTCGCTGCCGGCCGGAAGGTCGCGCAGCGTCATGTCGACCTGGTCGCCGCGCGCCGACGCCACCATCCGCCCCTGCGGGTCGATGAGGAAGGTGCGCTGTTGTCCATAGTCGTGGGCGAGGGAATAGATGAAGGTGTCGCGCACGAAATCCGGATCGAAGGCGATGGCGATCCCCTGAACGGCATCGTCCCAATGGACCATGCTGTAGGTGTCCTGGGCCATGAGGCCTTCATGGCTCTTCATCACGTTATGGAAGAGGGTGAGTTCGGTGGCGGCGGCCTGGCTGTCGGCAGAGCGCGAGGCCAGATATCCGACGGAGAGCAGGGACAGGGTGGAGACGGAAATGAGCGCAACGACAAAGGCGGCGACGATACGGAACAATTGACGCTGGGAAGGCTGCTCCCTGAGCGCTTCGGTGGGTGTGGCGTCCTTCATTCCGATGGGTCCCCGTGCTGGAAAGGCCTGTGGCCGAAGCATCACTGCCGTTTGCTGTTGCCGACCGCGACGTTCTCTTCCCCGGCGTCCTGATAGGTGGCCGCCTTGGACTGCGCGTACCATTGCGAGAGCTCGTAGCAATAGGTCAGCTCGCGGTCCTCGCTCGACCAGTAGGCATTGGAATCGCCGCATTCGGCCGCGGTCAGCCTGATGCCGCTCGGGAGCCTGTAGATGCTGGCGACCTTTTCGATGATCTCGAGCAGGCTGGAGGCCTTCACCATGTCGGCATAACCGGCGAGATCCTTCGTTTCCGGCGGCTGGTAGCTGATCTTGAAGACGGATTCCTTGGCGGTCTTGCGCGTTTTCTTCTTCAGGAGGCCAAACCAGCTTTCATGGGTCTTCGCATATTCGTCCGCGCACTCCTCCTGCCGTTCCTCCGGCATGTCGAGTTCGCCCGCCACCTTGGCGAAGCGCTTCCGGTCCTTGCCGACCATCATGCAGACCATGTTGAACGCGCGCTGCTGATCGAGCGAGTGGGTATCCCAAAGCTCCGGGTCCTCTCCCGCCTCGGAGGACATGCGCCATCCCTCGACCGCATCCGCAAGCACCTTGTCGAACATCGGGTCGTCCATCTCCAGCAGGAGAAGCGTCGACAGCATGTCCGCCGCATCCTCCTCGCGCCCGAGAACGGGGAAGCCGAATTCGGAGATCAGCATGTGCCCCGTCTCGTGGAACAGGAAGAACAGCCCGTTGCCGAAGGAGAATTCCACCGTGTCTTCCAGCTGCTTGTCGGAGAGGCCGGCGAGGTCGTCCTCGAGGGCGTCGGCGTGCGCGACCGACGGGGCCGGCAGGAGCGTGAGGATGGCGAGCGCCGCCGCGGCGAGATTGAAACGCATGACTTACCCTTATGCGGCGTCCGGGCCGAACCGGTCTACCGGCGCCGCTGTCGATTTCTGGCAGCGAAAGGCTAAGCGTGCTTCTCTAAATTTCCCGTAAAGATTGAAAGGCGCGGGCGGCAGGATGCGCCGCGGCGACGGTTCCCGCGCTTCAGTCGCGTCCGCGATCGGGCGCCCCAGGCGGGGCTAGCCCGCCCGCGTCCTTTCGACCTGCCGCGCCAGGATGCACATCAGTTCGAACATGATGGTCGCGCCGGCGATCGCGGTCATGCCGGCAAGGTCGAAGGGCGGGGAGACTTCCACCACATCCGCACCGACGAGATCGAGGCCGTCGAGCAGCCGGACGAGCTGCTGCGCTTCGCGCGTCGTGAAGCCGCCGATCTCCGGCGTGCCCGTTCCGGGGGCCATCGACGGATCGATCGCGTCGATGTCGAATGTCACATAGGTCGGGCTGTCGCCGACGATCTCGCGCGCTTCGGCCATGACGTCCTCGACGCCGCGGCGCACGCATTCCTCCATATAGAGGATGCGAATGCCCTGGGCGACGGCCCAGTCGTGCTCGTCCGGCGCATAGATCGATCCGCGAATGCCGATCTGCACGATGCGGCGCGGGTCGAGAAGCCCTTCCTCGATCGCGCGGCGGAAGGGCGTGCCATGGGTATAGGGGTTGTTGCCGAAATAGGTGTCGTTCGTATCGGAATGCGCGTCGAACTGGATGAGCCCGACCCGTTCGCGCCGCGCGACCGCGCGCAGCACGGGCAGGGTGGTCAGGTGGTCGCCGCCGACGCAGAGCGGGAGCGCGCCCGCATCGACGATTTCGGCAACGCCCTGTTCGATCAGCCGAAGGGCGTCCGGCAGGTCGATCGGATTGACCGCGACGTCGCCGACATCGGCGATGTTGGCGACCCGGAACGGCTCCGTCTTGAAGACGTGATGGGTGCTGCGCATCAGGCTCGACTGGTTGCGCACCTCACGCGGGCCATGGCGCGCGCCGGCCCGGTTGGTCGTGCCGCCGTCCCAGGGAATGCCGGCGAGCGCGATGTCGAGGCCCTGCGGGGACGAGACGGCCGGAAGCCGCATGAACGTCGCATGGCCGGCAAAGCGGGGCACCCTGGCGGCGTCGACGGGTTGATGAAATGTCTCGTTCATACCGATTCCTCCCGGGGATCGAACATTGCCTGCAGATCGCCGTCCCGCTCTCAGAGCGTCTTCAGGACATCGCCGAGTGCGTCCACCAGCATGTCGGCATTTTCCCTGGAGAAGACGAGCGGGGGGCGGATTTTCAGGACGTTGGCGCGGGGACCGGAGGCGCTGATGAGGATGCGCCGGTCGCGAAGGCCATTGACGATGCGGGTGGTCAGCGCTGCATCGGGGCTCCTGGCGGCCGGGTCCGCGACGATCTCGACGCCGACGAAGAGGCCGGAGCCACGCACGTCGCCGATGGCACTGTAACGGCCGGAAAGGCTCTTCAGGCCGTCCATCAGGTGACGGCCGACCGCGAGCGCGTTCTGCTGCAGGCCTTCGGTGCGGATGACGTCGAGCACCGCCTTGCCGGCAGCCGCAGCGACGGGATTGCCGCCGAACGTGTTGAAATAGCGCGCCTTCGGGCCGAAGTCGGCAATGACTTCCGGTCTCAGCACGATGCCGGCCATCGGATAGCCGTTGCCCATCGGCTTGCCGATCGTCACCATGTCGGGCGCAACGCCATGGCGCTCGAAGCCCCACATGGCCTCGCCCGTGCGGCCGAAGCCGGGCTGCACCTCGTCGGCGACGAAGAGGCCGCCGGCCTCGTGAATGGCATCGACGGCGGGCTTCAGGAAACCCTTGGGGCCGGCGAAGATGCCGTCGCTGGAAAAGATCGTGTCGGTGATCAGCATGGCCGGCTTGATGCCGTGGCGCTTGAGATCGGCGATGGCGGCGCGCACGTCGCGGCCGAATTTCTCCATCATCTCTTCGGGCGAATGGCGATAGCTGTCCGGCGCAGGCACGGTGCGCACATGCGGGCCGAGCGTCACGGATTCGCCCAGCGAGGGCGAGAACTCGGCGACCGAACCCGTCAGGCCGTGATAGGCGAGATCCGTGGCGATGATGCCGGTGCCGCCGGTGACGAAACGGGCGATGCGCACGGCAAGGTCGTTCGCCTCGCTGCCCGTGCAGGTGAACATGGCCTGGCTGAGCGCATCCGGGAACGTCGCCGTCAGCGTTTCGGCATAGTCGACGATGCCTTCGTGCAGGTAGCGGGTGTGGGTGTTGAGCACGGCCGTCTGGCGCGTGATCGCCTCCACCACGCGCGGATGGCAATGGCCGAGCGAGGCGACGTTGTTGTAGGCGTCGAGATACCGTTCGCCGGCGGCGTCATAGAGGAAGACGCCTTCGCCGCGCACCAGATGCAGCGGCTTTTCATAGAACAGGCGGTAGGCGGGGCCGAGCACCTTTTCCCGGCGGGCGATCAGCGCCCGCTCGGCCTCGCTCAGCCGTTCGAAATCCTCGCGCGAAAAAGCGTTCACCATCGACATGATCAGCCCTCGGTCAGGTTGGGCGCGAGCCGTTTCAGCCCGGCCGCAGTGAGATCGGCAATGTTCTGCAGGCCGCGCCAGGCGGTGGCGTGGTTGCGCATGATATAGGCCCGGTTCTCCGGGAAGCGGGCCGAGCGCCATTCCGCGATGATGATCGACATGGCGAGGCGGCAGCGCATGAGGAGCGGCAGAAGCGTGGCCTCGGCCGGCTGCAGGCTGCGCGCCGACAGGAAGCCGTCGAGGAACGCGCCGGTGCGGGCCGCCCAGTTCTCGGTCGCCAGATGGTAGGAGATGCCGACGGCAAGGTCGTTGATCAGCGGGGCATGCACCATGTCGCCGAAATCGATGATGCCGACGACCCTTGTCGGCTCGGCCGGGTCGAGCAGGATATTGTGCGGGTTGAAGTCGTTGTGGATGATCTGCCGGCGTTCGAGCGCGGCGATGGCCGGCAGCGACCGCTCGAATTCGGCCAGCACGGCCTCGACCTGCGCGCGGCGCTCCCCGGCGACGTCGCCGACGACGGCGGCAAGGTCCAGCGTGTGGGAAATGTCCCACATCAGCTTTCCCTCGGGCGGGCGGCCGTCATAGCGCTCGAGGCCGCGCCCGAGTTCGGCGAGCGCCCGGCCGACATTGCGGCTCTGCGCCTCCGAGGCCGGCGTGCGGTATTGCAGCTCGCCGTCGAGGAAGGTGAGCAGGCGCATGATGCGCGGGCCGTCCTGCGTGGACAGCGTGCGGCTCGGCTCGCCCGACAGCGTCGGCACCAGCCGCGGCACGGGCACGG